>Ga0302322_100000975_pt1 | contig 22827 bp, 20 predicted proteins | sample Fen_T0_2_FD_203757 | JGI IMG/M metagenome (GOLD analysis project Ga0302322, IMG submission 203757) | Peat permafrost microbial communities from Stordalen Mire near Abisko, Sweden - Fen_T0_2 | ecosystem: Environmental > Terrestrial > Soil > Wetlands > Permafrost | place: Sweden: Abisko...
TGGACCGGCCTACCCCTGGCAATGGGATGACTGCAATAGCGTGGTGCGACCGCGGCGCCCGTGACGCCGCGGTGCGATATCATTCCGCCGCCTTCCGCGCTCCGCCTAGTCCAGGTGACGCCAGGAGCTCCGCGACGCGCGTCGAGTCAAAGCCCAGCACGTCGCGGAGGATTTCTTCATTATGTTCACCCAGCAACGGCGAGCGCTTCACTTCCGACACGTGTTCCGACATTTTGATCGGATTGCCAACAGAAAGATATTTGCCGCGGGTGGGGTGATCGACCTCCACCACGGTTTCTGTATCCCGCAGCGACTGCTCCTCGGCGATTTCCTTCATCGAAAGGATCGGGCCGCACGGGATGTCGTACTTATTAAGTATGTCCATGGCCTCGAACTTCGTCTTGGTCATGGTCCATTCTTCGATCGTCGCGAAGATGTGCTTCAGGCGTGGCAACCGGGCCGGCGGCTTCGCGTAATCCGGGTCTGTCTTCCATTCCGGCTTACCGATCACATCGCAAATCGACTCCCATACCGGGGCCTGGGCGATGAAGTAGATATAGGCATTGGGATCGGTCTCCCAGCCCTTGCACTTCAGAATCGAGCCAGGCTGACCGCCACCAGACGCATTGCCCGCGCGCGGTACCGCGTCACCGAACTTGCCATCCGGGTACTGAGGAAACTCCGTCAGCGGCCCGTGTGCCAGCCGTTGCTGGTCGCGCAACTTTACCCGGCACAGATTAAGAACGCCGTCCTGCATCGCTACATCGACCTTCTGTCCGCGGCCGGTGGCGTTGCGTTGGAACAACGCGCAGACGATACCAAGTGCGAGATGCAGCCCGGTGCCGGAATCGCCAATCTGCGCGCCCGTCACCGTCGGCGGGCCGTCGTCGAACCCCGTGGTGGAAGCCGATCCACCCGCGCATTGTGCCACGTTTTCGTAAACCTTGCAGTCCTCGTATGGCCCCGGGCCAAACCCCTTGATCGAGGCCAGGATCATCCGCGGGTTCAGCGCCTGCACGCGCTCCCACGTAAAGCCCATGCGATCGAGTGCCCCGGGAGCGAAGTTCTCGACCATTACGTCGCAGGACTTCACCAGGGCCTCAAGGACTTCCTTTCCCTTCGCATCGCGTCCGTCGATGGTGATAGAGCGCTTGTTGTGGTTCAGCATGGTGAAATACAGGCTGTCCACGCCTTTGATGTCCTGCAGCTGGCCGCGGGTGATATCGCCCACGCCAGGGCGTTCAACCTTGATCACGTCCGCGCCAAACCATGCCAGTAACTGCGTGCAGGTCGGGCCGGACTGCACATGGGTGAAGTCGAGAATGCGAACGCCTTCGAGTGCTTTGGTCATGTCTGTCTCCCAGGGGGATGGTCAGGGGCTCGTTGGGTCCCCGTCGTGCCATGACCGGGTCAGGTCTGGCCATGGCACGCCTATGGATTTTACTTGTACATCGTCTGCGCTTTCGTCCCTGGCGCGTACTCGTTCGGATCAACCCAGATATTCACGATCGCGGACTTGCCATGCGTTCCAACGAACTCCCGGGCACGCCGCAGCGCCGGCGCGATTTCCGACGACTCCCGCACTTCCTCGCCATGGCCACCCCACATCTTGGCGAAGTGGGAGAATTCCATGTCACCCAGTTTGTTGCCGACATTACCGCGCTGCTGACCGTACTTCGCCAGCTGCCCATAACGGATCTGGTTCATCGCGGAGTTGTTGCCGATCACCGCGATATAGGGCGCGCCGAACCTGTCGGCCGTTTCCATGTCGAACGCGGTCATGCCGAAGGCGCCGTCGCCATAGTAGCACAGGACTTCTTTCTTCGGATGGGCGAGCTTCGCCGCCATGGAAAATCCGGTGCCGACACCCAGCGACCCCAGCGCGCCCGGGTCCATCCAATGACCAGGCGAACGCGGCCGTACCGCCTGCGCCGAGATCGTCACCACGTCCCCGCCGTCGCCGATGTAAATCGTATCGTCCGTCAGGAATTCATTAATCTCGTACGCGACACGATAAGGATGAATCGGCGATTGATCCGACGTGAACATCGGCATCAGCTTCACCAGCGCCGCATCCTCGGCTTTAGTCAGATCGCGCATCCATTGTTGCCGTGACTGGCGCTTGTCGTTCTTGAGCCGCCCGCTGGCGGCCTGCAGCACCGCGCCCAGCACCGCGCCGGGATCACCAACGATTCCGAAATCGATATCGCGGTTCTTGCCGACAGTGCGATAGTCCAGGTCGATCTGCACCAAGGTTGGCACGTTGATGCGCTTGCCATACCCCATCCGGAAATCGAACGGCGTGCCGACGATCACGACGACATCGGCTTTGCCGAACGCAAGTGAGCGCGTGCGATCGAAATGGTGTGGGTCACCCGGCGGCAGCAACCCGCGCGCCGCGCCGTTGAAATAACCGGGGATATCCAGGCCGCGCAACAGCGCCACCGCTTCCTCGTGCCCCCTTGCCGCCCAGACTTGCTGACCGAACAGGATCGCCGGGCGTTCCGCGTTCACCAGGATGTCAGCCAGCCGTTCGACATCGCGCGGGTCGCCAATGGACTTGGTCGAGGCGCGGTAATGCCCGGCCTTTGGCAGCACGGCACGCGAGGCGTCGATCTCGCGATCGAGCACATCACGCGGAATCTCCAGATAGGACGGCCCGTAAGCGCCGGCGAAACATTCGCGCGCGGCCATGGACACCATGTCCGCCACCCGCTCGGTCGACATCACCGTGGATGCGAACTTGGTAATCGGCTTCATGATGTCGACGTGTGGAAGATCCTGGAGACCACCCATGCGCCACTGCGCCAGGGCGCTTTGTCCGCCGATATGCAGCACCGGACTCTCTGACCGGAAGGCGGTCGCGATACCGGTTACCGCGTTCATGGCGCCGGGTCCCGCCGTGGTCACCACGCAGCCGAGCTTGCCTGTCTGCCGCGCGTAACCGTCCGCCGCGTGCGCCGCGACCTGTTCATGCCGGACATCGACGATGCGGATGCCTTCATCGATGCAGCCGTCGTAGATGTCAATGATGTGGCCGCCGCACAGTGTGAAGATCGTGTCCACCCCTTCGGCCTTCAGGGCCTTCGCGACCAGATGGCCGCCGGAGATGACGCTGCCGTCGCGCCGCTTCTGTTGCAAGGTATCGTCCGCCGTCGAGGCGGCCGCTTTTGTTGTCGCTGACATCGTTGGTTCCTCCGTTACGCATACCGCCGGGGATGACCCTCGGACGCGGGTGCGTCCAGGAAGTCCCCGTGTTGTTCGACATGAGCCGCCAGGCCCATGGTGTGGACACGCACCAGGCGCTCCGCCAGATCGGCGTCGCGGGCTTCCAGCGCGCCGATAATCTCCCGGTGGTCGGCGATCGACCGCCGTGCGCGGTTATCCTGGGTCATCGTCACCGCCCGCACGGCGCGCATATGAATAAAGAGCGTATCCGTGACGCTGGCCATCAAGGCCACTCCGCCCAGGCGGATGATCGCCTTGTGGAATGCCATGTTGGCATCGGAATACTCGCCGATCTGGTCCGACGGATCGTCGCGGAACGCGTCGACCAGGGCACGCAACCGCAGAAGATCGTGCGCCGCCGCGCGTGGCGCGGCCAACCGGGCGGCCATGCTTTCGATCGCCGCCCAGACCGTGATCATCTCCACGATTTCCCGCTTGGTCTTGCGGACCACATGAATGCCGCGGCGGGGAATGGACCGTACGAACCCCTCTTGCTCCAGGATGGAAAGCGCTTCCCGGATTGGGGTGCGGCTGACGCCGAGATCCTGTGAAAGCTGGCGCTCGTCCAGGCGGATCTCGCCGGGCCGGCCATAAATGTCCATTTCGGTGATCGCGCGCTTGATGGCCTCGCAGGCCTGCTTGCGCAGACCGAGGTTGACGTCGAGCGGCTCAATCCTGAGCCGGGGCCGGGGGGATGGCTCCCGCACCCTATCCTCCCGTGGTTGAGGCCGATATTTTGTATTTTGTATACCACGAATGTCAAGATGGGGATGTCAGGGTGGCGCGGCGGCCCGCCGAACGGCGCGCTCGCGGCGGCGCTACGTCCCCCTCCGGCGTGGCAATCCGGTGCGGTGCCATCACGAATAGTTTATTTCCGCGGATATGGTGACCGGGATCACAATAATCCGGGTCGGGAATGTGATACCGCCTCGACGTCCCGGGGGTTCGCAGAAGTATTCCTTTCAACCGGGCTGTCCATGAACAACGGAATGGAGAACCATCATGAGCGGAACAGATCACCGGCATCACACAAACAGAATTTGTAACCTTAAAGTCTCGCGCGATACTGCTTCCGACTGGACCATTGACCAGGCTATTGGCTCTGGCGCGATGACCGCGGTCGCGGCGCCGCCACCCGCCGTCGACCTGCGCGCGCCGTGGTGGACGATCAACGACCAGGGAAACACGGGTTCCTGCGTGGGCTGGGCTTCCACCGATGGCGTGGCGCGCTACCATATGGTCAAGGCCAACAAACTAGGCCAGGCCGTGATGTTGTCACCACGATATACCTGGATGGCTTCAAAGGAAACTGACTCCTTGATCGCGCGGCCGGAAACGTTCATCGAAGAAGCCGGCACGATGCTCAAGGCGGCCGTGGCCGTCCTCAAGAAATATGGGGCGCCGCCGGACTCCATGCTGCCGTTTCACATCAACAACACGATGTACGCGGGCGATGAAAACACGTTCTTCGCGACAGCGGCGCAGCGGCGAATCGCGGCTTATTACAATCTTGGCAACAATGTGAGCAAGTGGCGCACTTGGCTTGCATCACACGGTCCAATCCTCGCGGGGCTGAGCGTGGACGCGTCCTGGGATCACGCGACCGCGACTCATGGCAACATCGATACTTTCCAGCCGAACACGGTCCGCGGTGGACACGCTGTCTGCATCGTCGGATACCGGGCGGACCATCGGTTCATCGTCCGCAACAGCTGGGGTACCGGATGGGGCGACCAGGGATTTGGCTATGTCAGCGAGGCTTATATTCAGGCCGGCTTCTTCAACGAGAGCTACGGCGTCACCATCTGAACACCGGGCGGATGCCCGGTTCGCCATGATACCGGGCCGGTTTGGAATGGCCGCTGTCGTCCTGCTTTCCGGCGGGATGATGGCGGTCGTCGCGCGAGGGGCCATGACCAGTCACACACCAACACTGACGGAAGCCGACGACGGGCGGACAGCCACCGTCAAGACCGGGGGGGCGGTGACGATCAGCCTGCCAGAGAATGCGTCCACCGGATATCGCTGGGCGGTCGACAGTATCGACTCCGGCATGGTCGAAGCCGCGGAGCCGCGCGTGGAAGGCCTGGCAAAAGGCGTCGGGTCGGGCGGCCGGTCCGTCTGGACTTTCACCGCCAAGGCCCCTGGCCAGACCACGGTCGCGTTGAAGCAATGGCGCCAATGGGAAGGCGACCGGTCTATTATCGGGCGGTTCAGTGTTGTCCTCACGATAACGCCGTAGCGGCGGTCCTGGCCCAGCGGCCAGTCAGACCTTGACGGCGGACATACACGAAAGCAGCTTGCGCCCCGCGGCAGAACAGGGACAGGCACCACCATGATCAAGCGGTTTCACTCGCTCTACGTCGGGCAGATCGACCTCGACAACGTCGGCCTGGGCGGCACCCCCGCCAATGAACGCCGCTATGCGAATGAGCGGTTGAGCGAGGTGTTCGCGACCTCCCGCCGGATTTCACAGGTCATGGACGAACTCGGCTACTACGCGTTCTGGACCGCCGAACACCATTTCCAGCACGAAGGCTATGAGTGTCTGCCGAACCTGATCCAGCTTGGCCTGTGGCTGGCGACCCAAACCAAGAAGCTCAAATTTGGATGTGGTTTCAACGTGCTGCCCATGTGGCATCCGGTGCGGCTGGCCGAGGATTACGCGATGGCCGACATCGTGACCGATGGCCGCGTCATCATGGGCGTGGGCCGGGGCTATCACACTCGGGAAGTGGAAACGCTGGACGGACCGCTGCTAGACGCCACCGCCAATCGCGAGATCTTCGAGGAAGGGCTCCAGCTTCTGCTGAAGTGCTTCAATGAGGAATCGTTCCACCACAAGGGCAAGTATTTCGAGGTGCCAAAACAGGTTCCGTACCGCGGCTACGACCTGAAGGAAGTCACCGTCGTGCCGCGCCCAAAGCATTTGCCAGTGGAAATTTTCATGCCGGTGGCCAGCGGCAATACCATCGATATGATCGCGAAATACGGCCTGAAGGCGATGGTGACGTTGAACGGGGAGAAGATCCTCGACGACGTGGTGCGCGCCTATCAGGCGGCTTGCACGAAATACGGCCAGCCAAAGGCGCTGGGTCAGGACATGATCTGGGGAGCCGGAATGTATCTCGGCGCCAGCCAGGAGGAAGCGATCCGCAAGGTCGAACCCGCGCATGACGAACGCTACAAATGGTTCGCGCCGTTCGGCTTCGTGCGCTACGCCGATGAACACGGGCGGACGTGGGGCACGCCGGGCGCGCCGGCGAAGATTCCCTCATTGCGTGATGGTGTCGCGCAGAAGGCCTGGTTCTGCGGCACGCCGGGGCAGGTGATCGACGGGATCAAGTCGATCGAGGCTAAGTATCCTGGCCTGGAAGACTTCATGATCCATTGGGCGGAGGGTTTGTCGCCGAATGAGTTCGAGGATCAGTTGCGCTGGTTCGCCCGCGACGTAATGCCGGCCTTCGTCTAACCCCCGGGTTCGCTGAACGCGCCTACGACCACCCAGACCGGCGGGGGCAGCCCGTCTGGACAGGGGGACGGCTGGCCTGTAACCGGCGAGGCAGCATCCAAGGAGCTCCCCCATGCTGTTCGATTTCGCCGATACCTCCAACCAGAATGTTTACAAACTGTTGGTCGCCACCATTGGGCCGCGCCCGATCGCCTGGGTCACGACGCAGGACGTCGATGGCTCCATCAATACCGCGCCGTTCTCCTTCTTCAATGCGATGTCGGGCAATCCGCCGGTCGTGGCCTTCGGTATCGGCGGGCGTGGCCCGGGCGACGTGAAGGACACCGGGGGCAACATCCGCCGCACCGGGGAGTTCGTGGTCAACCTGTGCAGCTTCGAGCTCGCCGAGGCGATGAACATCACGGCGATCGACTTCCCCAAGGGGATCGATGAGCTGAAGGAAGCGGGTCTGACGACCACACCGTCGCTGAAGGTCAAGCCGCCACGCATCACCGAAGCGCCGGTCGCGTTCGAGTGCGAACGGCTGGTGATCGTCGATGTTGGCATCGATCGTGCGGTGGTGCTGGGCAAGGTCCTGGCGATCTATGTGCGCGACGACTGCGTGATGGACAAGGACCGCTGCTACATCGACACGCCGAAGCTCGATCTGATCGGGCGCATGCACGGGGCGGGGTGGTATGCCCGCACGACCGACCGGTTCGAGATGCCGCGCATCGACGTTAACGACTGGGTGGTGAAGCAGGCCAAGGCCGCCGAGTAATAGCCGCCGCGCCGGGCACGCTGTCCGGCGCGGGGCGTTGCCGTGGTACCCTGGGGTCGTCCGCGGGCAAAGGTTGCGGGCGCGCCGAAGATCCGTCGCGTCCCGGAGCTCAAACCGCGTTCTTCCCCCCATACCGCCGGACCCGCAGATCGGCCTGTTCCTTGTGCCCCGCGAAATTCTCGATCGCGCATAGCCGGGAGCAATATTCGCCGATCATCGCCGTGGCCTCCGGCGAAACCTCCTGATACGTAACGGTCTTGATGAATTTCCCCACCCACAGACCACCCGTATACCGCGCCGCCCGTTTCGTCGGCAGCGTGTGATTGGTGCCAATGACCTTGTCCCCATAAGCAACATTGGTTTCCTTGCCGAGGAACAGCGCACCGTAATTCGTCATCCGCTCCAGGAACCAGCGCGGATTCCGCGTCAGCACCTGCACGTGCTCCGACGCGATTCGGTCCGCTTCCGACAGAAGTTCCTCATCGGTATCGCACAGGATAACCTGCCCTTGATCCCGCCAGGCCACGCTGGCGATATCCGCCGTCGGCAGCACGGCGAGCTGCCGCTGGATCTCCGCCTCAATCTCACCCGCGATTTTCGCCGACGTGGTCAGCAGGATCGCCGGCGATGTCGGCCCATGCTCGGCCTGCCCCAGCAAATCCGTCGCGCACATTTCCGCGTCCGCCGTGTCATCGGCGATGATCAGCGTCTCGGTCGGGCCAGCCAAAAGGTCGATGCCGACCCGGCCGAACAATTGCCGCTTGGCCTCGGCGACGAAGGCGTTGCCTGGCCCCACCAGCATATCCACCGGCGCGATCGTCGCTGTGCCCAGGCCCATCGCCGCGACGGCCTGGATGCCGCCCAGCAGATAGATCTCATCCGCGCCGCCCATCGCCATCGCGGCCACCGTCGCGGCCGGCGGCACTCCGTTCAGGGGCGGTGTGCAGGCGATGACCCGCTTCACGCCCGCGACCTTCGCCGTCAGCACCGACATATGGGCCGAGGCGACCATCGGGTAGCGCCCGCCCGGCACGTAGCAGCCGACACTGGCGACGGGGATATTGCGGTGGCCCAGGCGGATACCGGGGAGGGTTTCGATCTCGATATCCGTCAGCGCGGCGCGCTGCGCCTCGGCGAAGCGGCGGATCTGGGTCTGCGCGAAGCGGATATCCTCGATCACCTGGCTGGGCAGGGTATCAATCAGGGACTGGACCTCATCGGGCGACAGCCGGAACGATGGCGGTTCCCACTTGTCGAAACGCGCGGAAAGTTCCCGCACCGCCGTGTCGCCGCGCGCTGAAATATCCTCCAGGATGCTTTCAACGGTCTGGCGCACCTTACGGTCCGCTTCCAGCTTTTCGGCCTCGGTCGCACCCGTCTTCAGAACCCTGATCATCGTCCTACTCCGCTGTCCAGCCGCCATCGACCACCAAAGCCGTGCCGGTTACCAGCGCGGCGGCATCCGAGGCAAGGAAGACCACCGCGCCCATCAAATCCTCCACGGTGCCAAGACGCCCTAGCTTGATCCGCCGCAGCACGTCGTCACGGAACGCCGCGTTCTGGAAGAACGGTTTGGTCAGCGGTGTGTCGATGAAGGTGGGCCCGATGGAGTTCACGCGGATGCCGTGCGGCGCCAGATCGATCGCCATGGCCTTCGTCAGCCCCTCGATCCCATGCTTGGTCATGCAATAAACCGTTCGGTTCTGACCGCCGACATGACCCATTTGCGAGGAGATATGGATGATCGAGCCACCTTTTCCCGCCGCCGCCATCGTCCGCGCCACCGCCTGTGCCACGAAATAGGCCGCGCGCTGATTGAGCACCGTGATGGCGTCGTAATCGTCCTCGGTCACGTCCAGGAATGTGCGCGGGCGGTTGGTGCCGGCGTTGTTCACCAGGATATCGAAGGCGGGCGAGGCACCGATCGCCGCGCGCACGGCGGTCAGGTCGGTCACGTCCAGCACCAGGGCCTCGGCGCTGCCACCCTCCGCGCGCATTTCGGCGGCCGCGGCCTCGATCTCGGCGGGTGTGCGTGCGGCCAGCACCACGTGCGCGCCGGCCTGGGACAGCGCGGCCGCCGCGGCAAGGCCGATACCGCGGCCGGCGCCGGTGACCAGCGCGCGGCGTCCGTCCAGGCGAAAGGATGGCGTGCGGGGTAACGTCATCGTCATGATCTCCGCCGGATTACATCGTGGCGCCAAGCACCCACGGGGCGAACTCGGCGGCGCCAAAGTCGAATTCTTCACTTTTTGTGCGCTCGCCGGACGCGACGCGGAGAATCAAATCAAAAATCCGCTCCCCGCATTGCCGTACCGTTTCGTCGCCATCCAGTACGGTTCCGCAGTTCACATCCATATCGTCCTCGATATGTCTGAACATCGGCGTGTTGGTGGCGAGTTTGATGGAGGGCGCGGGTTTGCATCCGAACACGCTGCCGCGGCCAGTGGTGAAGCACACCACGTTGGCGCCGCCAGCAACTTGCCCGGTGGCCGCCACCGGATCGAAACCAGGCGTGTCCATGAATACGAAACCCCGGGCACGGACTTCCTCGGCGTATTGCACGACATCGACAAGGTTCGTGCCACCCGCCTTGGCCATGGCGCCCAGTGATTTCTCCAGGATCGTCGTCAGCCCGCCCGCTTTGTTGCCGGGGGATGGGTTGGCGTTCATTTCGGCGCCTTCCCGCCGGGTGTAATCTTCCCACCAGCGCATCAGATCGACGAGTTTCTTCCCCACCTCCGGCGATATTGCGCGGCGGGTCAATAGATGTTCGGCGCCATAGGTTTCCGGCGTTTCCGACAAGATCACACTGCCGCCGTGACGGACCAGCAAGTCGGACGCCACGCCAAGCGCGGGGTTGGCGGACACACCCGAATATCCATCCGACCCGCCACATTGCAGCGCCAGTGTCAGCGCGCTGGCCGGCACGGTCTCCCGCTTGATCTGATTCGCTTCCGCCAGTACGCCTTTCACGAAGTCCACCCCGGCGGCGACCGTCTTGCGCGTACCGCCCATCGTCTGGATATCCATCGCCTTCAGACGGCCGGCGAGCCGCTGCTCTTCCATCAGTCCGCCGATTTGGTTCACTTCGCATCCCAGGCCGAGCACGATCACATGCGAGAAGTTGGGATGGCGGGCGTAGCCGGCCAGGGTCCGCCGCAGGACCCGCAATGGTTCGTCCTGGGTCATGCCGCAGCCGGTCTTGTGGGTCAGCGCGACAACGCCATCGACGTTGGGGAACTCCGCCAGCGGATCATGGCCCGAGAATGGGTTGCGCCGGAACATATCGGCGACCACGCTGGCGACGTGAGCGGAACAATTCACACTGGTGAGAATGCCGATATAATTCCGCGTCGCGATCCTGCCGTCAGGGCGGACGATTCCCTGAAACGTGGCGGGAGGATCGAAATACGCTGTCGGCTGGGCGTCCACGCCATAGGCGTAGTCCTTGGCGAAATCACCCATCTCGCAGTTGTGCACATGAACGTGCTGGCCCGGTGAAATCGGTGCGGAGGCGAAGCCGATGATCTGGCCGTAACGGCGGATCTCGTCGCCCGTGGCCAGCGCCCGCACCGCGACTTTGTGTCCGGCCGGGATGCGCTGCGCCGCTAGCACGTTATCGGCGACCGGCGTGCCTGGCAGTAAGGTGGCACGCGCGATAACCACACCGTCGCCGGGATGGAGGCGGATGACAGGCGGCGGGGGCATTGTCGTCTCCGTTCAGGGGGAGCGTTACGAGGAGGCGCTCCGTAACGAGCGAACTTCGTCTTCCAGCCGGCAGATCCGGCGGATCATCGGAATGACCAAATCACCCAGGGCACGCACTTCCTCCCGCGCGGTGCGGGCAACGCGCTCCGCTTCCTCGGTGGCGGGGTGGCCGGCGGCCACTTCGGCATTTCGCTGGCTGAGTCTGTCCTGCAGGCGATCGATGCGGTCCATGATGCCAGCACGTACCCGCGTCAGCTCCGCGCGCACTTCGCTAACGTCCGTATGCACGCGCGTGATGTCCACGTGGCGCGATGCCAGATCGTCCGTGGCTGGCGAGGCCGCAACGGCCGGGCCGTGACGCTTCGTTCCGGTCGTTTCGGACAACGGCCCAGCAGGTTCGCTCAGAGATCCCATGCCGTCCCGTAGCGTCTCGACGCGCCGCCGCAGAGGCTCAATCTCTTTTGTCAGCGATGTGACATTCTGTCGCAGCGACCCAATGCGCTCTTGCATCGATCCAACGTCCTCTCGCAAGGACACCATGCCGCGAACCGCTTCATCGTATATGGCGGCAACCGTGTGCAACAATTCCTGATGTGATCGGGCGGGCATGGACGTGCCTTTACATTGACAGATGCCGGAGACCAAGCGCGAGCGTAACTCATACCACGGTCCGGGAGTAACGAGTGAACAAAACGGCCGCGAGAGAACGCACCCGCGGCCGCGCGCCATCTCCCGCGTTACTTCGAACTGTCGCCCGCGGCTTTCCGGAACGCGCCAACCGCTTCCCGGGCGGCGCGGGCCATCAGGCCGCTGTCGTTGGCGATGGTGCAAAGCTGGAATCCCATGCCAACCATCTTCGCGGCATAGGCGGCGGTGCCGTTGTGCAGCCCAGCGAACTTGCCGGCCTTCCGGCAGGCCGCCACCAGCGTCTCGTAGATGCCAAGGATCACTGGCTCCTCACGATCCAGAATCGGGATCATGCCGAGCGACAGCCCCATGTCGGACGGGCCGATGTAGATGCCGCTGATGCCCGGTACCGCCAGGATCGCGTCGATGTTGTCGATGCCGGCCTGGGTCTCGATCATCGGAATCACCAGGATTTCGTTGTTGGCGGTCGACTGGTAGCTGCTCGCCTCGCCGTACATCGCGGCCCGGATCGGCCCGTTGCTACGCTTGCCCATCGGCGGATACAGGCAGGCTTCGGCCAGCGCCTTGGCTTCCGCCGCGTCGTTCACCATCGGGCAGATGATACCCATCGCGCCGCCGTCCAGGGCCTTGCCGATAATGCCGGGCTCGTTCCACGGCACGCGGACCATCGGGGTGATCGGGTGGGCCTGCATCGCCTGGAAGCACTGCACCATGGACTGGTAGTCCTGCACGCCGTGCTGCATGTCCACCGTCACGCTGTCCCAGCCGCACTGGGCCATGACCTCGGCCGAGAAGCCGGACGGAATCGCCAGCCAACCGTTGACGTTGGCCTTGCCGGCGGCGATGCGGGCCTTGAGTTGGTTCGCCATTTTGGACAGTTTCCTCGATTGCCAGAGGGCCGGAAAGCTAGGCGCGGGGCGGAACCGGGTCAACGCGGGGTGGTTCGCCCCGGGCTTTCAGCCGCACCCTTCAACTGGCCGCCCGCCAGGCGGAAACAGCCAGCAACAGCCACCCCAGCATCAGCAGTACGCCACCGATTGGTGCCACGGGGCCCAAGCTGATTCCGGTCAGTCCCAGCAGGTAAACCGAGCCACAGAACAGGATGCTCCCGGCGAGGAACGCTGCGCCCGCCAGATCCGCGAGCTGTCCGCCGCGCTGCGCCCACACCCCAACCGCCAGCAGCGCCAACGCGTGCCACATCTGCATGTCGATCGCGCTCCGCACCATGCGCAGCGCGGCGGGATCGAGCCATGCCAGTCCATGCGCCGCGAAGGCCGCGATCGCCACCGCCTTGAACCCAGAAAGCGCGCCCAGCCCGATCCAAAGCCTTTGCATGCCAACAAGCCCTTTCCGCCAGCCCGGACCTGCCATACCATCCCGGGATGCCACGCGGTGACCTGTTTCCCGAAATCGGCCCCTACGAGACCGGTTACATGCCGCTCTCCGGGGGGCATGTGATGTACTGGGAGCAGGCGGGCAATCCCCGCGGCCAGCCGGTGCTGTTCCTCCATGGCGGCCCCGGCGCCGGTGCCGGTCCCGTCCATCGCCGGTTCTTCGACCCGAATTTCTGGCGAATCATCATCTTCGATCAGCGGGGTGCCGGACGATCGCGCCCGCTCGGCGGGCTGGAAAACAACACCACGCCGAACCTTGTCAATGACATCGAAACCTTGCGCCGTCACCTGGCGGTCGACCGCTGGCTGTTGTTCGGCGGCTCCTGGGGATCAACCCTCGCGCTCGCTTACGCCCAAACCCATCCCGATCGTGTCGCGGGCGCGGTTCTGCGTGGTGTCTTTCTTGGCCGTCCCACCGAGATTGAATGGTTCATGCACGGTATGTCCGCGGTGTTCCCGGATGCGAACGCACGCTTCACGGGCTTTCTTCCGAAGGAGGAGCGGGGCGATGTCCTGGGCAGTTATCTGCGGCGCCTGTCGGACCCCGATCCACTGGTGCATGCGCCCGCCGCGCGCGCATGGTCCGTCTACGAAGGGACATGCAGCACGTTGATCCCGAGTCCGGAAACGGTCGCCGCCTTCGCGCAGGACCGGACCGCCCTGGGCCTCGCGCGGATCGAGGCACACTATTTCGTGAACGGGCTGTTCCTGCCGCCAGGCGGGCTGCTTGGCGGGATGGACCGCATCAACGGTATCCCGGCGGAAATCATCCAGGGCCGCTACGACATGATCTGCCCGGCCACGACCGCCTTTGAACTGGCGGAGGCATGGCCGGCCGCACGTTTGTCGATCGTGCCCGATGCCGGGCATTCCGCGCTTGAACCGGGGATCAGGCGGGCGCTGGTCGCCGCCGTGGAGCGGTTTCGCGCCGCGCGTTAAGGAGTGTCACAGCACATGAAAGTCGGCGTGATCGGTCTCGGTACCATGGGCATGGGTGCCGCGCTCAACCTGCACCGCAAGGGGCACGCGGTCACCGGATGTGAGATCCGGGAGACGTCGCGCGCCGAGTTCGCCGCCGCTGGCGCCGCCGCGGTCGCGTCGCCGGCCGAGTTGCCGCCGGATCTGGACGCCGTGGTGGTGTTCGTCATCAACGCGGCCCAGACGGAGGACGCGCTGTTTGGTCCAAGCGGCTGCCTGAACCACCTGGCCAAGGGCGCGGTGATCCTGTGCTGCGCCACGATCGCGCCGGAGGCCGCGCGTGCCCTGGGCGCCCGGATCGAGGCCGCCGGATACCTGATGCTGGACTCTCCGGTGTCCGGCGGAAAGGTCGGCGCGCATGCCGGTACGATGACGGTGATGGCGTCGGGGTCCGAAGCGGCCTTCGCCAAGGCCGCGCCGGTTCTGGAGGCGGTATCGACGAAAGTCTGGCGCCTGGGCGACGCACCCGGTGTCGGCAGCACGGTGAAGATGGTGAACCAGTTGCTGGCGGGTGTGCATATCGCGACAGCGGCCGAGGCGCTGGCGCTCGGCATTCGCGCCGGGGCCGACCCGAAGACCTTGTATGATGTGATCTGTGAGTCCGCGGGTGGTTCCTGGATGTGGCAAAACCGGGTGCCGCATATCCTGGCGGGCGACGATACCCCGCTGTCGGCGGTCAATATTTTCGTCAAGGACCTCGGCATCGTCCTGGATCAGGCGCGGGCACTGACGTTTCCCCTGCCGCTAGCGGCGACGGCGCACCAGCTTTTCCTGGCGGCGGCGGCGCATGGCGAGGGTGCCAAGGACGACGCGTTCGTGATCCGGGTTTGGCAGACGCTCACGGGGATCGATTTGCCGAAGTCTTGAAAGACCGTGCGAGGGATACGTATCGGCAGGCCGGCGATGACGATTTCCATGGCGGCGGCGCACGGTGACTTCCATGGCGGCGTTGCACCAATGACGCCGTTATCGCCGCGAACCCGCCGCCCGCTCGCCAAGCAGCCGAATGACAACCCACATCTCGCCGGGCACGGCGTAGACGCCGCGGCACCAGTTCGCCACGGAACGGAGAATGGTCGGCGCCTCGCGCGGGTCGCCCAACTCGCGCATGAGACGCGCCAGACTGGATTGCGACAGGCCGAGGCGCGCGAGTTCGGCACGGAACGCCAAATGATCGCGTGAGGCGGTACTCAAGCCGTGCCTCCGGATGTTTCAAGTTCGCGGACTCGGTTGGCGAGCCGCCCATGCTGCGAATGCATCGCACGAATTTCCGTCAGCAGCGCGGTCAACGTTGCATCCTGGCGCATCGCGACGGCGGTCAGCACGGCCATATCGTCCCGCATGGCGCCGATGTCGGCGATGATTTGGCGTTGCTGGCGCAGGATCATCGACAAGTCGGCTGGGATATCACTCAAAGTCGAATGTCCTCGGTTGATAAACTTCGTATGAAGTATATTCACAACCCGTTCAACGCAAATCATCGCCATGGCGCACCCTGGATGTCCCCGCCTCCCCGCACGGCGGCCGGCCGCTACCGCGGCGTCCGTGCCAGGCCCAAACTACACCGGTGCTGGCAGCGCCGGGCCGGTGTCCAGACTTCCCGTGCTGGGGGGTTCGAGAGAACATGACCGCGGTGACGGGACCCAGCCGGTCCGGCCGCGTGAATGACGCGGTGGCGGGTCAATTATGCCACCGGGGCGCCTTGCTCCCGGCGGCACCATCCCATACGCTGCACCGCGGCAGGAATATTGCCATTTCCCGCCGAGCCGGGCAAAACTCCGCCTTTGCCCATTCGTCGACCCCGCGCAAGGACCTAGAGACCCGCGATGCAAGAGGTTGTGAGACAAGGCCTGTACGACCCCCGCAATGAGCATGACGCCTGTGGTGTCGGCTTTGTCGCGAATATCAAAGGCCGAAAGTCGCACGACATCATCCGCCAGGGTTTGAAAATCCTGGAGAACCTGGACCATCGCGGTGCCGTCGGCGCCGACCCGCTGATGGGCGATGGCGCGGGCTGCCTGATCCAGATGCCGGACGCGCTGCTGCGCGACTGGGCCGCCGGCGCCGGCAAAACCCTGCCCGTGCCTGGCCGCTACGGCGTGGCGATGTGTTTTCTCCCCCAGGACGAAACCGCGCGCGAACACGCCATCCGGCTGTTCGAGCAGCTTGTGGTCAGGGAAGGCCAAAGCTTCATTGGCTGGCGTGAGGTCCCCACCGACCTGACGGGTCTTGGCAAGGCCGTCATCGAATCCATGCCCGTCATCCACCAGGCCATCATCGGGGCCAGCGCCGCCATTCGCGGCCAGGACGCGTTCGAGCGGAAGATTCTCGCGATCCGCAAGCAGATTTTGAACAACGTCAGGGCGCTGGCCGCGAAGCGCGACCTTCCAGGCCTGAGCGAGCTGTACATGCCGTCGTTCTCGACCAGGACCGTGGTTTACAAGGGCCTGCTGCTCGCGCCGCAAGTCGGCAGCTTCTACCTCGATCTTGGAAACCCGATGACGGAATCAGCGCTGGCGCTGGTCCATCAGCGGTTCTCGACCAATACCTTCCCGTCCTGGAAACTGGCGCATCCGTACCGGTTCCTGGCGCATAATGGGGAGATCAACACAGTCCGCGGCAACGTGAACTGGATGTACGCCCGGCGCCGCTCGATGTCCTCGGACCTGATCGGGCCGGACCTCGATAAGATGTGGCCGATTATCCCCCACGGGCAGTCCGACACCGCCTGCATCGATAACGCGCTGGAGATCCTGGTCGCTGGCGGGTACTCGCTCGCCCATGCCATGATGATGCTGATACCCGAAGCCTGGGCGGGCAATCCGCTGATGGATCCGGAGCGGAAGGCCTTCTACGAGTACTACGCCGCCCTGATGGAGCCATGGGATGGCCCCGCCGCGATTGCCTTCACCGATGGCCGGCAGATTGGCGCGACACTCGATCGCAATGGGCTCCGCCCGGCACGCTACATCGTCACCAACGACGATCTCGTCATCATGGCGTCGGAAGCGGGCGTGCTGCCGATACCGGACGACAAGATCGACCGGAAATGGCGGCTGCAGCCGGGCAAGATGTTGTTGATCGACCTGGAACAGGGCCGCATCATCGACGACGCGGAAATCAAGCAGACTTTGGCGAGTGAGCATCCATACGCCGACTGGCTGAAGGAAACCCAGTTCAAACTGGAGGAACTGCCGGAAACTGGTGAGCGCCGTGCCCTACCGCGGCCCAACGATCCGGTGTCGCTGTTGAAGCGGCAGAATGCCTTTGGCTACACCCAGGAAGATATCCAGTTCTTCCTGGAGCCGATGGCCCGGGAGGGTGATGACCCGATTGGCTCAATGGGGACCGATACGCCACTCGCGGTGCTCTCCGACAAGCCTAAGCTACTGTACAACTACTTCAAGCAGAACTTCGCGCAGGTCACGAATCCGCCGATTGATCCGATCCGCGAGGAACTGGTGATGTCGCTGGTCTCCATGATCGGCCCGCGCCCCAATCTGCTGGGACACCACGCCGGCAACCACTACCGGCTGGAGGTTTCGCAGCCGATTCTGACCAACGCTGACCTGGACAAGATCCGCGAGATCGACAGCCTGGAAATCGGCTCGTTCCGGACGCAGACGATCGATACCACCTGGCCCGCGGCGGAGGGCGCGCAGGGATTGGCGGCGGCCGTGGATCGCATCTGCCGTGAAGCGACCGAGGCGGTGCTGGCGGATCACAACATCCTGATTCTGTCGGACCGCGCGGCGGGACCGGATCGCATTCCAATCCCGGCGCTGCTCGCGACTGCGTCGGTGCATCATCACCTGATCCGCCAGGGTGAACGGACCAGCACCGGTCTGGTGGTGGAAACAGGCGAAGCGCGAGAAGTTCACCATTTCTGCGTGCTGGCGGGCTACGGCGCGGAGGCGATCAACCCCTATCTCGCGTTCGAGACACTGGAGCAGATCCGAGTCGAGAACAAAGTCCCGTTGTCGGCCTATGATGTCCGCAAGAACTACCTGAAGGCCATTGGCAAGGGCGTGATGAAGGTGATGTCCAAGATGGGCATCTCCACATACCAGTCTTATTGCGGCGCGCAGATATTCGACGCCGTCGGCCTGTCTTCCGCTTTTGTGGAGAAATGCTTCACGGGGACGGCCACGACGATCGAAGGCGCCGGTTTCCAGGAAATCGCCGAGGAAGCGGTGGCCCGCCATCGCAACGGCTATGGCGACAATCCGATTTATAAGGACATGCTGGATACGGGCGGCGACTACGCCTTCCGGTTGCGCGGAGAAGCGCATGCCTGGACTCCGGAGTCGGTCAAGACGCTGCAGCACGCGGTGCGGGGAAACTCGCCGTCGGCCTTCGCGCAATTCACCAGGTCCATCGATGAGCAAAGCGAACGGTTGCTGACCATTCGTGGCCTGATGAACTTCAATTTCGCCGCCGAGCCCGTGCCGCTGGAGGAAGTGGAATCCGCCGCTTCGATCGTGAAGCGGTTCGCGACGGGCGCCATGAGTTTCGGGTCGATCTCCCGCGAAGCGCATACCACGCTGGCGATCGCGATGAATCGTATCGGTGGCAAGTCGAACACCGGCGAGGGCGGCGAGGAATCTGACCGGTACGTGCGGATGCCCAACGGTGATTCGATGCGGTCCGCGATCAAGCAAGTCGCGTCCGGGCGCTTTGGGGTGACCACGGAATATCTCGTGAATGCCGACGACATCCAGATCAAGATGGCGCAGGGCGCGAAACCGGGAGAGGGTGGACAGCTGCCCGGCCACAAGGTGGACAAGAACATCGCCCGTGTGCGTCATTCGACGCCAGGTGTTGGTCTGATCTCCCCGCCTCCCCATCACGACATTTATTCGATTGAAGATCTCGCACAGCTGATTCACGATCTGAAGAACGTGAACTCGGCGGCGCGGATCTCGGTGAAACTGGTGTCCGAGGTTGGTGTCGGTACCGTCGCTGCCGGCGTGTCCAAGGCGCGCGCGGATCACGTGACGATCGCGGGGTACGAGGGCGGCACCGGCGCGAGCCCGCTGACCTCGTTGACCCATGCTGGATCGCCATGGGAAATCGGCCTGGCGGAAACTCAGCAGACACTGGTGCTGAATGGGCTGCGTGGCCGGATCGCCGTGCAGGTCGACGGCGGATTCCGTACCGGCCGCGATGTCGTCATCGGCGCGCTGCTAGGCGCGGATGAATTCGGTTTCGCCACCGCGCCTCTGATCGCCGCTGGCTGCATCATGATGCGGAAGTGCCACCTGAACACTTGTCCGGTTGGGGTCGCGACGCAGGACCCGATCCTGCGGAAGCGGTTCACTGGTACGCCGGAGCATGTGATCAACTTCTTCTTCTTCATCGCCGAGGAAGTCCGCGCACTGATGGCGCGGCTTGGTTTCCGCACGTTCAACGAAATGATTGGGCAGGTCGACCGGCTCGATATGCGGCGTTCGGTGGAACAGTGGAAAGCCAAGGGCGTCGATCTCAGCCGTATTCTCTACCAGCCGGCGCCAAAGCCGGGGGTCGCGGTCTTCAACTGCGAGAAGCAGGATCATCACCTGGACAAGGCACTGGATCAGGAATTGATCGCCCTGTCCGAGCCCGCTCTGGCGCGCAACGAGCCGGTTCGGATCGAACGGACCGTCCGCAACGTCAACCGCACGGTCGGTGCGATGCTGTCGGGCGAGATCGCGAAGAAGTTCGGTCATACCGGGCTGCCGGAGGATACGATCGCAATCACGCTGAACGGAACCGCCGGCGGCAGTTTCGGCGCGTTCCTGGCGCGAGGTGTCGGTCTGTATCTGGAAGGCGATGCCAACGATTACGTGGGCAAGGGACTGTCGGGCGGCCGCGTGGTTGTTCGCCAGCCCCGTGCGTCAACGCGGGAGCCAACCCAGAACATCATCGTGGGAAACACGGTGCTGTACGGCGCGATCGCGGGCGAGGCTTATTTCCAGGGCGTCGCCGGGGAACGTTTCGCGGTCCGGAATTCCGGCGCCGTCGCGGTGGTGGAAGGTTGTGGCGATCACGGCTGCGAATACATGACGGGCGGTGTGGTGGTGGTGCTGGGGGAAACCGGCCGCAATTTCGCCGCGGGCATGTCGGGCGGTATCGCCTATGTGTACGATCCGGAAGGTCAGTTCACCGCCATGTGCAACCCGGCGGGTGTCGATCTGGAAGCCATCACGGCTTCCGACCCGGCACGGACGATCGGCCGCCCGCGACAGCGTTCGGTCAGCGCGGACGATAGCGGCATGGGAGATCCGCTCGCGTTCGATGCCGAGCGGCTTCGGATCGTGGTGGAGCGGCATTTGCTGTTCACTGGAAGCGCGCGAGCGCGGGCCCTGCTTGATGACTGGGACAACGCATTGTCTCATTTCGTCAAGGTGATGCCGCGCGACTACCGGCGCGCCTTGCTGGAGCTGCAAGCGGAACCGATGGCCGCCGAGTAATCCTGTCCGCGCCGTAAGGGCGCGGCCTCGCCGACAATATTTTCGCCACGCCCCGGTGTGGCGGCCTCCCCCGCGGGGGAGGCTATGATCGCGGAGACGACGATGGGAAAGCCGACAGGATTTCTGGAGACCGAACGTCACGAGCGCGGGTACACGAAGCCCGCGGAACGGATTCGCAATTTCAAGGAATTCGTGAAACCCCTGGCCCCCGCCGAGCTGACCGGTCAGGCCGGGCGCTGCATGGATTGTGGCATACCGTTCTGTCACAACGGCTGTCCGGTGAACAACATGATTCCGGACTGGAACAATCTTGTTTACAGGGACCAGTTCCGCAACGCGCTGACTGTGTTGCATTCCACCAACAACTTCCCAGAATTCACCGGCCGTGTGTGCCCCGCCCCGTGTGAGGCATCGTGCACGCTGAACATCGACGACAATCCGGTGACGATCAAAACCATCGAATGCGCTATCGTCGATCGCGGATGGGAAGAAGGCTGGATTCTGCCCCTGATCGCCGCGAGGCAGACCGGCAAGAAAATCGCCGTGGTTGGCTCCGGGCCCGCCGGCATGGCGTGCGCCCAGCAGTTGGCGCGAGCGGGCCATGCGGTGACGTTGATCGAGAAGAACGACCGTATCGGCGGGCTGCTGCGCTACGGAATTCCTGACTTCAAGATGGAAAAACACCTGATCGACCGCCGTATCGCGCAGATGGAGGCGGAGGGCGTGACGTTTCAGACAGGCGTGGAGGTTGGGGTTACCGTCACGGTCGACGCGCTGGTGGAACAATACGACGCGGTGGTGCTTTCGGGCGGTGCCGAATGGCCGCGGGACCTCGCGGTTCCGAACCGGGCGCTGTCAGGTATTCATTATGCGATGGATTTCCTGACGCAGCAGAACAAGCGCGACGCGGGCGATGATGAAGCCCGCGCGGCACCGGGCGGAACGATCAGCGCCAAGGGGAAGCACGTCATCGTTATCGGTGGTGGCGACACCGGCTCTGACTGCATTGGCACATCGGCCCGGCAGGGCGCGGCCTCGATCACGCAGATAGAGATCATGCCGAAGCCGCCGGAGAAGGAGAACAAGGCGCTGGTCTGGCCGGATTGGCCGATCAAGCTTCGGTCTTCCCATGCTCATGATGAAGGCGTCGCGCGGGACTGGTCGGTGCTGACCAGGAACGCTGTTGGTGAGAACGGGGCCGTGCGGACGCTGGAGTGCGCGCGGGTCGACTGGGTGAGCGGCCCGGATGGCCGGATGCGGATGGAAGAAGTTCCAGGCAGCGAATTTCAGTTGAAGGCGGACCTGGTGCTGCTGGCGATGGGGTTCCTGGGACCGAAGCGGGAAGCCCTGCTGGAACAGGCGGCCGTGGAGCTTGACCCGCGCGGCAATGTCGCGGCGAACACCGTCGATTACCGCACGTCGCGTGACAAGGTGTTCGCGGCGGGCGACATGCGGCGCGGCCAGTCGCTGGTCGTCTGGGCAATCAGGGAAGGCCGGCAATGCGCACGCGCGGTGGACCAGTTCCTGATGGGCAGCAGCACGCTGCCGCGATAGGACGGCGGCCGGGGTCAGCCATCGGCCCGTGGCATATGGGACTTAATCGGGCAGAACGGCGATTGCGTTCATCTCGATCAGATAGTCCGGGTGCGTGAAGCCGCTGACGGCGACCATGGTCGACGCGGGCGGCGGGTCGGGGAAATATTCGCGGCGGACACGGTGGATGACATCGAAACCACCCATGTCCTTCACATAGACATCGACCCGGCAAATATCCGCCATCGTCCCGCCCGCGGCCTCCACCGCCGCTTTCACGTTCTCACACATCTGCCGTGTCTGTGCCTCGATATCCCCCACACCCGCGACCGAGCCATCCGCCCGTTTTGAGGTCATGCCAGAGATGAACACGATCCGGCCGCGCGCCTCGATCGCGTTGGCCTGGGAGAAATGCCCGCTCGGTTTGCCGATGCGAGGGGACACGATTTGCTGACGGGGCATGATGGGTCCTCATGGGCTGGAGTGTGGCGTGAGTCTGTCAGGCAATCCGCGGCGCGTGCAAGTCCGGCGTCCGATCCAGTCCAACCGGGGCGGGTCATTGGGGGCTGAGCGTCTTACGGAGAAAGAACCGGCTGTGTCCGGGCGGGTAGTCCTCGATCGTCCCAAACACGGTATAGCCGAGCTTTTCGTAGA
>Ga0302322_100000977_pt1 | contig 22824 bp, 12 predicted proteins | sample Fen_T0_2_FD_203757 | JGI IMG/M metagenome (GOLD analysis project Ga0302322, IMG submission 203757) | Peat permafrost microbial communities from Stordalen Mire near Abisko, Sweden - Fen_T0_2 | ecosystem: Environmental > Terrestrial > Soil > Wetlands > Permafrost | place: Sweden: Abisko...
CTGGCGCTGAGATGCAGATACTCAGCAAGCTCTTCAGGTGTGAAGGTGCGGTGTGACATCGGAGCATATATAATACAGGTAATGTGAATTGAAAAGCATGGAACGTTGAGCTGTTGATGTAGGTAGTGGTGAAATTACGGATACCTGAATCAGGATTTATTGAAATTTGAATTGCTTGATTGCTGATGGTTCGTCCCGCTTAAGGCATGTCAAAATACCCTGTCGCCCGATCCTTCTGGTTATCGTTAATCTCCATTATCGGCGGATACAATTTGGCTACTTTTAGTGTTTTTGGTTTACCGCCACGCGCAGACGCTGTACGAAACGACATCGCAGTCGCCCGTGTACTTACGGAGCGTTCGCTCGACTGGCGGCTGCGAGCTCGGACATTTCTGGTCAAGGCAGAGCCGCGTTTGCACGGAGGTGTTTTGACCAGCGGAGATCTCAACGCCTTGTACCGAGGCGGAGAGGATTATGTTTTTCTGAGCCGACGTTGGCAGGCGTTGATCGATCTACAAGGCGACGAGGCGTGGCATCGTGCGGCCCCTTCGCTTGCCTATGATCCACTCGCGCGTACTCAGACGAAGCTCGTGCTCGCGGCGGCGTTGATGCAGCACGATGATTATGCGTTGGGCGTGGATCCGTATTTTAAGGAAGGCAAGCTGCGGAAATTATTGAAAACGGATCACGAAGCCGTGGTGGGGGAACTCGATTCTGCTGTACGCGGATTTCTCGATCCGATGCGGCGTCTGCGTTTGGCCCGGGCTGTGATGTGGTACCGAGCGGAGGGCGGACGTGCGGTCGTTCGCTCTGAGGACGAGATGTTTTTGGACGAAGTGATCAACCAGAGCCCCGGCTACCAGTTTTTCGCGCGGCAGTTGCCTGAGCGGCTTGTCTCAGAATGGGTGACTGGCGGGCATGCAGGCGTCACGTTTATGACGGATTTGTTGTCGCATGCGGGAACAACGATGATGAACACGACGAGCCTGGTCGTCGGCAACACCATGGGACTGGTACAATCGCGTCATGGCTACTTGCGAGATCTACCTGCGGAACAGCGTGTGGCGCTGCGGGGTCGCTTAAAGCCCCTCGACGTCTTATTGGAAAAAACTCCGTTCCGGCTGACCGACAAATCTATTCCGGGCCACTATGGGCATGTGGCGATTTGGGCGGGTGGCGAGGAGGACTTGAAGGCGCTTGGCATTTGGGAAGAACCATTAGTTGTGCCTTACCATGATCGAATTCTCGCGGGTGCGACGATCGTCGAAGCGCTGCGGCCGGGAGTAGAGATCAATACGCTGGAACACTTTCTCGACATCGACGATCTGCTCGTGATCAGGCGCAAAGTACAGTCAGATGAGGAGGTTCGAGTTGGTTTGTTGCGAGCTTTTGCTCAGATCGGAAAGGAATATGATTTCAACTTCGATGTGGAGAGTGATCGCCGTATTGTTTGCTCGGAGCTGGCGTTTGTGGTGTTTCCAGATGTTGCGTGGCCGACAAGTTCAGTGCTGGGACGTAATTCTATTTCGCCCGATCAGGTGGCAGTGCGCGCATTGCAGGATGGTCCGTTCGCGCCCCAGGTGATTTTCCACGACGGACTAGAAATTAGCGATAAACTGCCGGAAACCCTTGAGTCTTTGCTCAAGGCAGATCGTGGCCGATTTAAAGAGTTACATCCGGATTTTGTCGGTTGTTCGAAAGCGAAAAAATAGACCTGCGGTCTCTGCGGACTTCCAGATTATTGCATACAGTCGTTCACCGCGCTAAGAAATTCAGCAATCTGAAATGGCTTGCTGAGTACTCGGTCGACCTTGGCCTCAGTGATCAGGCTGAGGTCATCCGAACCGAGTCTGCCGCTGATGATCATCATTCGGCCTTGGTATCGGCCTGTGCCGCGAATCCGTTGCGCCAGCTCAATGCCATCAAGTCCAGGCATGTTTACGTCGAGAACAATCAGGTCGTAGTCTGCGAGATGGTCTTGCAGGTGATGCCAGGCGGTGGCGCCATTGGTTTGGTGAGTGAGCGCATGCCCGGCGCGACGCACCGCGGACGAAACGGCGATCGCCACCATGTCATCATCTTCGGCTAGGAAAATACGGCCTTTTTTGGGCGGGCTCGGGACTTTTTGGACCGCAATTGGTGGTGTGGTCTGGTTTTTCCCTGCAAAAACGGGAAGGTACACATGAAAAACTGAGCCCACTCCAGGAATAGATTCCACCTCGACGCGTCCGCTGACTTCGGTGACCAGATGCCAGACGGTCGCGAGACCCAGGCCTGTGCCTTTGCCGATGTCCTTGGTTGTGTAGAATGGTTCAAAAATGCGCTCGCGCACTTCCGGGGCCATTCCCATGCCGTTGTCTCGAATGGTGAGCCGTTGCCAGCCCAGAATCTGACGGCGGGATGGAACACCCGGTTCGAGGCGATCGACCGCGCTGGCCGGCAGATTGGCCGCTTCAACGCGTATAGTCGGGGTCCAGTCGGTCGAATGCGGGCTGGCGAGCTTTTCCATCAAGGTGTCGCGGGCGTTGAGAACGAGATTGAGGATGATCTGGTTGAGGTCGGTGGGGTTGAAGTTGAGCGGAGGTAGATCGGTCGGTATAGCGTTTTCCCAAACGATGCGGCGGTCGACCGTGAGTTTTAACAGCGCGAGGCAGGCGCTAGCAATTGACCCGAGGTAAATGGATTCGACGCGGTTTTCTACCTTACGTCCGAAGGTTAGGAGACGGCGGGTGAGTTCGGAGGCCCGTTGCGCGGAATCAGAAATGAGTTGGATTTCTGAGTGCAGGCGGACGTCGTTGGGCCAATCGAGTTGGATTTCGCCGGTTTTGAGTGTGATCGGAGTGAGGAGATTGTTGAATTCGTGCGCGATACCGCCGACGAGTTCACCGATGGCTCGCAGGCGCCGTGATTGGCCAATTTCCTCATCGAGCGTGCGACGTTCAGTGACGTCTTCACCCAGCACGCAGAGACGCGGATCGCCTTCGATCGACGTGCGCATCGGGACGAGCGTATAAATGATGCGTTTCCCAGTTTCGTGAAAATGACGTTCTTCGCGGATCAGGTTGTTGGGAGTGGTGTGAGCGGAGAGAAGGCTTGCGAGTTCGCGCACCCATTCGGTAGGGCGAGAAATTTGATGAATATACTGACGGTTAACATCGTTAGCGGTTATCCCGATCCAAGGCTCTGCTTGGCGATTAACGGAAAGAATGCGGAAACCTCCAGCGTCACGCTCCAGCAGACAGACCGCCATAGGGATATTGTCGTAGAGGGCTTGGAGCAGGGCTTTTTGGGAGGAAAGCTCGGTGGTTTGTGCGGCAATCATCCGTTTCAATACCCGCCGGTAGAACCAGCCAGCGAGAAGGCTGGCGGCTGCAATAACTAATATAATGGTGCCATATCTTAGAAACAGGCGCTTGGACACATTTGACGCTTCGAGATTGCCGAACCAGTTATCATAGATTTTCTGGAATTCACGGGTGCGATTGAGGATCGCGAGACCTTCATTTAGACGAGCGAGGAGATGCGCGTTGCCCTTATGAACGGCGAAGCAGTGACGGATGTCATAATCTGACAATGGCTCGCCGAGCAGCGTGATGTTCTGAAGGCCGTTGTGTTGAATCACGGACAGAGCGGTTAGCTGGGAAAGGAAACTGCCCGCACAGGAGCCATTGTTGAGGAGCATCAGCGCTTCTTCGGTAGAGCTGACGATGAGTGGCTCAATATTCAGACCCTGGTCGAGTAGAAAACGCTCACCGATGCTGCCGCGTCCGATGATGGCGAACTTACGGCCGTTGAGGTCGGAAAGTTTCTTAACGGGGCCGCCTTTTTGTACGAAGATCGCGCCCTGTAATGTGAGAAAGGGCACCGAGAAGTCGGTGTACTCGTCACGCGTCGGGGTCTGACTATAGGTCTGCAGCATGTCGAATTCGCCTTCGCTGAAACGTCGATGGACTTCGATTCCGGGCACGCCGACACGTTGAATATCGAGACGCATGACACGCGCCACAGCGTCGAGTAGGTCGGCGGAAAAACCGGCCAACCTGCCATCTTGACTGGTGAAGGCGTAGGGAAAACTGTCCGACGGAGCGCCGACTACGATCAGCTGATGTTTTGACTTGGCGGAAGGTTCGGCACTGTTTGCGTTTTCGAAAGGCGTTTGACCGTTAGCAAAATAGCCCGAAAGGCAAAGCACCACGAATAAGATCGTGCGAGCAAACAGAGCATGGGCGCTGCGGGGGATCAGGGGGCGCATCAGTTTTGCTAGATCGCATGAACATGACGTAAAATGAGTTATACTCAAGCCTTGCGAAGCTCGCCTGCGTGAACCCCCTTGGAGGTCAGCTCGTTTGGCTATCCGGATGATTTGCCTGGGTTAGGGTAAGTTCGTAGACAAAAAGCCCGGGCGGTGAGGCCCGGGCTGAGGAAAAGAAAAGGAACGAGACGGAGAGAAGGTGGTATTTCTTAACGTCGGGCTTTATCAGCGGACGACCCGGGCTCCACCGCCACCCATCGTCTTTTCGACCTCCTTGCGCGTTGCCATGGAGGTGTCACCGGGAGTGGTCGAGGCGAGTGCGCCATGGGCCGCTCCGTACTCGACAGCCTTCTGAGCGTCGTTGAAAGTCAAAAAGCCGAACTGCACGCCTGAAGCAAAACTATCGCCACCGCCAACGCGGTCGAGGATTTCGAGTTCCGGATATTTGCGGCTCTCGTAAAACTGGCCGTCGTGCCAGAGGATCGCGCTCCAGTCGTTCTTTGTCGCGGTGATGACGCGGCGAAGGGTAGTGGCGGCAACTTTGAAGTTCGGGAATTCTTTCACGGCCGTCTGGATCATAGCCTTAAAGGCTTCGGTCTCGATTTTTGAAATGTTGTGATCCACGCCTTTGACCTCAAAGCCAAGTGAGGCAGTGAAGTCTTCTTCATTGCCGATCATGACGTCGACGTATTTCGCGATCTCGCGGTTAACCTCCTGAGCTTTCTTGAGGCCGCCGATCGATTTCCATAGCGATGGACGATAGTTAAGATCGTAGCTAACAATCGTGCCGTACTTGTTGGCGGCTTTGACCGCTTCGATGGTGAGTTGCGCGGTCGTCTCGGAGAGAGCGGCGAAAATGCCGCCGGTGTGGAGCCAGCGGACGCCCTGCTTGCCGAAAATATTGTCCCAATCAAAATCGCCCGGCTTGAGCTGCGACGCGGCCGTATTACCGCGATCAGGAACGCCGACAGCGCCGCGTATGCCGAAGCCACGCTCGGTGAAATTAAGCCCGTTGCGAACGGAACGGCCGATGCCGTCGTCTTCGCGCCATTTGATGAAGTCGGTGGCGACGCCGCCTTGCATGATGAAGTCTTCGACGAGATGGCCGACTTCGTTATCAACGAAGGCGGTGCAGACAGCGGTTTTCAGGCCGAAACATTTGCGCAGACCGCGAGAGGTATTGTACTCGCCGCCGCCTTCCCAGAGTTTGAATTCGCGGGCGGTGCGCACGCGGCCTTCACCGGGATCGAGGCGGAGCATGACCTCGCCGAGCGAGATCTGGTCGAATTTACATTCGTTGGCGGATTTGATTTTGAGGCTCATGGTGTGGAAAATAGTCAGCACCAACGGAGCGAAAGCCGGCTGGACAGTCAATAAGCGAGGTAGGTCAGGTGTCCGTTTATCTGCATAGACATGCGAGGGTGTACGACCTACTGACTGACAATCTGGGACTTACACCTTTGGTTTTACGGCATCGGCGCCGAAACAATCCGCGGGGGATTTCACCACGAGATTGGGAGGAGTGGTGCCGGGCTTGGCTTCCTTCCATCGCGGCAGCGAAAGCGTAAAGGTGGCGCCTTGGCCGACGCCGTCGCTTTGCGCGTTAAGTGAGCCGCCCATTTGTTTGGCCGCAAGCGCACTGGAGTGAAGGCCGAAGCCGTGGCCGTCTTTGCGCGTGGTGAAGCCGTGGGAGAAAATCTTCGTGAGGTTTTCCGGTGGGATACCGATGCCATTGTCGACGATCTTGATCACGACGGATTCATCTGCGCCATTTTCCACGCGGATCAGCATTTTGCGTTGGGATGGCTCTTTGCAGTCCATAGCTTTCTTCGCGTTGCTGATCAGGTTGACCAGAATCTGGAGAACTTTGTGACGTTCGGCGCGTGCAGCTGGAGTTTGCGCGAATTGTTTTTCGACGTGGACATTGTGTCGCTGGAGGGCGTTGGTGCTGAGCTTGATCGCGTCCTCGATCGTTTCGGAGGGAACGAGTGGTTCGACCATGCCAGCCACAGAGGCGTAGCTCTGCTGCATCCAGATGATGTCTTTGATGTGGTCGATACTTTTGAGGAGCGTGGAAAGATCGCTCATCGTATCGACACGTTCCTTGTCGAGGTTGTTGGCGAGGCTTTCGAGATAGGTGGGCAGCTTGGAAGCGCGAGGGTCGTTGGTGAAAAAGTCGCCGAGATTGTTTTGGTGTTCCCGCAGAAGCGCACAGACCTTGAAGATGCTGGTGACTTTCGAATCGCGGAAACGATCGGAAATTAGGTTGGCCGTGACGTTGATTGACGTGAGGACGTTGCCGACGTTATGGAGAACTCCGGTGGCGACTTCGGCCATGCCGGCCTGCCGCGTGGCCTCCATGAGTTGGCGATTAGAATCTTCTAGGGCTTTTTGGGTTTCGACGGTTTTGGTAACATTGCGGCTCATGCCGAAGGTTCCGATGACTTTGCCGTCCTGATCCCGCCATGGGAGTTTGCTGGCGACGACCCAAATCACACTGCCATCGTGGCGGATGGTTTTCTGGAGCTGTTCGAGTACGGGCTCACCACTGACAATGATGGCCTGTTCTTCCGCGAAGGCTCGTTGAGCAAACTCTGGGGCAAAGAAATCGAAATCGCTTTTACCGACGAAATCGGAAGGTTGTTTTCCGTCTTTATCGGCCTTGGATTTGCTAACTGCGACAAAGCGTGACTGAAGGTCCTTGAAATAGATGTAGTCTGGAATGCTTTCCATAAACACACTGAGCAGCAGATTCTCTAGATTGGGAATCGGCGATCCGGACGCGGTGGTGGGTATGGAGTGAGCGATCGGGGTAGGTTTTTCGGGGGACTGGCTCATGGTGGTATTTAACGGGAAAAGGGCGGCGGCTGGCGGGTGATAGCGTCGATATTGCGATGAAGCGCTTCACGGATAGCTGCGATGGTGACAGGCTTTGACAGATAGTCATCCATGCCTGATTCGAGCAGGCGGTCGCGCTCGGCGGGAAGGGCGTTGGCCGTCAGGGCGATGATGCGTAAATGTGGATAGAAACGGGTATCGCCGGATGCTTGGGCCTGGCGGATGATTTTGGTAGCCTCAATGCCGTCGAGCACAGGCATCTGCTCGTCCATAAAAACGATATCGTAGGGTTTTTGCTCAAGCGCCTGGATGGCGAGCTTACCGTCATGGGCGAAATCGGCGGTGTAGCCCAGTCTTTGAAGCTGGTGACCGGTTACGGTGCGATTGATGGCGTTGTCGTCGACCACTAGAATTCGGATCGAGGTGTTGGCGCGGGTTGGGATTTGCTCGATGACGATCGGGTCGTTGACAGGAGTTCCCGGCGCCATCGTCTCGATAATGCTTTTAAAGAGAGCGGCGGGCTTGACGGGCTTGAGCAGACAGGCGGAGAGTTGGAACTGTTTGAGTTGTTCGGCTGAGAGCTGGTCGCCAAGCGAAGTGATGAGAATCATCTTGGGCTGCGTGATCTCTGGGAGTGAAGCGATGGCGGCCGCGACGGCGAGTCCGTCCATATCGGGCATGTGGTAGTCGAGCAGTACCAGGTCGTAAGGCATCGCTTCCAAATAGGCGTGGCGGAGCGCGGAAAGAGCGTTAGGGCCGCTCTCGACAGCATCGTGCGGAACTTTTCGGTAGGTAAGTTGGTGGTGTAGGACCTTGCGGTTGGTTTCGTTGTCGTCGACGATGAGGATGCGTTTGACCGGAAGAGCGAAAGGCGCGGCGCTGACAGGTGAGGCGTTGCCGCGCTCAAGGTGAGCGGTGAACCAGAATTTGCTGCCTTTGCCTGCTTCGCCTGAGACGCCGATTTCGCCGCCCATCATCTCGACTAAGCGTTTGCAGATGGCCAGGCCCAGGCCGGTGCCGCCATATTTTCGGCTCGTGGAACTGTCGCCCTGAGTGAACGGTTGGAAAAGGATTTCCTGCACTTTCCGCGAGACTCCTATGCCCGTGTCGGACACTTCAAAGCGAATCGTGAAATCGTGTTCGCTGAAGTTTTCGAGAGTGACATGGAGAAACACCTCGCCCTGGTCGGTGAACTTCACCGCATTGCCGAGGAGGTTGAAGAGAATTTGTCTCAGGCGCGACGGGTCGCCGTGCAGGCGGTTGGGTAGATCGTTTTCGACGAGACAAGCGAGTTCGAGTCCCTTCGTGGAGGCTGGCTGGGCCTGAACATCGAGCGCGGCATTAACCACCTCGGAGAGGAGAAAATCCGTTTTTTCGAGGACAACTTTGCCGGCTTCGATTTTGGAAAAATCGAGGATTTCGTTGACCACGGTAAGCAACGCCTCGCCGCTGTGGCAGAGGGTCTGGACGAAATCGCGCTGGAGATTGGAAAGATCGGTCTGGAGCAGCAAGTCGCCCATGCCGATGATGCCGTTGAGCGGCGTGCGTACCTCGTGGCTCATGTTCGCGAGAAACATGCTTTTGGCCAGATTGGCGGCTTCAGCCGCTTCCTTGGCCTTGACCAGCTCGACCTCGATATTAGTTCTTTCGACGATTTCGGAAGAAAGGCGCCGATTAGTGTCCATCAGTTCGGTGGTACGCTCGGCGACCGCTTGCTCAAGAGTTTCCACACGGACGCGCGTTTGTTGGAACAACGACCATTTTTCCGTAAGGGTGTTCGCCATCTGACGTACTTCGATGTTGTCGAAAGGCTTTTTTAAAATGAGCAGGCGGTCGCTCATGCCGAGGCGTTTTATAACCTCTTCCCAGGAATAATCGGAGTACGCGGTACAGAGCACAGCTTGCAGATCCGGATCGATTTTCCAGATGCGTTCGAGTGCCTCGACACCGTCGATTCCCGGCGGCATGCGTACGTCGACAAAGGCCATCGCGTAGGGGATGCCGGCGGATTTTGCCTTCGTGACTTTCTCGATGCCCTCAAGTCCCTGATACGCGGACTCGAGGTGGTAGTAATTCTCCTCAACGAAAGGCGCTTTAGTGGCTTTGCCAAACAACTCCGATTCGAGCGCTTCCAGCCCTTTGTGGGATTCGTCGCGTGGCTTCAAGATCCTCACGAAATCCTCATGGATGGCGTGATTATCGTCGATGATGAGGATGCGCCGGTTTTTTTCTAGGACGGACATGAATGCGTGATGGGGGCGAAGAGAAGCGGCCTAATTCAAATAGGAAGACCACGTAAAAAGTTTGGTAAGATTGGCCTGGTTTAACATCGACGCAATCCTTTGATACTTGAGGGCTTTACCCGATACAAAACCTATGGGCACCGCCTTCATTTTTGCGCGCAAAAAACGCCGCCTAATGAAAGGCGGCGTTGGAAGATAGCGCAGGACACTGGTTTAAGCTTTTGTCCGATGCAGCTTATTTTTCGAAGCGACCCCGATAGGCCCAGAGTCCGAGAGCGGGGTTTGAAATGTAGAAGATTTTCTCACCGTCCGGTAGAGTGTTCCACCCGTCCTTGAGTTTCGCGGGGTTATAGCGTTGGGCCATTGTCTTGAGGTCGGCGTATTTGAAACCAACACCTTCGATCTCAGCCTTCGTGAGGTGACCAGGACAATAAGTGATATTGAAACGGCCTTCGCTCGACCCGTGTATCAAGTGCGCGGCCGCGCTGAGGTTATTGCGCAACTCTTCATTGGACTTAGTGGCGGCAAGAGTTTTTGGCGTGCCGAAGTAACCGTATTTGCGAATGAGACGGTCGATTTCGTGGTCCTCGCCGAACTCTTTCAAACCGGGAGCGAGGATGATGAGCTCACCCTTATCGGCCATCGCCATGCGCGTGCGGTAAACAGCTTTGTTGCCGAGCCACGTACTCTTGAATTCCGATGGGTCAAGGTAAACCACGACCTTGTCGAGCTGTACGTCGAGCATCTGGAAATTGACTTCGAGCGAGAGCTTGGCGGCTTTGTTGAAAACATCCGCGTCGTCGCCGATATAGAGGCCGCGCACGTGAAGTTTACTGTCGTCGCCACGGCCTACGACCGTGTGCACATACACAATCGGCAGGTGACTGGTGAATTTCTCGCCGGCGTAGTTGAGGATCTTGCGCACGGGTGTGTTGGCGCGGCCCATCATGCGTTCCATCCCGTAAGCGGCGCCGACGAAGTGGCTCTTGTTGATGCCTTCCTGGCCGCCGGTGCCGACGAAGATGTTTTTATTGTAGTTCGCCATGCCGATCACCTCGTGGGGAACCACTTGGCCGATGGAAAGCACCAGGTCATGCTTACCGGTGGCGAGTAGGTTGGCGACTTGCGCAGGCCACGGAAAATCGACTGCGCCTTCGGAAACTTCCTTCACAAATTCAGCCGGCACAGTGCCGACGGTTGTGATGCCGGTGCGCCAGTTGTGCACCCGGAAAAGCGACTCGGGCACACCAGGAAACATTTCGTGGATCTGCTCTGACGTCATCGGCGAATGCGTGCCGAGTGCGGGCAGGATGTCGGTGAGATTATCGCCCAACGCGTCGTAGGCGAGGCGCGTGAGAGTGCCGGCTTGCGAATGGAAACGTGTGAAATCCGGCGGGATGGCGAGCACGCGTTTGCGCGGGCCGATCTTGGCCAGCGCGGCATTCATGCCAGCGCGCATATCGTCGACGGAAAGTTTGTCGGTGGGGGAGCCGCGTTCGAAATAAAGCATGGGAGGAAAAGGAGATCGGAGGTCGGTTTTAAACGAAGGGAATTAAACGTGGTTAAGCGGTGGTGGGCAATCTTCCATGACGTTAATCCAGGCTCGGGCAATTGCCACTCGATATCGAAGGTATGAGCGGCGCTTCGTTATCTTTGTTGCCTTCTGTAGAAATAAAAAGAGGCGGCGGAGTTTTTCTCGCACCGCCTCGTGTAAACATGATTTGGCGCTTAGCGCTGGATGCGGGCCGAGCCGCCCTTGGCGAAAGCTTTCACTTGTTCGACCGTTGCCATGGTGGTGTCGCCGGGGAACGTCGTGAGCAGCGCGCCATGCGCCCAACCGAGGTTGACCGCTTCCTGTTCAGATGCGCCGCTGAGCAGGCCGTAAATGAAGCCCGCTGCGTAACCATCGCCGCCGCCTACGCGATCGATGACGTCGAGCTCGCACATCGGGGACTGGAAGGTTTTCCCACCGATCCAGGCGACAGCGCCCCAAGTGTGGCGATTGGTTGAGTGAACTTCGCGCAACGTCGTGGCAACCGCCTTCACGTTCGGGAATTTCTTAACCGCCTTGTCGATAACGGCGTAGAACGCGCTCGGATCGAGTTTCGACTTAGACTCCACGTCCTGGCCCTCGATGCCGAGGCCCTTCTGAAGATCTTCTTCGTTGCCGACGAGCACGTCGACATGCTGAACGATGCGACCGAGCACATCGAGCGCCTTCGACTGACCGCCCCAAATGTCCCAGAGTTTCTGACGATAATTTAGATCGAACGACGTTATCGCGCCGGCCTTCTTGGCCGCCTGCATCGCTTCGACGATCAGTTCGCCAGTCGTTTCCGAAAGAGCGGCGAAGATGCCGCCGCTATGGAACCAGCGAACACCAGCGCCGAAAATTTGATTCCAATCGAAGTCGCCCTTCTTGAGCTGGCCAGCCGCTTCATTCGAACGGTTATAAAACACCACCGGAGCGCGCACGCCCTGACCGCGATCGGAGTAAACGGTGGCCATATTCGGGCCGCGCACGCCGTCGTGTTTGAATTTCTTGTAGAACGGTTTCACTCCCATCGCGCGAACGCGTTCGGCAATTAGGTCGCCGATCGGGTAGTCAACCATCGCGGAAGCCACGCCCGTGTTGAGGCGGAAGCAATCAGAGAGATTGGCCGAGACGTTGAATTCGCCGCCGCTGACATGGATGTCGCAGTGGTTCGCCTTGCGGAAGGGAATGATACCGGGATCGAGACGATGGACCAGCGCACCGAGGGAAAGGAAATCAAGGGCGCCATCGTTACGGATATTCAGACTGTTGCTCATAGTATGTGTGTGTAGGGGAGTGTGGATTGGGTGTAGGTTTCGGATAAAGAAAAGTGTCCCAACCTACCGGGCTAGCTCAGAATGAAAAGCAAAAATACGGCGTCGTGTCTTCGTTATCCAGTATATGGATATTGCAGGGGGTTGAGTCACAGAAAGCACGGAGCTCAGGCGCAGAGTACCCATTCATACTTAATAGCTTCCCGCGACTCTGTGTTCGAGCTCTGTGACAAAGAAAATTATCTCTGCGTTTCCCCTTCCTTTACAACTGTACCGGTCTCCCAACGTTTGCGTGTTGCAAACCGCGGCGCGCTTATAAGCTGCTCCTTTCTCCCGTTACCGAATTGAAACAAGAACTCACACCATTCGCCAACGCCACCAAAGAGCTCATCTGGCTGCTCAGGAGCCAGGTCGCCACGTCCGAAGACGCCCTCTTCCGCGCTTCCTTTGACGGCAGCAAACTCTCGTTTTTACCTCAGGCGGTCATTTCGCCGAAAAAGCCCGTCGACATCTCCACCACGCTGAAACTCGCCAATAAATTTCGCGTCCCTGTCACGGTCCGCGGTGGCGGCACCTCGCTCACGGGCTCCGGTTCGCCCATCAAAGGCGGCTGGGTGATCGATCTGTCGAAATGGAATAAAATCTCGATCGATACCGAGGCCGGCATGGCCCACGTGCAAGCCGGTGCCAATGTCGCTGCGATTCACGCTGCCGCCGAAGCCACCGGTTGGTTCTATCCGGCGGATCCGGCTTCGAAACAATATTGCACCATCGGCGGCAACATCGCCTGCAATGCCGGCGGCATGCACGGCGGTAAATATGGCGTCACTCGCGATTTCGTTCTCGCGCTCAAAGGTTTTCTCCCGACCGGCGAATACGTGGAGTGGGGAACCGCTACAAAAAAATTCTCTGCTGGCTTCAACCTCCGCGATCTCTGGATCGGCGCCGAAGGCATGCTCGGTGTCGTTACTGACGCCGTGCTCAAACTCGTGCCGCTTCCGGCCGCACGCTGGACGCTCCTCACCGCGTTTGAAGACGAGATTTCTGCGTTCAAGGCCATCCGCGTGCTCTTCGCTCAACGCGTCCAGCCCGCGATTTGCGAATTTCTCGATCGCTACGCCGTGCAATGCGCTGAGGCGAAAACTGGCCAAACCGTTTTCAAGGGACAGGCTGGCCGCCCCGTCATCCTGATCGAACTCGCCGGCTCCGTGGCCGAACTTGCAGCATCAAAGACCGCTGTGTTCGCCTGGGCGCAGCAACACGCGGCCGCCTTTCGCGAAGCCGCCGACCGCGTCGAGGCTGAGGAACTCTGGACCGTTCGCCGCAAATGCTCGTCCGCCATGTTCACGCTCGGCGACTCGAAGCTGAATGAAGACATCGTCGTTCCGCTGAAGAACTATGAGAAGTTCGCCGTCTTCCTTGATAAGCTCCGCAAAAGCTCGGGCCTGCCGATTCCGACCTTCGGCCATCTTGGCGATGGCAACTTGCACGTGAACATTATGTATCATCGCGAAAATCAGGAAGAATACCTCCGCGCCGAAAAAGCCGTGGGCGAACTGATGGCAGGCGTGGTGAAGCTGGGCGGCGCGATCTCCGGCGAACACGGCATCGGGCTTGCGAAAACCCCTTTCTTGCGCCTGCAACACGTCCACGCCGAGATCAAAGCGATGAAAGCGGTTAAAAACGCGCTCGATCCCAACGGTATAATGAACCCTGGCAAAATGTTCACCCTCTTCAAAGTCTGGGAACACCCACGCCTGAAGATCGAACTGCCCTGGGATCATAAGTGAAAAACTGCCCGCGAGGCATTCGCGCTATCGGCTTTGATCTCGGTGAGACCTTACTCACTTATCGAGATACTCCGTTGAGCTGGGTTTCGCTCTACCGCTCCGCGCTCAAGTCTGTTGCCCAATCGTGTAGTTGCTCTCCGGTCGACGCGCAGTTCCTCGCTGCTGAGGCTGTGCTCGTGCAGCACAATACACGTCTCAATCCCCGTACAGAAGAAATTCCAGCCGAGGAAATTTTTCGGCGCATCCTCGATGCATGGCAACTTTCGCCCGAAGTTTTGGCTGTCGCGATTGAAGCCTTCTTCTGCTTTTTTCAACAACGTCTCGTTGCGTACGACGAAACGTTCCTGACGCTGACAAGCTTGCGCGAGCAGGGGTTTAAAATCGGTGTGCTGACCGACGTGCCCTACGGCATGCCGCGAGCGTTTGTGCAGCGCGATCTCATCGATGGCGGCATCGCTCCACTGATCGACCAGTTACTCACATCGGTTGACACCGGCTTTCGCAAACCCGAACCGCATGGCTTTAACGCTCTCACTAAGTCACTCGGAGTATCGCCTGCCGAAATACTTTACATCGGCAACGAGCCGAAAGACGTAATAGGGGCAAACGCAGCCGATATTTTCTCCGTCCTGATCGATCGGGAAAACCGCGATCCCGCGCACGGCCAGCGCGCCACAATCCATTCTCTCTCGGACATTATCCCTGCACTGATACCGTAAGCCGCCCTGCAATAGTCACCGCGCATATCGAGGCTTATGCATCTTAAGACAAACATTAGGTCTAAAGCGGGATTTTGAACACGGGAAAATGTTCCCCCGATTCAAAGTCCGGGGACACCTGCGCCTGAAGATCGAACTGTCATGGGTCCATGGGTGAACGCGGCGTTCAACGCCGCGAAAGCTCAACTCGCAACCTCGAAGATCAGGAGAGGGCTAGCCTGCGAGGTCTACCTAATCGAGTACCATCGACTATATTTTGATTTCGGCCTAAGTGCTCTAGTTCCTGGTTTTGGTTAAGTTTTCCGGCCCTCGTCGACCTCCCAATATTCAAACAGCGTTTGTAGGTCGCCGCGCTCCGACAGACCACTCTCGGCTTTGAATTTCGCCAATAGCTCCGAGGCTGAATCCTTCCAGCCGCGCTTGCTGGAGAAATCATTCCAGATGAGCGTAGTGAGGTCGTTCATCTTTCGGCCATGCTTAATGCAGTATTCCCAGCATTGTTCATCGGTCGCACCAGTGAGGACGTATTCAGTGAACTTGGAGTAATCCAATTCCAGGTAGCCCATGATTCGGGCATCGAATCCCTTGCCCATGAGTTCGAAGAAGTCCGGACGAAGCTGATTGGCCTTTTTCAGTCGGATCTTGTCGATGCAGCGGCCCAAATAGTAAAGCCCGCCCACTTTCTCGTAAGGCGTGCGCGGAGTTTTCAAGGTATTCGTCATGGCGACGTCATCTAAAGCAGAATTTCCTTTCTCGCAACCCACTGCTTGGAGTAAACTTGTCCGGAATAAGTGAATAAAGCCGATCGTCGGTTGACCGCCCCGTCACTTTTTCGGCATGAGGTTCTCGTCGAGGAAGACAAGAATTCGGTCATATAACTCCACCTCGTCTTTTAAAAAGGCCATACCATGAGCTTCTCCGCCGATGAAAAGTTTTTCGTAAGGCACGTGGTATTTGTCCAACGCCGAGACCAGTCGTTTAGATTGTTGAATCTCGACAGTCGTGTCTTCTTTGCCGCCGGCTACGAAGACGGGAACGCGGATCTTGTCCACGAAGTTAATCGGGGACATCGCAGCGAATTTTTCCGCATCTTTTTTGGGATCGCCTAGCTTCTTCATGAGACGTCCAAATGATGGATTATCGTATTGATCATATTTTTTGCTCTGAATCTGCAGCGCCCAGTCAAACACGCCGGCATTGGTAACCGCGCAACGGTAAAGGTCAGGCTCATGGGCGACTCCGGAGATGGCAAGATAGCCGCCGAAAGAGGCTCCCATAATTCCCACTCGATTTTTGTCGATTAGGCCCGAAGCGATGAGGGTCTTGGTCGCATCCGTGACATCGTCATGCATTTTGACGAAATTCCATTCATCTTCCTGGGGAAACATCCAGCCATAACCGATTGAACCGCGATAATTGGGCTGCAGGACGGCATATCCGTGACTTGCTAAAAATTGGACTTCTCCGTCAAACCCCCAAGTGTCCCTTGCCCACGGTCCGCCGTGCGCCAGCACGATCAAGGGCGGCGGGTTTTCCTTGGAGGCTCCGGCGGGGAAGGTCAGGTAGGCATCGAGGCGACGGCCGTCCCGGGTTTTAAACTTGACGATTTTCATCTCTTGCATGCGAGCAGGCTCGATCCATGGCATGGAATTTTTAAAGAGGCCGGACTTGCGCGTTTCTAGGTCCACCCAACTGTAGATAGTTGGTTGTTTGGCTGAACGTGTGGAAACCAAGAAGATTTTGTGCTTGGTGTCGCTGCCGATGATACGGACCAAGAGCCCGGGAAACATTCCGTCCAAAATCTTTTGCAAAGTCTGATACTGATCATTGAACCAAAAAACCTGCGGGCTGCTTCGTTCGAAAATTGCGCCTAACACATCTCCCGTTCCGGGATTGCGGTAAAGCCAGCCGTTGAAATCGTAGCTCTGGTCCTGCAACGCCACGTCGCCTAACTGGCCGGTGGCCGAATCCATGAGCTGCAAGGCGCGCGGTTTTCCTTCTTGGCGTGGACCGGTCACCCATAATTGTCCTGGTTCGTTTCCTGCGCCTTCAATATCGATCTGCTCAAGATCGATGGGGCATTTTATCCACTGTTTATTTGCTAGGCGAAACATCGCCAAATTTCCACGATCACTCGTGTAGCTGTAGGCGAGTTCGCCTTCCTTATCCACGCCATAATAATAGGTGATGCCATCGGGCGGCAAGGGATAGGTCGACACTATATGCTTTGCGTTGTTGTCGCGGACATCCATGGCAGCCAACCAAGTATTTCCTATGGTAGCAGATTGAAGATCTGCAATCTTGCCGGACTTGATATTGGTATTGATTGCGGACACCCCGAGATCCTTGTCTATATCAATATCAAAACGATTCCAGACCAAGGGACTCAATCGATTCTTGAGCGGGATGGAAACCAGGCGGGCGCCGGAATATTGCAGCAAGGGATAACCATTCCTAAGATCGCCGACATCCGCAGCCAGCAACCCGAGTCCGTAGAGCTTGTGAGAGGAGAGACTGAAGATGAGTCTCGAATCATTTAGCCAGTTGACGTTGTAGATATCGCTCTCGGTCGACGATCCACCGACCGTTTCGATCTTATGATCAGCAAGACTGTAAACCAGCAACTCATGCTTGTCTTCACCGGCTGTGATAACGGCAGCAATATGTGTCCCAGAAGGGTTCAATACAGGTTGCGAAAGTGTTTGAGGACGGAAAAAATCCATCGTCGGAATGGGCTCCGTCGCCGGTACCGGAGTGATCCGACTTAAGTCCAGGGAGGCGGCGTGCACCGCAACGTTCGCAGAACAAAGGAAGAAAAGGCAAAGCGTACTCCACGCATTTTTCTGAAGGGGCAGGTTCATGTCTTTTAGTAAAACCACACTTGCTAGATACAGACAATGCCGAATCCATTAAAATATCACCGAGAAACAGAGCAGATGGTTTGGCCTCGGCAAAATCCAAGGAAGCCTCCGCCTGGAGATCGAGCTGCGTTGGAATAATAACTGGTCGTGCAACGCACGCTGACGTAGGTAGGCAGTCAGTCTCTGCTTTGACGCCTTTGTCTTGAAAGACCGATTTGTAGGCAGCGGGTCGGTTTCAAGGGGAGGAAGAGCGAATGGTTCGAGATTTACTCAAAGATCGGCGTAAATATACGTTAAAAAGGGCCGTCTACTGCAACTAAGCCCACCCCTGCAATGTCGGCGCGGGACTACCATGGTTTTTTACCAATATCCCCGCGCAAACGTCCCGACTCCGCCCTTTCGGACCTGTTTGTTGGTTAAAGGGCTCTATTGGTTGATTTTTGCCGCAGTGTTTGCCGCTCCGGTCGCTGTTCACGCTGCGGATGGTGATCCTGACGTTTTATATACCGACCTGGCTTCTGGCCCGAATACCGGGGGCGAGAATAACCAAGGCATATACCTTTCGATCTTTGGCCGAAATTTCGGCACCACAGGTCTTGGCACGACGACGCGCGTCTACATTGGAAATGTCGAGGTGGCCAATTACCGCGCTGCGCTCGATCCGATCTCCAAGCTCGCACTTCCTGCCGGCACGATTGGCGCGTGCCGCGGACGTTCCGACATCCAGCAAATCACGGTTCAGGTCGGAGCCCTCACGGGGCTTTCAACCGACGTGGCGTATCCGATCGACGTTGTTGTCAACGGCGTGCATTCGAACGGCAACCACACCTTCATGATTCATCCAGGTACGATCTATTTCGTCAGTTTAACTGGCAACGATTCCACGGGAGACGGATCTTTTTCGAAACCTTTCCGTCACGTCCAGCTCGCCGGTTCGCAAAACACCGGTTTTGCCATCACCACGGCTGTCACAGGTGGAGCATGGGGATTAGTTCGAGCTGGCGATGTGATCGTCATTCGCGGCGGAACATGGACTGATGAGGTCGCAGGGGGCTTTGGCCATGACTTCCTTGTGGTAAGTGGAAAATCGGGAACAGCCCTTGGCAACAAGCATGCGACCGGGGGCGGTACGACTTCTGGGCCGATCACGTTGCTCGGCTATCCTGGCGAAGAGATATTTATCAAACGCGAGTACCTCACGTCCTATGGCACGAGCTCGCAGTACTTCGGCGGTGGAATTCGCTCCGCCGACAGCGCCCGCCAGCAAGGCGGCTACGGTGCCTGGATTACCATCGCGAATTTGCATATAGAGAGCGGATTTGCTGAGGGCGCTATCAGTGTCGAAGCTGGCTGTCTTAATACCATCAACGGCTCCAACTGGCGCATCGTGAACAACGAGCTTTCGGCCGCCAGTGCGATCAATGATACGATCGCCAAGGGCGCCGGCGTCGCTGGAAACGGTGCCGGTAATTACTGGGTCGGCAACTACGTTCATGATGTATATTGTGGACCTATTGCTGGTAGCAATTTGGAGAACCATGGATTCTACGTCGATGGAGACGGGCCGTGCGAGATAGCCTACAATCACGTTGCCGGCATCTGGGGTGGCAACGGCGTGTCACTCTATTGTAATGGTTCGAACGGCAGTGACTACCTCAGTCACATGGATATTCATCACAACCTCATTCACGATGTGGAAAAGCACGGCATCAACATCGCCGACGGCTCGTCGACCAATATTAATATTCGCAACAATATCGTCTATTCGATCGTTCGCTCCGGACTACGCATCAACTCCGTGGATCTCGTCGGCGCCAAAGTTTATAACAACGTAATCTTCGACACCGCCCAGCTTGGACCTAGCGACTTTATCGGTGTGCTGACCAACGACTGGGGGCTCGCGGCGGGAGCGGTCGAATTCACTAATAATATCTTTTTCGCTCGTTCGGGCACCCAGTTTCTCAGTGGCTCCAGTGCCGACCAATTCGCAACGACGGGTGCTGCGTTTCACAACAACGTCTGGTTTCAGGGCGTAGATGCAGAAAGCGCGCTCGTCGATTCCGCTGCGGTTAAGGCTGACCCGCAGTTTGTTTCAGTCGTCGCCGGTTCGGTGGATTTTCATCTTCGCAGCACCAGCCCAGCTATCCGCGCTGGTTTGAATCTTTCCTCCGCGTTTACCACTGACTACGCCGATCACGTTCGCCGTCCGGCCGGTGCGTGGGACATTGGGGCCTACGAATATGTCGCGCCGGGTGGGAGCTCCAGCAGCTCATCGTCCTCCAGTTCTTCGTCGTCTTCGAGTTCCTCCTCCGGCGGAACAAGCTCAAGCTCGGGCACGAGCAGTTCAAGTTCCTCGTCGAGCAGCAGCAGCTCATCTTCCTCAAGCTCCTCGAGCAGTTCCAGTTCATCGAGCTCATCCTCTTCAAGCAGTTCTTCGTCCTCCTCGAGTTCGGGTGGCGGTTCGTCTTCGTCGAGCGGATCAACAGGAGGAAAGGGCGGCGGCGGTGCAGCGGGCGTTGAGTTCTTTACGACGCTGTTTGTGCTCGGTGGCTACCGTATGTTGAAAAATGTGCGCGCTTGTAGGCTTTGATCTCTCGGAAAAGTTTTTGGGCAACTCACTAAAGTCTCTACGTTCTTCTAGGCTTGGGAACACCTGCGGCTGAAGATCGAACTACCTTGGTATCACATCCGAGTGCATCGACTTCCGTTTTTTTGGCGTTTTTTCGAAGCAAACTTCAGGGCACCCTTATCCGAGAGGCTGTCCTTTGTTGCAACTGGCGTTGGGTGACGTGCATCCATCAAAAAGCCGAGGAGAACCCACTCAAGTCCGCCTGATTGCAGACGATTTATCTATTGCTGTGCGGTTACGTGCCTTCAGCAGCGAAATACTGCGATTACTAGCCACCGACTTGCGCGAAACTCAGAAGAGCTCGCGCTGCCGCACTGTCGCGGACTTGTCGCGAAACGGCGACGGAGCGCTGCGCATGAATGCGCTTCGATGGCTGTTGCTGCTGACGGTTTTAGCTTGGACGGGTTCGTCGATTTGGGCGCTCGATCCGGAGAAATCCATTTACCAGTACAATTGCCAGAGTTGGACTCGGCAGACGGGTTTGCCGGCTAATAAGGTAAACGCCATCGCGCAGACCAAGGACGGGTATATCTGGCTTGGCACGCAAGGAGGCCTGGTGCGCTTCGACGGTGTGAATTTCATGGAGGTAGGAATCACGGCGCCAGAGGCGCGGGGCCGCGAAGTGCGGAGCCTCGTAGGTTCACAACGCGGTGATTTGCTGCTGACGATTAGCAACGGCGCGTTTCTGCGGTTCGACGGTGAGCGGTTTACCCTGTTGAACCACCCGCTTTGGATCCAAGAAAATCTGACCGGCAAAACGATGATGGAAGCACGTGACGGTGCGGTATGGGTCGGTGCAAACCTGGGTATAGGCGGAATCGGCCCGAGTTTGGCAAACGGAGGCTGCTTTTTTGATAGCCGGCTGGGCAAATCGGTGCGCCGGGTTTTCGCTTTGTGCGAAGATCCTGCCAGCGGCATTTGGGCGGGCCTGGAGGGAGCGGTCATACGGGTGGCCAATGGCACCGCGACCGAGCTGGACGACAGTTCGCTTAAAGCCGAGGTGGTTCGAGCGCTGGTGATGGACAAGGTCGGGAATCTTTGGGTTGGCGAAGGCTCGAGGCTGCGTTGTTACGACCAGGAGGGAAAGCGCGTGGAGATCCCGCCGCTGGAAACGCCGATCACCGCGTTATTGTGCGATCGGGAGAGTGTCCTTTGGATCGGCACAGAGCAGCGTGGCCTGGTCCGCTACGCCAACGGCGAATACACCGCACTCGGCCGGGTGGATGGTCTGGCGAGCGACTACGTCATCTCTTTATGCGAGGATGCTGAAGGCAGCCTTTGGGTCGGCACACGCGACGGACTCAGCCAGCTTTCCGAAGTGAAGTTTCCCCTGGTCACGGCCAAAGAGGGGATTAGCGGTGGTTCGGCACACATGGTGGCTCCTTCGCAGATAGGTGGTCTTTGGATCGCGACGACCGAGGGTGCTTGTTATTTCGACGGGCGTCGCAACGTCCATCATATTCCCTCTGAGGCCTTATCGAGGCCCTTCACCAAGCACATCATTGAGGCCCGCAACGGCGACGTCTATCTGACCGACAATAACCGGACGCTAAGTATTATGACGGGTGATCGCCTCGTCTCTCGATTCAATACCGAGAAGTGGGCCGAGACGATCGCCGAAGGTCCGGATGGCATGCTCCTCGGCCAAGGTTTTACCTTATGGCAAATCAGCGAAGGGAAGATGGAGCGATACAGGTTCGACGAAAAGGATACCCGTTTAGAATGGTTTGACCACATGTGTGCAACCCGCGATGGGGTGATCTGGCTGGTCACCAACGAACTTATTTGCATTAGGGGTGGCCAAATCCAGCGAATACCCACCTCGTCCTGGCTGAAGCCCGAAGACCGGTTGCATTTCATCATGGAAGATGTTGACGGTAGCATATGGGTCGGCACGACCGCTGGTCTGATTCGCGTACGTGGGGGACAACTCGCGCACGTTGGCGAGGCGGAGGGGTTGTACGACAACCGTATCTATGCAATCGTAGCCGACGATCACGGTTACTTCTGGTTTGATTCGAGTCGGGGCATATTCCGTGCCTCACGCCTGAGCTTAAACGAACGTGCCGATGGTCGCGTCGTGAACGTGGTATGTGACGCTTTCCCTGGCGTGGACGCGGTTAAATCGACGGATCGCATCGATCAAAAGTTCTCCGGCTGCAAAACGAGCGACGGCCGTATCTGGTTTCCCAATGCCTGCGGTGTGGTCATGATCGACCCCGAACATTTCTTCACCAACAAGCTGCCGCCTCCGGTGCATATTGATCAGGTGGTAGTCGACGGACGAAAGCAGCCGGTCAATCGGTCGCTGGTGCTGCCCGTCGGGGCTTCGCGCGTGGAGTTCTTCTTTACTGCTCCCAGTTTCATTGCGCCGCAGAAGATGCAGGTTCGCTACCGGCTCGACGGGTTGGACAATGCATGGGTTGAGGCCGGGACTAAACGCTCGGTCCTGTACAATAATCTGGCGCACGGCCAATACGTCTTTCGCGTTCAGGCCTGCAATGCGGACGGTGTCTGGAACACGGACGGAGCTACGATTTCCCTGGAGCTGCCGCCGCGATTTTATGAGACCCCATGGTTTCATGCTTTGTTTGTAGTGGCGGGTTTCGGGCTGCTGTTCGGCGTCTACCGCATCAGAACGCGCCAGCTCGTTGTACGGCACCGAAAATTGCAAGCGACCAACG
>Ga0302322_100000978_pt1 | contig 22795 bp, 22 predicted proteins | sample Fen_T0_2_FD_203757 | JGI IMG/M metagenome (GOLD analysis project Ga0302322, IMG submission 203757) | Peat permafrost microbial communities from Stordalen Mire near Abisko, Sweden - Fen_T0_2 | ecosystem: Environmental > Terrestrial > Soil > Wetlands > Permafrost | place: Sweden: Abisko...
GAGCGAAAGGAGGTCGACCTCATGACCGCCCTTGCGAGACGAAGGGAGCACGCCCCACAGGCGCCGCCCTCGAAGAAGCGGCATCTCCGGATCGTGCCGCCACCGGAGCCTCCCGAAGAGGACGTCTCCCGGCGCGTTCGCGAGACTCGCTGGACGACCGCGCTCCTCGCCCTCGCGACGGTAGCGCTGATGGCGCTCTGGACGGCCGCGCTGCTTGGAGCCGCCGACGAGGCCTGGTGGCCGCCCGTGTTCGCCGTCGTCTTCGCCGGCGTCGTCGGCTTCGGCATCCTCGTCCTGCGCAAGACGCGCTGACGCCGTCAGGCCCCCTGCAGGTCCCGCCGGCCGAACGCCGCGACCCCGGCCAGCGCCGCCGTCAGCCCGAGCCCTACGAGCAATGCCGCCGCCGTCCAGTCGGGCGAAGCGGCAGGAGCCGGCGTCATGTGCAGGAGCGGTGAGGTGGAGCGCAGCCAGTGGCCCGAGTCGGTCACGGAGGCGATCGTCTCGGCGAGGAACGACCAGACGACGAGCCCGTAGGTGACGCCGATCGCGCCCCGTGGCCAGAGGCCGAAGGCGAGGGCGCCGACGCCGAGCACGAACAGGGCCGGAGGCGCGACGTTGAGGCCCGCCTCGAGCAGGTCGCCGAGACCGAGGTCGGCGCTCTGGCTGAGGGCGCCGAGCCAGGCCGCCAGCCCGACGAGCACGCTGCCGCCGACGACCAGGCCGAGGCCGACGAGCAGGCGCACGGCGAGCCACCGCCACCGCGCCACGGGGCGCACGAGCAGGTTGTCGAGGTGGCCCGACGCCTCCTCGTTGCGGATCGCGGAGACCTGGCCTGCGATGGCGATCGCGACGATGCCCGCCGCGATCACGAAGACGAAGCCGAGGTACGCGACGGCGCCGGCGCTCTTCCCGCCGAGGCGCTCGATCACGTGCTCGAGACCGGGTGAGCCCTGGAGCGCGTTGCCGGCCGCCTGGGCGACGAGCCCGAAGACGACCCCGGTGGCGCCCAGGGCGGCGGTCCAGGCCAGGATGGCGGGCCGGGTCAGCCGCAGGGTGAGGCCGCCCTGACCGCCGAGCAGGAGCGTCCGCGGGCGGGGGGCGTCGCGGCCCGGGAAGGCGCTCGAGCCGAGGTCGCGACGCCCGGCCACCGCGACGGCGGCGCCGACGAGCACTGCGACGAGCACGACGACGGGAAGGAGCGGGAGCGCGCTCGCGTTCGTGAGCGGGTGGAGCTCCTCGATCCAGCCGAGAGGGCTCAACCAACGCAGCCGGGTCAGGGCGGAGTCCGAGTCGGCGGCCATCCGGATCAGGTACGAGGCGGCGAGCACGGCCGCGCCGAGGACGTTCGCGTCGTGGCGCGTTGCCGCGAGCTGGCCGACGAGCAGCCCTACCGCCATGAAGACGGCCGCGGCTGCGACGACGGCGGTCGCGAAGAAGAGCGAGTCGCCGACGCCGATGCCGACCCGTGACGTCGATCCCGAGGCGACCGCGATCACCGCGGTCGGGGCCCACAGCGCGACGAGACCTGCGCCGAGGCCGACCGCAGCCTGCGCCGCCGCGCGGGCCCGGGTGGTGAGGCCGGAGAGGAACAGTCCCCAGCGGCCGTTGTCCTCCTCGCCGCGGGACACGCGGGTCGCGATCAACAGTCCCCAGATCGAGGCGAGGATGACGAGCGAGAACATCGACTTGTACTGGGTGTATCCGGCGACCGTGTCCATGCCCTGAATAGGCCCGAAGACGGCCTCGAAGCCGGTGTTCCCCTGCATCGACCGCGCCAGGGCCCGGCGCGAGGCCTCGGTGGGGAAGGAGGAGAAGTACGCCTGCTCGGTGGCGGCGATCGTGACCCCGAAGACGAGGCCCCAGAGCAGGCCCGGGACGCCGGCCCGGCGGGCCGTCGTGACCGCCACGACGCGCGCCGCACCCGCCTCGCTAGGCATCGCGCTCGCCACCGTAGTGGGCGAGGAAGAGCTCCTCGAGCGACGGCTCCCTGCTCGTGAGGTGACGCACCCCGGCGCCGGCGAGCGCGGCGAGGAGCGGCTCGATCGAGCCGGTCACCTGGCAGCTGATGTGGGCGCCCTGCACCTGCACGGCGCTCACTCCCGGGATGCCGGAGAGCTCGGGCACGGGCCCGTCCAGCTCGGCCTCGACCTGCAGCGAGGAGAGGTGTCGCATCTCCTTCAAGTTCCCCGACTCCACGAGCCGGCCTGCGCGCAGGATCGCCACCCGCTCGCAGACCGCCTCGACCTCGCTCAGGATGTGCGAGGAGAGGAACACCGTCTGCCCCTGCGCGCGCGCCTCGGCGATGCACTCGCGGAAGGCGCGCTCCATCAGCGGATCGAGCCCGCTCGTGGGCTCGTCGAGGAGCAGGAGGTCGGCCCGCGTCATCAGGCCGGCGATCAGGATCAGCTTCTGCCGATTGCCCTTCGAGTACGAGCGCACCCTGCGCGTGACGTCGAGCTCGAAGCGCTCGACCAGCAGATCCCGGTAGGCGGCGTCGACCGTCCCCTGCACGCGGCCGAGCAGGTGGAGCGTCTCAGCGCCGGTGAGCGAGGGCCAGAGGCTCACCTCGCCCGGGACGTAGGCGACGCGCCGGTGGGCCGCGACAGGGTCCGCCTGGCAGTCGACGCCGAAGATCTCCGCCTTTCCCGTCGTCGCCCGGATCAGGCCGAGAAGGAGGCGGATCGTGGTGGTCTTGCCCGAGCCGTTCGGTCCCAGGTAGCCGATCACCTCGCCCTCCGGCACCTCGAGATCGAGCGCCACGAGCGCCTTCGTCTGCCCGAAGCTCTTCGAGAGGTTCTCGGTGCGGATCGCGGTCACTGCGGCTCGTCCATCGTCGGGAGCTCCTCTCACACGGATTCTCGCACGCGACGGAGCACCCGCAGGCCCCGCGTCCACGCGCGTCCGTAAGATCGCCGCATGACCGAGCCGAACCAGCCGTCGCTGCAGCGGGTGCGCCGGGCTCGAGGACTCGAGCTCGACGACGTCGCGGCGGCCCTCGTCCGGTCTCTCGGCCTGCCCGACGATGTGCGGGGCGGCGTGCGGCGGCACTATCGGGACCTGGAGGGGGGACGCCTCGATCCCGCCGATGTCGCTGCCACTGTCTGGGCGGCGCTTGCGAAGATCCTCGCCCGTGATGCCGAAGCGCTCGTGGAGCCGCCAGCCCCCGTGATCGAGGCCTCGGCCCGGTACGTGCACGCCGACACCCTCGATCGTGCGCTGACCGACTACGCCCTCGGCCGCCGTCGTGAGCCCCTCTCGCCCGACGAGGTCGACCGGCTCTTCGGCGCCGCACCAGGGGACGACGGATGACGTCCGTCGTCGCCGGCGTCGACGGGTGCAAGCGCGGCTGGGTCGCCGTCGTCCTGCACGACGGCCGCTTCCGCGAGGCGCGCCTGCTCGAGGGCGTCGACACCGACTTCGCTGAGCTGGCCGACGTGGCGCGGATCGCGATCGACGTTCCCATCGGCTACGGGCCTCGCGCGGCCGACGGCCTCGCGCGCGATCTCGTCGGCGGCAGCTCGGTCTTCACTATCCCCGAGCGCGAGCGCTTCGAGGCACCGTTCGTCGAGGGCGGCGGCATCTCTGCCCAGGCCTACGCACTCGGGGAGCGCATCGCACGCGTCACTGCTCTCGCCGTAGGCGACCGGCGCTTCCGCGAGGTGCACCCGGAGCTCTGCTTCACCGCGATGAACGACATGCGCCGCCTGAAGCACCGAAAGAAGTCCGCGGGAGGGGCGCTCGAGCGGCTGGCCCTGCTCGCCCGGCACGACATCAACATCGACCGCGGCGCGCTCGGTGCTGCGGCCTCGGTCCCGCTCGACGACCTGCTCGACGCCGCGGCCTGCGCCTGGACGGCGGCCCGCCCGCGCCCGGTCTCGCTGCCCGACCCGCCGGAGACGCGGGATGGGCTCGCGGTCGCGATCTGGTACTGAGTTACGCCTTGCCGTCGCGGCCGGGTCGTCACATGCCGGTGCGACCGGCCCCGCTGCGGCACGTGGCCGGCGTCAGGAGCCCGTCGCGGCACAGCTCGGGCACGGGGGCGTGCACCGCGTAGGCGCTGCGGAGGTCCTCTGTGAACCAGAGGTGGAGCATCTCGCTGCCCTGGGCGATGCGCTGCCCCTTCGGGCAGCCACCCGGGCCGGGGGGTGCGAGGCCGCGCTTCGTGCCCTGCACGCAGATCACGTGCGAGTGCCAGCGCCCGACCGCTCCGATCGGCGTCGGCCCCGGCTTTCCGCGCGGCATGCTGAACATGACGCCGACGAGCACGAGCGGGTGGCCGGGCTGGTTCGCGTAGATGAGCGCCTCCGGCTGCTTCGGGTCGAGGTAGCGCCGGTCGTTGGCGTTGCGGCGGCTCTCGGCGTGCAGATAGCCGACCGCGGCCGGAGGGTTCTTCGCGAGGTGGGTGTCGTAGCCGGCCCGTTTCGCTGCACGCGGGTCCCGGAACCGCACGGACGCACTTCGTGCCAGCTCGAGGATGCGCGTGGCCGACGCCCGCTGTGCGGCGGTTGCGATGGAGAGGTCGGGGTACTGGCGCAGGTGGAGGGCGAGCCCGTGGGCGACGCCGGCCGGGAGCTCGGTCTCGCCCGGGGCCAGCTTGCAGACGATCGAGAGCGGCGGCGCCGAGGGGATCGCGGCGGGGACGACGGCCAGGGCGATGCCGACCACCAGGCCGACGAGCACCACGCGACGGCGCCGTGACACCGTGCGAGGGTAGCACCCCACCCGGCGCCGATCCGGCCGGGGGAGATCCCCTCTCCCGATCGTCAGGCGACTGCGGCGGCCTCGCGCACGAGCTCGTCGACCGTCGTGATCCGCGCGCCGTACGCCATCTCGAGATAGGCGAGCGCCTCGTCCTCGTCCACGCCCTCGAAGGCGCAGACCGCGTCGCGCGGGACGGTGATCGCGTAGCCGCGGATCAGCGCCCCGTACGAGGTGTGGCGGACGCAGATGTGCGTGTGCTGCCCGGTCACGACGACCTCGTCCACACCATGTTCCTTCAGCTGCTCGTCGAGCCCGGTGAAGTCGAACGCGCTGTAGACGCGCTTCGGCGAAACGATCTCACCCGGCACCGGTGCGAGCTGCAGGATCACGCCGGCCCCCGGCGTGCCGGCCATCGCGTGCTCGCCCCACACGCGCAGCTCGGGGTCGTCCGGCTCGTGGGCGTCGTTCGAGAACACGACCACCCAGCCGTCGCTGCGGGCATGCGCGAGCAGGCGCTGCAGCGGCCCGATGATCGCCTGTGCCCTCGGGTTGGCCAGCTTCCCGTCGACGAAGTCGTCGAGCATGTCCACGATGATCAGCGCGCGCATCGAAGGCCTCCAGTGCCGGTTGCGTCTTGGATCGACTTCCGAGGCACAGCGTATCGCTGCGCCACCCAGGCAGGCGCCGGAGGCCTGATACTGATAGGGAAAGGACGTGCGTCGTTCGTGACAGGCGCCCTGCATCGGTTCGTGGAGCACACCGGCGAGCTCGAGCTCGTGGTCCAGGCGCCGACCGAGACCGGGATCTTCGAAGAGGCGCTCGCCGCCTTCCGGTCGATCGTGGGCGTCGGCGACGGTGAGACCGTCCGTCGCGACATCGAGGTGTCCGCCCCCGACCGCGAGTCGCTCCTCGTCGCATGGCTCGGCGAGCTCGTCTTCCTCGCGGAGATCGAGGGCTTCGTACCCGACCGGGCCGCGTCGCTCGCGCTCGCGGAGGGGCGGTTGCGCGCAGCCGTCGTCGGCCACTTCGGCCGGCCCTCCCATCTCGTCAAGGCCGTCACGCTCAACAGCCTCGAGCTGCGGGAGGAGGGGGGAAGCTGGCATGCCCGGGTCGTCCTCGACGTCTGACCTGATCAAGGTCGACGAGACCCTCTGGGAGATTCCGGCGAGCGCGCGGGCGGACATGAACGTTCCCGCCCGGGTGTTCGCCGATGAGGCGCTGCTCGAAGCCCTCGCCGGCGACCGCTCACTCGAGCAACTGCAGAACGTCGCCACGCTGCCCGGCATCGTCGACGCCGCGCTCGCGATGCCCGACGTCCACCAGGGCTACGGGTTCCCGGTCGGCGGGGTTGCCGCGACCGCGCTCCCGGACGGCGTCGTCTCCCCCGGCGGGGTCGGCTACGACATCAACTGCGGCGTGCGCTTGCTCGCGCTGCCGCTCCGGGCCGAGGAGCTCGGCGCGCGCCGCGAGGCTCTCGTCGACCGGATCGCGCGCCGGGTGCCCGCCGGCGCAGGAAAGGCGGGCGAGCTTCGGCTCGAAGGCGACGATCTCGACGATGTCCTCCGCATGGGCCCGCGCGCACTGCTCGCCCGCGGGATCGGCACCGGGGACGACATCGAGCGCACGGAGTCGAGCGGATGCCTGCCCGGCGCCGATCCGTCCCTCGTCTCCGAGCGCGCGCACCTTCGCGGCGCCGGCCAGCTCGGCACGCTCGGCTCGGGAAACCACTTCGTGGAGCTGCAGCGCGTGGAGCGGGTGCTCGACAAGGAGACCGCGGAGGCGTTCGGGCTGCACGACGGCCAGGTCACGGTGCTCATCCACTCGGGCTCACGCGGCCTCGGTCACCAGGTCTGCACCGACTACGTGCGGCTGCTGGACGAGCGACGCGCGCGATACGGGATCGTGCTGCCCGACCGACAGCTCGCCTGCGCACCCGCCTCGTCTCCCGAAGGGCAGGCCTACCTCGCCGCGATGGCGGCCGCCGCGAACTTCGCCTTCGCCAACCGCCAGGCCCTGGCGCACGCCGTGCGCGAGGCGGTGGAGGAGGTGCTGGGGTCGCGTGCGGCCCGGGAGACACGTCAGGTCTACGACGTCGCGCACAACGTCGCCAAGCTCGAGCGTCACGCGGGACGCGAGCTCTGCGTGCACCGCAAGGGCGCCACGCGCGCGTTCCCGGCCGGTTCGGAGGACATCCCGGCCGCGTTCCGCCGTGTGGGCCAGCCCGTCTTCATCCCGGGCAGCATGGGGACGTCGAGCTTCGTTCTCGTAGGCGGGCCAAGGGCCCTGGAGCGCTCGTTCGGGACGACCTGCCACGGCGCCGGCCGCCGGCTCAGCCGCACGCGGGCGAAGAAGCTGGTCAACGGCCGTGAGCTGCGCCGGCAGCTGGAGTCGGCAGGGGTCGTCGTGCGCTGCCCCTCGGGCGCCGGGCTGGCCGAGGAGGCACCCTTCGCGTACAAGGACGTGGAGCAGGTGGTCGACGTCGTTGAGCGGGCGGGGCTCGCGCGACGGGTGGCGCAGCTGCGGCCGCTCGGAGTGGTGAAGGGCTGAGGCCTCGGGGCGACGTGCCGGACGAACGCTGTTCGGGCGGCGTGAGGGCCGGGCCGTGAGAGACTACTCCGGTGACGGTCTTCTGGCACCCGTTCGCAAGCATGGCCGAGGTGGCCGGGAACGAGGTGCTGATCGTGCGGGGCGAGGGCGTGCACGTCTGGGACGACCGGGGCACCCGGTACATCGACGGCGCCTCGAGCCTCTGGTACGCGAACGTCGGCCACGGCAACACCGAGATCGCCGCGGCCGTGGCGGCGCAGATGGCGGAGCTCGAGACCTTTCACACGTTCGGGCCCTTCACGAACCGGCCGGCGGCCGCGCTGACGGAGCAGCTGTCCGGGCTCGCGCCCCTGCCCGGCTCGAAGGTGTTCCTCACGAGCGGCGGCGGCGAGGCGATCGAGACAGCCGCGAAGCTCGCCCGCCTCTACCACGCCGAACGCGGCGAGCCCGGACGCCACCATCTGATCAGCCGCTCGCACGCCTATCACGGCACACAGGGCATCGGCACGAGCATCCTCGGGATGCCCTACCGGGAGGGCTTCGGCCCGCTGCTGGAGGACACCTCGCAGGTGGAGTGGGACTCCGCGATCGCACTGGAGGAGGAGATCCAGCGGATCGGGCCCGAGAACGTCGCCGCGTTCGTCTTCGAGCCCGTGATCGGCGCCGGCGGCGTGCACGTGCCGCCGCCCGGCTACCTGGACGAGGCAGTCTCCGTCTGTCGTCGCCACGGCGTGCTCACGATCGCCGACTCGGTGATCGGCGGCTTCGGCCGCCTGGGCGGCTGGTACGGCGTCGAGCGCTTCCACGTTCACCCCGACCTGATCACGTTCGCGAAGGGGGTCACGAGCGGATACCTGCCGCTCGGCGGCGTCATCGTGGCCCCCGAGATCGCGGCGCCCTTCTGGGACGCCCCGGGCCGGATGTTCGCCCACGGCGCGACCTACGCCGGCCACGCCGCCTGCTGCGCGGCCGCCCTTGCGAACCTCGACGTGCTCACGCGCGACGACCTCGTGCACCGGGCACTCGAGCTCGAGGCAGACTTCCATGCGACCCTCGCCGAGGTCACCGCGCACCCCCTCGCGGGGGAGGTGCGCGGCGGCGTCGGGCTGATGGCCGCGGTCGCCCTCGCCGACGACGTCGTCGACGCCGACCCCGGCGCGCCGGTCCGCTTCGTCAGGCTCGCCCGCGAGGCCGGGGTGCTCTCCCGCGGCCTCCGCGACGGGCTCGCGATCGCCCCGCCGCTCGTGATCGAGCTGGAGACGGTCGCCGAGATCGCGGAGCGGCTCTCGACCGCGCTCGACCGCCTCGCGGCCGGCTGATCCGGCTCAGTCGCCGGGCTCGAATCCGTCCTCGGCCGCTCGGAGCCGCCGCAGGGCGGTCGTGATCGCCTCGAGGTCGGAGCGGCGCAGCGGCTTCGTGCAGAAGTGCACCTCGTTGAGCGCGGTGGTCGCGGCCTCGGCGGTCGCGCGGCCCTTCGACGTCAGCTGGGCCAGCGTCAGGCGCCGGTCGCTCGCGTCGGGCAGCCGCTCCACGAGGCCGGAGCGCTCGAGGCCGTCGATGATGTTGGTGACGCTGGTCGCGTGCACCTGGAGCCGCTCTCCGACCTTGCCGAGCGGCAGCGCGCCGCGGCGGCTGAGGAAGAGGATCATCAGCGCCTCGTAGCGCGGGAACGTGAGGTCGTGCTCTCGCAGGAGGGCGTTGAGCCGTTGCATGAGGATCTGCTGCGCGCGCATCAGCGAGGTCACGGCCTCCATCGACGCGACAGGCCCGTCCCCCCACTGGGTCGCCCACTGCCTGCGGGCCTCGGCGATCACGTCCCGCCGCGCGTCCTGGACGACTGGCTTCCTCATCAGAGATAGTCTATATTCCTACTATCGGATAGCAAAGCATCTGGCGGCGAGGAGGTACAGAGGTGTCCTGGGATCCGCTCAGCCCGGAGCAGCGCGAGCTGCGCGAGCTGGTTCGCACGGTGGCCCGCGAGGTCGTTGCGCCGCGCGCCGCCGAGATCGACGCGTCGCACACGTTCCCCTGGGACGTCGTCGAGGCCTTCCGCGAGGCCGGCCTGTTCGGTCTCTTCTTCGAGGAGGAGGACGGCGGCACCGGCACGGGTGTGCTGCTGTCACTCGTCGCGATCGAGGAGATCTCGCGCGTCTGCGCTACGAGCGGGCTGATCCTCGCGGTCCAGGAGCTCGGCTCGCTCGGGTTGAAGCTCGCCGGCTCGGCCGAGCAGCGCGCCGCCTGGCTCCCGCGGCTCGCCTCCGGCGAGGTGCTCGCCGCCTATGCGCTGACGGAAGCCGGCTCCGGCTCCGACTCGGCCGCAATGCGGTCAACGGCGCGCCCGGACGGCGACGGCTGGGTGCTCGACGGCACGAAGCGCTTCATCACGAACGCCGGCGTCGCCGGGCTCTACACCGTCTTCGCGAAGACGGGCCCCGACGCCGGGCATCGCGGCATCTCGGCCTTCGTCGTCGAGGCGGGCACGCCCGGGTTCGAGGTGGCGCGCCTGGAGGAGAAGCTCGGCATCACCGGCTCCACCACCGGGGAGCTCGTGTTCGACGGCGTTCGGGTCGGTCCGGAGTCGCTCCTGGGAGAGGTCGGAGAGGGATTCCGGCTGGCGATGCGCATCCTCGACCGCTCGCGGCCCGGCGTCGCGGCGCAGGCGCTCGGGATCGCGCAGGGCGCGACCGACTACGCCCTCGAGTACGCCCGCACCCGTGAGACGATGGGCAGGCCGATCGCGCAGCACCAGCTGATCGCGGGCAAGCTCGCCGACATGGAGACGTCCACCGAGGCTGCCCGCGGGTTGCTCTACCGGTACGGCCGCATGGTCGACGAGGGCGCCCACGACGACGAGCTGACGAAGGCCTCGGCGATGGCAAAGCTCTACTGCGGTGACGTCGCGATGCAGGTCGCCGTCGACGCCGTCCAGGTCCTCGGCGGCTACGGCTACGTGAAGGAGTACCCGGTCGAGCGCTTCCTGCGGGACGCCAAGATCACGCAGATCTACGAGGGCTCCCAGGAGATCCAGCGGATCGTGATCGCCCGCGAGATGCTCAAGGAGACCCGGACGTTCCTGATGGAAGGAGTCGGATGACCAGCCTCTCCGCCGAGCCGGAGCAGACCTCGGTCGAGAGCGGCCACGCGCCGCTGCGCGTCGTCACCGCGGCCTCGCTCTTCGACGGCCATGACGCCGCGATCAACGTGATGCGGCGTCTGATCCAGGCACGCGGCGCCGAAGTGATCCATCTCGGGCACAACCGTGGTGCCGAGGAGATCGTGCGCGCGGCGATCCAGGAGGACGCCGACGCGATCGCGATCAGCTCCTACCAGGGCGGCCACGTCGAGTTCTTCCGCTTCATGGTCGAGACGCTGCGGGAGCGGGGGGCGGGCCACATCCGCGTCTTCGGCGGCGGCGGCGGCACGATCACCCCGGACGAGATCCAGGAGCTCGAGGCATACGGCGTCGAGCGCATCTACCACCCGAACGACGGTCTGAAGCTCGGGCTGCAGGGGATGATCGACGACCTCGTCGAGCGCGCGGCCCGGTCGCGCCTCGCCACCGAGGTGCCGTCGCTCGACGCGGCCGACGATCTCGCGATCGCCCGGATGCTGTCGGCGATCGAGGACGGCGCGCTCGCCGGCGACGCGCTCGAGGAGTCGCAGGCCGCCTGGGACCTGGCGGGGGCCGGAGTGCCGCTCGTCGGCATCACCGGCACGGGCGGGGCCGGCAAGAGCACGGTCACCGACGAGATCGTCTCCCGGCTGCTGCAGTGGTTCCCCGACCTCTCGATCGCGCTCGTCGCCGTGGACCCCACCCGGCGGCGCACCGGCGGCGCCCTCCTCGGCGACCGCATCCGGATCAACAGCCTCCGCAACGAGCGCGTGTTCATGCGCTCGTTCGCGACGCGCCGCCAGAACGTGGCCACGAGCGCCACCCTGGGCAGCGCCGTCTCCTTCCTGCGCGCGCAGCGGTTCGGCCTCGTCGTCGTCGAGACGGCGGGGATCGGGCAGAGCGACTCCGAGATCGTCGACCTCGTCGACCTCCCCGTCTACGTGATGACCGCCGAGTACGGCGCGGCGAGCCAGCTCGAGAAGATCGACATGCTCGATCTCGCGTCGCTCGTCGTGCTGAACAAGTTCGACCGCCGCGGCGGAGACGACGCGCTCCGCGACGTCCGCAAGCAGTGGCGCCGCAACCGCGTCGCCTTCGAGCTCGCCGACGAGGACGTGCCCGTCTATCCGACGATCGCGAGCCGCTTCGGCGACCCCGGCGTCACCCGGGCGGCGCTCGCCCTCGTGCGGATGCTCGGTGCGCAGACGGGGTCCGAATCGTGGGCCCCGCCGGCGGGAGTCGAGGGCGGAGACCCGGTGCCGTGGACGCTGATCCCCGGCCAGCGCACCGGCTATCTCGGCGAGATCGCCGCGCACGGCCGCGGGCTCGAGGCCGAGATCGACCGCCTGGCCACCGCCGCCGACGAGGCGCAGAAGCTCCACGGCGCGCTCCGTGCGCTCGGCGACCCCGGCCTCCCTGCCGAGCTCGAGCATCCCGCCGCGGGCGGCTCCGAGCAGTCGGAGCTCGCCCGGTTGCGTGAGCTCTACGCCTCGGCGCTCGACCGTCTCCAGGGGGAGCCGCTCGAGTTGCTGCGTGGCTGGGACGAGAAGGTCGCCGCGGTGAGGTCGGAGACGTACTCCTACGACGTCCGCGGGAGGGCCGTCACGGGTGACAACTACCGCGAGACCCTGAGCGGGCTCGACGTCCCGAAAGTTGCGGCGCCGCGGCTCGCGAGCTGGGGCGACCGGCTCCGGTTCCTGATGCGCGAGAACCTGCCGGGGTCGTTCCCGTATACCGCCGGCGTCTTCCCGTACCGGCGCACGGGGGAGGACCCGACGCGCATGTTCGCGGGCGAGGGGATGCCCGAGCGCACGAACCGGCGCTTCCACTACCTCGCGGAAGGGCAGCCGGCGGCGCGCCTGTCGACCGCGTTCGACTCCGTCACCCTCTACGGGGAGGATCCCGCGGAGCGCCCGGACGTCTACGGCAAGGTGGGCAACTCGGGCGTCTCCGTCGCCTGCCTCGACGACGCCAAGCGGCTCTACTCCGGCTTCGATCTCTGCGCCCCGTCGACGTCGGTCTCGATGACGATCAACGGGCCGGCGCCGATCGTGCTCGCGTTCTTCCTCAACGCCGCGATCGACCAGCAGGTCGAGAAGCACCTGCGGGAAACGGGCGCCTGGGAGGCGGTCGAAGGCGCGCTCCCGTCCGGCCGGCCGTCCTACCGCGGCCCGCTCCCCGAGACGAGCGACGGCCTCGGCACCGGCCTGCTCGGCGTTCCGGGCGAGCACGTCGTGGACGCCGAGACCTACGCGCGGATCCGGGCCGAGACGCTCACCACGGTGCGCGGCACGGTGCAGGCGGACATCCTCAAGGAGGACCAGGCCCAGAACACCTGCATCTTCTCGACGGAGTTCGCGCTCCGGATGATGGGCGACATGCAGGAGTGGTTCATCACGAACCGGGTGCGGAACTTCTACAGCGTCTCGATCAGCGGCTACCACATCGCCGAGGCCGGCGCGAACCCGATCACGCAGCTCGCGTTCACGCTCGCGAACGGCTTCACGATCGTCGAGGCGTACCTCGCCCGCGGGATGGCGATCGACGACTTCGCGCCCAACCTGAGCTTCTTCTTCTCGAACGGGATGGACCCCGAGTACAGCGTGATCGGCCGCGTGGCGCGGCGGATCTGGGCCCGTGCCATGCGCGACCGCTACGGCGCGAGCCCTCGCAGCCAGATGCTCAAGTACCACATCCAGACCTCGGGCCGGAGCCTCCACGCCCAGGAGATCGCCTTCAACGACATCCGCACGACGCTGCAGGCGCTCTACGCGATCCTCGACAACTGCAACAGCCTGCACACGAACGCCTATGACGAGGCGATCACGACGCCGACCGAGGAGTCCGTCCGGCGGGCCGTCGCGATCCAGCTGATCATCAACCGCGAGCTCGGCCTCGCGCTCTGTGAGAACGCACTCCAGGGCTCGTTCGTGATCGACGAGCTGACCGACCTCGTCGAGGAGGCCGTCTACGCCGAGTTCGACCGGCTCTCGGAGCGGGGCGGCGTCCTCGGTGCGATGGACACGATGTACCAGCGCAGCAAGATCCAGGACGAGAGCCTCGTCTACGAGACGCGCAAGCACGATGGCACGCTGCCGATCGTCGGCGTCAACACGTTCCTCGCGGGCGACCAGCCGGCTCTGGCGGCGGAGGGGATCCCGCTGATGCGGTCGACCGAGGACGAAAAGCAGGCGCAGATCGCCGGCGTCCGGGCGTTCAGCGACGCCAACGCTCAGGCGCGGGCGGCGGCGCTGGTGCGGCTGCAGGAGGTCGCGCGCAGCGGCGGCAACGTCTTCGGCGAGCTGATGGAGACGGTGAAGGTGGCGACGCTCGGCGAGATCTCCGCGGCGCTGTACGCGGTCGGAGGCGAGTACCGGCGCAGCATGTGAGCGAGCTCATCGACGCAGCCGGGGTCGCGCACGGGCGTGCGGCCCGCGGTGCAAAGATCGTCTGCCTCGTCCCGAGCGTGACCGAGCTCCTCTGCGAGCTCGGGCTCGCGGGCTCGCTCGTCGGCCGCACCGGCTTCTGCATCCACCCGCGCGAGGTCGTGGCGTCGGTCCCCAAGGTCGGGGGAACGAAGGACGTCAGGATCGACCGCATCCGGGAGCTCGCTCCGACCCACGTCGTCGTCAACGTGGACGAGAACCGGCTCGAGACCGTCGAGGAGCTGGCCTCGTTCGTGCCCTCGGTCGTCGTCACGCATCCGCTCGGGCCGCTCGACAACCCGCCGCTCTACCGGCTCCTCGGCGGCATCTTCGGCCGCGAGCGCGAGGCCGAGGAGATGTGTGCGGCCTTCGACGCGGCCGTCGCGGAGATCGCGGCGCAGAAGTGGCCGCTTCGCGACGTCCTCTACCTGATCTGGCGCGACCCGTGGATGACCGTCTCCCGCGACACCTACATCGCGCGCACGCTCGAGCTCGTGGGCTGGCAGACGCTCCCGGCCGAGGGGGACGTCCGCTACCCGGCGGTGGAGCTCCCCCGGGACGGGCTCGACGCGGACCTCGTCCTGCTCCCGAGCGAGCCCTTCCGCTTTCGGGCGAAGCACGTGCCGGAGCTCCGGGCGCTGCTGCCGCACGCGCAGGTGTCGCTCGTCGACGGCGAGGACACCTCGTGGTACGGCAGCCGCGCGATCGCCGGCATCCGCTCGCTTGGCGCGCTGGCGGGGTCACTCAGGCGGGGATGATCGTCCCCCTGTTCATGATCCCCTGCGGGTCGAACGCCTCCTTCAGGGCCTCCAGCATCCAGTAGGAGGAGCCGTACTCGTCCCTTGCCCACGGCGCCCGCGCCTTGCCGATGCCGTGATGGTGCACGATCGAGCCACCGAAGCGCAGCGTCTCCTCGCAGATGATCGAGATGATCGGGAGGTAGTACTTCGTCACCTCCTCCTCCGGCCCGCAGTCGACGAGGTCGTAGAAGTAGTTGAAGTACATGTTGGTGCCGTTGATGTAGCTGTGCGAGGAGTGGCCGCCGAGGATCGTCAGGTCGGGGATCTCGCTCCGGATCCGCCCGATCGCAGCCTCGTAGATGTCGTTGACCGTGCTCCAGTCCGCGGAGATCTCGGTGGTGCGGTTGACGTTCCGGGTCGTGCGGATCCGCTCGTCCTCCGCCGTGATCTTGTCGGGGCCCCAGGTGAGGTCGTTGAACCACGTCTCGATCAGACCGCTCTCGACCGGTACGCACGCGGCCGTGCGAGCGACGATCTCCCGGATCCCCTCGGCGGTCGCCTTCGTGATCCCGGCGTTCCCCTCGGCCATGAAGATCAGCACGCAGTCGTCCGGCGCCGCGAAGTGTGAGAAGTGAATGCTGCCGTCCTCGGGGTCGTAGAGGCGCGCGACGGACGGCTTGTAGCCGGCCACCATCACCTCGCGCAGCACCTCGAACCCGGTCTTCATGCTCTTCAGCGTCCAGCCGAGGTAGGTGTTGTTCTCGGGCAGATAGGGGAAGAGCTTCACCGTCACCTCGGTGATGAAGCAGAGCGCGCCCTCGTTGCCGATCACGACGTGTCGGATGTCGGGGCCGGCGGCGCGTCGCGGCACGTTCTTGATCCTGGTCACGCCACCCTCGGGGAAGACCGCCTCGAGCCCGACGACCATGTCCTCGATGCCGCCGTAGAGGGTCGAGAGCTGGCCGATACTGCGCGTCGCGACGAGGCCGCCCATGTGCGCGACCGGCTTCGACTGCGGCGAGTGCCCCGTCGTCAGCCCCAGCTTGCGGGCCTCGTCCTCGAGCGCCTGCAGCGGCACACCGCACTGGGCGGTGGCCTGCATGTTGTACGCGTCGACGCTGACGATCCGGTTCATGCGACCGCCGTCGAGCACGATCGAGTTCGGGACGTGCGTCTCGAGACCGCCCTCGGTCGCCGTGCCGCCCGTGCGGGGGACGACGTTGATGCCGTGCTCGGATGCGAACGCGAGCACCGCAGCCGCCTCCTCGGTGCTGCCGACCCGTGCGACGGCCGCCGGCAGGGGCAGCGTCCAGACGCCGAAGATCGTCTCGAGCTTGCGGAAGTTGTCGATGCTGCGCTCTCTCAGCTCCTGCTCGTCGGTGACGACGTGCTCGGGGCCCAGGATCTCCTGCAGGCCCTCGACGATCGCCTCTCTGCTCAGCTCCATGGTGCGTTCCTTTGCGGTGGTGGGTCGGATGGTCAGTGGAAGATCGGGAAGGCCTGCTCGAGCAACGGGTCGGTCGCGTTCCGGATGCTCGGGTAGACGGTCTCGTTCATCAGCCGATAGACGCTTGCATTGGCGGGATCGGGTGCGAACGACTCGCGGCCGTGCGTCATCCCGGCGGCCGCGGCCTCGATGTCGGGGTAGAGGCCTGCGGCCGCGGCCGCGCAGATCGCCGCTCCCAGGCTCGCGCCTCCGGTGCCGGTGCTCCTCGAGGCGGGGATCTCGAAGACGTCGGCGAAGATCTGCATGAAGAGCGGGCTCTCGGCACCGCCGCCGGAGACCACGATGTTCTCCAGCTCGATCCCGAGCTCACCGCACATTGCGTCGACCTTGTGCTTCATCGTCAGCGCGATCGCCTCCAGGATCGAGCGGTAGACGTGGCCGCGCGTGTGGCGGGCGTCGAAGCCGATCATGACGCCCTTGCGGAACGGGCTCTCGGTCGGGGCGAGCCAGTCGAGCACCGTCATCAGCCCGTCGCTGCCGGCGGGGACGGCCTCGGCCTCTCGCTCGACGTAGCGCTCGCGCGTGAGCCCGAGCGAATCCGCCCGTTCTGCGATCTCCTCCCCGAGGAGGTCGAGGAACCACGTCAGCGTCCACATGCCGCGGCGGACGCCCTCGCTCTCGTACAGGTAGCGGTGCGGGATGCAGGCGAAGTTCGTCCAGAAGTGGGTGGGGGCCTTGTGGTTCTCGTGGCCATGCACCATGGCCGCGATGTAGGTGCCGAGCGAGACGAGCGCGGTCGTCTCGCCCAGGAAGCCCGCGCCGAGCGCCTCGACGGCCTTGTCGTTCGCGGTCGTCACGACGGGGATCCCCGCCGGGATCCCCGTGACAGCGGTCGCCTCCGCGGTGACGGCCCCGATCACGTCGCCGGGGAGCTGGAGCTCGAGCAGCATCTCCCGCGTGACGCCGAACCGCTCGTAGAGAGAAGGGTCGTCGCTCCACTGCCAGGCGTCGGTGTCGATCGGCCACTGGAGCAGGATGTTGTTCGCGGCGGTATCCCTGAGCTCGCCGGTGAAGCGGTGGGCGAGATAGCCCGACGACGTCGTCGCGTAGGCGACCGAGGGGTCGTCGGGAAGGTACGGCTGGTAGGCGCGGTCGTCCATCCAGCTGATCAGCGGCTCGGCGAGCGACCCGTCCGCGCGCAGGAACGCCTTGCAGCAGCGGATCCCGCAGAGGCCGACGGCGGCGATCTCGCTTCGGTCGCCGTCGAAGGCGTCGAGCGCCTGGCGGCTGGCGGCGCCGATCGCGTCCCAGACGTCCTCGTCGGGATGGACGACGACGCCCTGCCTCGGCCTGCTCGTGGGGCGGAGCGGCTGCCTGCCCTGCGCGACCGGGTGCCCGATCGCGTCATAGAGGACGACCTTGGCGCTCTGTGTGCCGCAATCGACGCCGATGAGGTAGGGGCCGGGCATCTCCGCGTCGCTCCCGCCGTCCGCGCTAGCGGACGAGGTAGCCGCCGTCCACGGAGAGGACGTGCCCGTTGACGTAGTCCGAGGCACGGCTCGCGAGGTAGACGACCGCTCCCATCAGGTCGGCCGGGTCGCCCCAGCGACCCGCGGGGATGTGTTCGAGCACGCGCCGGTTCGTCTCCGGGTTGCTCCTCGTGCCCTCGGTGATCGCCGTCGCGTAGTAGCCCGGCGCGATCCCGTTCACCTGGATCCCGTGCCGGGCCAGCTCGTCACAGTAGGCCTTCGTGAGGCCCGCGATGCCGTGCTTCGTGGCGGCGTAGGCAGGCGAGAGCTGCCCGCCGAGGAACGTGAAGACGGAGCAGACGTTGATGATCTTGCCACTCCCCTGGGGAACCATCCGCTTCGCGGCCTCGTGGCTCATCTCGAACGCGGCGGTGAGGTTGACGGCGACCGTCGCATCCCATTTCCCCCGGTCGAAGTCGAGCACCTCGGCGACCGGGCAGATGCCCGCGCTGTTGACGAGGATGTCGAGCGAGCCGAGCCGCTCCACGCACGCCTCGACGACGTTCCCCGGCACGCCCGGCTCCGTGATGTCGGCCAGCAGGAACTCGTAGCGGACATCCTCGCCCTCTATCAGCGCGCGTGCGGTGCCGTCGTCGTCGACGATGCTCGTGACGAACACGTTGGCGCCGGCCTTGGCGAGCGCGAGCGCGAACGCCAGGCCGAGGCCGGTGTTGCCGCCGGTCACGATCGCGTTCCTGCCCGCGAGCCCGAAGAAGTCGGTCGAGAAGTCGGTGATCTCCATCGTGCCCGCACGATACTCCGCATGGCCTACCGGCCCCGGCCGCTACCTGCCCGGCCGCTCACCACGTGGCGAGCGCCACCGTGATCTTCTCGATCGCAGCCGTCTCCTCCTGCTGCACGCCGCCCTTCGCCTCGGCCGCGGCGTTCGCGACCTCGAGCACGAGCGCCCGGTAGGCCTCCAGCTCGTCCGGCGCCTTCTGGCCGAGCGTCGCGACGGCAGCGGTGAGGGCGTCGAGCGTGCCGTGCTCGACCTCGTTCGGCGACGCGAACGCGCCGAAGCCGGTGCCGTGCGCCGACGCGAGGTCGCGCACGAGCGCGCTGTCGCTCGCTCGATGCTTCGCCAGGTCCTGCGCGATCGCCTTCGCCTCGCCGAAGCTGTCGGTGAAGTCGCGGTGGGCGACCGAGACGAGCATGCCCGCACCCGTCACGCCCTTCTGCAGCGTGCTCCATTCCTGCTCGGTGAAATCCGCCTTGCCCGCCATGTGGCCTCCTCGTCGCATTCAGGTCAGTGACCCCATTGTCGCACCAGGCCCCGGGCGGCCGTCGTGGTCGCTCAGGCGGCACCCGGCAGTGGCTCGAGGCGGAAGCCGCCGGCCTCCTCCAGCGCCGCGATGCGGTCCTCCAGCGGCGGGTGGGTCTGGAACAGGCCCGAGAGGAAGGCACCGGGTCCCTTGACCGCGCGCGTCGGGCTCTCGATGAAGAGATGGGCGGTAGCGCGGTCGGCATAGGCGATCTCGCTCGTGTCGAGCTGGAGCCGCCGCAGCGCGAGCGCCATCGCCTCGGGATCGTTGAGGATCGCGGCGGCACTCGCGTCGGCCAGGAACTCCCGCCGCCGGCTCAGCGCCATCTGCAGCATCATCGCCGCCACGGGTGCGAGGATGAGGGCGACCACGGCGGCGATGAGCTGGACGGGGTTGCGGTCGCGGCTGCCGCGGCCGCCGAAGAACGCCATCCGGAAGGCGAAGTCGCTGATCATCGCGATCACACCGACGAGCACCGCGGCCAGCGTCATCAGGCGCACGTCCTTGTTCCGGATGTGCGAGATCTCGTGCGCCAGCACCGCCTCCAGCTCGCGCGCGGGCATCAGCCTGCGGAGGCCGCTCGTGACGCCCACGTAGATCGTCGAGGGCCGCGAGCCGGCGGCGAAGGCGTTCGGAGCCTGGTCGTCGACGAGGTAGATCGGCGGCGTCGCCGGGAGCCCGGCGGCGATGGAGACGTTCTCGATCAGCCGGTAGAGCTCCGGGTCGTCGCTCTTCTGCAGCGGCGCCGCGTGCGTAAGCCCGCCGATCATGCGGCCTGCGTTCCACCAGGCGAAGAGGCCGTAGGCCAGCCCGAATGCGAGCAGCCCGATCGCGCCGGGGCGGCCGACGAAGACGGCCGAGGCCGCCGCGAAGACCACGATCAGCACCGCGAACGCGAGGACGACGAATGCCGTGCGCAGCCGGTTGCTGCGGATCTGCTGCTGGAGCGTCACGGCTACAGGCCCGTCAGGCCTGCGTCGGGAAGCTCACGGCCACGGGAGCCCGTTCGCCCTCGTCGGCGGCGAAGAACTCGCGGGCGCCGAACCCGAAGAGGCCGGCGAAGAGGAGCGTCGGGAACGTCTGGATCGCGTTGTTGTAGGCGAGCACCGACGCGTTGTAGTAGCGGCGGGCGGCCGCGATCTTGTCCTCCGTGTCCGTGAGGTCGGACTGCAGCTGGAGGAAGTTCTGCGACGCCTTCAGGTCGGGGTAGGCCTCCGCGACCGCGAAGAGGCGGCCGAGCGCCTGGCCGAGCTGCGCATCCGCGGCTCCGGCCTGCGCCGGCGTCGCCGCCTGAGCCATGCTCGCGCGGGCCGCCGTCACCTCCTCGAAGACGCCGCGCTCGTGCGCTGCGTACCCCTTGACGACCTCGACGAGGTTCGGGATCAGGTCGTTCCGTCGCTTCAGCTGCACGTCGATGTTCGACCAGCCGGTGTCGACCTCGTTGCGGAGCCGGACGACGCGGTTGAAGAGGTAGACGACGGCGAGCAGGAGGACGACGACGATGCCGCCGATGATCAGTGCCCAGGTCACGTCGTGAAGTGTGTCACGCGGCCCTGCCGTCGCGCATCAGCAGTTCGGCTTCACGTGGCGCACTGAGCCCCCGAGCGGGACGCCAGCCCGCTTCGCCACGGCCGACAACTCGGTGCGGTAGACGCCCATGTCGTCCGTGCTCCAGTCTCCGTGCGTCTGGCAGCGCCAGCCCGCGTAGAGCTCGTGGCGGAAGCGGCTCGTGAGGCTCTCGTTGTGCCCGATCACGTCGCCGACCCCGATCGCGTAGCGGTCCATCAGCCACGCCGTCAGCGCGAGCGATGCCGCCATCTGACGCGGGTTGGAGAGGACCGCGGCGTCGGACATGCCGACGTGCTCGATCCCGATCGCCGTCCAGTTGAGCCCGACCGTGTGGCGGCACATCACCGCGAGCGGGACGAGCTGGTAGATCGTCCCGTCGGTGTCGACGATGAAGTGGGCGCAGGTGCCGGGCAGCTCGTGCAGCTCGGAGTCCGGCACGTCGGCGGCGAACGTCGAGTAGGCGGACGCGAACGTGCTCGACACGGTGACGTGCTCCACGATCACCTTCGGGTGGCTCAGCCGCCACGTTGAGAGGCCGTAGTGGCGCTTCGCGTAGGCCTGCATCTCGAGCTTCCGCTTGGCGGTGTAGGCGATCGGCTTCGAGACGATCCGGGGTCGCGGCGCTCCGGCGGATGCCCCGCTCGCGAGCGGGGCCGCCATCGCGGCGAGGAGCGCGACGACGATTCCTGCGCGCGTGAGCGGAGAGCCTGGCACCCGTCCCAGGCTAGCTGCCTCTCGGGGACAGGATGCGTGCGCCGGCCCGGGGAGATCGGCTTCAGCCGGTCGGGGGGGTTGCGCCTGTCGGCACCATGTTCCCATGCGTCGCGCCATGCTCTCTCTGCCGGCCCTCGCGCTGCTCGCGCTCGCTCTCGCGGCGGCCTCCTCGAGCCACGCCGCGGCTCCGTATACCTACGTCGCCCTCGGTGACTCGTTCTCGTCGGGCGAGGGGGTCGCACCCTACTTCCGTGACGTGGCCGACCCGGCCACCGGCAGGCCTGTCAACAACCGCTGTGACCGTTCCACGCGCGCCTACGCGACCTGGGTCCGGCCTCCCGGCTTCCCGGCTTCCGTCTATTCGCTCGCCTCGGGCGACGGCAGGCCCGGCGCAGGGAACACGTACGGCTCGGACAGGACCGTCCGCACGGCCGGAGGCGCCACCTGGGCCTTCTGGGCCTGCTCCGGGGCGAAGAGCAGAAACGTCCTCGCGGTCAGCGTCGGCGGCGCCGGTCAGGGCGTAGGCTGGGACACGGTTCCCCAGCTCGAGAGTGCCGGCCTTGCGAAGGCGGACCTCGTCACGCTCACGATCGGGGGCAACGACGCGGGGTACGTCGACCTGCTCGTGGAGTGTGGCCTGTTCAGGTGCAATACGCCCGCCTTCAGGGCGCAGCGCGCTGCCCGGATCGACGCCCTGAAGCCGCAGCTCGAGCGGGTCTACCGCGCGATCGCCGCCCGGGCGCCCCGCGCCCGCATCCTCGTGCTCGGCTATGCGAACCCCTTCCCCGCCACGCCGGCAGAGCAGTCCTGCGGCGCGCTGCGGGCGTTCGCGGGAGAGCAGGACATGATCCGATCCCTCGGCGCCCGCCTCAATGCCACCATCGCCGCGGCTGCCGAGAGCGCCGCCCGGAGCGGCACGAAGATCCGCTTCGTGCCCGTGGCGGCCCGGTTCGCCGGGCACGAGATCTGCGGCAGGAAGGGCGCCTGGATGAACGGCGTCGTCCTGAGCCGCACGGGCTTCGGCGTCGACCCGGGCTCGTTTCACCCGAACCTGCTCGGGCAGCGCGACGGCTACGGGGCGGCCGTGAACGCCGCCCTCCGCTGAGCGACGGCGGCGCGGGCCGGCTTCGTCTGACGACCGCAGCTAGTACGCTCTGGCACGTGAGCAGCCGACCCGACGGAGAGGGCCGCAGGCAGGCCCCCGAGGACGACTGGTTCGCGACCCCCGACGACTGGTTCTCCCCAGGATCGCAGGAGCGCGACGCCGAGCCGGCCGAGCTGCTGTGGGACGACGGCGAGGACGACCTCGAGCCGGTGGCCGGGCCTCCGGGGCTCGGCCAGCGCCAGCTGGTCGTCGTCGTCGCGGTCGTGGCGATCATCGTCGTGATCGTGGTCGCGATCCTCCTCGTGCGCTCGATCGGCGGCTCCAGCGGCCCGACCACGACGCCGGTCGCGACGACGCCGGTCGCGACGACGCCGGTCGCGACGACACCCGTCGATACGACGCCGGCGACGACGACGCCCGCCACCACTACCACACCCACGACGACGGGCGCCACGACGACGCCGATCGTGGACTCGGTGCCGACGGGGCAGACGCTGAAGGCCGGCCTCACGGGCTCGTCGGTGCTCGCGCTGCAGCAGGCACTCGTCCAGCTCGGCTACGACCCCGGCACGCCCGACGGCAACTTCGGAGCGGGCACGACCCAGGCGGTCGTCGCCTTCCAGAAGGACAACAACCTGCCCCAG
>Ga0302322_100000979_pt1 | contig 22793 bp, 21 predicted proteins | sample Fen_T0_2_FD_203757 | JGI IMG/M metagenome (GOLD analysis project Ga0302322, IMG submission 203757) | Peat permafrost microbial communities from Stordalen Mire near Abisko, Sweden - Fen_T0_2 | ecosystem: Environmental > Terrestrial > Soil > Wetlands > Permafrost | place: Sweden: Abisko...
CGGCCAGTCGCACCACGCCCTTAGCCCTGAGGATACCGGTCTCGAGGGACGAGAACACAGCGCCGAGCTTTTCGGGGTCCAGCGGGCTGTCCGTGGAGTACTCGAGGACCTCAGCGTCGTGGTGCTTTCCTCCCTGGAAGAACCTCCGTTTAGGTTCGGTGGACGAGGGCGAGTCGGTGCCTGAGTCTGCCGCACCTTCGGTTTCGAACAAGGCCGTCCAGGGAAGGCGACCTGCGGTGTCGAAGACCTTCACTCCCGGCTTGAGACTGGTCAGCCGAGTTCGCACGGATTCTGCCGTGGTTTTGTCCACAAGGTCGGTCTTTGTCAGGAAGACGGCGTCGGCGAAGGCCAGTTGACGCCTGAGTGCCGGAAACTCCTTCTCGTGGGAAAGGAAGGTGGTAGCGTCGGCCAGGCAGAACACCCCACTGAGGCTGTAGGCCCCGTCCTGGGTCAGCACGCCCAGGAGTGGCCCGGGGGACGACAACCCCGAGGCCTCGACCAGGATGTGACCGACCCGGGCGTCCTTCTTCGTCACCGCGTCCAGGGCGGCCTTGAGGTCGCCATCGCTGACGCAACACAGGCACCCCGATGGTAGTTCAAACAAAGGCTGCTTGCGGATCTCGAGCAGTTGGCTCTCGAGGGCTGCTTCGCCGAACTCGTTGACCACCAGGCCGAATTTCGTCCCCGGGCGTTCCTTGAGCAGTCGGTTGACCAAGGTGGTCTTCCCCGAACCCAAAAATCCTGTCAACACGGTCACAGGAATTGTCGGCCGGTTCATGAGGGACTCCAGGCGATGAAGGCGTAGGTCGGGGTCACTTGGCCACCGTAAAACGTCTTGGACTTGTCGGGCCGCAGGGCTACGGAGGCCTTGCCGCCGTCGGTGACGGTCAGGAGCACAGGGGATTTCTTTTCAAACACCATATCGGTGAAAAAACTGTCGTCGTAGAAAGATACGGCGAAAGCAGTTTTCGCGTCGAGACGCACCCCCAGGGGCAGGAAGAAGCGATAGGCAACCCGCCCATCCGTGGTCACCGAGGCCTGGAACTTTTGAGGGGTGGGGACCTCTAGGGTGTGGGCTCCCAGGGCGAAGTGGGAGAAGTAGCCATAAGCCTTCAGGTTGTCGAAATAGCCCTTTTTGATCGAGCTGTTCTGCTGGGCGTCGATCTTGCCGGTTCCACCAGGATCGTTGTCGGCAAGGATGAGCTGGCTGAACACGTCGTCGAAGGTCCAAACCGTCCAAACCCCCTCAATATAGCCTCCGGCCACGGTGACCTCGGCCCTGACGTCCACCCACACGTGGGGATGGGCAGAGAGGGGGACCAGAACCAGAAAAAGGAGGCCTGCCAGCGAAAAAGCCCGGTGCACCATGGGCCGAGTATGTCTTAGAATGGGAGGGTATGCAAAGCATCCGGGACTACAACCCCACCTCGACGTCGCCGTACGAACTGCTGGTCCATTTTTTTGACCGCATTCTTGTCGGGAAGACGGCGACCTTCGAGGCCCTCAAGGAATACGCCTCGGTGATTCCCGAAGGACCCCAAACCAGGGCGCTGTTCAAGCGAGCCTTCGAGTTGATCCGCAAGGTATCCTGGGGTGTCTTCCGCAACCTCGGCCCCGAAACCTTTCCCGAACTGTGGCGCCTCCTGGTGGTCCCGGACAGGAAGTACGAGTTCGCCGGCGACTTGAAGCGCACGGTCTCGTCCCCCGACCTGTTCGTGGGGATGATTGATATCCATGGGTACACGAAGTTCTGTCAGCGCAATCGTCACAACATGACCATGCTCGATTTCCTCGACCGCGTCTTGTTCGAAGACCTTTCCCGGATCGCTGCCGAAGCGGGAGTGGTGAGCAAGCGGGCCAACGGCGACGAAATCCTGTTGGTGGGGGCGTCGGTGGCCGCCGTCATCGAAACGGTCTTCCTGGTCATGACCTACCTCTCGAAGGACCTCAAACTAAAGGTGGAATCGGTGGAACCTCGGTCCTCGGAGCACGTCTTCCTTCCGGATTTTCAGATCTCGGCGGGGGTAACGGGGGGGCAAAAGTATGCTTCCCTCGTGGTGACCCGGGATGGGGATCTCTCGGGGGACCTCGTCAACACCGCGGCCCGGCTTCAAGCCCGGGCCAACAAGCTCTCGCCAGAGCACAACAAGATCCTGCTCAGTGGCCACGCCTTCCAGCGCCTCAAACTTCGGCTGGACGCGGGCACCGTGGATTTGTCTTACAAGGTTGGGTTCTTCAACACGGGGACTGTGGAATTCAAAGGAGTAGAACTCACGGTCTTTGAGGTGGTGTTTCTCGACAAGGAAAGCCACAGAATCGCCTATCAAAACCAGATGCTCCAACTTTACCAAAGCATCGAAAAGAAACTCTGGCGGTCGAAGGTTCTCGAGGACGCCCTGGCCGTGGCCCTGGGTTTGACCGTCCATATTCCCGACGTGGGGTCCCTGGATAGGGGCAAACTGAAGGCCCGAATCCGGGAGACCTCGGTCCTGTTCACCAAGGATCAGTTCGAACCCGCCATGGACCAGTTCGGGGCGCTGGTGGAAGAACTCGCGTCCCTCGAGGCCTGGGATCCTTTGGCCGTCGAGTACCTCAGACAGATTCGAGCGGGATATCGGGTGGTGCTGGACGGTTTCTTGGGCCACGTGGACCGGGAGATCGACAGCCAAAAGGACGCCCAGCGCGACCTGTTGGCCCAGTACCACGCCCGGTACGAGACGAACCGGAAGGAGGCCCGGGCCAACGCCCGGAACCCTCGGACCATCTGGTTCCGGGCCGCCGAAGAGGCCGCCGATGGGCTAGAAATCCATATCCGATCGATGAAATGAACTCAAGCTTTCGGGCTTGACAGTCCAACCCAAGTCCCGTTATGTTTCTATTCGTAGAAACAACAGGAGTCAGCAGTGGAAACGGTCATCAAGGTCATTCCCGGCGAACGCTACACCCCGTACGGCCTGGCCCTCAAGCTGGGGGCCACCGTGGTGCTCGAATCGGCTTCGTCGAAAAAGGGGAGGGATCGCTACTCCCTCCTGTTGATCCAAGAGGCGTTTCGGGTCAGCCAGGAGTCCCACGACGTCTACCTCCACAAGGGCGGCAAGAAGTTCAAGATCAAGGCCGGACACCGGGATATCCTCGACGTGCTGATGTACTTCGCCCGGCAGCACGAAGACCCAGGCCAGGACTTTCCCTTCCCTGCCGGAGGTGTGGGGTTCCTCAGTTTCGAGTTCTGCCGGTTCTGCGACACGATTCGTCTTTCGGAAAAGCCCGACCCGTTGAACCTTCCCGACGCGCTGTTCCTCTTCGGCCACGTCTTTCTGATCTACGACCACTACACCGACCTGATCTACTTGGTGGGCCTGAACTACAAGGAGGCCTCGGTGGACCTGGAGGCGGCGCTAGCCACCGTGGAGGCGCACATCGGCGACGGGGACTGGACGGCCCTCGACGCGGCAGGTGCCGAGTACGCCGCCGAAATCATCCCCCAGGACTACGACCCCGATGCGCTGTATAAGCGGAACGTCGAGGCCATGCGCCGGGAAGTGATCGCTGGCAACCTGCTCCAGGGGGTGCCCAGCCGCCGGTTGCTAGTGAAGACCAAGATGCCGGCCCTCGAGGCCTACCGCAGGCTCCGGTCGTCCAACCCTTCGCCGTACATGTTCTACCTCGACTTCGGCGACTTTCAGCTCTTTGGAGCCAGCCCCGAGGTGCACATCAAGGTGAAAAACGGTCTGGCCGAGATCCGTCCCATCGCCGGCACCCGCCGCCGCGGGAAGACTGAAAAGGAGGATCTGGGCCTCGAGGCCGAACTGCTCGCCGATGTCAAGGAAAGGGCCGAACACCTCATGCTCGTCGACCTGGCCCGGAACGACCTGGGCCGGATCGCGAAACCAGGCACCGTGAAGGTCACCGACAGCTCGTTCATCGAGCGCTACAGCCACGTGATGCACATCGTCAGCCGGGTCGAAGGTCAGCTTAAGGACGACAAGGAGGGCATCGACGCCCTCAGAGCCTCGTTCCCCGCGGGCACAGTTTCGGGGGCGCCGAAGATCCGGGCCATCGAGGTCATCGACCGCCTCGAACCCGTCCAGCGCCGGTTCTACTCGGGCGTGGTCGGCCACCTCAGCCCCGACGGCAGCCTCGACACCTGCATCGCCATCCGGTCGGCCCTGAAACAGGGCGACACCATGGTGCTCCAGGCCGGAGGGGGCGTGGTCTTCGACTCCAACCCCGAGAGAGAGCTCGAGGAGACCTACGAGAAAATGCGGGCCACGGCGAGAAGCCTGGGGCTGGAGATATGAAGGCAAACCACGACCTAGGCGTGGTTTGCCGCGCCGAGGTGAAGCGGACTTCGCCGCTTAACTCGGCAGGGTGGCTCCGCTTCGCTCGCCAAGGGTTGGTACACAAACGCCGCGAGTGGAGCGAAGCGGCTGTGAGGACCCAGCCAGGGTCGCCAACGACGAAGGAACCGAACCCGCCGCGGCGCAAGCCGCCACGATAATCGGGCGACGGGGATCGCCATTGTGGCAAGACTCGGGGCTGAGCGGCACCGGAGCCGTATCCGTCGATACGGCGAGGATGACGCGACCCCCGAGGCGCAGCCAGAATGGCGAGATCCTAGCCCTGGTCCTGAGGGTGGCGGAAGACCCCGCAGACCGGCTCCTGCCGGTCGAGGAGTCTGGAGTCAGGGGGGCGGAGCGCCCCCTACCGAATGAAAAGAGGAGCTGACCATGTATTTATTGCTCGATAACTACGATTCGTTCACTTACAACATCTACCAGTACCTGTGCGAGCTCACCACCGACGAAGTAAAGGTCATCCGCAACGACGCCATCGACGTGGCGGGCATTCGGGCGCTGGCTCCCAAGGGCATCATCCTCAGCCCTGGACCTGGGCGTCCCGAGGACGCCGGATGCATGATCGACGTGATCCGGGCGTTCGCCGGCGAGGTGCCGATCTTGGGCGTGTGCCTGGGGCACCAGGCCATCGGGTACGCGTTTGGCGCCAACATCGTGGGGGCCAAAGACATCGTCCACGGCAAGGTGCAACCCATCTCGGTGGACGGCAAGGGTGTGTTCCGGGGCATGACCAACCCAACGAACTTCACGCGCTACCATAGCCTGGTCATCGAAAAAGATACCCTCCCCGCCGAGCTTGAGATTACCTCGTGGAGCCCCGACGGCGAAATCATGGGTGTGCGCCACAAGACCCTGGCCATCGAGGGGGTGCAGTTCCACCCCGAGTCCATCGCCAGCGAGGGCGGCAAGCGCCTGCTCAAGAATTTCCTTACCTGGAGGCGCGAGGGCTTCGACTTCCCTCCCCTGGTCCGGAAGATCATGGCCAAACAGCACCTCACCCAGGCCGAGGCCGAGGGGTTCATGGAGGAGCTCACCGAGGGCAACCTTTCGGGCACCCAGATCGCCGCCGTGCTGGTGGGGCTGAGCCTCAAGGGCATCCAACCCGAGGAGGTGGCGGGGTGCGCCGCCGTGTTGCAGCGAAAGCGGGTTCCGCTGCCGGTCACCGGTGACTTCCTCGACATTGTGGGCACCGGGGGCGACGAGCACGGCACGTTCAACATCAGCTCGCTGGCGTCGCTGGCGGCGGCAGCCTGCGGGGCCCGGGTGGCCAAACACGGCAACAGGGCGGTGAGCTCGAGGTCGGGGGCCGCCGACTTCTACACGGCCCTCGGCTTCAAGATCGACCTCACCCCCGACCAGGCTGCCTCGGTGCTTCGGTCCACGGGGTTCTCGTTCCTCTTTGCTCCTGTTTACCATGGGGCGATGAAGCACGCCGCGCCGGTGCGCAAGGAGTTGGGGGCCAAGACCATCATGAACCTGCTCGGGCCCTTGGTGAACCCAGCACAGGCCAGCCACCAGCTCATCGGGGTGTACGACGCCGCCCTGGGACCCTTGCTGGCCCGGGCGATTCAAATGTTGGGGACGAAGAAGGCCCTGATCGTCTTCGGTACCGAGGGCCTGGACGAGATGAGCGTCGGCGCGCCGACCTTGTACTGGCTGGTGACCCCCGAGTCCATCACCGAGGGGCGGTTCGACCCGTCCCGGGTGGGGCTCTCGGGGTATGTCCTCGACGACCTCAAGGGAGGCACCGCCGACGACAACGCAGCGCTGGCCGCCGATCTGCTCAACGGGGTGGGTCGCCCCGCCCTCAGGGACGCGGTCTGCCTGAACGCCGGTGCGGCGTTGTGGCTCATCGACATGGCCCCGTCCATCGAGGCGGGTTTCGCCCTGGTGAGGAAGACCTTCGAAGACGGCCGCCTGTTCGCCAAGGTGGAAGAAGTGAAGGCCGCCACGACGGCATTCAGGCCAGTCGGCGCAGTCTGACTTCGAGGCCTTTCTCGTTCTTAAGAAGAGGAGGCAGGAGGCTGGTGTCGGTATCGCCGGTATGGTAGGGGTAGAGGATGCGCGGCCGGAACGCCTTCGCCGCCGAAGCCACCTGGTCGGGGGTCATGGTGTAGGGTTGGTTCATAGGGAGGAACGCGACGTCGATGTTCTTGTGGGCCTTGAGTTCGGGGGTGTCTTCGGTATCCCCGGCCACCAGGACGCGGTACGAACCGAAGGTGAGGAGGTAGCCGTTGTCCCTCCCGGGCGGGTGGAACTTCTGTTTTTCGCCGAGGTTGTACGCCGGGACGGCCTCGACGGAAAACGCGCCGAGGTCGAGGTGCCGGCCGTGAGAGAGGGATTCTCCTTCGTCGGCGAGGGCCCGGACGGCGGGGTTGACCACCAGCCGGGTGGTGGGTTTTCTGACCGTGGCGATGGCTTCGGGGTCGTAGTGGTCCCGGTGTTCGTGGGTGACCAGGATGACGTCGGCCTTGGGCAGGGTGGAATAGTCGGCCTGGGCGCCCCAGGGATCGATGTGGATGACCAAGCCGTCCCACTGCCACATCAGGCTGGAATGGCCCAGGGCCGTCAGTCTCAGCGGGCGGCCTGAAACGTCGAAGGTGTCGGTATCGAAAGTCTTGTCTTTGAGATTCATAGGGTCGCTAGGGTTCATAGGGTCTCTCCCGAGACCAAAATCGTTTCTTGAAAGGGAAAAGTCCAGGAGGACAGCGTGGAGGACATCAAACAAAGCATCGTGGCCCGGAGGCTGGAGCGTATCGCCGTCGAAGGCTACGAATTCGGCCACCCCGTCCCGGCCCAGCGCGTCGTCCCCCTCGTCCCTTTTGACAGGGCGCCGTTCGTCATCTGCGAGGTCAAGCGCAGGAGCCCGAGCAAGGGCGTCATCGCCGGGGGCCTGGACGCCGTGGCCCAGGCCCGGCTGTACGTCGAATCGGGGATCAAGACCATCTCCGTGCTCACCGAGGAGGATTCCTTCGGTGGCTCCCTGGCCGACCTGATGGCGGTGAAACAGGCGTTTCCTCAAATCGCTGTGTTGCGGAAGGACTTTCTGGTCCGCCGCCAGGACCTCGACGTCGCGTACCGGGCCGGGGCCGACGCGGTGCTCCTCATCGCCTCGCTCCTGTCGGGCGACGAACTGAGGGATCTCAAGGCCCACGCCGAGGGTCTGGGTCTGGCCGTGTTCGTCGAGGTCCACGACGAGGCCGACTGCGCCAAGGCGTCACCGCTAAGGCCTGGGTTCACGGGAATCAACTGCCGCAACCTCGGCGACTTCACCATCGACAGGGCCATTCCGTTGATGGCCCGAAGGTTCGTCGATTGGCCCACCCGGCTGGTGTTCGAATCGGGCATCTTCCGCCCCGAGGAGGCCTCGTGGGCCGGGGCCGCCGGGTTCCAGGGCGTGCTGGTGGGCGAGGGTGCGGTGAAGGACCCGACGCTGGCCCAACGCCTGGCCGCGACGTTCCACCCCGAAGCCTCCCACCACCCCGACCCGAACCCGTCTTTTTGGGCCAAGCTCTACGCCCGGCGGAGTCGCCGACCCTTGGTCAAGATCTGCGGCCTGGCCCACTACGATGACGTGGTGCTGGCCGACGACCTCGGCGCCGATTTGGTGGGGTTTATCCTGGCACCTTCCCAGCGTCGGGTCGACCCCGGGTTTGTCCGTCACGCCCCCAAGACCCGGGCCCTCAGGGTCGGCGTTGTCCAGCTCGGCCCCGGCGAAACGGTTCCCGACGACATTGCGGCCTTGGTCGACGAGGGCTTCCTCGACGCGCTCCAGTTCCACGGCCACGAGGACCTGTCCCTGGTTGGCGCCTGGGCCGACAGGGGGTACAAGGCCCTGGGCCTGGCCGGTCCGGCATCCTGGAAACCTTGGCTGTCGGCCGTTCCGCCCCGGGTTCTCGCCGACGTGGGTTCGGGGGGGACGGGGCAGGGCGTCCCCGACGACGAGCTGACGGCTCTGGCGGCGTCGGCGTTCGGGGGCCCCCGGTTGTGGCTGGCCGGGGGTCTGGGGCCCCATACGGTCGCCGAAAAAATCCAGCGCTGGCACCCCGAACTCATCGACGCCTCCAGCGGTCTGGAGGAGAGCCCGGGCCGCAAGGACCCCGCCAAATTAAGGCACTATTTCAAGGAGATCGCCCATGTCACCCCATAAGCCCGTCTACAACGATTTTTTTGGTCAGTTCGGAGGCCGGTACGTCGCCGAGGTGCTCCGGGCTCCTCTGGACGAACTGGAGCAGGCCTTCAAGGCAGCCATGGTCGACCCGACCTTCCTCGACGAGCTGGCCCTGATCCAAAAGGAGTTCATCGGCCGACCCACGCCCATGCTCCACGCCCGAAACGCTTCGAAACTCCTGGGCGGAGCCCAGATCTACATCAAGCTCGAGGGTTTGGCGAACACCGGGGCCCACAAGATCAACAACGCCGTGGGACAAATCCTCTTGGCCAAGAGGATGGGAAAGAAACGCATCATCGCCGAGACCGGGGCCGGCCAGCACGGGGTGGCCACGGCCGCCGTGTGCGCCAAATTCGGTCTGCCCTGCACCGTCTACATGGGCGAGGTCGACATCGCCCGGCAACGCCCCAACGTCTACCTGATGGAACTCTACGGCGCGAAAGTTGTCGCCGTCAGTAGCGGCAGCCGGACCCTCAAAGACGCCGTCAACGAGGCCCTGCGCGACTGGGCCGGCAGCTTCTCCGACACCCACTATCTGCTGGGCAGCGCCCTGGGCCCCTCCCCCTTCCCCGACATGGTCAGGGAGTTCCAAGCGGTCATCGGCCGGGAGGTGGTCGAGCAGACCAAGGGCCTGGACATCGCCGCCCTGATCGCTTGCGTCGGCGGCGGGTCCAACTCCATAGGCTTTTTCGAGCCCTACCTCGACAAGAAAACACCCAGGCTCATCGGCGTCGAGGCCGGCGGCCGGGGCCCAGGGCTCGGAGAAAATGCCGTTCGCATGGGCGGCGACGCCCGGCCCGGGGTGGTCCAGGGGTACAAGAGCTACTTCCTGCTCGACGACGACGGCCAGGTGCAGGACACCCACTCGGTCTCCGCCGGCCTGGACTACGCAGGCATCGGGCCCCAGCTCGCCCACCTGGGTCAGACCAAGCGCATCGAGTTCACCAGCGCCCTCGACACCGAAGTCATCGACGCCCTCAAGTTCTTCGCCCGGAACGAAGGCGTGGTCTTCGCCCTCGAGTCGGCCCACGCCGGCGCCGTGGCGATGAAGCTGGCTCCCACCCTGCCCCAGGACAAGGCCATCGTCGTCAACATGTCGGGCCGGGGCGACAAGGACATCTTCATCAGCGCCAAACTCATCACCCCCGGGCCATGGATAGCCTTCCTCAAGGACGAGGTGAGGAGCTATGAATCCCAGAAGTAAAGAGGGGGGAGCGCCCCCCTAGGGGTTCCACCCCTAAAACCCCGGGGCTTCTTCAAGGGATGGCCCTGTCTTTGAAGACCCGATATATCGAAGGAGGGACTCTTCCATGAATCGCCACATCTGCATCCTGGGGGACCAGGACCCCACCCAGCAGGCCCGGCGGGCCATCGACATCGCCCGAGACCACGCGGCAGGCCGCCTGGCGGTCGCCCCGACGTTCGAGTGGGTGGCCACCGACGAGCTGAACCTCGCCGACCTCGGCACCCGGTTCCAGGGTTTGTGGGTAACCCCGGGGTCGCCGTACAAGGACGAGGCCCGGGTGGCCGAGGCGTTGACCCTGGCCCGGACCACGGGCCTGCCGACCTTCGGCAACTGCGGGGGATTCCAGCACATGCTGTTGGAGTTCGCCCGGAACGTGGCGGGCATCGCCGGAGCCCGCCACGCCGAGAACCAACCGGGCCCCGGTCCTGTGGTCATTGCGGCCTTGGCGTGTTCGTTGAAGGGCCTCACCGAGGAGCTGACCATCGTTCCCGGAACGAAGTTGGAGGGGTTCGTCGGTGTCGGACCCCTAGTGGGTCGGTACTTCTGCAGCTACGCCGTGGATGAGGCGTTCGTCCCTATCCTTGAGGCTTCGGGGGTGAGGTGGACAAGCTTCGCCGACGGTCAGCCCCGGTCGTTCGAGCTCCCCGACCATCGTTTCTTCCTCGGATGCCTTTTCCAACCCGCCTTGGATTCCCAACAAGACCGCCCCAACCCCGTCATCCAAGGCTTCCTCAGCGAGGTGATGCGGTGATCGTCTACCGAGCCTTCGACGCTATTCCCGCCGACTTTGTTCTACTCACCGACGAGCTCGACCAGGAGCTCTGGGCGAAGCAGGGCGAGGCCCAGAAGGCCTACCACGGGTTCAACCGCCTCGACGGCATCCACGACGTGGTCCTCTCCTACGACGGTGCCACACCCGTGGGTTGCGCGTCGTTCAAGGTCCGGGAGCCGGGGGTGGCCGAGGTGAAGCGGGTGTTCGTCCGTCCGTCCCACCGGAGGCAGGGCCTCTCCCGGGGCCTGATGGCCGAGCTTGAGAAAAAGGCCATTGTCCAGGGGCTAGTGGTCCTCATCCTGGAAACCTCGCGGAATTTTGCGCCCGCTGTGGGACTGTACCGATCGCTAGGCTACTCGGTCACAGCCAACTACCCGCCCTACGTCGGCATGCCTGAAAGTCTCTGCTTCCGGAAGGAGCTACTCGGTATCCTGGGTCTCGACCATGTGCAGGTGGCCATCCCCAGAGGGTCGGAAGCCGTTGCCCGGGAGTTCTACTGCGGTCGCCTCGGCTTGCCGGAGATCGAGAAGCCTGAGAACCTCAAGAAGAAGGGCGGCCTCTGGGTGAAATGCGGTCGCCACGAACTTCACCTGGGCATCCTCGAACCCTTTGTCCCGGCGACCAAGGCCCATCCCGGGTTCGAAGTCAGGGGAATCCGGGCGCTGCGATCGGCCTGGGAGGCAAAAGCGGTGAAGCTGGTGGACGAGGACGTCCTGCCGGGGGCCGAGCGGTTCTACGTGTACGACCCGTTTGGGAACCGCCTCGAGTTCTTGGAGTGGCTTCCATGAGCGACCTCCCCCCGGATGCCTTCCATCCGCTGACCCGGGACGAATGGAGCGCCTGGCTCAAGGCGAATTCCGGCACCTCGAAAGGGGTGTGGCTGGTGACCTTCAAGAAGGCCACCGGACAACCCAGGGTCGAATACGAGCACGCCGTCGAAGAGGCGCTGTGTTGGGGCTGGATCGACAGCGTGGCCCGGGGCCTCGACGAGGAGCGGAGCATGCTCAGGTTCTCCCCCCGGAAGAAGGGGTCGGGCTGGGCCAGGACGAATAAAGTAAGGCTTGAGCGCCTCATCGCCGAAAACAGGGTCTCACCCCAGGCCCTGGAGGCCATCGAGGAGGCCCGGCGGGATGGCAGCTGGACCAAGCTTGACGAGGTGGAAAACCGAACCGTGCCCGACGATCTCAGGGTCGAATTCGCGAACTACCCCGACGCCGAGGGGCACTTCGAGGCCTTCCCCCCGGGGGAGAAGAGGAGGATCCTGGAGTGGATCGTCCAGGCAAAGACCCTCGAAACCCGGAGCAAACGGATTGCCGAAACGGCCCGGGAGGCCCAGATCAACGTGAGGGCGAACCTCTGGAAAAAAGGCAAGGAGAAAGGACGATGAAGACTTCATTGATGGCTCACATGATTGCTGGTTATCCAGATATGGAAACCAGTCTGGAAACCGCCCGAGCGCTGGTGGCTGGTGGCGCTGCCATTCTCGAAATACAGTTTCCGTTCAGCGACCCCAGCGCCGATGGGCCGGCCATCCAGGCGGCGTGCACCGAGGCCCTGGCCGCGGGGTTCAAGGTTGACGACGGCTGGAGGTTGGTTGAGGCGGTGACGAAGGAGTTTCCTGCGGTGCCGGTGTTCGTCATGAGCTACGCCAGCATCGTCGTGACCAAGGGCGTGGACGCCTTCACGGTCAGGGCGAAGCAGGCAGGGGTGACGGGGCTGATCATCCCCGACCTAGCCCCCGGGGCCGACGAGGGCCTATACGCCGCCGGTACCAAGCACGGTCTCATCATCGTGCCCGTCATCGTCCCGTCGGTTCCCAAGGAACGTCTTGAAGTCATCCTCAAATCCCAACCCGAGTGGGTGTACACCGCCATTAGGGCGGGAATCACGGGGGTCCACACCACGCTGACCCCCGAATTGAAGGTGTTTCTCGCCTCCTTGAACGCCCGGACGAAGGTGATGGCGGGGTTCGGCATCGACAGCGCCGACCAGGTCAGCGACTTGAAGTCCAGCGCCCATACCGTAGTGGTTGGAAGCGCCCTCGTCAGGGCCGTGGCCGCCGCCTCGAAGAAGGGCGGCAAGGCGGGGGTTAGGAAGGACCTCGAGGCGAAGGTACGGGAGCTGGTCGGCTAGAACCAAACCAGTAGCGGAGTTAACACCGGATCGGGTGCGAGGTTCGCCGCCTCCATCCGGGTCGGGACGAGTTCTACAGCCCAGACTCCATCCTTCAGCGCTTGGGCATGGAGGACGAGTTTCTTGATCCCGGTGTTTGGGTTCTGTTCGACCTGGGGCGAGGTCGGGAGGGGGACGGCGTCCCTCAGTTCGAATCTCAACTCCGGTGGTCCCCCGATGAGGTGAACCCAAACTTTGCCGGTTTGGTCTGGGCGAGACAAGATCACCGATCGGCCGTCGGGGTCCAAAGTGACGTTCACTCCCTTTTCGAGGTGGAGGAACCACCACACGTCCCCGGGCCGGACCAGGTGCACCTCGTCTTGGATCAACACCTTAGTGCGACCATCGAAGAGGCGGATGCCTCGCCGAACGTCGACGGTCCCCGGCCACGCCTGGGTCAGATCCGCCACGGCCCAACCCTCGGCACCGGAACCGAAACCCACCAGCGGTGCCGGGGCCTCGGGGCGCTGGTCCGGACCCAGGCCTGGGTTGATCACCAACGTGTTCTGGCCCTCGGCCCTCTTCCTGTAGTAGTTCCATCGGTTGGCCGGGTGTTTTCCGTTCATGTCGAAGTACCCCGGAAGGTTGTAGTCATCGGCGCCCAGCTCGGTGGCCCAAACCTGGCCCAGGGCTCCGAAAAAGACGGTGCCATTGTCGAGGTCGGTGTGATTTCGATCGGGGAACGCGGTTCCCTTGAAGCCGACGAAGATTCCCTCGGGGTCGGTCCAGGAGGAACGCAGGGTGACCGCCTCGACCCGGCGGAACCTCTGATCGAGGGGAAGGGTCGCGGCGTGCTGGCCTCGGGCTACAGAATCGCCGTCGTACCAGAGCAAGTCCAGCGGGTCGGGCCTGCGGTCGGCTTCCAGCACCCGAGCGGCCGCGTAGGCCGGTTTGTTGTAGACCTTGGCCAGGTACCATAGAGCCGGAGCCGATACTCTGCCCATGGTTCCCCCCACGTCCCCAAAGCCAAAAACGGAACGGTTGGGGCCCGTCATGGCCAGGGCGAAGTCTCCCGTGCGATCGAGCCCAGGGGTTTGGAGGAGCCCCGAATCGGAACCTTCGGCTGTCTGCAGGGCCGCGATCAACTCCACAAGATAGCTGGTACCGTAGTCCCAGTAGCCTGGGCTTTCGTTCCAGGCGCCGTCGGGCGCGTACCCGGCCAGGGCCCGGGGGAGGGATGCTAACGTCAGTGGCAATAACTCTTCCACCCAGTGCGGCTCTTCGTCTGCCACGGCCAGGGCCGCCAGGGTAATGCCGCCGTTGCAGACAAAGTTCCAGTTGTTCGTCACGGAGGCCCAGCCCGTTTTCTTCTCAAGGAAGGGAGCCGCGGGTTTGAGGGCCTTCTCGACGAGGGCAGTCCGCAATTCGGTCCTCTGGTCCGCCGTCAGGTCGGAGGCCAGCCAGTCGTAACCCAGGGCCACCGCCGCCGCCATCTCGGCCACGTCGAGGAAGTGAGCCGGGTGCCAATCAGGGAACTTTGCCACGTTGTCGAGTTCGGCCCAGGCCCTGTCGCGGTCCCGGGCGTCCCGCCCGACTTGGTACAAGAGGGATTCGACGGTCACCAGCCGCAGAACGTCGCGGCTGACCATGAGAAGCCGCACACCGTCGCGCAGTTCGTAGCGGAATGGCGGCTTCTTGAGGTCTGTATCGCCTTCGGCCCGGAGTTTCGCGTACCAACGCGCCAACACCGGATTGGATTTCACCCCCTCCCGCAAGCGGTCGAAGTCGGCCTGGACCGCAAGGAGCCGGGGATGGGGAGTGAGGCCGAAGACCCCGGTGGAGAGAGCCAGCAGGGCCACCACAAAAAGGATTCTCATCCCTGGAGTGTACCCCACCACAAAGAAAGCGGGAGGCGAAGGCCAGGGATCACCAAAAAAGAAAAACCCCCGACAAAACCGGGGGCTTCTTTTGAAGTGCCTCTCTAGCGCCGGGGTTGGCCCCGGCCGCCGAACGTCGATCCAGTGGGCCGACTCGAACCACCGGAATGGCTGGGGCCGGTCCGACCCGAACCCATGGGCGGATGATTCCCCGAGGCCGTAGGACGTTGACCCTGGCCTAGCGGCTGTCCCGACCGAGAGGTCTGGCGCTGGGGGCGGTGCCCGTCGGATCGGCGAGTTTTCATCAGCGGCTCGGCCCGAATCGAAGGGTTGGGGGCGAATCCCGCGATCGTTTCCCGGGGAAGCGACCGTTTCATCACTTTTTCGATGTCGCGCAACAAGTGATCCTCGTCGATACAGACCAGGGCAATGGCGTCGCCTTCGACCCCGTTTCGGCCTGTCCTGCCGGTGCGATGCACGAAGTCTTCGGCCACGTAGGGCAGCTCGAAATTCACCACGTGGGGCAGGTCGACAATGTCCAGGCCCCGGGCCGCGATGTCGGTGGCCACCAGGATACGGATCCGGCCTGTTTTGAAGTCCGACAACGCCTGCACCCGTTTGGGTTGGCTCTTGTTGCCGTGGATGGCCATGGCAGTGATGCCGGCTTCGTTCAGGGCCTCGGCCACATTGTTCGCCATGTGCTTGGTCCGAGTGAAAACGAGGGCTTGGCGCAGGTTCAGCGTCTTGGCCAAATGGATGAGCAGGGCCGTCTTTTTTTCCCGGTCCACGGGGTGGACGATGTGGGTGACCAGCTGGGTGCCCGAGTTCCGAGGCGCCACGTCGATGGACACAGGATCGTTGAGCATGCTCTCGGCCAGGGTACGGATCTCGTCGTTGTAGGTGGCCGAGAACATCAGGTTCTGACGCTTCTTCGGGAGCAACGCGAGGATCTTGCGGATGTCGCGGATGAACCCCATGTCGAGCATGCGGTCGGCCTCGTCGAGGATGAGGAATTCGACCCTGGACAGGTCGATGGTGCGCTGTTCCACATGGTCCAGCAGGCGGCCGGGGGTGGCCACCACGATGTCGACGCCGGCCTTCAGGGTCCGGATCTGGGGGTTCACGTTGACGCCCCCGAAGATGGTCATCGAGGCGAAGGGGAGGTGCTTTCCATACATCCGGATGCTCTCCTCCACTTGGAGAGCGAGTTCCCGGGTGGGGGTGAGAACCAGGGCTCTGACAGGTTTTTTGCCGGGCGCCTGGGGTGCAGAGAAGAGTTTCTGCAACAAGGGAAGGGTGAAGGCAGCGGTCTTGCCGGTGCCGGTCTGGGCTCCGCCGAGAACATCCCGACCCTGAAGGATCGTCGGAATGGCCTGGGCCTGGATGGAAGTGGGGGTCTCGTAACCTTTCTCGCGGACGGCACGAAGCAGTTCCGGGAGAAGGCCTAAGGATTCAAATGACATGTGCTACTGATTCTATCAGGGAATGGCCCCGGTACCTAGCCCCCCTGGTTCCTGACGGCCCGGGACCACCGGGAGAGGCCCGAGTTCAGCACAAAGTAGGTGGCCGCCAACAACCCGAACAGTGTGAACACCTGGGGCAAGGTGGCGTACATCCCCATCAGAATCATGCCCTTACCCGTCAGCTCTTCGATGCCGACGACCCAAACGAAGGAGGTGTCCTTGATGACGGTGACCGCCTGGCTCACCAGCGGAGGCACCATGTTTCTGAGGGCCTGGGGAAGGACGACGTGGACCAGGACCCCCGGTGCCGAGAAGCCCTGGGACCGGGCCGCCTCCCACTGTCCTTTAGGGATGGAATTGAGACCTCCCCGGACGATTTCCGCCACGGCGGCCGTGGTAAAGATCGTGAAAGCCACGATGGCAGCAATCAGGGGAGGAAGGGGAGTCAAGAATCTCACTGCAAGAATGAACAACAGGTTGGGGATGTTGCGAACCACTTCCACGTAAAAACCCGCCGTCCAGGACGCGACCTTCGAGTCTCCATGACGCATCACGCCCAACGTCGTGCCGAAGACGAAACTGAGGGCCAGGGAACCGGCCGCGATGATCAAGGTGACTCCCAGCCCCTGGGCGAGGAACCACAGATTCTGGACCTGGAGAAGTTCGGAAATCATGCCTGGACCCCTCCCTTTTTTTCCAACCGACGAACCCACCGCGAAAGGGGCAGGCAGAGGGCGAGGTACAGCAGGCCTGTGACGACGTAGGCGGGACCGTAATACAAATTCCCCGCCGCCCAAGAGTCGGCCTGGTACATCAGGTCGCCACCGGCCACCATGGCCAGCACCGAGGTGTTCTTGATGAGGAAAACGGCCTGGTTGGCCAGCGGCGGAAGCACCACCTTTCTGGTCTGGGGAAGGACCACGTGGGCCATGGTCTGCCATGGATTGAACCCCTGGGACATCGCGGCTTCCTTTTGTCCCCGGGGGACGGCGGCTATCCCCGCCCTCACAATTTCCGCCACGTAGGCCCCGTGGTAGATGCCTACCCCCAGCACCCCCACCGACAGCACCGGTAACACCAACCCCATGTAGGGGAGGCCGTTGTACAGAAAGAAGATCTGGATGACCAAGGGAGTGTTCTGAAAGAGTTCGACGTACAACCGGGATGGACCCCGGAGCCCCTTCGATTTCGAGGCTCCCGCCATGCCGAAGGCCAACCCCAGCAACAGGGAGAGGACGAGGGCCAGAACGGAAACCAGAGCGGTGGTGCCCAGGCCGATGGCGAACACAGGCCATTCGGCCAGGACGGCCTCCCACTTGAACAGAGCGAAGGGGCCGGGGTTCACCTTACTTCAGTTCCCATTTGACCAGGAGCTTGTCGATCTCTCCCGAGGCCTTCATCTGGGCGATGGTGTCGTTGGCCAGTTTGGCCAAGCCGTCGTTCCCCAGCTTCGAGGCGATGCCGTAGTCCTGGGGCGCGAACCTGTCGGGGAGGATGGAGGTGGTCTTGTCCATGTAGCCAAAGAGGATGGCGGTATCGACGGAGAAACAATCAACCCGACCCGAGTCCAAGGCCGCCTTGATTTCGGGGTAGGAGTTGAACTCGGAAAACTCCACCTTGATTCCCGCCGCATCGGCCACGGCCTGGATCGCCTTCTTCGTCGTGGCGCTCTGGGCGACGCCGATGCGCTTCCCATCCAGGTCTTTCAGGCTCTTGAATCCCTTGGCGCTCTTCACCATCAAGCCGACGCCGTCGGTGAAATAGGGGATGGAGAAGTTGTAGCTCTTTTTCCTCTCTTCGGTGATGGTGAACGTGGCGATGACCAAGTCGATCTCGCCGTTGTCGAGGAGAGGCCCCCGGGTCTTGGCTGTGACTCCCTGAACGTCGATCTTGGTGGGGTCACCGAGGATCTTGCCCGCCAGCACCCGGGCCAGGTCGATTTCAAACCCGTCGACCTTGCCGGAGGCCGCGTCCTTGTATCCGAACTTGGGAACGTCGACTTTCACCCCCACTTTCAAGACGCCCCGGGTCTGGATCGCCGCCAGGTCGGGGGTCTGGGCCGTGACCGGAAGGGTCAGGGCCAATGCAAGGGCTGTCGCCAAAATTCCTCTTAACAAACTAGATTTCATTTCATCCTCCTTGTGGATGTTGAGCTCAACGTAAGATGCGGCTCAGGAAGAGCTTGGTCCTGTCCTGGGTCGGGTTCGTGAAGAAATGCTCGGGAGTCCCTTCTTCGACGATGGCCCCAGCGTCCATGAAAACGACTCGATCGGCGACGTTCCGGGCGAAACCCATCTCGTGGGTCACCACGACCATGGTGATGCCGTCTTTGGCGAGGTCTGTCATCACATCGAGGACTTCCTGGATCATCTCGGGGTCGAGGGCCGAGGTGGGCTCGTCGAAGAGCATGATCTTGGGATGCATGTTCAGGCAACGCGCGATGGCCACCCGTTGCTGCTGCCCCCCCGAAAGTTGAGACGGGTAGGCAGCAGCCTTGTCGCCTAGGCCGACGCGGTCCAGATAGACTCGTCCCGAGGCCTCGGCCTCGGTCTTGGGAATCTTCTTCAACTTGATCGGCGCCAAGGTGAGATTTTCAAGGACGGTCTTGTGGGGATAGAGATTGAAACTCTGAAACACCATGCCTACCGACTGGCGGACCGTATGGGCGTAGGTTCGTTGGGCCGTTAGTTCGACACCATCGACAGTGATTCTCCCCTTGGTCGGTTTTTCGAGGAGGTTCATGCACCGGATTAGGGTGCTTTTTCCCGACCCCGAGGGGCCAATGACCACCAGTTTTTCTCCGGCCGTCACCGTAAGGTTGATGTCCTTGAGCACATGCAGGTTGCCGAAGTGTTTGTCCACGCCTTCCAATTGGATCATGAGTGGATCTAAGCAAATGGCGTGCCAGTAAATCAAAATGTTTGATTTCCTTTGACCATCAGCGAATACCTGAATGGTCCTCGGGAATCATCGAGAGATTCCCTACAAAGATGTAAAGGGAGCCGGCTGGCTGGTACCGACGCGAATCGCCATTTCCCTCGCTTGATCATCCCCTGGCCCGGGACTATAGTTCCCCCATGGCCAAAACCCCCGAAGACCTGGACGAGATTTACCGTTCGCTTAAGTCCCTTTTGGTGGAATTTGAGACGCCCCGACCGGGTGTGGTTTTCGAAGGCCGGTCGGCCTCGGAAAGGGACTTCGACCTCTGGTCTGTCAGAGACCTGGTCATCGACGGTCGGAGCCGGAAGGAGCTCTACTTCGCGGGTATCCGGCTCCAGAGTTCCTTTGTTGGGTTCTATTTTTTTCCCATCTACTGCCTTCCTTCCCTGGCCGCGTCGCTGACCCCCGCTCTCCTGAAACTGCTCAAGGGTAAGTCGTGCTTCCGGGTGAAGTCCCTCGAGGGAGGCCTCAAGGAGCAGATCCGCGAGGCCCTGTCCCAGGGAGTAAACGGCTACCGCGAACGTGGGTGGGCTTGATCCCTTCGGAATCTGCCTTTCTGGCCCGGGTCGCTCGCCTCTTGCAGACCGACGCCGAGAGTTTTCCCGCCGTCCTTCAACGCGTTCTTTCCCTGGTCGAAGAGGCCTGGCCCCCTCTGAGGGCGACGGTGACCCTGGCCAGCGGTGTGGCGCTGGTCACCGGCCGGTCCGAGTTTCCCTCGGGGGGGCCGGTTACTACCGTTCCCGTTGCCCGAGGCGTCCGGGCCATGGGGTCCCTCAGTTTTGAGATCCCTCCGGGGAATCGCCTGGACCCCGGGCCGTCCCTCGAGATCGAAGAGGCCGTCGCCCTCCTGATCGCCCAGGAAGCGGAAATTCGCCGCCTGGGTGGGGCCACTGTGCCCGGCGCCACGGGGCTTGTGGGCACCTCGGGAGTCATGCAGGAGATTTTCAGGTTGGTGGAGAAGGCGGCCGGTTCGTCCATGACAGTGCTCCTTTCGGGCGAGTCGGGGGTGGGGAAAGCCCTGCTGGCCCAAACCATCCATCGCCGATCGGCGGTGTCGGGCGGGCCGTTTGTGCTGTTCAACGGCACGGCCCTCCCCGAATCCATGGTCGAGAGCGAGCTCTTCGGCCACTCCAAGGCCTCAGGGGGCAAGTTTGAGGAGGCCAGGGGCGGCACCCTCCTCTTGGACGAGATCGGCGACCTCAGTCTGCCTCTTCAAGGCCGTCTGCTCCGGATTCTGAATGACCAAGGGGAACCGCGGCTCATCGTTTCGACAAGCCGAAGCCTGGACTCGCTGGTGGCCGCCGGGCGCTTCCGTTCAGACCTTCTAGCTCGGTTGTCGGCCTTTCCCATCCAGGTACCGCCTCTGAGGGAACGCGGGTCAGACATCATCGCCCTGGCCGACCATTTCGTCACGGGATTCAGCCTTCAAACAGGCAAGACCATCAAGCGCATTTCAACCCCAACCTTGGAGATGCTCCTCACCTACCCCTGGCCGGGGAATGTCAGAGAGCTAGAAACCGTCATCGAAAGGGCTGTGCTTCTTTCGGACGACGAGGTCATCCACGGCTACCATCTCCCCCCTTCGCTCCAGAGCTCGGTGCACAGCGGCACCCGGATGCACGGCCGGTTGGCCGACCGACTCGATTCCCTGGAGTACGAGATGCTGGTGGAGGCCTTGAAGGCGTCCCACGGGAACATCACCCAGGCGGCCCGGGAACTGGGGTTGACGAAACGGATCATGGGGTTGAGGTTGAAGAAATTTGAACTCGATTACAGGACTTTTCGCCAGGGACCCTCCGATCTTGCCGAGGATCAGGACTGGAACTAAACTTGGGGACGAGGTGTCCATGAAAAAGTTTGTGCCAGCCCTGATGTGGGCCCTATCGCTCCCCCTGTTCGCCGACGTCGGTGCCTGGGTGGGTTACGTCACCTACGCCCCCGCTCCCATCGCCGCATCGGTGGCCACCCAGGACAACGATCTGACCTGGTTGACAGCAAAGGCTCGGTCTCTCCCCAAGGACGGGGTTGCCGTCCTGGGCCGCCGGGACGCCGATCACTGGATGGCTCTCACGAACCGTGACAGCTCGTGGGTGCTGCAAATCCACGACGAGACTTCGAAATTCAACTTCAGGGCGTCGATCCAGCCCAAAACAGGCAAGATTCTCGTTGAGAAGGGAGTCGACTGGGCCGGCCTGGACCGAAACGCCGACGCCGAAAGGGCTGCCACCCTCGCCTTGGGGTACCTGGGCCGCGCCCGGATGGCCCAGGACCTATTCCCCGACGCCACCACCTCCATGGCCTCGGCGACCAAACCTCCCGTGGTGGTAATTCCCGCCGTGGCGTCCCCAATGATGCCGGACCCGCCGATGGTGTCGGTCACGATGGCATCAACCTCGGTGGTGCGCGAGCCGATGAAGACCCAGGACTCCCTGATTCCCGACCCGATGCTGGGCAACGGCGGCGCTGATCTTTGGTTGAAACTCGTGGACGGCAATCTGCGGTTCCTTGCGGGAAAGGTGCTTCATCCGAACCAATCCATGGAGAGGGTGGATCAAACCGCCCAGGCTCAGCACCCCTTCGCCATCGTTGTCAGCTGCTCGGACAGCCGGGTTCCCCCCGAAGTTCTCTTCGACCAGGGCATCGGTGACCTTTTCGTGATCCGTACCGCCGGCGAGGTGGTCACCGAAGTGGAGCTGGGAAGCATCGAGTACGCCGTGGAACACCTGGGGGTCGGATACCTCGTTGTCATGGGGCACAAACGCTGCGGGGCCGTCGACGCCACATTGAAGGGTGGCGACCTCCCCCCGAACATCGAAGCCGTGGCCGCCCAAATCCGGCCTGCCGTCGAAGCCGCCAGGTTCATGAAGGGCGACCTGCTCGACAATGCGGTCAGGGAGAACACCAAGGTGGTGTTGGCAAAGATCCAATCCACCCCGGTGTTGTCCGAAGCCCTCCACTCGGGAAAACTGAACCTCAAGGCCGCCTACTACGACATCGACACGGGCAAGGTCGCAGCCCTCCCGTGATCCCGCCCTGGGGTTTACGGTGTCAGCGCCTCGACCCGGGTCCTGAGGATGCGGCAGACGTAGCCGAACGTGGCACCGTACAGAGGTGCGATGAGAGACGCTGCAAACGCTTTTCCCACTAAGGTTGAGTTCGTCCAGTCGACGTTGCCCAGGATGAGGATGCCTCCGATCAACGATCCCAAGAGACCCGCGAGGTAGCACCCAAACTCCGAAAACTTCCAGATCTCGAGGGAGACCCTCGTTTGTCCCGGGTCTCCGGGCCGAAAGGCATGTCCCCAAGCCTTGGCCCAATCTCGGAACGACCAGACGGCCAGGACCCCGAAGAACGGGAGAAAGAACGTGATGGTGAACGCCGAGAAACCCAGCAGTGCGGGGAGATTGCCTCCCTCCACCAGGTAGGCAGTCAACAAAGCGAACAGGGCCAGGCCTGTTCCGACGATGAAACGGATCATGAGTATCCTCCTGCCATTACGATGGCTTAGCGGTCGAGATATCGCCATCCACCAATCGGAGGAGTTCGATCTTGTTTCCCGTTCCCGTTTTCTGATACGCGCTCAAGACGTGGGATTTCACTGTCGCCGGGCTGATGAACAGTTTCTCGCCAGCACCCTGATAGGTGAGGCCGTCGAGGACGGCCTGGGTGGCTTCGAGCTCCCGGGGCGTCAGGCCGAAGCGGGAGCAGAATTCCAGGGTCAGGGCTAACAAAGGCGGCCGAGGTGCCCGAGACAAACGCCCGACGACCTCCCGGAGGATCCGCCCCAACAACAGACCCAAGAATCCCCAGACGAGGCAGAAGAAAGCGACCAGGGGGACCTGGATGGGCCAGGGCCT
>Ga0302322_100000982_pt1 | contig 22753 bp, 23 predicted proteins | sample Fen_T0_2_FD_203757 | JGI IMG/M metagenome (GOLD analysis project Ga0302322, IMG submission 203757) | Peat permafrost microbial communities from Stordalen Mire near Abisko, Sweden - Fen_T0_2 | ecosystem: Environmental > Terrestrial > Soil > Wetlands > Permafrost | place: Sweden: Abisko...
CAACGAGCGTGGCGATAGAAGTTTCCGCAGTAATTGTGTAAACCGCTTTACCAGTGATCAGGGCAGAGATTTTCATAAGAACTCCTTTGTGCAAGGGGTTTCAATGATTCTCCGAAGCGCCCCCAAAGGCAAGGGTTTAACCCGAATCTTTGATTAATACTCGACGCGTATTCCGTTCAGAAGCAGGTTACAGCGAGAATGATGGATATTCGTCGGTCACGAGCAAGAAGGCATATCCAGAAACTCGGTTCCAGAAATCGATGGTTCCCAAAACAGTCTTGGCTGCTGCCTCTGGATAGGTTCCCGTGAGGGATGTGATGATCCAGGCAAAGAAGGTAAGAATGAGTGAAAGAACAATGTAAATAGCTCCGACGATATAGAGCGGAATGGCGAGGAGCCATTTGACTAGCGGAAGATAACGATTGAGTTTCTTACCCCCATCGATATCGGGAAAGATCACAGCAATATTTGGATTGCGCTCAATTGAAGGGTAATCATCTGTCAGTAGAAATAGATATGCCGAGCCACGGGTTGATAATTCAGTTACAGCGTGGTTGAAAGATAAAACATAACTGGGATATACCGCACGAAAGACGAGTGCAAGAAATGCCGGTGCCGCGAGAACAGGAGCGCTCCAGCCGGCATGAGCAAGTGCTTGAAAAGAGCCAATGAAGATGACGAACGGAGCAACCAGAATTCCGCGCCAGAAAACGGTGGCACGGTTACGGTTAGTCAAGGTAACTTCTACGAGTGTTTCAACTTGATTGCTCATGGTATGAGATTAGTCTTGGGGTGGAGCTAGTTCAAGGATAAAATAGCCAAGTCGTCGACAACATTGGCCATGGGAGTGACATGAAAATAGCGTTAGATCTTGTGGGTGGATTACTCGTCGTTATCATGCTGGTGACAGGTGTAGGAAAGATAAAGAAGATTCCAGTCACCATCGACTCCTTGATTCGAGCCGGTGCCCAAGACGCTCAAATCTATGTTCTGGGAATTTTAGATCTCCTCAGTGCTTTTGGGTTAATCCTTGGAATATGGAACCTTCGTCTAGCCCACATAACTGCGGTATGCCTCGTTCTGTACTTCTTAGGTGCGGTCGGATTTCACCTGCGGCAGAAGAATAAGGCGGAAGACTTAGCTCCAGCTTTGGTCGTGCTCACGATCTCGCTAGCGGTATTGATTCTAGAAGTTAAGCGTTAGCCCACTCCTTGGCAGCGCAACTCGAAACACCTCGCGTACTTTTACGCGCCTGGCAGGAGAGCGACTTAGCGCCTTGGACCGCATTAAATGCAGATAGCGAGAACCTTAAATACTTTCCCCGGACCTACTCTCCCGAAGAATCGCTAGCCAGTTATGTGCGTTTAAGAGATCTTCTTGCAAATAACGATCTTGGCCTCTGGGCGGCAGAAGAGAGATCGAGTGGCGAATTTATGGGATTTGTTGGACTAGCAAAACAGGAAATTCCCGGTGTTGCCTTTATGCCATGTCATGAAATTGGATGGCGGCTAGATAAGAAATTTTGGGGTCACGGTTACGCCACCGAAGCTGCAAAAGTTGTATTGGACTATGGATTGAGCGAGGGCGGATTAAAGGAAATTTATTCTTACACCGCACTGCAAAACATTCCCTCAATAAACGTGATGAAAAAGATCGGACTAAGGCAACGACCAGAACTGGACTTTGCTCATCCCCGGATCGAGGATGCAAGTCCTGTTAAATGGCATGTTGTGTATTCCACGTGAAGTCACGAATATTCATTTTGGCAGTTTCCGCCATCACACTCATGGGATTTCAAGTTAGTCAAGCAGCGACGGTTCCATTTTCAGGTGCTCGTCCATTCAATCTCTTCGTGCCGGCTGCCTACAACTCCTCCACTCCAGCTCCGCTCGTAATTGCGCTCTCTGGATACAATCAAACGGGTGCGCAATTCGAAAAATTTCTCAATCTGACTCCCGTTGCACAAGCCGATGGTTTCCTTTATGTGCACCCCGACGGTTCTAAGGACTCACATGGAATCAGATTTTGGAATGGGACGCCGGAGTGCTGCAATTTTTATAGTTCAAAAGTTGACGATGTTGCTTATGTAATGAACATAATCAAAGAGGTATCAAATCGATATTCCGTCGACCCCAATCGAATTTACATTATTGGATATTCCAATGGTGGGTTTTTGGCGAACGCTATTGCGTGCAAGTATGCGGATAACATTGCAGCGATCGTAAACATCTCCGGAGGTAGCTATAAAACTGCAGCGTCATGTAGACCGAAGGCACCGATAAGCGTTCTCGAAATATGGGGAACTAGTGATGAAACTTACAAGATCAATCACATATTGGGAAAACCAATTCCTGGTGCAATTAAAATTTTCGATATGTGGGGAGATATTAACCACTGCGCTACTCCTGCAATAACTTCGCAAGAGAAGTTAGATCTTGATTCAAAGTTGCCGGGTCCTGAGACCTTAATTATGCAATTCCAAGGCTGCCCCGCTTCGACGGCTATTGATTTTTGGAAGATTGTGGGTGGCGATCATGCACTAACAATCTCAAAAGATTTCGATATTCAAACGATGGGCTGGCTCTTTGCTCACGCAAAGGCCCCAACTAACTAGTTCTAATGCTCAGGTGGAATTAACCATTAAAAGTATTCGAAAGGTGAGTTTCACAGGGATAACTCAGCCGTCGTATTGTAAAATCCCCCCATGTTTCTGACGCGAGTATCACTAGAACGTGGGGCGATGGCCCTATGAACCGCGCCGATTTAACGACAAAAGCTGCCAGTCTCATCCTTGGCCTTGGCCTTGGGGTAACTCTCGGCCTCTATTTGATCACCACGACCTCGCATGATTGGCTCTGGCCGTACCCAGTAATCATGTCGGCCTCAAGGATCTGCGCGCTAGTAGGTACATATTTCGCCCTCGTCGGTCTAGTCATGACCTCTCGAATTGCCTGGATCGAGCGCGCTGTCGGCCACGATCGATTGGTCTATTGGCATCGCAGACTTGGTCCTTATTCGCTCTTCTTGATCGGGTTTCACGTCCTGCTTGTTGCAATTGCTTACGCCGGTGGAGATGGTTCGCGAGTTGGCGGAGAACTTTGGCGGTTCACCACGACATATGTCTGGATGATGCCAGCGACCCTTGGTTTCATATTCTTTGTAACCGCGGGAGTTTCCTCCTATAAGAAGGTAAGAAAGAAGTTGTCGTACGAGACCTGGTGGTCAATTCACCTTTACACCTATCTAGCAATTGCATTGAGTTTTATGCATCAAATTCGAACCGGACCGATGTTCATGACCCACCCATTAAGTAAATGGTATTGGGAAGGCTTATACATCCTTGTCGCTTCGACCATTCTTACTTGGCGCTTTGTGATCCCGTTGTTTCGCTTTTTTCGGCATGACCTTCGGGTATACAGACTCATTGACGAAGGTTCCGGCATGGTCTCTGTGGTTATGCGCGGACGCAATCTTGATCGTATGAAGGCGCAAGGCGGTCAATTCTTTAGCTGGCGCTTCATGGTGCCAGGACATCGTTGGGTCTCACATCCTTATTCACTTTCAGCTGCACCAACCAAAACCGAGTTTAGAATTACTGTTAAAAACTTAGGCGATGGATCGAGTACCGTCCGTGACTTAAGACCAGGAACTCGAGTATTTTTCGAGGGGCCATACGGAATCTTCACCGCTGGAAAAGTAACTCAGGGACTTGGACACGCAGTTCTCATTGGTGGAGGAGTTGGACTCGCTCCGTTACTTGCGATTATGGGTGCACTCGATGAATCCATCGATGTCGATGTACTAGTCCGTGTCTCAACCGAAGCAGAGATCGTGCTTAATCGCGAACTCGATGAACTGGCAAGGAGACGCGGCGCTGAAGTTCACTACTTAGTTGGATCACGCAAAACGCACCCGATGACGGCCAAGCAGATTATGCGCTACGTGCCAGATTTTCGTTACTGCGATGTATATGTCTGCGGTCCTACAGCTATGGTGGAAGCAGTCCGATCGGCGGCGGGCGCCTTGGGCATTCCAAGAGAACGTTTTCACACAGAAATTTTCGAGTTTCATGCTAATTAATACTTCGAGCGAAAGAGTGGTTCAATCATGGGCGTAGCTAAGGCCTCATTGATCGTGGTCGGAACGGTTGCCGGAGTGGGTGGCGTCATGTTCTATCAACCACCTCACGCAAAGCTCGGTCTTGGTGGAGGTCTTGGTGGAGGTCTCAAAGGTCTTGGTGGTGGGACGACAACGATTCCAACAGCTACTCCAACACCTACTCCAACTCCAACAGAGACATCGACTCCTACCCCGACCCCAACGCCGAAACCAAAGAAGACAAAGACGCCGACCGGAACGACAACGACTCCGCCCGCACCCAAGCCCACTCCTTCAAAGAAGCCACCTGCAAAGAAGGGTCCAGTTAACGGAACATTTACTGGATCCGTAGGTCGAGCAGTTGCACCAAACGGCGTGGACTACGGCCCCGTGCAAATTCAAATTCAGGTTGTTAATTCCAAGATAGTTGCCGTAGCTACCTTGCAACTTCCAAGCGCCACGGCTTACGATCAAACACTCAATCAACAGGCTGTTCCGATTTTGACGCAGGAAACGATTGCAGCTTCATCATCAGAAATTCAAGGTGTGAGCGGTGCGAGTGGAACGTCCCAAGGTTGGTATGACTCGCTGGTTAGTGCGCTAGCGAAGGCTAAAATCTAGAAGATTTATTTATTTTGCGCGAGATCGATGACGCTCTCGCTCGGTCGGTATTCATCTCTTTTCATTAATCGGGAGTGACTGTTTCTTTACAGTTTGCTGAGAATTTTCCCTTTTGTCTGGATTGTGATGAGGTTTCTTGTATTATTGGCCCCTACGAACGGAGATCAAGATGTCCACACGGATGAAGAAAGTCATTGGAACATCCGCCCTGGGCGCATTCTCCCTCTTCGAGCTCGCTTCTATGCAACCAGCGAGTGGAGCTACCTATTCTTACTCTGGCGCCGCTACTTCTGAATCAGCTGGCTGCCAAGGAAACTGTGGCGGCGAAAATATCACGGCAACAATCACAGTTGATGATTCAAGCGGAACTTATAGAATCAGCGCAGCTTCTATATCGGGGCTAAATTCTCAAAGTACTAAGTACGTCGCTTCCTATAATGCTGTGGCCACGCTCACGAGCGAAACTGTTAGTGCGCAACATGCCCCCGTTACAGGGGTAACCAATGCGACGGCGCTAAGTAATGCATATAACACCTCACTTGCAGGCGCAATAGGCGCGGCGGCTGCCGCTGGTCACACGATTGGCTCCGCGGCTGCTACACCAACACCAACACCAACCCCAACCCCAACTCCAACCCCAACTCCAACACCTACCCCAACCGCAACAGGAACCGGAACGCCAACTGCAACCGCTACTGGTACAGCAACCCCAACTCCGACCGCTACAGGAACCGCAACCTCTACCCCAACTCCGACTCCGACGGATACCACAGTTGTTACCCAATTTGTACCTGCACCTGGCCCGGTTGTAAGTCCTGGCGGAATACCAGTGCCGTATTTTGCACCTCTAAATTTTCAACAACTGATTTTTGCGTCGATCCCCAACTTCGGTGCATACATATCTCAGATCAGTTCAGCGCAGTCCCAGCTCAATGGCGTTACTGGAACTACCGGAGCAGTCGCGACCTCGCTCGCAGCTGCGAAAAGTGCATTGACAGCTCTAAAGAATCAAGTGACGACAGAGCAAGGACAATATGCATCGATCGCAGGAACCGTGCAAAACGGTGCTGCGATTCTAAACTCGCAATTTCAGCAGTTAGTTTCCGGAGCCAATCAGGCGATCTCTGATTACTATGTCGCCGTTCAAAATGCTGCCGCTGATTTTTATTCAAAAGCTGTCGCTGCTGCCGCTGCAATTCCAACACCAACGGTGACTGTTACAGCAACGGCAACGGTAACCGCGATGGTCACCGTTACCGCCACCCCAACTCAGCCACAGTTTAATTTGGCCGTAGGAACTGTTATCAAGAAATCATTTACCTGCGTCAAAACCCTCTTTGGAAAAACCACAACCAAGGTAATTAAGGCGGCAGTTGTTAAGTGCCCACTTGGCTATAAGTTGAAGAAGTAATTACTTTCCTTCCGCTTTAGCCTTCAGCATTCCAAGTCTTACCTTTGCATCTCGCTTTCCGACGCTTGGCAGAAGTAGTGGCAGCAATATGCGTCCAGCACCCTTCATCTTTGGAAAGTCATGCTGGAAAGTGACTTGGGTGGATGAGCCCATTGGTTGCAAGGTAAAAGTGTTGATGAAATAGCCGTTCTCATCGTGGGCCCGAAAGACAAACTTTGAATTGGGAACGACCTCGGTTACCTCGACCTCGTTCTTATGGTTCTTGTCTGATGGTGGTACAAAGCCCACAGAGCTGTATTTGCTACCAACTGCTCCATTGGTTCCGGAATCGAGTTGAACGGTGTATGGCTTGGGGGACCATTGCGAGTGCTTTGTAATGTCAGCGATCCACGGCCAGACCGTAGAAGCGGGGGCATTGATCATTTCAGAAACAAGTAGTTGAGCCATAAGGTCTTCCTTCTCTCGTCGGGAGCCTTAAAATACACTTAACTATTTAGTTAAGTAAAGGGTTTTTGAGTTAAGGATTTGCGAATTAATCGGCGGGATTACTAATAACCTTCAACCCTTGGCAGGGTATTGCGCGAAGGAGTTTAGATGTTTGGTCTATCAAAAGAGATCCGCGGTAAAAATATCACCTACCGCCCAGAGCTAGATGGAGTGCGAGCGATCGCAATTGTGGTCGTGCTCTTGCATCATCTGGGTTACTTGAATGGTCGTGGTTTTTTAGGAGTCGACATCTTCTTCACGCTCTCGGGTTATTTGATCACTCAAGTTCTCTTGGCCACAGTTGCCCAAGGAAAGCCACTGACTAGTTTCTATCGACGTCGCGTTGCTCGCCTCTACCCGATTATGGCGCTGAGCGTTCTGGTTGCCACGCTTTTAATCGGATATGACTCAACTAAAGACACGAAACCGATCATCGCTTCACTTTTCTATTTCAAAAATTTTCTGCACTGGGGAGATCTTTTCGGACCATTTTGGAGCCTGAGCGCAGAAGAGCAATTCTATTTAATGTTTCCAATCCTGCTTTTGCTCTTCTTAAAATATTTAAATAAGAAAGTACTAACGATTGCTCTCTTGGTTACTACAGCACTGATCTGGTTCTATGTACTCTGGTCGAACTATCCGAGCTACTCGTGGAACCAGGATGGAATTTTCAATTTAGTTGTTTTTCGCCCGACGATGATTCTTGTTGGTTGCACCATTTCTCTCAACTACAGATCGTGCTTGGATATCGTCAAGAGGTTTAAGTATGTATTTGTCGCACTCTTTGCAGGGATCTTTCTCCTTTGCATCAGGACCCAATTTCCAGGCCTGGCAGCTCTTGATACCGGAATCCTCATTCTGCTTCTCGATCAAAAAATGGGAGTCAATTCTGCGATAATAAGGGGAATTCGGAAAGTTCTCTCATTGTGGCTAGTTCGTACTATTGGAGTACTCTCATATTCAATTTACATTTGGCATATGCCAATTATTTTTTGGTATTACAAGCACTCGCAAAATCCACATGATCATGTGTTTCAGATACTTCTCTTGGTTCTCGCAGCTGCAGTACCAAGTTTCTATCTTGTAGAGGTACCTCTCCAACGCTTCTTGAGCGGAAGTAAGAAAGGTGCTTCACTAAGCAAAGTTAAAACTAACGGGTAAAGCCTTAGTGGCTTGGGAGGTTGAGGATGCAAGAGTTCGTAGATTTCTTATCCAAGCAATCTCCATTTAATGCTCTGAGCACCGCGGATTTAGAGAGAATTTCGGCAGAGATCGATGTTGAATATTTTGTGAGTGGAACCGTCATCGTCTCTGCAGGATCCGAACCCCTCGATCACCTATTTATAGTCCGGACTGGCAAAGTAGAGGTGCTGGACAAGGGAAATGTTATAGATGAGCTGCACTCGGGCGACGCTTTCGGTCACATCTCCGTTCTGACAGGTTTACCGCCTCAATATTCGGTGCGCGCAGCAGAGGACACGCTCTGCTATCGGATTCCCGATCCACGCCACTATGTAGAAGATCCCGGTGCAATAAGTTTTGGACACTTTGGAACTCTGATTACTCGCCATCGCCTCACAGCATCTGCGCTGATGTCTGATGCGCAATCGAGCGTCACTCGTTATATGAGATCAATCTTGTGGGCTAAAGATAGCGATTCGATTCGTGAAGTGGCAGAACAGATGACCAGCGCCGAACAGTCATTTGCCCTCATTGAATCTCGCAACGGCGTGGGTCTAGTGACTGATAGAGATTTCAGAAGCAAGGTCGGACGCGGGGAATTTTCTATCGATTCACCCGTGGGAGCGATGATGAGTTATCCGGTCATTACCGTCTCATCCCGCATCACCCTGGCAGCAGCTTTCTTGCAGATGGTCGAACGCGGGGTTCACCACTTGGTCGTCGTCGATGAATTTGAAAAACCGCTTGGCGTGGTTCGAGCGATGGATCTTTCATCGGTTCAACTGCGCAACCCACTCTTGATTAGAGCCGCCATCGAGTCAGCACAAAGCATCGATGAGTTGGCGGCGGCATCGCTCTTGCTCAAGCCTTCGTTGGTTGAGTTATACGACAACGAAATTCCCTCACTTCATGTAGCGGGCTTAATGTCGGCCATCGTCAGTTCGATTTTAACCCGAGTTTTGATGCTATCGAGCTCGGTTGATGAGCCAGTTCCTCATTCTTGGTTGATCTTGGGGTCGATAGCGCGGGGCGAGGCGCTACCTGCCTCTGATGTGGATACCGCCATTGTCTGGGCGGATCAAGACGGTGCCGCCGATGTGACTGACCAGATCACAAATAATGCAAAGCGCGTTCTTGGTTTGATGGAGCAGTGTGGGCTGGAGCGCTGCCCCAATGGAGCCAATGCGGATAACACGCTATTTAGTAGATCACGGTCGGCGTGGATTGAAGTTTCTAGTGCTTGGCTCAGCGACCCATCCCGCGCGGGTGCGCTCTTGCTTTCATCCATCGCTGCCGACAACCAACCACTGACGCAGCCGATTTTGGGTAGGACGATCATGGAGAATATTCGCGAAACTACGCGTAGCCACGAGTACCTCTCCGATGCGCTCCGCTTTGCGATTGCCAAGAAGCCACCGATCGGATTTGTTAAGGACTTTATTGTGGATCAAGGGGGAGAAAATCGCGGCGGTCTCAACCTTAAGGAAGGTGGGTTGGTGCCCATTGCATCCCTGGCACGTTGGATGGCAATCGTTCAAGGGGATGTAAGAGGAGGAACCCTCGAAAGGATTAGACGAGCCAGCGAGGCTGGACTCTTGCTTGGAGAAGAATCTGAAATTTTGATTGCCGCTTTTACCGGGATACATCAACTCGTCTTCGATGAAGAGATTGCCGCCGTACGAGACGGACGACGGCCCACGACGTGGATCTCACCAGATTCATTGGACTCTTTGACGCGACGTCACCTACGCGAAACTTTCCGTGCAATTTCTACCATCCAGTCAAAGATGGAAAGTGAGTGGATGAGGCGGTTGCCGTGAGCGTGCTCAACAAGAAGCTTGATAATCATTGGAAGAGTTACAAGTATTGTTCGGTTGACGTTGAAACCACCGGCTTGGATCTGCACAACGATGAAGTCATTTCGATTGGCGCTGTAACGATTATTGATGGCCGGTTTAAAGGAACCGGAAACTTCTATGAGGAACTTGTTCCTAACCGAAATCCATCCCATTCATCAATCGAGATTCATGGATTGCGTGCAATAGATCTCATAAATGCGAAATCTGCGCAAGAGGTAATTCCAAATTTGATAAATTTCATAGAGGGAAAATACTTAATCGCCCATGCAAGTTGGGTAGAAAAAGCTTTTCTTTCACATCGGTTGCAGCGTTACGGCCAGAAGTATCCAAAAGCAGTGATAGATACCGCTGCACTGGCAAGATATGCAGGTTATGCCGACAAGGAGAGTGGCCACGAACCTTCGTTGGAATTCCTAGCTCGAAAATTGAACCTGCCGGTTTATACCCCGCATCACGCACTCGGGGATGCACTAACTACTGCGGCTGTATTTCTTGCGTTAGCCGCGGGAATCGAGAAGAAACTAATCGCTGAAAAACGGGAAACTCTCACACTTCAGACCTTGATTTCGCTAGCAAAATCCTAAAGAGTTTCCCCTTTAATCTTTTTAATGCTTAAAGTTGAAAGTGACTCTCACTTCTCCGACCTGACAAGTTGCTCACATTTTGCATGAGGTTTTTTCACATTGTCAGGTTTACCCTGCTTTCAAACTTCTTATTGGATTTACCTATATTTAAGAGGAAGTGATGGGGCTATGGTGCAAATAGCAGGCAGCCTTCGGCGAAAGAGCAAATAGCTCAACAAATTTCGATCGTAGTTGTGTCTCAAGGGACGGAAAAATGGATCAGAATCTGAAGAAGGCAAAAGCAAATCTAGGAGAAGCCACAGAGAACATCAAAGATTTGATTTCAAATCAATTCGATGCAACAAAGAGTCACATAGAAGGACATGTCGAAGGTATGTCCGATGCGACGAAGGGTGCTGTGCTTGATATGGCCAAATCAGTGCAAAAGAAGGCTGATGCAGTAGTTGAAAAGCTGAGCAAGCCTGAAGAGCCAGTTGTAAAAATTTAGTCGGTATTGAAAGGGCTGTTGTTAGATGAAGCATTTGAGGATCATCGTGCTCTGCGCGATGGCACTTGGGCTGATCTTTCATTCGCTCGTTGGAATTAAGACCAATTCATTCGCTGCTGCAATAGATAATGTAACCCTTGGGCTTGCCGGCAATTACTCTGTTCTCGCTGGAACTGCGATAACAAAAGGGGATGTCAGTTCAATTTCTGGCATTCCATCGAGTGCGGGTATTTTCCCAGGGGTTGTTGATCCCACGGTAGCGGCGCTTTTTTTATCAACGGGAGCTAATACTTTTGAGAATGGGACTGCTGCGGCTGGTCTTGCACAGAACGATCTTGCGACTGGAATTGCGATGATTCAAGCCCTGGTACCAGATACCGTCACAACTTTATTAACAAACAATGCAGTTTTGACTCCTGGGGTCTATGCAGCCCCTGCTGGAACCGCGCTGGCGGTCACAGTTGGCCTTGTACTCGACGGTGGAAATAACCCCGATGCTCGATTTATATTTCGAACCGACACAGCACTAAATATTGATGCCACGATCACAGTTTCGTTGATCAATGGTACTCAGGCCCGAAATGTCTATTGGTTAGTTGGCAGCGCAGTAACTATCGGAGCTGGGGCACAAGTGCCGGGGAATATTCTTGTGGTTTCGGCGGCAACGATTGGTGCGAATGATGTAATCGACGGCTCCATTCTCTGCCAAGGGGCGGTAACAATTGGAGCCAATAGCAGCGTGATCTTTGATCCGTTGGTAGCGCCGATTCCAACTCCCACACCAACTCCCACACCAACTCCCACACCAACTCCCACACCAACTCCCACACCAACTCCCACACCAACTCCCACGCCAACTCCCACACCAACTCCCACACCAACTCCCACACCAACTCCCACACCAACTCCCACACCAATTCCCACCCCAACTCCCACCCCAACTCCCACCCCAACTCCCACAGTGACTGCGAGGGCAACGCCATCTCCACCACCGACACCACCACCGACACAATCACCAACACCCGTACCACTACCATTACCGTCAGTTTTGCCATCCCTGCCACCGGTAACGATCCCACCCGTAACGCCATCGCCAACTCCAACGCCTGTCGTTACATTTACAGCCTTACCAACCGCATCACCGTCACCACGCACAACTAGTGTTCCAATACCAACACACTCACCCGTTTCTCCGGTGGGGCATTTAAAATCAAAAGAGCTCTTCTTTATTCCCAGAATTGCATCCACCGCGGTCTACGGGCCTAAGGTCAATCCCACACTCTTAGAACTTCTTAAAATTTCACCGAATCTAGGCGCTAATGGTCCGCTCGGGCAGTCAGTGCATATATCCCTGCATAACATCCCGATAGGCGCTCAAATTCTGATTGAGTTGCAAAAGGTAACTCATGATTAAGCGAATATCGGTGTTGCTGCTTCTCGCTCCGATATTTGGATTATTTGCATCTTCGGCGTTTGCGAGTCAATCTCCCGAGGTGCTCTATCAATCTCTTGCTACTTCGACTCAAGCCGAGTTGAATGTTTTAATTTCAAAAAATATCGATCCAGGCTATCAATCCATCACGGTTTCAATCATAGGTGCGGATAAGTCGATTACTCAAAAAGTGCTTTACTTCTGCAAGACACTTGACGGAGCGATTAATTGGGACAATAAGTGTCCAGATGCAACGGTAATGGCGCCTCAAAAGCTTCTGGAATCAATAAATCAGCGATCACAACTTCCAAAATATAATCCGCTTTCAGAGCCAAAGAAGACCACTGATTTAGTTATTGCCTCTTTAGCTGCTCTCACGGTGGCCTCAACAACTAAAATTATGTCGCAGAAATCTCCCACTGCCGACTCGTCTAAGCAACAGGGTTACTTGTCTCAGGTCGGTAAAGGCGGATTACTGTTATCTGCGGTCCTTTTGGGACCTGGAGACAAAATTAGAGAAAAACAGAGCAAAACTAGCAATTCGGGATCCAAATTTACCGCAGCTTCAAATCGTACATCTGCTGCTTCACCGCTAGTCTCTCGAATCATGGCGGATGGTAATTATTTACGTGCCTCTTTGCAGCACTTTGCCCTTCTGCTCTATCCCGGTGCTCTGGTTCTAGGTGCACTCGCTATTCGGAGCGTCAAATTTCAGGCGCTGCCACCCTCGCTCTTATTCATAGTCTTAATGCTTGGGCTCGGAATTCTGGATTCGTTTGCTGGTCTCACATCGTTCCTTACATTTTCAATCATTTGTATCGGGACAGGCCATGTGACCAACCTGTCAGAGTTCCTCACCCTTATGGGAATTGGTTTGATTAGTTTTAGCCCCATACTTCTTGCGAGTGTTTTCCGCCCCTTGCGAAGATCCACCGTTGATTTCACAAGTTATTGGGAGCGAATAGCTGATTATTTGGTCGCAAGCGTTTTAACTGGCTGGGTCGTAAAGCAAATCATCTTGGGGTTGGATGGATTGTCCGGGTTGCAGTTACCAATCACCGTTCATGCCCACACGTTGGGAATTGTTGCTGGCGCACTTGTCGCCATTCGATACGCATTTGAAGACCTAACTTCCTACCTGTTCCCAGCGAGAATCCAGGCAATTGAACCTAATTACCGAGAGCAATCCATTCGGCAATATGGGCTGAAGATTATTATGCAAATATCTGTTTTCCTGTTGGTTGCGAAACCATTTTTGGGTAATACCGCATCTCTTTGGATCGGATTGTCGATCTTCACAATCCCATTAATTTTGTCATTGTTTAGTTCTCGATTTCCAAAATCAAAATTTATCTCAAGGTGGATTCCAAAGGGAATAATCGAGATGATTGCCATGACAACTGCTGGTTATTTGATTGCGCTAGTTCTCAATTGGTATCCCCAAAGTGCCTCTGGTTATGTTTTAACCGCGTTCGTGTTGTTGGGGATTCCGGGGTTCATATTGAAAATATTGCCCCTCTTTGCCACTGATCAAAATGATGATTGGAAGCAGAGTAAAGCAGGAAAGTTGGTCTATCGAATTGGGGGAGCTGTGGCCTTTGTGCTTCTTGGCTACATCATTTCAACTGGCCTGCTACTTTCCAATAATCTCTAACTTGGATTTCCAAATGCGCTATTTATCCGACTTGTCAGAAATTTTGCTCCCGTAAGTAAATAGCGGGTGTGTACACTTTTCGCATGAATCTTTTAGTTGATCGCATGTTCCGCCATATGGCTTGGGCAAATGACTACGTTTTCGATCGCCTAGCGGAACTTAGTGAAGCCGAACTCTTGCTTACCGCCCCGCACGATGACTGGACGGCTGCTTCAATTTTGGAGCACCTCACGGCATCAAGGTATGCGGATCTACTCGATGGGCTTGGGGATATTCCAACCGTGGTGCCAACAAACTCCGCTGAGATCCGCGCCTTGAAAGAACTCTCGGCAGGTTTCGATGCGCGGCTTCGTAAGTCAGCGCACGAAGTGGAAGGCTTTGTAGAGTTCAAGCGTGGCGAAAGGCTAATTCGTCGCTCAAGGCAAACAATTTTGGGCCAAGCGATCCACCATGCTGACGAACATCGGGCACAAATAGCCGGGATTTACTCTTCGCATGGGATGAAGATCATCGATCTTGATGCCATAGATCTCTGGGAGTTCGCCAACTTTGAAGCAGTAGGGGACTAATAAAAACTCTTTCCGTCCCAAATCAGAACCAAGGCTTAGATATGCGCATTCTTTGCTGCTTTGGCCAACGAGGTCACCGCATTTGCAACCGCGGGGGTTACCGCAGGATCAAAAACGCTAGGTACGATGAAATTGGGGTTGAGTTGATCATCGCTTACGCAGGAGGCAATTGCACTGGCTGCCAAAGCCAGCATTTCGTCAGTTACTTTTGTAGCTCCCGCATCCAGTAGACCGCGGAAGATTCCAGGGAAGGCCAATACGTTATTTATTTGATTTGGATAGTCGCTGCGCCCGGTAGCAACGATACGGGCATGCCTGCTAGCTATCACCGGATCTATTTCAGGATCTGGATTGGCCATTGCCAAGACAATTGATTCTGGCGCCATTGCAGCGACATCGGCTTCCTTAAGGATATTGGGAGCGCTAACGCCAATAAATACATCGGCTCCGACCAGTGCTTCTGGCAAGGTACAGTTTCGATTCTCTGGATTGGTGTTGTCAATCAGCCATTCACGCATTGCATTTGGCCGAGCGGATTGCTTATGAATAGAGCCCTTAGAATCAAAGGCGATGATGTTAGTTGCACCTTGAATTATGAGTAATCGGATGATCGCATTTCCAGCGGCTCCTGCGCCGCTCAGTACAATTTTGATTTCCGATAGATTCTTCTTCACGATTTTGAGTGAATTGATGAGTGCAGCCAGGACAACGATCGCGGTTCCATGTTGATCATCGTGGAAGACAGGAATATCAAGGAGATCTTTTAAGCGACTTTCGATCTCAAAGCAGCGGGGAGCCGAGATATCTTCCAAGTTAATTCCGCCAAAACCCGGTGCAATTAACTGCACAGTGCGAATAATCTCTTCAGTATCTTGGGTGTCCAAACAGATTGGCCATGCGTCAACGTTGGCAAACCGCTTAAAGAGTGCGGCCTTACCTTCCATAACAGGCATTGCCGCTTCGGGTCCAATATTTCCAAGACCGAGAACGGCGGAGCCATCGGAAATGACAGCGACGGTATTTCGCTTGATCGTGAGGCGCCTTGCGTCAGATTTATTCTTTGCGATAGCCAAACAGACGCGAGCCACGCCCGGCGTGTACGCGCGAGACAGATCATCGCGATTTTTTAGTGGCACTTTGGAGTGAACTTCTAACTTCCCACCGAGGTGAAGCAGGAAGGTACGATCGCTGACATTGCGTACAAGAAGATGCGGTGATGCAGCCTTGATTGCTTCGGTGATAACTTCTGCATGATCAGCATCAATTGCATCGCAGGTTACGTCTATGGTCACGCGGTCTTGAGTCGATTCCACGACATCTAGGGCGGTCAACGTGCCACCGGCTGCCGCTATAGCGGCGGGGATCAGAGAGGTAGGAGCTATCTTCATATCGGTATCGATGCGAATAGTTATTCCGTACCCCGGGCTGGTGCTGCTCATAGAACTCCCTTGTTCAATCCACGACCGCAGACCTGAAATTGTAGTGTTGTACAGGTTTGGGTAAAGGTCTTGTTGACCACCAAGTGGTAATTATCGCTGCGTGACTGCGGTAATTCCCACTTTCTTTCGTGACCCGCGTCATATTTTGGGCGTAAACTGCTCCTTCTCACGCAGGAAGAGGTAGAAATGTTCACATCATGGAAAAAAATTATTGGAACCCTCGCAATCGTTACGTTTGCCGCATTAGCTGCGGCGGGTATGCCGGTTAGCCAAGCTTCCGTCACTTCAGCACCAAATCCAGGTACCTCTGCCTCGCACGCAGCCCAAAGTCTAAAATATATGGGTACCACAACCGATCTCTTTGGATCAGCTCCAGTAATACCACCGTTCACGTTTTCACCGTACTCCGGTCCTACGAACACTACTAATTTCAAGACTTATATTGCGCAAGTTGCGACCATCCTTTCGCAACTACCACCTGGTACTCAAGATGTTCCAGGATCAGTAATCGTTAACGCAAAAAGTTCTTTAATTGCGATGCAGGCGCAGATGCAGGCAGCAGCTTTGGCTGAATTTGATCCACTTGCGTACACAAGTTATATCTCTTCAGTTAATCTGAACCTTTCTACATATTTGGCGATGACAAACATAACTCTAAATAATTATTATGCCTCCGTGCAAGCCACGGCCCGGAAGGTATACGCAGATGCTCTTGCCGCCGCAGCAACAACCCCTCCCTCTCCTGCTCCTACGGTCACCGTAACGGTGACAGCCACACCGATTGTCTCTCCTACCCCTTCCCCAACGATCTCGTTATACAAGCCTGGAAGCGTTATTAAAAAAACATACACCTGCGTCAAGACTGTCAACGGAGTTACAACTAAGAAAGTACTCAAGGCCGCGATAGTGAAATGCCCGGTCGGTTACAAACTTTTGAAGAAGTAACTAGAATTTAAATTTACTTCGTTGACAATAACCAGCGCCCCAGCCGAATAACCAGGGCGCTGCTTTACCATCATTCAGACTCTACTTTTTTGGTGTTGGCTTTGCATCTGCTCCTGGCTTAGCAGGAGGCGTTGGTTTAACCGGGTGTGTTGGTTTTGTAAGTGGCGCTGGCTTTTCAGGATCAGCCGGCTTCTTAGGGCGAACTGGCTCTGGACCGAGCGCGGTGACCGCAGTTTTGAATGCAGCCTGTGCCGCAGAAGTGGCAGTCGAGTGGGCTTTCAGCGCTGCAGTAATTCCTACACTTGAACTATCGGCCGCAATCGCGGCCAAGAATACAGAGTCTGCTGCGCTGACCGCTGCATCTTTCGCTGCATTGAGAGGCTTGTACTGAGCCTGATATACCTCATTGGCAGTTTTGAAGGTGGCCCATGTTGCCTGCCAAGCAGCATTGAATGCCTGATTGGTGGCGACCCATGCAGCCCAAGAAGCCTGCAAGACCGGGCGATAAGCAATTTCAGCTTTTACTAAATCGACGTTGTATTGCTGTAGCGCAATTTTGTAAGCTGCAAGATCTGCCTGATATTTTGCGGTAGCTGGATTAACAGCCTTGGTTGTTGTTGGCTTTGGGGAAGGTGTGTCGGCAGAAACAGCACCGATCGAACCTCCGACTAATCCTATTGTCAGCAGTATGACGCCGACATATTTGGATCTCTTCATTTTGACTCCTTGGTCAAGTGGGCGTTATTGCCCCTGTAAGAAACGGTTCTCCCACATCTTGTGGAATTGATGTGATATTCCAATGAGCGTCTAGCGAGAAATCTCGGCAGACTAAAGGGAGCAACCTCTCTCAATGTATTTTCTACACTTGAACTATGGTGCAGGACACTTTCTAAATCTGTCTCTACTTGCTTACGACTTTCTTACAACTTACCTCTTAACATTTTTCGGATTAGTTCCAACGCTGTTTTAACCCGAGCCTCATATCCATGCGTGGATGGATGGTAGTACTCGGTGCCAACAAGATCATCGGGTAGATATTGTTGCCCTGCAACACCAGATGCCATTTCATGTGGATAAATATATGAGTTTGATTCGCGCGCTGCTTTTACCTGGTGGTCTCGAAGTGCCCCAGAATTTCCATCACGTAAATGCGGCGGGATAGCTCCGCCTTTGGACGACCGAAGATCAGCAATAGCGGATTCAATAGCAAGGTATGAAGCATTGGATTTTGGTGCACACGCTAAATAAGTAACAGCTTCGGCAAGAATTATTCTTGCTTCGGGCATCCCCACCATCGCCACCGCTTGGGCTGCCGCCACTGCCACACCCAGCGCGCCGGGATCGGCGAGGCCAATATCCTCGCTCGCGCTGATCAGCATTCGGCGAGCGATGAAACGTGGATCTTCACCTGACTCCAACATTCGAGCCAAATAATGCAAGGCAGCGTCAACATCAGATCCACGAATACTCTTTATGAACGCGCTAGCGACGTCGTAATGATTGTCTCCACCTCGGTCGTACTTCGCGATAACGCGATCAACTGCGCGACCTAAAGAATCGGTCGTGATTTCCCCGTCCGCGGTTCCAGCAGCAGCTTCCAAATATGTAAGTGCTCGGCGGGCATCTCCCGCGGCGAGACGGACCAAGGAGTCCCGTGCCTCCTCTGAAATTGTGACCTCGTTGTTCAGGCCCCGGACTTCGGTGATGGCACGATTAATGAGCGTTGCAATTTCGGCATCGGGAATAGTTCGCAAGGTGAGAACGATGGAACGCGAAAGCAGGGGAGAGATAATAGAGAAGGAAGGATTCTCAGTAGTAGCAGCGACGAGCGTAACCCACCGATTCTCAACTCCCGGTAGAAGGGCATCCTGTTGCGCTTTAGAGAAACGGTGAACTTCATCAATAAAGAGGACTGTCTCCTTATTCTCCTTAATTAATCTCTCCTCTGCTTGGGTCAACATTTCGCGAACCTGCGCCACGCCAGAACTGACAGCAGAGAGTTCGACGAATTTACGCGAATCAGAGTGGGCGATCATCTTGGCAAGAGTGGTTTTACCGCTCCCCGGAGGACCATAAAGAAGAATGCTGGTGATGTGCTTCGCCTCCCCGTGGATCAGGCGTACGAGGGGTGAGCCAGGTTGAAGGAGATGCTGTTGGCCCAAGAGTTCCTGGATAGTGGCAGGGCGAAGTCTGACCGCAAGAGGTGCTGCCATATCAATGGCGGGCAAGTCATCCATTTTTGTCCCAACTTCGTGAATCAGAACTCTAGTGCTTTGCCGACCTCAACCCTGGTAAGACTGGTATTTCTGGTTGATTCAAGGGCAGAATCAGGTGGATCCCACTTGTAAGGAGTCTGTAAGAACATTTAGGTTGTAAAGCCTTAAAGTAAATTGAATGACATGGCACAGTTGCCCGAGGGCTACAACGTGAATAGGAAAGGAGAAATCTATGAAAACTTCGATGAAAGTTTCGTTTGTGGTTGCTCTCCTATTTGTTTTAACCGGGTGTTCTAATGGTTCAAATTCGAGTGGTACTCCTTCCCCTACTCCTAGTTCTACTCCTTCCGCATCTACAACCCCCGCCAATTACGTTTGCACCTCTTCTCAACTGTCGATCTTGCTAGGAGTTGAAGGTGCCGCTATGGGATCGCGTGGAGTGACCGGTATGGCTTTCAAAAATATTTCTGCGACCGCATGTACTTTGGAAGGGTATCCAACCGCGCAAATGATCGACGCTCCCGGGAAAACAATTCCAACACATATAACTCACGGAACTGAATTCTCATCGCCGACTGCCGTAGTAAAAGTAATCACACTTGCCCCAGGCAAAGAAGCTAAATTCGATGTGCTCTACGAAGCTCAAACGGGGTATGGAAATGCATATTGCCCAACATCATCCAAGGTGAAGTTCACACCGCCCGGTTCCAAAACTCCTTTGATCCTCACGTGGAAGATTCAGCCGTATGGAGGAACTGTTCAAAATCTACGATGTGGGGAAATTCGAGTTTCACCCTTGTACGTGCCTTGACAATTTGGTACTAAAAATATTTGAAATTGAATTCTGAAGGAGTGATAATGAAATCTCAAATAATTGATTCGGGCATCGACAGAGTTAAATCGGCACGAGTTGTCATCAATGCGCCTGCAAGTCAGATCTTCGCGGTTATTGATAACCCATATAGGCACTCCGAGATTGACGGTTCAGGCATGATAAAAGGAAATATCACGGGACCTTTAGAATTGGTTCTAGGATCGAAGTTTGGTGTTGGGATGAAGCAATTTGGCATTCCTTATAGGCAATACAACAAAGTTGTCGAATTTAAGAAGGATGAATTAATTGCCTGGAATAATCTGTCACCCAGCAGATGGCGGTACCAACTTGTCAAAATTGATGAAAATTCAACTGAGGTGACTTCGTCTTACGACGGGAGAATTCCACTATTGCTTCACTGGTATGCAAATCATGAATTTAAATGGGCCCCGAAAGCTCTATCCGAGACACTTGATCGATTAAAGGGCGTTGTTGAAGGGAATTAGTTCAATTCACTTTCAAGTAACTAAGTGAGTGACCTGTACTTTGACTTGCAATTGACTCAAGAAAATCTTGAAACTGATTATTTTTTCGGTGCAGTTTCAAGTTCTTTCTAAGGGTTGCCGTTTTAGGTTAGACGGCGTACCGTGAAAAAATGAAACAGTTTGATGTAGTTGTATTAGGTGCTGGTTCGGCAGGGGAGTTGATTTCTAACACACTAGCGAGCGAGGGCAAATCGGTAGCTCTAATAGAAAAGCTACGCGTTGGTGGAGAATGCGCGTACGTATCGTGCATGCCAAGTAAATCAATGCTTCGAAGTGCACAATCGAGGAATGAAGCAAAGCATCTACTTGCACTTGGTGGCTCCAGTAGAAACCTAGAGTTTGATGATGATGCGAGTGCATTTAAATGTGCGGCCGCTCGCAGGGATCGGATTGTTGAGTTTCGTAGTGATCAACAAGCGGCTTCTCATGCCATCGAACTGGGCGTGGTATTGATTCGAGGGAATGGAATTTTTATCTCAAAAGATCGATTAAAAGTTGGTGCTAAAGAATTAGGTTGGAGTGACCTTGTAATTGCCACCGGATCTAAAGCATCAATTCCCAAGATAGAAGGCTTGGCGTCAATCGATTTCTGGACAAGCGATTTAGCCCTCTCGATAAATGAAATCCCGAAATCCGTTCTGATCGTTGGAGGTGGTCCCGTTGGTTGCGAATTGGCTCAATTGTTCTCACGTTTTGGCGCGAAAACGACAATAGTGCAATTTAGCGATCAACTTGCCGACCGAGAAGACAGAGAAGTAGCTACTCGTCTAGCCGAAAATTTGCGCAGCGACGCTGTGGTAGTGCTTTTGAATACTTCGGTGATTAAAGTCGAAATGACCGCCGATAAGAAGACACGGGCCTACCTCTCTGACAATTCATCGGTAGTTGTGGAACGAGTTGTAATTGCCGCGGGGAGGCACCCCAATACGGAAGCTATCCAAATTGAGTTATTAGGCGTTGTCCCGAATGAGAAAGGGGCGATTGAGGTGGATGAGCGGTGCCGAGTACTCGGGCAACCGCATATCTGGGCGGCAGGCGATGTGACCGGAATTGCTCCGTTTACTCATACCGCTAATTACCAAGCGAGAATAGTCTCGAACAACATTTTGGGGATAGACCAGATTGCCAATTATTCTGCGATTCCTCGCGCCATATATACCGACCCTCCTGTGGCGAGCGTGGGTAAAACGAAAAGTTCGGAAGATGATGGTTTGGTCACTTCACGAATTGAACTTTCGCAAGTCTCACGAAACTCAACAGATGGTGCTATGGGTGGCGTCCTTGTTTTGACTGCGGACATTGTGAAAGGGGTTTTAGTCGGAGCATCTGCGATAGGACCTCACGCTGACGAATGGATAGCCGAATTAACTTTGGCGATTCGGGCTCAGGTTCCACTGAACGTTCTTTGTGACGTCATTCATGCCTTTCCAACTTTTGGATCGGCTGTTGAGCAACCACTGAGGGATTTAAACCTCCGCGCCATAAAATCTGGAGAATCACTTAGTTCTTCAACTCTCTAATTAGAGACCGCGTGTGAAATCTATTCCTGCCAGCGATTCGCCAGGTTGCAGCGGAATAGGAAGTGTCCGTTTGGCTGGGATTTCTTTGCGTAAAGCAGAGCCAACGGCGCTGCCCAGGCGTAGGTAATAGTCACTGTTGAGCGAACAACCGTCCGCGTCCAACCCGATCAAGTTTGAATCAGCGGGAAAGTATTTTGATTGCGGAACCAATTTATACATGGCGGTACCTTCGTCAACTTCGTCAAACATCGCTATTTGAATTTGGGATGCCCCAGCCGAGACCGCGTTAATGGCCTGTTGCCATAAGAATGATCCACAAGCGCGAGCGATGGCATTATTTGGGGCCGTCGAACCTCGATTGCTCATCAAATTAGTCCACGAGAATCCGGGCCAAATGACTGGCATATAGCCGATGCCAAGTCTTTGAGTCTCTTGCAGATCGGGGATCGTGACATTTTGCAGATACGTTTGGCCTTCCGATACGTAGTGAGAACCAAAACGCCCTACCGCCCAAGGGTTGATGAAATCAAAGGTGCGATATGCCTTCGCCCAATCCGCCCCAGGTTGTGCATCTCCGGTCCCCGTCCGCCAATAAGAGCCTGTCCCGCCGATTACAGTAGCTCGGTACTTTGGATCGGGATTTGCCTGAAAGAAAGTAAGCAGGTCCAGCACATTTGCGGCTGTGAGATTGTCTGACCCGGGTATTCCGATTCCCCATAGTTCAACCATCGGCAAACCCTTTTCGTGGAGATAGCTCGAACTTTGCGTCAACCCTTTATTGACTTGATCTCTCCAATCCGTCTCAACCATATTAATAAGTTGGTCACCGCTTAAGGTGCTGCTGAAGTCGTATTCAAGATAGATAACACGACCATATTTTTCTGCAGCTTT
>Ga0302322_100000984_pt1 | contig 22727 bp, 19 predicted proteins | sample Fen_T0_2_FD_203757 | JGI IMG/M metagenome (GOLD analysis project Ga0302322, IMG submission 203757) | Peat permafrost microbial communities from Stordalen Mire near Abisko, Sweden - Fen_T0_2 | ecosystem: Environmental > Terrestrial > Soil > Wetlands > Permafrost | place: Sweden: Abisko...
CTCGGTGTTGCCTTGGCGGTTGTGAGAGTTTCGCTCACCCGCAAATCCCGTCCGGCCGCGCCAACCCTAGCTGCGGCGACCACAACGGGGTCGACTGCACCTCAACAATCCCAGGCTCCCAAGGCCGTCGAACCCGCGACGCCATCGGTATCCAAACCTCTTCATGCCGCTGGAACTCCGACGTCGTCCAACATCGCCCAGGCTTTTCCTGGACTCACGCTGCCCGTGAATAACTGGCGCGAGTTTATACCAAAAAAAATCACCATCGCTCCGTATCCCGACACACCGATAGAATTCGAGATGGTGTCGGTACGTGAGGAAAACGGCCGCACGATCTGGACTGGTCGCAATGCGTTGCAAGGCGCTTTCCTCGTCACTGTCGCGACGGAAAAAGACTGGCACGCGGTACTGGATATACCGACGGCCGATAGCTTCGAAATACACATCTCGGGTCAGGCACTGACCGTGACCCAGACGCCCAACAACGGTCGTTGCGGAAACGACCCGCTGACGATGCGAGATGTTTCCTCGACGGCAGCCGCTGAAATCCCTGTGGACGCAGTATCGGTTCAGGCGCAAGCGGACACCGTCTATACCTACGTCGACGTTTTGTTTTTCTACGATGCCGCGACGCTCGCCTATAACAATGGCGATACCACTGCTATCACCAACGCTTTGATGTCCCGCATCGATTCGGCAAATCTCGCTCTCGCCAACAGCGCGGTTACCAATCTTCGCTGGCGTTATGTGGCCGCGTATCAGGTTCCTGATTACACTCCCACGACGAAAATTGCCGACGATCTGAATCTGATTTCCTACAACCGAACAAGTGAGATTGGAGCCAATGCTGTTCGCCAGTTCATCTACGACAAATGTGTTTTCCATGGCGCCGACCAGGCGGTTCTCTACATCACCGGGACTCGCAGCGACAGTGGCCTCACGGTCGGGGTGGCATGGAGCCCGCAGTTTGTGACCAACATCGTTGGTATCGGCAGCGCCCGGGCGGTGGTTATGTGGAAACGAACTTCGGATGGCTATGTCAGTAATTATTACACCGTCACCCACGAGATGGGTCACAATTTTGGCTGCCAGCATGACCGCGTTACTGAAACGGCAGCCGACAGTGACGGCAAATATTGGTACGGATATACGCTCTCGGTTTCGGGCTCAACCTATGGGACAATCATGTCGTATTTAGGCGACACCCGCATCCCGTATTTCAGCAATCCAAACGTGAATTACCTAGGAGTGGCGACCGGTTTGCCCGTCGGCGATCCCAAGGCCGCCTACAACGCAAAGGTTCTTACCGACAATGCCACCGCGATGGCCAGCCTTCGTGTGTTGGTTTTCTCTTCGTCCTCCAGCAGTAGTTCGTCGAGCAGCTCATCGAGCTCATCTTCCAGCTCGAGTTCATCGGGCAGCTCAAGTGGTTCGTCGTCCTCCAGCAGTTCGTCGAGTTCCTCCAGTTCAAGTTCTTCCTCGAGCAGCAGCAGTAGTTCGAGCAGCTCGAGCTCTTCCAGCAGCAGCTCAGGCGGCAGTCCTGGCGGTGGTGGCGCGCTTGATCCTTGGGCCACGGCAGCCATTGCCTTGCTCGGAGCCGCAAGGCTTGGTCGGCGATATCGCCAGAGCGTGAGTCGTTAAGCCGCTAAACCAGCAGCCAGGGCCAGAGCGGCTTTGGCGCGATTCAGGATGTAGAGATGGTAGCCCGGAGCGCCGTGGGCGAGCAGGTCGCGGATTTGCGTGAGAGCCCAGTCAATGCCAATGAATTCAGCGACGTCGACGTTGTCTCCGGCGGCTTCCAACCTACGAGTGAGCTTATCCGGCACAACCGAACCACTCAGCTGCGTCATGCGGCGTAGTTGATTCAGGGAAAGCGGTGGCATGATTCCGGGCACGATGGGCACGGTGATTCCGAAGGCGCGGCAGCGGTCCACGAAGCGGTGGAAAACCTCGTTGTCGAAAAATAACTGGGTGGTGATGAACGCGGCGCCAGCGTCGACCTTGCGCTTCAAGTTGATTAAATCGATTTCGAATGAAGGCGCTTGGGGATGCTTCTCCGGATATCCGGCGACGCCGAGGCAGAAGTCGCTATGGCGCGCCTTGAGCAGGCTCACGAGTTCGTCGGCGTAACTGAGTCCATCGGGCGCGGGTTTGAACTCGGCCACGCCTTTCGGTGGGTCGCCGCGCAGGGCCATGATGTTGCGGATACCGGCCGTATGATGCCGATCAGCGATATCATTTAGTTCGGCTCGCGAATGCCCGACGCAGGTCAGATGAGGCATCACGGTCAATCCGAATTCGCTGCGGAGCATCGTGCTGATCTGGGTCGTGCGTTCCCGGGTGCTGCCGCCTGCGCCGTAGGTGACCGAGACGAAATCGGGCGATAATTTTTTTAACGCCGCGGCGGTGTCATGCAACGCCTGCATGCCGGCGTCATCCTTGGGCGGAAAAAACTCCAGCGAACACAAGGGCCGGGAGAGCGAGAAAAGCTCGGAGATCGGGCGGTCGTTATTCATGACGCATCAATGCATGCGGATTTGATGATATGTTGTAAAGAACCGAAATCCAGAGGAACAGCCGGGCGTGAGCTTTGGTGCTATTCCGCGGGCGGCGTGCTAGGTTCACTGGTGGCGACCGTGGGCTGGGTTTCGCTGGCGGTCTCGCGTTCGTTTTCGGTTTTTAGCCGGAGCTGCCCACACGCGGCATCGATGTCGTGGCCTTTCTCGTGTCGCAGCGTTACGGATACACGGGCGGCGCGGAGAACGTCGGCGAAGTTTTCCAGATGTTCCTCGACCGGCCGCTTCCAGGGCAGGCCTTCGACGGTGTTGTAAGGGATCAGGTTTACGTGAGCGTGCAGGTCGCGGGCGATGTCGCGCAGCTCGCCGGCTTGATCGATGGAATCGTTCACGCCTTCGATCAGGATGAACTCCAGCGTGATCATGCGGCCGTGCTTTTCTGCAAAGAGTTTTGCGGCGGGCAACAGCTTGGCGAGCGGGTAGGCCTTGTTGATCGGCATGATCTTCTCGCGGACCTCGTCGGTCGAGCCGTGGAGCGAAATCGCCAGGCGGAAGCCGAGCGGTTCATCGGCGAGCTGGAGGATTTTTGGCACGAGGCCGCTGGTCGAGATCGTGATGCGGCGTGCGCCGAAGCCGAGACCCCATTCGGCGTTGACGATGGTAAGGGCGCGAATGAGCGCGTCGTAGTTGGCGAGTGGTTCGCCCATGCCCATGACGACGAGATTGTCGAAAGAGGCTTGTTCGGGCTTTGCGCGCGGTGTGCGGGCATCTTCGCAATAGCAAACCTGCAAAAGCTGGGCGACGATTTCGCCGGCGGAAAGATCACGCTTGAGGCCGGCGAGTCCACTCGCGCAGAAGACGCAGCCCATCGCACAGCCGACCTGCGTGGAGATGCAGATGGTCTTGCGGGAATTGTCGATGCCGACGCCGTCCTGTGGTGCGCGGATGATGACCGTCTCGATTAGTGAACAGTCGGCGAGTTCGAGTAGGAGTTTGTCGGTGACGTCGGCCGAATGCTTGTTGAGCACCAGCCTCGCGGGCATCAGATCGAACGCCTCGGCCAGCCAAGTACGCAACGGTTTGGGCAGATTCGTCATCTCGTCCCAAGAGCGGGCGCGTTTTTTATAGAGCCACTCGAGGATTTGTTTAGCCCTAAATGTCGGTTCGCCTCGCTCGCGGAGGCAAGCGGTGAGCGAGTCAAGCGTTTCGCCGGTGAGCGGCGGTTTGGCGGGCGTGAACTTCATGGGCGCTGGAGATTACCCGACGCCCGGCGCGGTGCAAGCGGCGTGCTCAAGGTAGGCGTTTGAGCCCTTCGGCGCGGATTTTCCAAGTGCCGTCTTTAGGAAAACCGGGAAACGGGTCTGTGCAGCCGTCCCAGCCAGCGGTCATGAGCGCGACAGCAGAAAGAAAGGCGCCATTGGCGGGAAGGTAGACGGCGATCTCGCGCCTTCGGGCACCGGGTGGCGCATTTTTCGGCAGGGCTTCGTCGCTGCGTACCGGACAGTGGCCGTTGGGGAGGTAGCGGTTGTTGGGGCCGTCACGCATGAGCACTTCGACGGCCTCCACCGGACGGCCGAGCCGCGCGGCGGTCATGGCGATCATCGGATAATCCCAGCCCCAGATTTTCGTTTCCCAATCCCATTGCTTGAGCACGCCGTCGAGCGTGCGGTTCATCGTCGCGCGGTCGACGTCCGGGCCTCCGGGTAGAAAGCCAAGCGGCATCAACATCTCGGGATGATCGTGACGGCTCGCGATGTTGTCCCAAGTGTCTGGGTTGGACTCGAGGCCGACGTACATACCGTGCTTCTGCGGCAGCGGGGAAAGGTGGGCGAGAATGTGATCCCATTTCTCTTCGCGTGGCAGGCTGAGACGTTCACGCCATTGCTGCGCGACGGTGAGCGCCCAGCGCCAGTAGGAAAGTTCAAAGCCGGGGTTCTGGCTCGTGGACGGATCGTAGATTTCCTGCGCAATCCAGAGCGGTGGGCCGAGCACGTATTGACCGCGCTTGGCATCGAAGTAGAGCATCGACGCGAGGCAGTCGGCGGTTTCGAGCACGAGCTCACGGTATTTCGCGAGCGTCGCGGGCGTCGGATTCGAGCGGTACAACAACTCGCAAAGGTAGACCATATGCGGCTGGTTCCAGACGATAAGTGGCGGGCCGCCGGGACTCTCGCGCATGACGTCGCCGGTCATCTTGGCCCAGCGCGCGCCGGTCAGTCCACGGCTTTTGGCGAGTTCACGCGCGGCAGGAAGTTGCGCCTGATACCATTCGAGGTTTTTCGCGAGCAACGCGTCGCGGCCAAAAAGAGCGAACTGAGCGGCGTGCCACCAGATCATCTCGGTATGATGTTTGCCGTACCAACTGCTGCAGGTAAGACCGGTTTCCTGCGGCGGTACATCGCCGGCCATCTGCACGGCCATGAGGTACTGCGAGAGAACGATGCGCTCCTCGATCTTTGGGGCGAGTGGGTTGGTGCTGCCGGTGAAATCGATGGCGGCGCCGGAGCGCCAGAATTTCTGCCAGTGGGCGGCCGATGCGGTGCGGACTTGCTCGATGGATGCAGGTTCTTCCGTGGGCAGGTTGGCAGAGAACTGGAGTGTGAACGCAAGTTCACGTTCTCCCCAGTCATGGAATAGACGAAATTCGTGGGGGCCGACCTGTTTTAGTCGCCCAGCCATTTCGTTACTCGCGTGCACCCGTTTGGCCCAGGTGAAATTGGCCCGGACGGTGTACCGGGTCGCACCAACGGTGCGTTCGATACGTTCAAGCGTGACTTGTTTCGACTCGTGCGCCTCTGGCTTTGTCCAGTCGAGGTCGGGTGTGTTTTTCACCGCTAGGTCATGTCCACGTGGGAACGTCAGACGGACACGGATTTTACCCTTGGCGACAAGTTCGGATTCGATGCGCACGGCGAGGGTATCGCTGTCTGGCGCGCAGGCGGTGGTGACCTTCACCGGGACGCCGTCGAGTTTGAAGCGACTGGTGACGATGCCGGTCCAGAGGTCGAGCGTTTGCTCCGGTTCTTGGATGTCCTCGGGCGCGAGCGGGGTGCCGTCGGCTTTGTCATATTCGAGGGCGAGTTGGCCGAGTGGATGGTTGCGAGGGTTTTTGCGTAACCAGTCACCAGCGGGTGAGGTTTGCTTTGTGGCGAAGGGGAGTACGCGGCCGTCGGGCAGGGTGAAATTCTTTGAGGCGTCGGCGAGCTTGTAGTTATTGGGATTCGGATCGGTGACCCAGCACCAGCGTGAGAGAATTTCGACCGGTATGCCGTTGCGATGGTGAAACTCGGCGAAGGTCTGCATGCCGGTGATGTCGCAGCCGAAGGCGAAATTGCCGTTGCCGACCGTGAGTGGCGCGTCGGGATCGACCTTGTGGACGACCGGATTGTGGCGCGTGACGAGCGCTTGCCGGTCGATCGGGGCGTCAGCGGCGACCAGCGCCACTGCGGACGCGACAAAACTGAGGACGCCTATCAGAAAACGGGGAAAAGAAGCCATGGGAGTGCGACGGTTGATATCAAAGCGGGTTTCACTGCTGGCAAAATAAAAGGGCGGACCGTGATGGTCCGCCCTTGAGAGTTTATTTCGATTTTGACCGCGGTGTCAGGTTTTGGCCATCGCGCGATTCAGGGCGCTGACGACGGCTTTGATCGAGGCGAGTTCGATGTTGGTATCCATGCCGGCACCGAAGAACGTGTTGCCACGTTCGACTTTGATTTGGATGTACGCGATGGCTCGGGCTTGGGCGCCTTGGCCGAGTGAGTGCTCCGCATAACTGAGCACTTCGAACTTGGGCAATCCGGCATCGCCGAGTGCACGCACGAAGGCGTCGATCGGACCGTTGCCTTGGGCCTGCAATTTGTTGGAGCGGCCGTTCAGGCGAACGAGTGCTTCGCAGGTCACCAGCTCGTCGCGTTCGTTGCTTTTGAAGTTTTCGAGGGCCACCGGGCTGGTGCGCTCGAGGTATTCGCGAACGAATGTCTCGTGGATTTCCTGCGCGGTGAGCTCGGTGCCTTTGGCGTCGGCCTGATCATTGATGATCTTGCCGATTTCCTTGTGCATGAGCTTGGGCAACTGGAGCCCAAATTCGTTTTCCAGGATGTAGGCGACGCCGCCTTTTCCCGATTGGGAATTGATGCGGATAATCGCTTTGTAGCTGCGGCCGATGTCAGCGGGGTCGAGTGGAATATACAGCACGTCCCACGGCTGGCCGGGCCGTTGTTTGTCCCACGACTTCTTGATCGCATCTTGGTGCGAACCAGAAAACGCGGTGAAAACGAGTTCGCCTGCGTAGGGCAGGCGCGCCGGGACTTCGAGCTTGGTGACGCGTTCGTAGACTTCGCGGATGCCGTTGATGTCGCTGAAATCCAGGCCCGGATGGATGCCGTGCGTGTAGAGGTTCAGCGCGACGGTGACGATGTCGAGGTTGCCGGTGCGCTCGCCGTTGCCGAAGAGCGTGCCTTCGACGCGATCCGCGCCAGCCAGCAGCGCCAGCTCGGTGGCGGCGACGCCGGTGCCGCGGTCGTTGTGCGTATGCAGGGAGACGATGGTTCGGTCGCGACGCGTCAAATGCGTGCACATCCACTCGATCTGGTCGGCGTGGACGTTGGGCGTGGCGTATTCGACCGTGGCGGGCAGGTTGAGGATGATTTTGTCCGCGACGGTGGGTTGCCAGACGTCGGTGACGGCTTCGCAAATCTCGAGCGCGAAATCCAGCTCGGTGCTGGTGAAGCTCTCGGGCGAGTACTCGAAGCGCAGTTTGGTGCCGGCGGCGGCGAGCGGGCGCACGTAGTTTTTCACCAGGCCGGTGGCGTGTGTGGCGATACGGATGATCTCGGCTTTGTCGGCGTTGAAGACGTATTGGCGCTGCGCGGGCGAAGTAGAATTATAGAGATGGAAGATGACGTTTTTGGCGCCGGCGACGGCTTCACAGGAACGGTTGATCAGCTCTTCGCGACATTGGCAGAGGAGCTGGATGGCGACGTCGTTGGGAATGCGTTTTTCGTCGATGAGGCGGCGAATGAAATCAAACTCGATCTGCGACGCGGAAGGGAAACCGACTTCGATTTCCTTGAAGCCGATCTTCACAAGCATGTCGAAGTACTCGAGCTTCTCTTCGATACTCATGGGCTGGGCGAGGGCCTGGTTGCCGTCGCGGAGGTCGACGCTGCACCAGATCGGCGCACGGGAGAGCGTGCGGTTTGGCCATTGGCGATTGGGTAAGTTAACCGGCGGAAAAGCGCGGTACTTGGTAACGGGCGGAGATTGCATGAACGAAACAGAGTTAAAGGTTTTTACAGGCTTGGACGAGTAAAACACCACGCACCGCATGACAGCGGGGGACGGGTGGTAACGGACAGGCGGGACGCACGATCAGCCGCTAACGCAGATCTCGAGGATCGTGCGCCTAGGTAAGTCGAAGTGCCTGTGCGATGTTTCGCATGTACTTATGCTTGATATCGGCACCCTCAGATAAAAGTCAAGGAGGTGCTCCGCCGGGTAACTTCCCCTGGCCATCAGCGTCTTGCTTCTTGTGTATGATGACACTTCCATCGCCCCATGTCCGACGACGTTGATGCAGCGTTCGATCTGGTCGCATGTCTCGAACGGGTTCGAGCCAGCGATCAGGTTGCTGCACGCGAATTGGTCGAACATCTGCATCCGCTGGTCATCCGCATCGTACGGGCTCATCTTCCGCGCCGTGTGGCCGAAGAGGATCTCGCTCAGGAGGTGTTCATGAAAGTCTTCACCCGTCTCGGCCAGTTCCAGGGCGCGGTACCGTTTCCGCACTGGGTCTCCCGGATTGCGGTCACGACCTGCATCGACCACCTGCGCGCGCAAAAACGCCGCCCCGAATTCCGCTGGGCCGATCTTTCCGAAAACGAGGCCGATGTGCTCGACGCCGTGCTAACGAGCGAAAACGATGTGAGTGCGAACGACGCGCTCGCCGCTCGGGAACTGGTCGCCAAACTCCTCGAACAACTCAAGCCCGACGACCGTTTGGTTATTCAGATGCTCGATCTGGAACAGAAAACGCTGATCGAGATCAGCCAACTGACCGGTTGGAGCACGACATTGATTAAGGTCCGTGCATTTCGTGCACGGCGGAAATTGCAAAAACTATTCGAACAGTTACAACGAAAGGAACGCTCATGAAAACTCCCAACTCAGCCTGGCTGCGGCTCGTCGCTGCAGCGCGTCAGGCACCTACGTCCGGCGATGATTCTGCGCCCTTTGGTTTTTCTACTCGCGTCGCCGCATTGGCGATGGCGGTGGAGCGTCCGTCGATGCATGCGATGGTGAACCGACTGTCTTGGCGTGCGTTAGGCGTGGCTTTGATGCTCATGGTTTTCAGTATCGCGGCCAATTACTCTGCTGTCACGGTGGTCAGCGAGAGCGATCAGGATCCGCTCGATCTGGTCGCTGACGTACTGACTTCCTCCTGATCATGGAAAAAAACTGGAAAGCCGCCCTCGTATTTCTCTGCATCTTCCTCGCGGGTGGCGTGGCGGGTGCGTTTGTCGGGCTGCGCATCGCGTGCTACAAGTCGAAGGGCAAACCGGCACCCGTGGCTGAAGGCCAGCAACCGCCGCCGCACCGGCCGATCGACGATTGGTCAAAGCGCAAACAGAAGGAATTTATCACCCGACTTGATTTGACGCCTGAGCAGCAGACGAAGACAGAAATCCTCTTTCAAGACGCGCAGACTGAGCTCCGCAAAGTGCGTGAGCATTCTTTCCAGCAGACCGCCGAGATTACCGATCGGCTTGAGGCGCAGATCATGGATTTGTTGACCGCGGTACAGCGGCCGAAATTTACGCAGCTGATCAAGGAACGCGAAGAACGGCAGAAAAAAGCCGCCGCTGAGCGTGCGGCTGCCGCGGCTGCGGCGGCTAGGAATGAGAATGCGCCCAAACCCGGTGAACCACCACAGAGTCCGGCGCCTAGTGATAAGATCCCTGCGCCTACAGCTCCGGCGACAACGCCCGCTCAAGCTGCGGCCCCCGTCGAGCCCCCGAAGGCGCCGTGACCGGCTGATCATTGGAGGGCCGGGTTCCTTCGGGCATCGCGTATAGTTTTTTCGGCGAATCTGTTGAACTAGAGCGTTTGGTATCAGCCCACTGTACGGTGCCTGATACCTGCGAACCGGGCTGGGCTATAACTTTCTGCCAGCGCCAGGCAAGTCGAGCAGCTCAGAAACGCCAGGAGGTCCCGTGGTACGGAGGTCACGGTTAGGTTTATGGGTTTCCTCACATTCTTTTTGGAAATATGGCGAAGTTCACACGTTCGTAACCAGACCGCCACAATTCTGTAGCGTAAGGCGGGCAAAGTACGGGGGCGCCAGTTCAGCTGGCGGATTCATTACATGAACAAACCTCACCAAACCCGTATGGCTACTACACGCACAAAATGTTTTGCGCTTCTCGCAAGCGCACTAATCGGCATGGCCTCTGCCGCCTTTGCTCAAGACAGCGGTCCGCTGCTGGACCTGCTCGTCAAGAAGGGCATCGTTAACGATCAGGAAGCGGAAACCCTCCGCGCTGAGCTGGTGAAGGATTTTGCGGCCAACACCTCGGCCGGTAAACTCAATCTCAGTTCAACCCTCACTGAATTGCGCCTTTCCGGAGATCTCCGGGCGCGTTTTGAGAGCCGCACCGGCGAACTTCCCTCTGGCGATCATCAGGAGCGCGACCGTTTCCGCTACCGTTTTCGCACCAGCCTCACGGGCAAGGTCGTGAACGACTGGTCGTTTGGCGTGCGCCTTGAGACTGCCAACGGCAGCCGCTCAAGCAACGTGACGATGGGGGATGATTCCGCAGCGAACACCTCTCCTTTCCACAAGGCGAGCGATGGCGTGTACGTCGGCCAGATTTATCTGACCTATACTCCGAGTCCGCTGTTCAACATCACGGTGGGTCGTATGCCGAATCCGCTTAACACCACTTTGATGGTTTGGGATGGTGACATCAATCCTGAGGGCTTTGCCGAACAGTTCAAATTCCGTGATGGAAATAACGAGTTCTCGGCTACGCTCGGCCAGTTTCTTTATAGCGCTGCGAGCACCCAGAATACCTTCGGTGCCGGAGCCAATGTCAAAGACATGGGCCTCCTAGCCTGGCAGGCCGGCTATAAAGCCTACCTTGAAGGTACCTCCAAATTCTTCCTCGTTACGCCGACACTCTATACCTACGTCCGCTCTTCGCAGAATGCGGCGGCCTTCCGTGATGGTTTCTCACCGACTGCAAATCAGACGGCCGTCAACAACCTCACGGTCGTTGAGGTTCCGTTTGAGTTCGACTGGCTGCTCGGTGGCGTGCCGGCCCGTGCCTACGCCGATGTCGCGATCAATCTCGACGCGAAAGACCGTGCGAGCAAATTCGGCCGGTCCGATCTGGACGGTCAGAACAAAGCCTTCACCGTCGGGTTCCAATACGGCAAGGCCGTGAACAAAGGCGAATGGGATGCGCGTATCTTCTATCAAGCCGTTCAGGCGTTTGCGCTCGACCCGAATCTTGTCGACTCCGACATCTTCGATAGCCGCACGAACATGCGTGGTCTGGTCATCGGCGGTGATTACGCTCTCGGCGGCGCGACCATGCTCACGGTCACGGCATCGCAGGCCAAACGAATCAATGACACGATCATCGCACCGGGCGCTGGCGACATTGGTGCAAACAATGCGTTGGACAAATACTGGCTCCTCCAGGCCGACATCGTCGTGAAATTCTAAACCCTCCACGCCTACAACTATTCGCTATATGAAAAAATCACTTATCGTTCTTGCCGCTGTCCTTGCAGCTGCCGGCCTTGTACGCGCTGAAAAGCTCGTGATCAAAGGTTCCGACACCCTCGGCGCCAAACTCGTCCCGCAACTCGCCGAAGAATACAAGGCGAAGAATCCCGGCGTCTCGTTTGAGATCGCCGCCGAAGGTTCGACCACGGGTATTGCAGCGATCATCGACAGCACCGCCCAAATCGGCATGTCAAGCCGCCGCGCCAAGCCGACCGAAATGTCCGGTGCGAGCGCCAAGGGCGTGAACCTCAAGCCCACCATCGTCGCTTACGATGGCATCGCCGTGATCATCAACGCCAATCGCCCGATCGATAAGCTAACTAAGCGCCAGGTCGAGCAGATCTTCGCTGGCGACATCACCGACTGGTCTGCGGTCGGTGGCACTGCCGGTAAAATCTCAATCTACACTCGTAACACGTCCTCGGGCACGTACCAGGACTTCAAGGATCTCGCGATGAACAAGCGCGACTACGCCGGCTCTTCGCAGAAGATGGCTGGCAACGAGCAAATTGCGTCCGAAGTTTCCAAGAACCCCAACGGTATTGGCTACGTCGGTCTCGCTTATGTCGCTACGCCCGGAATCAAGGTCGTCCCGATTGGTGGCATCACGCCCAGCAAGGAGACGGTCCTCGCAAAGCAATACCCGTATGCTCGTCCGACGTTTTATTACACAAACGGCGAGCCGTCGGGTGAGGCTGCGAAATTCATCGAGTTCACGCTGAGCGACGAAGGTCAGGCGATCGTAGGAAAAGTCGGTTTCGTGCCGATCCGCTAATTTGGTAATCGTTGCAGGATTATAACAGAGGCCCGCTTGAAGAAATTCGGCGGGCCTCTTTTTTTGTGACGCATGATTCTCCCTCGCTGCTCAGAATCCGGATTGTCCCAAGTCCTAGGTTTGGCGTGAGAGATCTGGCTAAACCCTCAACTGCTGTTTGTGATTTCAGAACTGGTTAACTCACGCTTATGAAAAAAACACTATTCGCGATTTCGCTGCTCTGCAGTGCCGCCTCTTTGCTTCACGCCGAGAAGCTCGTCATCAAGGGTTCCGATACCATCGGGGCCAAACTCGCTCCCATGTTGGCCGAAGAATACAAGGCGCAACATCCGGACGTTTCGTTTGAGATTGCCGCCGAAGGTTCGACCACTGGCATCACCGCGATCATCGACGGCACCGCGCAGATTGGCATGTCCAGTCGCCCGGCTAAAGCCACCGAAGAGTCTGGCGCGTCCGCCAAGGGCGTGACCCTGAAACCAACCATCATCGCCTTTGACGGTATCGGTGTGATCGTGAACGCCGGCAACCCGCTCACCAATCTGACCAAGAAACAGATCGAGCAGATCTTCACGGGCGACATCACCGACTGGAGCGCCGTGGGCGGCAAGCCGGGTCCGATTTCGATCTACACCCGCAACACCGCTTCCGGCACCTACACGGAGTTTAAAGAGCTCGCGATGAAGAAACGTGACTATGCCGGCTCCTCGCAAAAGATGGCAGGTAACGAACAGATCGCCGCCGAAGTGGGCAAGAACCCCAACGGTGTCGGCTACGTCGGCCTCGCTTATCTTAATGCCGAAGGCATTAAAGCTGTGGGAATCGACGGCGCCGTCCCGACGGTCGCAAACGTACAGGCCAAGCAGTATCCTTTTGCCCGTCCGCTCTTTTACTACACCAACGGCAACCCGACTGGCGAGGCGGCCAAGTTTGTTGATTTCACGTTGAGCCAGATCGGACAGGAAGCCGTATCAAAGGTCGGCTTTGTCCCGGTGAAGTAATCGCCGGATTGTTTCCATAACGTAACAGAGGCCCACTTGAAGAGATCGGGTGGGCCTCCGATCTTTCTCCGCCGCTGAACGCGGTTCGCCATGTCATCTTCCACCGCCACGCCGCCCGCCACTCCGGCCTTCGGGATCATCAAGACCCGCACTCGATTTTTTGGACTGACGCTCGATGAGTGTATTCAGGCGTATTTTGGCGGTAACGCGTTGGTTGCGGTGATCGTGCTGGCGTTGATCACACTCTTTCTTTTCCGCGAAGGTTATCAGTTCTTCGGCAAGAACTACGAAAATATCACGATTTACCGTCAGGCGGGCTTGGAGTATGTCGATGTGATGCGGCAGCAAGAGAGCGATCACACCGCGCTGACCCGTTATCTTTCCGACCTGCGGCTGCGCACGCTCACTTATCTAACCAAGGATCGCAACCTTCCTCAGGCCGCGGCCAATGCTCAGCTCGCAGCCTTTGATGATTTCTCGGAAAAGTATAGCGACACCGTTACTCCGCTGCGTGGCCTCGTCTCCGACCTCACTGACATCGCGACGGAGATCAAAACGAAGTTTGCCGTCGCCGCGGATAAGCGGACCGAGCGCGCCCAACTCCTTGCCGAGGGGGAAACGGCTAAAGCAAGCCAGGTGGTGATCAACACGGTAGATTTCAAGGCTGAGCTCAAGCCGATCCTCAGCACGCTTCCGGCGTACAAAGAGGCCAACAGTACTTTCTCCACCGCGCTCGTGGCGGTGCTCGCAACCGCGCCCACGCTGCCCACGCCCGACCTGCAAAAACGTTTGGAGCGCTTCAAACAGCTCACCAGCGAATACCTCGCGCAATTCCCCGCCTACGAGCGTCAGCTGGAGCAGTGGGATTATCTCAAACCGGTGCCATTGCACACCGCGTTCACCAGTTTTATTTTCGGCCGTGACTGGATGACAGGCAGTTCCTGGCAAGATTGGTATGGCATTATACCGCTGCTTGTTGGTTCGTTGATGGTATCGGTGGTTGCGCTCGTGATCGCGGTGCCGCTCGGTATCGGCGCCGCCATTTATGTCAACCAGATCGCCACGCCCACCGAGCAGCGCCTGATCAAGCCCGCGATCGAGTTTATCTCCGCCTTCCCCTCGGTCGTGCTGGGGTTCTTCGGCATTGCGATTCTCGGCCAGGCGCTGCGCGCGGTTTCACAGGCGTCGTGGCTGGCGTGGTTCCCGGGTTTTCCCATGGCGGAACGGCTCAACGTCCTGACCGCTGGCTGTCTGCTTGCGCTGCTCGCCGTGCCGACAATTTTTACGCTGGCCGAGGACGCCATCAACAACGTGCCGCGCTCCTTCAAGGAAGCGTCGTTCGCACTGGGTGCGAACCGCCTCCAGACCATCATCAAGATCGTCGTCCCGGCCGGACTTTCCGGTATCATTTCCGCCGTTCTCCTTGGTTTTGGACGTGTGGTGGGCGAGACGATGGTCGTCCTCCTCTGCGCGGGCAACCGCATCGCCATCCCTGATTTTTCGGCTGGACTTGCCGTATTCACTCAGCCGGTACACACAATGACCGGCATCATTGCCCAGGAAATGGGCGAGGTCGCCAGCGGCAGCATCCACTATCGCGCGCTCTTCATGGTGGGTATCGTGCTGTTCTTCCTCTCACTCGCCATCAACTACGTCGCGCAGCTAATCGTGCGCCGCTACAAAATCTCCATCGGCTGATCTCATGAACGACGCCGTTGCCAATCCTTATTCTGTGCGGCCCACCGCAGTCCATAATTGGGAGAAATTCTTCTTCTGGGTTTTTCGTGGAGCTACCTACTTTGTTCTGCTTTGCGGCGCGGTGGTCTTCGGACACATTGTTTTCAAAGGTTCGCAAACGGTCTTTCGCCTCACGCCTCCGTTTATCAACGTCCCGTTTCTCACCCAGTCACCGGAGACACTCTATGTATTCGAGCACAACGGAAAGAAAGTGGAAATGGGCGACAAGGAATACCGAACCTTTAGCGAAGTAGAAAGGGCGAAGGCCAAGGCGGCAGGTCAGCCGGCGCCAGTTTTCAATACCGAGACCTATGCTTATTCCGCTGGAGGCATTTTCCCCTGTATTGTCGGTACTGTCTTGTTGGTTATCGGTTCGATGGCAATCGCGCTCGTGCTGGGCGTGGCCAGTGCCATCTTCCTAACGGAGTACGCCACGCAAGGTCCCATCGTGCGTGCGATCAGGCTGGCCATTCTCAATCTCGCGGGTGTGCCCTCAATCGTCTTCGGACTTTTTGGTTATGGCATGTTCGTGATCTTTTTCGGTTGGCACACCTCGCTCATGGCCGGCTGGTTCACCCTCGCGTTCATGGTGCTGCCGGTGATCATCACGGCCAGTGAGGAAGCGCTCAAAACCGTGCCGAAGGGTTTTCGCGAAGGCTCGCTCGCCCTCGGTGCGACCAAGTGGCAGACGATCCGCAAATCTGTATTGCCTTACGCACTACCAGGCATTCTGACCTCCTCGATCCTCGGCATTGCCCGCGTCGCTGGCGAGACCGCACCGATCATGTTCACCGCGGCGTTTGCCTCGAGCGACAAGATGCCGTGGCAGGTCGAAAAATTCAGCGATTTCTTTTTCCAGGGCGTCATGGCGCTGCCGTACCACATTTACGTAGTCAGCTCCAAGATTCCACAGAACGAATACACCGAGCGCGTTCAGTACGGCACCGCGTTCGTTTTCCTGCTGATCGTCGCCGCCATCGCGGCGGCTTCCATCGTTCTCCGCAATAAACTCAGAAGCCGCTACAAATGGTAACCGCACCTTCCACCACTGCGCCCATGGACAATCCACCCGCCGCCGCCTCGACGCCCACCACGCGCGCACCCATCGTGCCTGCCGCCCGCCCACTCGCGGCCGGTGCTGCACCACGCACGATCATCGACATCGAAACCCTCGATTTCTACTACGGCGCGAAACAAGCGCTCTTCGACATTTCACTCAAACTCGACGACAAACGTGTCACTGCGTTCATCGGTCCGTCGGGCTGCGGCAAATCCACGCTCCTGCGGTGTTTCAATCGCATGAACGATTTGATTGACGGCACAGCGATTAAGCGTGGTTCGATAAAAATCAACGGCATCGATATTTCCCGCTCCGACGTCGACCCGATCGAACTCCGCAAACGCATCGGCATGGTTTTCCAGAAGTCGAACCCGTTTCCAAAATCGATCTACGAAAACATCACCTACGGGTTGCGCATCCAAGGTATCAAGAACAAGGGCCGTCTCGATGAGGTCGTGGAAAAAAGCCTGCGCGGCGCCGCCCTTTGGGACGAGGTGAAGGATCGTCTGCACGAGAGCGGTCTCGGACTTTCCGGTGGCCAACAGCAACGCCTCTGCATCGCGCGAGCTATCGCGGTAGAACCCGAGATCATTCTCATGGATGAACCATGTTCCGCGCTCGACCCTATCGCCACCGCCAAGGTTGAGGAACTCATCCACGAACTCAAAAACCGCTACACCATCATTATCGTCACGCACAGCATGCAACAGGCTGCGCGTTGCTCCGACAAGACCGCCTTCTTCTACATGGGCAAGTTGATCGAATACGCCGACACGCGCACCATTTTCATGAACCCCGCCAACGCACAGACCGAGGCCTACGTCTCCGGTCGATTTGGTTGATTAAATACTGCGAACCCTTTCCTATCCCGTGAACAACCCACCCATGAAACGCTTTTTCGACGCCGAGCTGGAAAGCTTCCGTTCCCACCTGATCATGATGGGAGAAAAATCGATGGAGCAGGTCCGCCGTGCGCTGCAGGCTCTCGTGGAGCGTGATATTTCGCTAGCCGACCAGGTCATCGCCGCTGACGACGAAATTGATAAGCTTGAAATCGGCATCGACGACGACGCCATCCGCTACATGAACCTGCGCGCCCCGATCGCGACCGAGCTGCGGCTTGTGATCGTCGGCATGAAAGCGTCGCACGACTTGGAGCGGGTAGGGGATGAAGCGACGAACATTGCTCGCCGAGCCGTGCGCCTCAGCGCCGAACCACCGCTCAAACCTTACGTCGACATCCCACGCATGGCCGAAATCGCGATCGAAATGTTGCGCGACTCGCTCGATTGCTTCCTTAACGGCGATGCGAATAAGGCACTCGCCGTCGTCCAGCGCGACAACGAGGTCGACGCGATTAACAAGCAACTCTATCGAGAACTTTCGAGTTATATGATCGAGAGCCCCGAGACAATTTCACGAGCGCTCGAACTGATGTTTATCTCCAAGTCGATCGAGCGTATCGCTGATCATGCGACCAATATCGCCGAGGAGATGATCTTTCTCGTCCAGGCAAAAGACATCCGCCATTCAGAAGAAGTGAAAAAGGGCGGCGCCTTCGTGGGCTGAACGGGGGAGGGCGACAAGCCTACCTGTTCTTGCGGCTCAAAAAAACGCTGCCAGTGAAGGGCAGCGTTTGGTTGCTCAAGAGAACTTGTGCGGAGCCCAGATCAAGCTTTCCATTGGGATCTTGAAGTACTGGTCACCGGAAACCACATCGCCCGTGGCATAGTTCATCGCGTCATATTTCTGCAGCGCGAGCTTCAGGCTCAACCCAGCCAGTTGATGCGCGTCCACAACCCTGCGGAAAACCATGGGAAGATTGAGCGGCGCTTTCTGCTGATCAGGCGGCTCGGCTTCGGTGTAAGTCTTCGGCGCCGGGTAAGTTTGTGGGTAGCCAAGTGGTCGTGAGTGATAATGTTTCCAGACGCCAAGATTAGCTTTTTTCGCCTTCATCGCCGCATTCAAGAAATCGGGGATTGTGGTGCCGGCGGATTCGAAGACGAACGGGAACGCCAGACCGCGCTTGAGCAGTTCCATGGTGACAAAGGTCTGGTAAGCGCCGGAGGCGTCACTCGAATACACATAACCCAGCACGCGGCCGTATTTGTCGGTCACCTCGCGGTCGAGCCGGATGCAGGCCCAGCCGGTTTTTGCTAGTTCGGTTAATGCGTAGTCAGTTGCGGGCTTCCACAACGGCTGCGCGCGTTCCTCATGTTTGATGCCGGGGACGATCGGGAAATCGAGCGTTTGGCCCTTGGTCACCAGCTTGAAAGGCGTCGCGCGATAGTGTTCTTCCGGTGCGTCGAGGCCTTCGAAACGGATCGGCGCGTAGTAGCTGCCTGGTTTTCCTTTCAGCGTGATGATTTTTGGCTTCGTCGCGCCGGTGGTCCATATCTTGAACGTGCCGTTGTCAGGCTGGATGGCCTGGCCATTGATGAGTAGCACGGGATTGCGGAGATGAACGGTGTCGCCGTCGGGGCGCAACCGGTTGCCAGCGGGATAATTAATTGTGCCGAGCAGGTGAGGCGTGGGGAGTTTTTCGTAGGCGGGCATAAGCAATTGGGTTCACGTTTTACTACGCGATTTTCGGCGCGAAGTTACGTGAATTTTCAACCACATGTGCCGCTTTAGCTGGCTATCGCAGCATGCTACCGTTCCCAGCGTTGCTACGCGCTGATTACGCGCCGCGCGCCTCGAAGGTGCCGTCGGCGCGTTTGGCGACGAGATGTTTGAGCTCGAGCATCATCAGCGTTGCAGAAAGTTCTGCGGTTAAACGGCCCGTTTGCGCGGTAAGCGCGTCGAGCGTGAGCAGTGCGCCACCACGGAATTGTTCGAGCACGGAAGCTTCGACTTCGGTCAAGTTGGCAGGACTAAATGGGGAAGTAGCGCTGCCGTCCTTCTGGGGGATCGGTTGAGGGCGCAGGCCATCTAGGTAGTTCAACTCCGAAAGAATATCGTCGACGCTCGTCAGCAACGTCGCGCCGTCGCGGATCAACTGATGGCAGCCCTGGCTGGTAGCCTGATCGATACGGCCTGGAACGGCAAAGATTAGCCGGCCTTGTTCGCCGGCAAAACGCGCTGTGATCATCGAGCCGCCACTCACGTCGGTTTCAACGACCACCACTGCCTCGCACATACCCGCGACCACTCGGTTCCGCATGGGAAACGATTGGCGGTCGGCCCGGCGACCGAACGAAAACTCAGAGACAATTGCGCCTTGTTCTTCGATCGTGCGGTACAGCGACAGGTTCTCCGGCGGATAAACAATATCGATGCCGCAGCCGAGAACCGCAGCCGTCTTGCCTCCAACGGAGAGCGCACCTTCGTGTGCCGCGGTGTCGATGCCGCGTGCGAGTCCGCTGACGACGCAAAACCCGAGTCGCGCCAGCTCCGCGCCGAATCTTTTGGCGACACTCTGGCCGTACAAAGTCGTTCTCCGACTGCCGACAATCGCGATGCAGGGCTGTTCAAACGTGTAACCACCTTTCCGGTACAGTCCGATCGGAGGATCATTTATCTCTTTTAAGAGTTTCGGGTAGCCAGTGTCGCGGGGCGTGATGAAGAAAGCGTTGCTTTTGGCCATGCGTTCCTCCTCGCGTGCGAGGTCGAAATGCTCGCGCCAGTTCGCAATTGTACTGCTGATCGCCGGGCCGACGCCTTTAACTGACTCAAGCCGTCTGATCGGCGTGGAGAAGATCGCGCGCGGATCGCCACCGAGATCTTCAAGCAGGCGGTTGAGCGTGATTGGCCCGATATTGGGCAGTGCGTTTAGAATCAGAAATGCCTGCTGCTCGGTCAGAGTTTCGTTTGTCATAGTCCCTCGTTCCGCAAAGCCACCGCCAAAAAATCCAGTATCTGAGTCGTTTGCACCGCGACCTGCCCATGTGACCGCGCGAGCAGGTCCGCCGCGATGCCTTGCCAGACCACACCGCGACATGAAGCAAGTAATGGTTCGGTCGGATGCTGAGCAAGCAAACCGCCGATCAGGCCCGCCAAAATATCGCCGCTGCCGCCGCGCGCCAGTACGGGGCCGCCATGGCAACTGTGATAGATCGCACGTCCGTCGCTGATGCGGGTGAGCGGGCCTTTGAGCACGGTCACGGCGTGTGCTTCGAGCGAGAAATCGGACAACGACTTGCCACCGGCAATACGGGCAAACTCACCGGCGTGCGGCGTGAGGATGCGAGGCGCCGAGCCCGCCCGCACGATCTCAGGCTGGAGCGCATCGGCGTCGATCACGAACGGCACGGTCGTTGTTTTGACGATGTCAGTGAGTAGCGCCAGTGTTTCCGCCACGCGGGCGATACCCGGGCCGATGAGCAACGCGCTGGCGCGGTCGATTCGCTCCCGCAGCAGATGAAAACCTTCGAGCGCGAGTCCGCCGTCCGGCGTTTCGGGCCAGCCAACCCAGATGACTTCGGGCGCCCGCGATGCATAAGCGGCCGCGAGCGACTCCGGCACAAATGCCGTGACCAGCCCTGTGCCGCTGCGCAGGGCCGCGAGTGCGCTCATCAATACCGCTCCAGGATAGCTTCGCGAACCGCCCAGAATAAAAATATGGCCGTAGGTGCGTTTGTCTGACGATGCCAACCTAAGCGGTTTCAGCGGAGTTAGCACGGCTTCGGTGAGCACCCGATCTGTAACTTCGGGCGCTGAGTTATTTTCGAAAAAGCCGAGATCGAGATAACGCATCCGGCCGACGACAGGTAGATTACTAGCGTCTAACACCGGTGCCTTCATGCTGCCGGTGGCGTAAGTAAAGTCGGCCCTAAACGCCCCGCCATCGCCAAGTCCACTCGGCAGATCGATGGCGGCGCGGAAGCGGATGGGATGACCGTTTAGCTTAGAAAAAATTGTCGTCAGCGCCGACGTGAGGGGTGGTCGAAATTGAAAGCCAAACACACCGTCCAGCGAGAGATCGTAGTTTGGCTCAAGCTCTTCGTTCCGAGAAACCAACCGTACGCGGTCTGGTGCGGACTGGACGAGCTCACGGTAAGCGCGAGCGGCCAGAGGACGCAGCGCGCGTTCGCCGAAAAGTAGCCAGAGATCGACGCGTGCTTCGATGTGTCGGGCAAGGATCGTTTGCGCGGCGATCATCGCGTCGCCACCGTTGTGGCCCTTGCCGACGAGCACCAAGATGCGCGCAGTGCGTGGAAACTGGTCCAGTTCGCAGAAGTCTTTTCGCACGGCTGTCGCGACGGTAAATCCGGCTCGCTGCATCGCGGGCCATTCCTTCGCTTCGTCGCCGCCAAACAGTCCCTCCTCGAAGCGTTTTGCGCCACCAAGTGTGAGGACGGGATGACTGAACGGCGTTTCCATCAGGGTTCAGTGGACGGCGGCAGCCAGACCGAGGACGTTTCTTTTAGTTTCTTTAACTGCACATCGATCGGTTCGGTAAACCGGAGCGGACAGTTTGGATCGACGTTTTGTCTTACAACCGCACGGGTGAGATGGGGCAGGGTGCGGAAATAGTAATAATCGCCGCTGCGCATCACCTCAAAGAACTCGGAGTATTTGCCTGTTTCCGCGTTCCAGAGCGCGACCTCGGTGAGATCGTTGTGCCAGACGGCCGGACCTTGGTATTGCGCGAAAATATTTTCAATCGCGGTGAGGCTGGCGCGATCTTTGAGTGCGGCACCGGAACGTGCAGGTTCGGTTTGGACCGGAGCCGAGGGCGGTGGAGGAGCGGGTTTTGCTTCGTTTTGCCGGGCGACCTCGAGCCGCACGCCGTAGGCGAACAAAGCGCCAGCGATAAAACCGACCATGATCCAGGAAGGAGTTTTGGAAAGTTTTGGGTGTGGTGTCTTCGGAAGGTCGTCGGCCATGGGGTGGGCGGTTATGCTTTCACCAGCGCAGCGACGGCCATCGCCGCGGTGTCGGTGTGAGAGAGTGTGAGCAGGATGTGGGTGGCGCCGACTTGAGCGAGCAAGGCCTGGCCTTTTTCGTCGAGCCGCACACGGGGATCTTTGCGTTCTCCGTGATAAACCGAAATCGATTTCCAGCCAATTTCTGCGCCGATGCCAGTGGTGAAGGCCTTCGAAACGGCTTCTTTTGCGGCGAAACGCGCGGCGAGATGCTTGTGCGGATGCTTCATGCCGAAACAGTACGCACGTTCTTCGTCGGTGAACACGCGATTGAGAAACCGGTCGCCCTGGCGTTCGAACACGCCGCGGATGCGTTCAACATCGACGAGGTCAGCGCCGAGGCCGACGAGGATTCCGCCGGGAGGAAGCGAGATGAGCGGTGAGTTACTCATGCATTCATGCGCGTTTTCATTTCGCGCACGGCTTCTTCGATGCCGGTGAACAGCGCACGGCTCAAGATGCTGTGGCCGATGTTGAGCTCATGGAGGTGCGGAATGGTTCGGATCTCGGCGATATTGACGTAATTGATACCGTGGCCGGCGTTGACCAAAAGGCCTTGCTCGTGTGCGAGGCCGGCACCGACCCGCAGGCGGGTGAATTCCTTGGTGCGGGCCACGGTGTGGTAGGCGTTGGCGTACGCGCCGGTGTGCAGCTCTACCCAGGGCGCGCCAAGTTTTGCGCTGAGCTCGATCTGGTTTTCATCAGGGTCGATGAAGAGACTGGTTTTGATGCCGACCGCTTTCATCGCATCGATGCAGGTTTTGACGCGGTCGCGATTTCGCACGATGTCGAGACCGCCTTCGGTCGTGATTTCCTGGCGGTTTTCGGGCACGAGGCAGACGGAGTCGGGTTTCAGCTTCAACGCGTACTCGATCATGGCTGGCGTGCAGGCCATCTCGAGATTGAGGCGGGTGGCAATCGTCTCGCGCAGCCGGGCGACATCGCGGTCCTGGATGTGGCGGCGATCTTCTCGCAGGTGA
>Ga0302322_100000985_pt1 | contig 22699 bp, 15 predicted proteins | sample Fen_T0_2_FD_203757 | JGI IMG/M metagenome (GOLD analysis project Ga0302322, IMG submission 203757) | Peat permafrost microbial communities from Stordalen Mire near Abisko, Sweden - Fen_T0_2 | ecosystem: Environmental > Terrestrial > Soil > Wetlands > Permafrost | place: Sweden: Abisko...
CGGATCGATATTCTTTAATGCCGGCATTTCAGTGTTTGGCTGGTGGCTTTGGCAGCGCGATTTTATAACGCTAAAGAACGGTGGCATCCTATCAGGACTTGGGGATTGTCTGGTGATGCTTCTGTTTATGGATTTTGGCATGTATGTGACGCATCGCCTCGCGCATCTGCCGTGGATTTTCACCATTTTACACCGTTTTCATCATCGCCACGAAACGACGAATCCAATCAGCTTGTTTGTGCTTCATCCTTTGGAAATCATCGGTTTCGGGTTGCTCATGATTACATTTTTGACACTTTACCGGATGTCGCCCGGCGGTCTGATCGGGTATCTCACCCTAAACGTGTTGTGGGGCACCTTGGGCCATTCTGGAGTTGAGCCCTTTCCAGGCCGGGTTCGATCCATCCCCGGGCTCAGTCTTCTGGGCACATCCACATTTCACGCCGAACACCACGAACATCCTCGTTTTAATTTTGGATTTTACACCCTGATTTGGGACAAGATCTTCGGGACCTTGGATCCTGAATATGACTCCCGATTCAAACAAAACCGCGAGCCAGGCGCTGCCACCATCCCCTAGCTACACGACTTTCTCAGCGCGTGGGTTGCCACCAAATCTTGCCGGCGAGGGCGGCGGATGGCGGGTGACGATCCTGAGGCGTTGGGGATTGTGTGAATGAAGGCGGCCAAAACCGTCATCAGGGCATAAATATTGCTGTCATGATGCGCGCATGGTGACGAAAGTCGCCCCGCGAACGATAAAAGCAAGCAATCCAATTTGTTTATGATGATTCAGCGTCGGTATTTATCCCGCAGTTTGGGATTTGTTTTCGTGGCGGCCCTGCTGGCGCTGAGCGGTTCAGCGTGGGGCCAGGTGCCGGCGAGCTGGTCCACCCGCGGGGTCGGCGCCGGCGGCGCGCTGTATGCGCCGGCGATCAGCCCGTTCAATCCGCAGGAGTATTATTTCGCGTGCGACATGAGCGAGGTGTATCACACGACCAATTTCGGCAACACCTGCACCGTGCTCAATTTCCAGCAGATTCAAGGCGGCCATTTCTCGGTGGCGCAGTTCACGGCCAATTCAAACATTCTCTACAACATCACCTACGCCGGCGGCAACAACGCCACGCCGGTCAAAAGCCTGGACGGCGGGAAGACGTGGCTGGGGCTCCCCGGCAATCCGCTGCCGGCGGACGAAAGCTACAGCCTCTGGGCGGATTTCAATAATCCGCAGCGCGTGGTGCTGGCGGGCTGGGCGGCGATTTTTTTGTCGACCAATGGGGGCACGAATTTCAGCGCGGTCAACGTGGCCATGCCGTATGGCACGGGCGCGCTGATCGGCGGCGCGTTTTTTGACACCACCAACATTTATCTGGGCACCTCGGAGGGCCTGATCGTATCCACCAACAACGGCGCGACGTTTTACAACGTCGGTACGCCTGGGATTCCGGCCGGGGAATACGTCCGTTCATTCGCCGGCGCGAAGGTTGGCGGCACGATGCGCTTTTTCGCGCTGACGGTGGCGAGCGCCTATGCCGGGCAGGATGTCGGTGCGGATTACTGGGGCAATATCCGGGGCCTCTACTCGCTGGACAATGCCACCGGCCCGTGGATTTCCCGCATGGGCGGCGTGGACACGAACAGCGATTTTCTGATGTTCATCGCAATGGCGCGAAACGACATCAACACGGTCTACGCTGGCGGCGGCAAAGATTCTGCCGCGGGCACCGCGCCGGGCATCATGAAAACCACCAATGCGGGCCTGACCTGGACGAACGTCTTTCTGGCCGCGGGCAATCAAAACATTGTCACCGGCTGGTCCGGCGAAGGCGGCGACCGGGGTTGGGGCTATGGCGAAGTGGTTTTCGGACTCGCGGTGGCGCCGAGCAACTCGGCGGCGGTGGTGTTCACAGACATGGGGTTTGTCCACAATTCGACGAATGGCGGCGCGGCATGGCGGCAGGCTTACACCAGTGCGGCAGACCAGCATCCGGCGGGGACGACCTCCATCGCCAAGAAAACGTATCACAGCAGCGGCCTCGAAGACACGACGGCCTGGCAAATTTTCTGGAGCGATCCGACGAATGTGTTCGGGGCGTTTTCGGACATCCGCGGCATCCGCAGCACGGACGGCGGCAACAGTTGGTCTTTTAATTACACTGGCCACGATGCAAACACGATGTACCGGGCGTTCATTCACCCGGTCAGCAAAATCATTTATGCCGCCACCTCGGACATCCATGACATGTATCAAAGCACACGGCTGGCCAACAACCCGCTCGACACTGCGGATCCGCATGGAAACATCATTTATTCGGCCGACAAGGGCGCGACGTGGCAGACGCTGCACGCGTTCAATCATCCGGTGTTCTGGCTCTGCCCGGATCCGGGCAACACGAACACGATTTACGCCAGCGTGGTTTCCTCGGTCAGCGGCGGGATTTTTGTGTGCGCGAACATTGCCGCCGGGGCGTCGTCGATCTGGACCAAGCTGCCCGCGCCGCCGCGCACAGAAGGTCATCCGGCGTGCCTGAATGTCTTGAACGATGGCAAGCTGGTGGCGACGTATTCCGGCCACCGGACTTCCAGTTTCACCGCCAGCTCGGGTGTCTTTATTTATGATCCAAAGGTGCAAACCTGGACCGACGTTTCCGATCCGGGCATGAAGTATTGGACGAAAGACCTGATCGTGGCCCCGGCGGACGCCACGCAAAACACCTGGTACGTTGGCGTGTTCAGCGGCTGGGGCGGAGCGCCGAACGGGCTGGGCGGGCTGTATCGCACGACGGATCGCGGCGCGCACTGGAGCAAAATCAACGCGCTCGACCGCGTGACGTCACTGACTTTCAATCCGGTCCGGCTGAACGAGGCGTATCTGACGACGGAAACTTCCGGCCTCTGGTTTACCACGAACGTGGCGGCGGCCACGCCAACGTTCAACCTGGTGACGAACTATCCTTTCCGGCAGCCGGAGCGGGTTTATTTTAATCCGTACGATGCGAACGAAGTTTGGATCACGAGCTTTGGTGACGGCTTGATGGTGGGACGTTCCGGCACGGCGGCACCAACGCTGAACATCCAAACCACCGGCCAGCAAATGAAACTGTGGTGGTCGCTGGGCGTGAACGGCTGGCAGTTGCAGGAAGCGGCAAACGTCAACGGTCCATGGAGCCTCAACAACCAGGCCGTGGTGGACACGGCAACGGCGCACACGGTCACCGTGACAACCGGGGCGCAGAAATTTTACCGGCTGGTTTTGCCCTAGTGATCGAAGGCGTCGTGGGAGCGAGCGCCCCCGGCGACGGTTCAGGGTGGCGTGGCCAGGTGGCGATAGCGCAGCAGGTCTTCGAGAAAATAATAGTCGGCGTAGTTCAACGGCACGTCGATCTCAGACTTTTCAGGCATGTGCCCGACGGAATGTTGCAGCAGGAAACCGCCATTCTTCCCCCGTTTCGCCAGATAAGGCGGCTTGGACAGCGACAGCAGTTGCTGCCGTGCCAACTGACGGCATTCCCGGGCAAAGTCCGCCTCCACATAGCCGCTGAGTTCCAGCAAAGCGGACGCCATGATGGCCGCCGCCGAGGCATCGCGCGGCGCGCTGGGAAGGTTGGTGGCATCGAAATCCCAATAGGGAATCTTGTCCGCTGGCAAACGCGGATGGTTCATGATGAACCGCGCCACGCGCCCGGCCTGGGCCAGATATTCAGGGCGGCGGGTTTCCCGATACATCATCGTAAAGCCATACAGCCCCCATGCCTGGCCACGCGCCCACGCCGACGTGTCGGCAAACCCCTGCACGGTCTGTTTCCGCGTCACGGTGCCGTTGGTGGGATTGTAGTCTACGAGATGAAAGCTGCTGCCGTCGGTGCGGAAATGGTTCAGCAACGTCTTGTCGGCATGTTGCGTGGCAATATTGCTGAAGCCGGATTCACCGGACTCGCGCGCGGCCCACATCAGCAGCTCGAGGTTCATCATGTTATCCATGATGACCGGATATTTCCACTTGCCGAAATCCCAAGAGCGAATCAGGCCGACCTGCGGGCTAAACCGCGAGCTGAGGGAACGCGCCCCCTGAAGGAGCACCGCCCGATACGCCGGGTCGTGCGTCAGGCGGTAGCCATTGCCGTAACTGCAACCGAGCATGAAACCCACGTCATGGTGCCCGCGAAAATTCTGGATGTTCTCCAAACGCGCGGTGTAATTGCTTGCGGCCGTCTGCCATTTGGCATCCCCGGAATACTCGTAGAGATACCAGAGTGATCCGGGAAAAAACCCGCTGGTCCAGTCGTCGGGTTTAACGAGCTTCAGTTTGCCGTGGATAAACGAGCGCGGCAGATTCGTCTTCGCCTGAATGCTGGTGAGCAGGCCCTGATACTGTGCCTCCGCGAAGGTGAAAACCGCCGGCAGACGCGCCAATAATTCGTCCCGCTGCCCGGCGGCGCTGGCGGCAACTTTGGTTCTGCCCGCAACCGGTCTGGCACAAGCGGTCAAGAATGCCTGTCCCAAAACAAGGAGCACCACCAGGGCAAAATTCCGCCACTGGGACGCAGAAAATGGGTCACATAATTTCACAACCAATAAATAACAAGAATTGGCTGCGCTTCCAACCAGGCAACGCAGCCAATTATTAATTTACGAGCGCGGGCTGCGCTCGGGGGCAATTCACATCATCGTCCAGCCGGACCGGTTTTCGCGTTTGACGAACGCGGCCGCTTCGGGCGCGTTCGTAACCTTCATGTTCGGGCCGTCCCAGTCAATCTTCTTGCCGACCCGCAACGCCACGCAGCCAAGCAGCATGATTTCCGTAAGCTGGGCGCCGACGGCGAACCGCGAATAGCAGTCCTCGGGTTTTCCCTCTTTGATGGCGGTGATCCATTCCAAGTGGTGCCGGTGGTCGGCATCGCCCTTAAAGGCATTGCGCGGCACCGTCTGCGGCACGGCGATAAGCGCCTCATGTTTCTTGTAATGGGTAAACTTTTTATCCGAGTTCAGCTTGATGAAAAATTCGGCCCCGTAATCATCGGGCAAAAACATCTTGCCCTGGTCGCCGATGAGCAAACAGCCGCTGCCGGGAATTTCGCCCAGCATGGCCTCGATATCGGCCGTCAGCTCGCGCGCCGGCTTGTTGGTGCCATCGTGCCGGCTGGGATTGTCGGCCAAGGGCTGGCCGCCGTCATACCACCACAAGGTCACCGGTTCAAGCGACAGCGTGTCGTGCCGGTGGAAGAAGGATTTATGCACCGCCGGGACGGAAACTTTCCGGGCCGGAAACTGGAACCGGATTTTGGAGCCGATGGGATAGGTCTCCTGGTTCATGCCGTTAATCGCGGTCGCCTCAATTTCAGTGGGATACCCCAGCCCGAGCCCGCGAAACGGCATGTTGACGGTATGGCAAGCCATGTCGCCCAGCGCGCCGGTACCAAAATCCTGCCAGCCGCGCCAATTGAATGTGTGATAAACATCCTTCTTAAAGGGCCGTACCGGGGCGGGTCCAAGCCAGAGATCCCAGTCCAGGCCGGCCGGCACCGGGTCGCTGCCTTCCGGACGATTCATGCCTTGCGGCCAGACGGGGCGGTTGGACCACACGTGTACTTCACGCACCGGGCCAATGACGCCCGCCTGCACGCATTCAACCGCCCGGCGCAAGCCGTCGGCCGCGCTGCCCTGGTTGCCCATCTGCGTGACCAGACCAGTATGCGCCGCCAGATCCCGCAGATACCGCGCCTCGTAAATAGTCTGCACCAGCGGTTTCTGGCAGTAGACATGTTTGCCCAGCCGCATGGCATGTGCCGCAGCCAGGGCATGCGAATGATCCGGCGTGGAGACGTTTACGGCGTCAATGCCTTTGCCCAGCTCGTCAAACATCTTGCGGTAATCCCGGAAAAATTTGGCTCCGCCATATTTCTGAAGCTGTCCGGCACAACTCGCCTCGTCCACGTCACAGAGCGCCACAATGTTTTCACCCGCACAATTGTCGGTGTCGGAGCGGCCCTTGCCCATCGCGCCGATGGAAGCAATGTTCAGCTTGCTGTTCAGGTTTTTGCCGCTCACCAGCGTCGGCACGCCGAACACGACGGCGCCGGCGGCCAGCGAGGTGGCTTTGAGAAAAGTGCGGCGATCCCAACGGGGGGCCGGAGTTTGCTTGGAGGATTTCATGTTGGATAAAAACTAGCAGCCTGCGTGGAAAAACAAAACAATTTCACACCGCTTTTTTGCGACATGAACATGTCGTTGAATGATGACACGTATTTAAAAATCAAGCCGGACATCCCCTACGGCAGACGCAGCCGGCGGCGGATTGGTTTCCAAAGATTCCATCCGACACCGAAAAAATTCCCCCGCCGGTAAATCGCCCGTAAAAATCCCGCCGCCGCCCGGCAAAGCGTCTTGGGAGGGACGGGTAAATTCGCATTTCGGAATTTGAATCCGGCGGCCAGCTTCGCTAAAATGTCCGCCGTGAAAGCCAAACTCCTGTTGCCGGTGGTTTTCGTGCTGACGTTCGCGTTGTCACGCATCCCCGGCTTGCTGCCGCTGAACTTCAGCGTGGCGTATGCGTTTGCCTTTTGCGCCGGCGTTTATTTCCGAGGGGCGATGGCATGGTGGCTGCCGCTGGGAGTCATGCTGGCCACGGATATCGGCCTTAATTTCTATTACGCCAGCCACGGGGTCAACGTGTGGGATCCAGCGAATCTGGAGAACTTGTTTTTCAATTACGTTGCCTACGCCGTGCTGATTTGGCTGGGCCGCCGGTTCAAGCCGCAGTCGTCCTTCATCGGGCTGCTCGGCGGCGGGCTGCTGGGGGCCATGTTATTTTATTTCATCACCAACACCGCCTCCTGGCTATTCAACCCGTTCAATAATCTCGAATACACCAAGACCTTCTCCGGCTGGCTGATTGCGCTGACCAAGGGCATTGGGGGCTACCCCTCGACGTGGGAATTTTTCCGCAACACCCTGCTCAGCGGTGGGCTCTTCACCGCGTTGTTTGCCACCGCGCAGAAACTAACGGCCGAATCCCCGGCGGACAAAACCGCCGGTGCTCGCGAACCAGCCGGTGAACGGGAGGTTGAACCGGACGCTGAAGGGGCGGAGGAAGGCAAGGCATGAAAATCGGCGTTATTTCGGACACCCACGGCCATCTGGATGCGCGCGTGGAGAAGATTTTTGCCGGGGTGAAGCATATTCTCCATGCCGGTGACATCGGTTATGCCTCCATTATTTTGGAGTTGGAATTCATTGCGCCCGTCACCGCTGTCCTCGGCAACTGCGACAACAATATAGGCTACCGGCTCACCGAAACCGTCGAGTTGGAGAAGCAGAAATTTCTAGTCCATCACATCGTTAACCCGTTGGCGCTATCGGACCCGGTGACCCAGCGCCTGGCCAAGGAGCAGCCCGCCGCCGTCGTCTTCGGGCACACGCACCGGCCATTTGCGGAAATCATCAATGGCGTCTTCTTCTTCAACCCCGGTTACGCCGGCAAACCCAAACTGGGCACCGAACGCAGCGTGGCCATTTTGCACTGCGATGAACACGGCATCCGGCACGAATTCATTCCGCTCTGAACCAACGATTATTTAAGCACAAACGGCCGCACCCGACCGGCCAGCAGTTGGTAACCAGCGGCGTTGAAATGCAGCCGGTCCGGGAGGAATAATTCCGCCCGCGGCTGACCGTCCGGACCAAGCACCAGGTCGTAGGTTTCAACGTACTGAAGATACGGATGTTCGCGGACATACCCCGCCACCAAGCCATTCAACGTCTTTTCCTGTTCATGCTGCGCCCAGCGCAACGGGGTGGGATTCCACCCAATATAGATGATGGGCGTCTGGGGCAGCCGGGTACGTACCAGTTCCACAAACTCCTTAAAATCCGCAAACACCTGTTCCGGAGTTTTACCGGCGGCGAGATCATTGCCTCCGGCCCGGAAAAAAATCTTGGCGGGCGCGTAAGGAAACACGATCCGCCTAGCAAAATGCGTGGAATCCACTATTTCAGACCCGCCAAAACCCCGATTCACCACGGGCAGGCCGGGGAAATCACTTGCCAATGATTTCCAAAGCCGGATGGTGGAAGAGCCGATAAACAGCAGCGCGCCGCGGGGCGGCGGATTGGTGGCATCGAGACGTTCAAACGCTGAGATTTCCCCTTCCCATTTCGCGAAGTTATGGTTGGTGTCTGCGCCCCACGCCAAGCTGGAGGCAACCAGCGCCAGCACCAAAAGCAAACTGCAGTGGATATATTTCACGCACGCAGAATAAACCGAGCGGTACAGCGAATGAAGCCAATCTTTGCGCCCGCTCCGGGCAGTTGGCAGGCATTATTTCGCGGCGAGCGCCGCCTCGATGGCGCGGGTCATTTCGTCTGAATCGGGTTTCACCTTGGAATCGAAGCGGTTCAGAATTTTGCCATCGCGGCCAATGAGGAATTTGGTGAAATTCCATTTGATGTCACCCGGAAACGGCGAGTCGGGGCCGGCGAGGAAGGTATAGAGCGGATGGCGGTTCGGTCCATTGACCTCCAATTTGGCAAACATGGGAAAGGTCACCTGATATTTCGTGGAGCAGAATTGTTTGATTTCGGCCTCGGTGCCGGGTTCCTGGCTGCCAAACTGGTTGCAGGGAAAACCGCAGACGGCCAAACCCTGCGCTTGAAACTTCTGCTGGAGGGCTTCGAGCCCCGCGTATTGCGGCGTGAACCCGCAGTGCGAGGCGACGTTGACGATGAGCAGCACCTTGCCGGCCTCGGGCTTCAGCGTGGCGTCCTGGCCGTCAATGTTTTTGAGCGGCAGATCGTAAATGGAACCGGCAGCGGAGGTTGAAAGGATGGTGGTCATAATAGTGGCGAGCGCGAGAATGGCAGCTTTCATGACGGCAACCATGCACCGGGTCCGGCCGGCTGTCAAATTGAGGTCTTGGCAAAACGCTGCCGCTGCCATTTTCTGAGGGCGAAGCAGCGACGCCGTCAGTGTGGGTTTGGGCGTGCTGGAGTGGCCACGTTCAGGATTGGTTTTTGCTGATATTACCGCCGCCAGCACGGCGGGATAACAGACTTGACCCGTATCCGCCGGAAGGCAAGATTTAGAGAAGTTGAAACTGATCGAACAATTCTCCTCCCTCATCCATCCGACATCAGCGAGGGACGTCCCGGTCGCCCCCCACATTTCCTCCAGCAATAATCCGCCGCCGGAGGTGCCACCCCCCCGAAGCTGGCTGACCGGCGCGGTGTGCCTCGCTCTGGCCGCAATGGTGTGGATTGTTTTCGGGCAAACGACTCACTTCGCGTTCGTGAACTTTGATGATGATACCTATATCTACAAAAATCCGGCCATCACCCAAGGCTTGAACTGGCAGGGAGTGTTGTGGCTCTTTACACATTTTAACGTCTGCACTTGGTTTCCGCTGACGGATCTTTCCCACCAGATAAATTGGCATTTGTATGGGGACAATGCTGGTGGGCATCACCTGACCAATGTGATGCTGCATGCCGCAACCGCCATCCTGTTATTTCTCGTGTTGCGCAAGCTGACCGGAGCGTTTTGGTCCGCCGCCTTTGTCGCCGCCGTGTTCGCCGTGCATCCGCTGCGGGTAGAATCGGTGGCCTGGGTGGTGGAGCGGAAGGATGTATTGAGCGGATTTTTTTTCATGGCCACCTTGTGGGTTTGGACGCGGCAGGTGCAAAACCCCGCCCATGCCGGGGCTGGTCCGGTCCTAAATCCGCTGGCTTGGACGCGTGATTATTATCTGGCCCTGGCATTTTTCGTGCTAGGCCTGATGTCCAAAACCATGTTGGTGACCATGCCATTTGTCTTGCTGCTGTTGGATTACTGGCCGCTACGGCGTTGGTCCGCCGGCTCCGGTGCGGGCGGCCGTTCCCAACTCCGGGTCGGGCTGAATTTGACGCTGGAGAAAACCCCCTTTTTCGTGCTCAGTGTGGCAGCCTGCATCGTCACGCTCTTATCAGTAAAGAGTGCCATGGCAATCACGCAAAAGACCAGCCTCCCCGACCGGATTGGCCACGTTCTGCTGGCCTACACGGATTATTTATGGCACATGATTTATCCCGTCGGCCTGACCTTGGCCTATGCGCATACGGAAAAGAATTCGCCGCTCTGGCAAGTGGGTTTATCGGCACTGATTTTGATCCTCATTACTCTGGTAGCCGTGGCTGTTCGCCAGCAGCGTCCGTGGTTGCTGGTCGGCTGGTTCTGGTATCTGGGCATGTTTTTGCCGGTCATTGACATAATGCAAGCCGACCAAAATGTGCGGGCAGATCGCTATACTTACCTGCCCCAGATCGGCTTGTATATCATGCTGACTTGGGAGCTGGCGAAAGGCTGCGGCGACGCGCGCTTTCGGCGGGTCGCCTTGGGATTTATCGCGGCCTGCATCCTCACCGCCCTTACGGTGGCGGCGCATCGCCAGACGAGTTATTGGCAAAATAGTATGACCCTTTGGACCCACGCCCTCGCCTGCAAGTCAGACCCGGCGCTGGCCAATTATAATCTGGCCAATGCCCTGGCTGACCAGCAGCGGTGGGAGGAGGCCACCCTGTTGTATCAGCGATCGCTTCACTCCGATCCGGATTATGACTTGGCCCATATAAACTTAGGAATCGCGCTGGCCAAGCAAAATCAGCCGGAAGCCGCCCGTCAGCACTTTCTCCGAGCGTTACAAATCAGCCCCGGTTCGGCTGAAGCCCACGATAATTTGGGGATCGCGCTCGCCGCCCAAAACAAACCGACGGAAGCGATGGAGCACTTTAGATTGGCGCTCCACTGCAAACCTGATTATGCCGCCGCCCATTATGACTTGGCATGCGCGCTGGCTGGCCAGGGCAACTGGACCGAAGCCATCACGCACTTTGAGCAAGCCATGCACCGCCCAGTAGAGCTCCTCACGGCCAAGTATATTGTCGCCGTCGCCCTGGCCTCACATCAAAAATGGGGCGAGGCAGCTGACCTTTACGAACAGGTGTTGGAAAGCAAACCCGATTTTGCCGAAGCCCATAATAATCTGGGCATCGCGCTGGATCGTCAGGGCAAATCCGTCGAGGCCCGGCCCCATTTCCAACAGGCCCTGGCTCTGGCTACCGCCCAAGGCATTCCCGCCTTGATTGCCTCCCTGAAAACCCGGCTCCAGTCAAATCCGCCCGCTGTGCCCGGAATGCAAGCGCCTTGACGGCAAGAAAAGCTGCTGACTTACCAAACCGGCGCCACGCGGACTACCGCGTAATCCACCCGCCGCCCAGCACCAGATCGTCCTGATAAAACACGGCCGCCTGCCCCGGCGTGATGGCGCGCTGCGGGGTGTGCAGCTTGACTTTCACTGAGTTGCCACCCAAAGGCGTCAGCGTTGCCGTCGCGCCGGGATGGTTATAACGAATTTTGGCGGTGACCTCGACGGGCGTGGTCAACTGCGCAAACGGATGCCAGTTGCAGCGGTCGGCCACAAATTCATCCCGGTCCAGCGCCGAATCATCGCCGACCACCACGCGATTGCGCTCCACATCGAGTTCGATGACATAAACGGGCTTGGGTGTCGTGATGCCAAGGCCCTTGCGCTGGCCGATGGTGTAAAATTCAATGCCGTCGTGGTGACCGAGGACGTGACCGTGCAGATCCACGATCTCGCCGCGATGTTTCGACACGAGGTTGGCCGACTGGAGAAAGCCGCCGTAGTTGTTGTCCGGCACGAAGCAAATTTCCATGCTCTCCTCCTTGTCGGCGGTCTTGAGCTGACAGGCGCGGGCCACTTCGCGGGTGTCGCTCTTGGTTTTTTCGCCGAGCGGGAAGAGGACACGCGCCAACTGATCCTGCCGGAGCGAGAAGAGGAAATAGCTTTGATCCTTCCGCAAATCGCGGCCGCGCTTGAGCAGGAGGCGGGAACCGTCCGGGCTGGGTTCCACGCGCGCAAAATGGCCGGTGGCAATGAACTGCGCGCCGAGCTGGTCGGCGCGGTCAATGAGCCGGCCGAACTTGAGGTTCTGGTTGCACATCACGCACGGGTTCGGCGTGCGACCGGCCTTGTATTCATCGGCAAAGTATTGGATGACGTGCTTCTGGAAATCCGCCGATTCATCCACCAAGTAATACGGGATATCCAGTTTGTGGCAGACCGAGCGTGCGTCGGTGACGGCCTGGGGGCCGCAGCATTTGTCCTCGGCGCGGTTCACGCAGTCCTGCGGCCAGAGTTTGAGGGTGATACCAATGACGTCGTAGCCCTGCTCGATGAGCAAGGCGGCGGTGGCCGAGGAGTCCACTCCCCCGCTCATGCCACAAATGACGCGCGGACGCTTGGGCGAATTCACAAGGCGGACAGTATATCACCACCCGGCGCCGTGTAAAATGCCTTCCCACAGTAAATGCCGGGGGGAGCCAAATCGGCCGCGCCGTTTGAAACGGCCTGGTTATGGTGAGAAAAACGCTGTCTTGGGCCAGTTCGGGACGCCTGAGCGGCGTAAAATTGGGTTTGAATGGAGGGGTAAATGGGGTCTTATTGGGTTTGTTTTCAACTTTTCATTTTTCTAAAAATCACTGTAAATTATTTAAATACAGTGTCTTGTACTAAAAATAATTTGGGTTCGTTTCGTAATTTTTAATATTTCGAGGGAATGCTCCAAGGTTGGATGAATGGGAAAAATTTACCCATTCCGGCGGCGCGGTTGCTGGCCGGGCTGGGGGCCTGAATTTTTGGGAAATTTAAGGTTCGATTTTTCATGGTCTAAGAATCCTGGTTATGCCAGACGTGACACGGGCGGGCAAAGAGAACGTGCTCCCAACCAGCTTGGGCTATAGAGCAGATTTATGCCGACCTGGTGTAATTGTCAACTAATTTTTAAGATAACTTTGCCCATGGTTTCAGGGAGAGTAAAAAGGCCATTTATTTCGGGCGGCGTTGGGTGGGGGCCGCCGCGTGGGATTGGCGGAGTTGGCAGACGTGTGGGCGCCACGGTCCAGCCCCTGAAGCGGTGTCTGAACTCTGGCCGCCCATCGAAACAAAACCGCCGGATGAAACGGGTTCAGCCGGCGGGGGCAAAATAAAGGCGGCAGCCAGTCTGGCCGGGCTTATAACGCCACGCTCAGCGCTTGTAGTAGCAGAGATAGGCGACGTCGCCCACGGCTTCGACTTCGAACTTCACGTGCGGGGGCACCACGAAGAACTGGCCCTGGCCATAGCTTTTCCAATCGCCGTTGGGCAGCTTGGCCTTCAAGGTTCCGGCCACCACGTGCATGTGCTCCTCGCAATCGGTCCCAAAACTGAATTTGCCGGATTCGATCACACCGACTGTCGCCGGGCCTTCCGGGGTGCCGATGGCCAGACTCTGAACTTTGCCTTCAAAATATGAATTGTGTTTCATGCCCTTTTAAATGCCGATTTTTGGCGCGGTTGACAATACAAACCGGAAACAGCGACCGGAAAATTTCCGCTGTGGACTTTGCCGACAAGCCGGTCGGCAGTGGCCTGGAAATTCAGTTCTTCCCCCCCCGCCGGGTGGCAGCGCCCCGGATCGCGGTCGTCCTCGTAGCAAAGTGTCTTGGCATAATCGCTGGGTAAATCGTAAGCGACTCATGGCTCGAATGTTGCTGCGCCCGCGGACGGGCGCGCTCCGGAGTGGGGTAAACGACAGCAGGCCGCCGGGCGGTGGTTCCGCCCGGCGGCCTTTGGTTCGTCAAAGCCGCCCGTTCCTTTGGATGAACGGGCGAGCCGGGCTTAAGGTGTCTTCAAGAGGTAGAAGCGCATGCCTTCCGTGTTCATTTCGGGGCTGACCGCATTGGTCAGCGAGAAGCTCCCGGTGCCGTCAAACGTGCCGCTGGTCACCACGGTCCAACTCGCCGGCGAAAGGGCGAGGTCGGTGGTGGTCAACAAGGTGAACGTGCCGGCGGAGCCAAGGTTGTTGGTGCCGGTGATGATCAGCTTTCCATCGCTGAAGGTGATGGCGCCGAGCTGCGGGGGAACGGAGGGGACACTGGAGGCGATCACCTTGATGGTGCCGTCGGTTCCCAGCGTGCTGGTATCCCAACCCAGGCCGGTGGCGAGGGTCGGCAGGTTCGTTTCAGTGAAAGTGCCAGCAAACCCGGGAGCCGCAAAGAGCGTGAAGGCATCGCCGGCCACCAAGGCGGGGCCCTGGTTGGCGACGGTGAGGGTTCCAATGCAGGTGAACGTACCGCCGGTCAGCACGACTTTATCGGCATTCGGGCTGGCGCTGCGATCGAGCTCCAAGGTGCTCGAGCCGTTCAGGGTGGGAGCGGTATCAAAGGTCAACGTGCCGAGCGGGGTGCCGGGTGACAAGGTGCCGCTGCTGGAGATGACCGTCGAACCGCTGCCAGTGATGGCGCCGGTGCCGGTCAAGGTGCCGTCGACAGTGATGGTTCCGCTGGTATTCAGCGAGCCTTGGAGGTTGACGATTGAGCCGCCCGCCACAATGACGGCGGAATTGGCACCAAAAGACAGGGTGCCCGAGTTGCTAATGACCTGGGGAGCCGGACCGTTAAACGTCACGTTGCCGCTGGTGGCCGGGGTGAAGTTCAGGGACTGGCCGGCGGCCACAGTCACATTGCCCTTGATATTGATGCCGCCGGTCAAATTGAGCTTCACCGTGCCGGCGGTGACCGTTAGATTATCCAGCGTCAGGGCGTTGCCGCCGGTGCTGGACTGGCTGTAGGCGGAGGCGTTGATTTCCAAGTCAGCATACGTCCGGCCCGAAAAGGACGGGGCGAAACTGGCGGCGACCCGGAACAAGCTCCCGGTTTGGAACACCACGACGGAGGACGGGGCCGAAGCACCGAAGGGATTGGACCCGGCCTTTTGCACAAAGGTGGAACCGCTCGCAAAAACAACCGAGTTCAAATTCGCCGTGCCGAAGGGATTGGAGGTGAAGCCGGTGTCCGCCGTGAAGGTGGCACCAGCCTGGAAGGTAATGGCGCCGGCATCCACCGCGAGCAACTTGTGGGCGCCCCCGGCGAAATCCACCGCGCCGCTGAGGCTGGCCGAGGAACCCGTCGGGAGGCTGATGGTCAGGGCGCTGCTGCCGCTGACATTCACGGTTGAATCACCGGCGAGGGCAAAGGCCTTCACACCACCGGCCACCGTGAGCGTGCAGACGGCGCCGGCCTGCAGGGTGATGGTGGTGGCGTTGCTCACAATCAGGTTGGCGATGGTCGTGTTGGCCACGCCGGTGACCGTGGAGTTGCCGCCTTGATTAAACAACAGCGTGTCCTCGGCGCCGGGGGCAATGCGGTTGGGCTGCCAGCTCGTGGCGTCCGTCCAACTGGCGGTGCCGGCGGTCGCCACCCAGACATAGGTGGCAGGAGCCACGGTCAGGCTCGAACTCACAATGCCGGTCAGCAAGCCGTCCGTGGCGGTGAGCGCAGTGGTTTCAGCCTTGGTCAGCGTAATCGCGGCCGTGCCGGTGCCGGCAGTGAAATCAACCGTCGCGGGGTAAACCGGACTGCCGGCGGGACCGCTGAAGGTGATGGCTTTGGGGCCAGAATAGGTCGTATCGGCGGTGATGCCGTCAGCCAGTACGGCCGTGAGGGTGACATTGAAAGGCGTGCCCGCCGTCTGGGTGGTCGTGGTTCCCGTATTGGCCGCCGTTTCACCGGGCAGGGTCACGGTCATTTTCGTGGACGCCACGACAACGGTGGTGGTGGCGGATTTGACGTTCGAGTTGTCACTGGTGCCACTGCCATTGTATGCCCGCACCCGGAAATAATACGTCGTGCCGGCGCTCAAGCCGGAGACCATCGTGCTGGTCACGTTGGCCACGTCCAAATTATTGTAGCCAGCGAGAAGGGAGTTGAAGCCACTATCCGTGGCCACATCGAGTTGATAACCCGTGGCACCGGTGGAAGCACTCCAACCGGCGATAAAGGCGCTGCTGGTGATCGTGGTGGGATCATTGGCCACCGGCGGCGGCGGCGGGCCGACCGGAGCAACGGTGCCTTGAATTTGCAGGTCATGCCCGCTGATATTGTTGATATACCAAGTGCCGCTGGAGCCGGTTCCGCCCCAATTGACGATGCGAAAAGTGACCGGGGTTCCGGTGGCAACATTCTGTAAATCCGCAATGCCCGAAAGGTCGATGGCTGTTTGGGTGTTTCCGCTGGAACTGGTGCCGGAACCCCAGGTGATGGCGGAACCGATGTCGGTAAACGCGCCGCTGCCGACCTGATATTGCCAGATGCCCGTCTTGGGGCCGGTAGAGCTATGGCGGATGTTATAAGCCGAGATGGTGGTAAACGAAACTCCATAGCCTGCACCGGCGGTCACGGAAAATGTGGCAAAATGATTGGCATTGATGGCGTCCGCTTCGCTGCCGTCGGTCCAAGCATTGCCGCCCCAGGCATTGGCCGCGGCGGTGCCGGAGGTGCCAACCGCGCTGCCCCGCGTCAGTCCCACTGCCGTGAGGTGGGCGGCTAAAGTAGTCGGCGTAAGCGGTGATGCGCCGTAACTGCCGAGTCCGTTTACTTCCCAACCAATGAGTTCTTCCGCCCGGGCTTGATTGGTCAAAAGCCCCAGCGTCAAGGCGGCCATGGGCAACACGGCCAGCTTGCGCAGCCAGCCGCCCAGGAGCGAATTTCGAGGTTTGGTGGAGGCTGTATCCACCTGATTGTTTCGGTTTGTTTTCATAGTTTCATTTCAGTTTTTTGCGTGCTTTTGGTTTTATGTTTAGCTTTTAGCGGTCAATTGAGTTGCCCGACGCCATAAAAAAATGGCGCGAGGAATTGCGTGGCCCATGAGGCGAGTACCAGATTTCGGAGAAGATGATGGTAAATTGACATGGGTTTTGCCCCGGAATTAGTGAGCGGTGACTCCCAGCCGCATAAATCCGTTCGTTGACGAGCGGATGGGAATGGCGAGATGGGCTTGGAATATCCCCGAACCATTTTGATCAATAATCACGCCATTGGTTAGCCAAGGGGAAGTCAGGGTGGCGGCGGTTTCCGCGAAGAAGCTGACGTCGGTAGCGCCCGGATTTTGGGGCGCGGTCAGGCGCAGGAAACCCGTGCTGCTGTCGCCGACAATGGGATTGGTGGCCGCAATGAAGGGGTTCAAGCCCAAGGCATATTTGAGCAGGTTGGGCAGGCCGTCGCTGCTGGCGGCCGCGGTGTTGGCGGCCACGCCGGAATTCCCGATCATTCCGAACCATTGCAACCGCCAGAACTCGACCGGCTTCAGGGAGATGACTGGAGTGAAATCGCTGGCGACATTATTGGATGTGTTCAGCTCTCCACCGCCGGAAACGATGGCAAGGTTCGTCAGACTGGCCGCCGCATTGGTGGCCACATTGACCGCCAGACTGATCGGCGGGTAGCCCATGCCCGGGGCGAGATTTTCCGCACGCGAACAGGTGAGCGTGCTCAAATCTGTGATCCAACCCGGGCCGCTGATAGCCGTTGCCGTCAGCCCGGCCGGAAGCGTATCGGCCAACGTTACCGTGCCCACGGTCGCAGCGGTGCCAATATTCGTGATGACGATGGTATAGAGGTCATTGTTATCGCCCTGTCTGAAACTGGCGGTGTGGGTAAGCGAGACCACCAAGTCAGGATGGTTGGTGGCCACTGGCGAAACGATGCCGTCCATGGCCAGGTCCAGCGCCGAGCTGCTCCCCACATCAAACACATACCAGGTGCCCGTTGCGCCGCCCGCATAGTTGACAATGCGGAAAGTGACATTAGTGCCCGCGCCGATGTTTTGCAGGGCGGCAATCCCCGTGAGGTTGACCGGGCTTAAGGTGCCGCCGGCGGTGGTGCCAGCGGGATAGGCCAAGGCGGTAATGTCGGTGAATGCGCCCGAGCCGATCTGGTATTGCAAGACGCCGGCAGCCGGGCCGGTGGTTGAACGACGGTAATTGAATTTGCTGATGGCGGTATAGGACACGGTGCAGCCCGGATTGGCGGCCGTGCTGAAAGTAATCGACTGGTTGGCCGTGGCGGCGGCCGCCGCCGTGGTGCTGGAAAATGCATTGCCGCCCCAGCCCCGCGCCGCGCCCGTACCGCTGGTACCCACGCCGGAACCGCGCGTCAGGCCGCCCACCACCAAGTTGGTGGAGGCAAAAATGGCGGCGAAGGGCGTAGGGCCATAGTTTCCGGAACCACCGGTCTGGCCGCTGACATCCCAGCCAAACAGCGTCACCACCGTGCCGGTGCTGATGATGGCGGCATTGATGGTGGTCTTGTCCTGCCCAATGTTATTCGCCACCGTAGTATCGCCGCCGCCCGAAACCGTGGCGATATTGGTGACCGTGGCGGGGGCATTGGAGGCAACATTCACCACCACGGTAATGGGGGGATAACCCGCCCCCGCCAGCAAATTGTTTGAGCGGGTACAGGTCAGCGTGCCCAGGTTGACGGTCCAACCCACGCCACTCATCGCGGTGGCCACGAGCCCGGTGGGCAGGGTTTCCGCCACGGTGACCACCCCGGTCGAGGTGAGCGTTCCCACATTGGTCACCACCAGCGAATACGTATCACCGGTGTCGTTTTGGGAAAAGTTGCCAAAATGAGTGGCGACGACGGTGAGGTCGGGGCTGGAGCCGGTCACAGTGAAAAGATTGGAACTCACCGTGGTTCCGGCCGGTGTGGTGACACTGATCAGCCCGGAAGTCGAATTGACCGGCACCGTGGCGGTGATTTGCGCAGCGGAATTCACCTGGTACGCTGCGGCCACCCCGTTGACCGTCACCGCCGTGGCCGAACCAAAGTTGCTGCCGCTGATGGTGACACTGCTACCCACGGCTCCAGTTTGCGGGGCAATGCCCGTGATCACCGGCAGGGGATTGGATTGGCCATCCACCTTGTTGCGCAGTACCGCGGCGACATCCGCCGGCAGCGCGGTGAAAAATGTAAACCCGGTGTCGACTTCAATCTGCCGGGCCGAAGTCAGGTAACTTTGCCAACTGCTGACGACGGAATCACGGTTGGGAATCTTGATGGCAATCACGCGGGTGTCGGTCGTGATCCGGCTGAGCGCCGTCCCGGTGCCCGCCGGGACCACGACCACAATTTTCCAGGTGTAGTCCGGAATATAAACCCGCAGGCTGGGCTGGATTAAGGCGCCGCTGAATCCGCTGGGCCCGCAAATGATTAACACTTCATTCCCGGCTTGGGCCAGCGACCGGCAATAACTTTCAAAACTGGACCACACGCCTGAGTTGTTGGCCGAGGCCTGGGGAATGATGTTCGACAGCAGGAACACGGCGGCATTGTCCGTATCGTTATCCGTCCGGTCGGCCGATGGGCACATGTGGCCACGATCATAGCCGGCGCCGCTGTAATCGGTGGTCGTCACTTCGTAAAAGCCGGCCGGCAGACTGGTATCCGTGATAAAATCCGGGGAACGTCCGCTCGCGCCGAGGTCGCTGGCGGTCAGATCCCAACTGGCCCAATTCGGCAGCCCCAGCGTGTCGTTATAATCAATCGCTTCAACCGGTCGCTGGATTAGATAATGCGCATGGTTGTTGGCGTCGGCCATGGCTCCGCTGGGATTGCCCAGTTGCATTTGTAGCGTGGCGTCTATGGTGGCCCCGGCGGGCACGGTGGTAAGCGCCAAAATGGCGCAGCAAGCGGTGATGAGGGTGCGAGAAACTCGGGGATGCATGTTAACTCTATTTTTTCAAAATTTGCTACTAGGGACGGTCACTCGTGAAGGACTACTGCGGCGCACCGGGATACGGATACCAATGAACCATCCGCGCCTCGGCCCAATCGTCGGTTGAGTTATCGAGTGAACTGGCGTAATGGAATTCTTCGTATTTGAAATTACTGGCGTGCCCGTCGGCCATGCCGAGATTGGCCCGTTTATTATGACGGGCTGGCGTATAGGGTCCCGAACAGGAAGGGTAGGCATTCTCTTCGCCCTCGGTGAAGGTGACCGTGTCCGTAGGTTTCAACACCTGGCTGCGCTTGAAAACTGCCGCGCCATTGGGATCCATGCGGTTGTTAAATGCGTACATGAAAAACGCGGACGCGACGGTGGGCGTGGTTGTGAGATTTGTCACCGTGCTGGGACAGGTGAATATACTTTTGAGACCGGGCACCGGCGGATTGCCTTGCGCATATAAATCCATCAACCGTGGCGCGGCAACATAACTGACTGCGGTATTGTACCAGGCGCTGACATTCAGTCCGGAACTGATGTTGCCGATGGCGCCTTCGTAGGGAAAAATCTCATTGTTATCGTCCTCATACATGTAGAAGGCATACCCCCACTGTTTAACATTGCTGAGACAGTTGATGGTCTTGGCCTTCTCCTTGGCTTTGGCAAGCGCCGGCAAGAGCAAGGCGGCCAGAATCGCGATGATGGCAATGACCACGAGCAATTCGATCAAGGTGAAAGCAGTTCGGGACTTGAAACGGGTGACAATTTTCATTTCTTTGATCTTTGACACAGGTGAAAAAACGGGATCAATTAAGCAACAACCCCGCCGGCTCAGCGCCGGGCGCGATGGATCAGAACCAGACAGGAAAACCCGCCCATCAGAGCCAACGCAATCGACGAGGGCTCGGGCACGACGACCACCGTGCCGTTGACAATGAAATTATCAATACGATCCGTGCCGGTGGCGGCAACCGTGCCCGCATTAATGGAGGTGGTAGAATTATCCACCACGCGGAAATAGACGGTGGCCACATTGTTGAGTGTGATAATGGAACTCAAATCCGCCGGATGCGCCGTCCAACTATTGGCTGTGCTCCCCAGCGAATAGGCGCCGCCAAACGCTGAGAAAGTGGAGCCATTAACGCTGTACTGCAAAATAAAATCACGGGGACCGGTGGCGCTGCCTTCCTGGTCGTAAGAAATAGTAATGTCTTTGAAACCAACCGTGCTAACTTGGAACTGCCAGTAATCGCCAACATTCCAGCCAGGGCCGCTGAACGATTTCCCTGTGCCGGGGTTCCCGCTAGTCCCCGTGATGGAGGTCAACCCCACAGCGGTGGCGGACCCACTGCCGATTTCGGGAGCAATGGGACCGGCCGTGGTGGGTTGGGAAACATCAAACGTCCAATCGGCGATCACGTTGGCTTGGGTGATGAGGGGGGAAGCAACGAATACGCCCGCCAAAAGCAAAGTATATAATTTCATTTGATCTGTAATACGACTCCTTATTGTTGAACTGTATTTAGAAGAGTAGACAGGCCTGGTTACAAACAAATGGCGATTGGATTAATAAATTGTTACGTCGCTTATTTACAGCGCGTTATAAAGTGTCAGGTGGCTTTTTAACTATTATTGAATGTTTGCAGATACAATCGCGATGTTACGGATGCACTAATATGTGCCAGCAAGGTTTATTATGGCAGGATCATTCTGATGCAGGACCAGTCAACCCCCGATGGGGTATGAAATCGTTGGTATTTGCTTCCGGTTTTTTTCGCAGGTATGAGCCGGCAACTGGGCGCAAACTGTCGGGCCAAGTGTAAACTGAGGACAGGGAGGACGACGGCAAGGGCCTGAGGAGCGGACGAATGGGACGAATGGGGCCAATAGGACGAATAACGGACCTCCTCACCCCTGCCCTGCTCCTTTGAGGGAGGAAGAAGACGGATACCGGGCACACGGGATAGTGAGCAGGGCGTGTGGGGTTGGCGAGGAAACGCGGCGGAAGGCCACTGCGGGCATACTCCTTCGCCAAAGCCCCGCCCAAAACCCAAACATCTTCGCTTCGCGTGGCTAGATTATTTCTTCAAACCCTCTAATCGCGCGGGTTGAACTTGGATTCGTGGGCGAGTTGCTCCCACAATTTCTTCTGGGCGTCAGTAATTTTCTCCGGCACCACAATCTTGGTGACGACAAACAAGTCGCCGGTTTTCGACAGGCCCCGGCCGCGAACGCGCAATTTTTGCCCGCTGGCGGTGCCGGCGGGGATCTTAATGTTGACGTGACCGTCGAGGGTGGGTACGGCAATTTCCGCCCCGAGCGCGGCTTCCCAGGGCGCGAGTTCCAGCTCGTGAATCAGGTTGTGGCCGTCCACTTCAAAGTCGGGATGCCGGGCGAGGCGGATGGTCAGATAGAGGTCGCCGCCGGACTCGCCGCGGCCGGCGACGCGCAACTTCTGCCCGGCGGTGATGCCGGCGGGAATCTTGACCTGGTGGGTTTCGGTGCGGCCCCGGTGTTCGACGGAGACGGAGCGCACGCAGCCTTTGGCGGCATCCGCCAGCGGAATGATGATATCGCCCTCGACATCGCGGCCGGGGGCGCTTTCCTCGGCCTCGTTCTGGCCGCCAAAACCGCCGCGCATCCGGCCACCGAAGACCTGCTCAAAGAAATCGCTGAAGCCGCCGCCGCCAAATTGAAATTCCTGGGTGCGGGCATGTCCACCGCGAAAAGCGTGGCCGCCGGGGGCGCCGCCGTACCCGGGCGGCGGACGAAAGTCCGCGCCGGACTTCCAGTTGGGCCCCAGCTCGTCGTATTTCTTCCGTTTCGTGGCGTCGGAGAGGACTTCGTAGGCCTCGTTGATTTCTTTGAATTTCTCCTCGGCCTTCTTCTTGTCCTTGGCGACGTCGGGATGGAATTCCCGCGCGAGTTTGCGGAAAGCTTTTTTCAGGTCGGCCTCGCTGGCGGTGCGCGGCACGCCGAGCGTTTGGTAATAATCTTTATATTGAACGGACATCGACAATGAATGTGCCCGGGTCCGGCGATTTGTCAAAGCCGGAGGCGGGCAAAATGAAACGTGAAACGTGAAACGTGATGCGTGA
>Ga0302322_100000986_pt1 | contig 22695 bp, 19 predicted proteins | sample Fen_T0_2_FD_203757 | JGI IMG/M metagenome (GOLD analysis project Ga0302322, IMG submission 203757) | Peat permafrost microbial communities from Stordalen Mire near Abisko, Sweden - Fen_T0_2 | ecosystem: Environmental > Terrestrial > Soil > Wetlands > Permafrost | place: Sweden: Abisko...
CTGGGCGCGAGCGGGTGGCAGACCTTCTGGCGCGTGACGCTGCCGAACATCAAATGGGGCCTGCTCTACGGCGTGATCCTGTGCAACGCCCGCGCCATGGGCGAGTTTGGGGCGGTGGCGGTGGTGAGCGGGCGGATTCGCGGCCAGACCAACACCATGCCCCTGCACATCGAGGCGCTGTATGACGACTATAACTTCGCCGGGGCGTTCGCCGTGGCGTCCCTGCTGGCCTTCCTGGCGCTCCTGACGCTGGGCCTGAAAACCTGGGTGGAATATAAAAACGCCGCCCACAACGAAACGGACCTTTCCGCATGAGTGTTGAAGTCAAAAACGTTCTGAAAAAGTTCGGCAGCTTCACCGCGCTGGCCCACGTCAGCCTCCGGGTGGAGTCGGGCGAACTGGTGGCCTTGCTCGGACCGTCCGGCTCCGGCAAGACCACGCTGCTCCGCACCATCGCGGGGCTGGAGTTTCCCGACAACCCAGACGCAGCCCAGGTGCTGTTCTATGGCGAGGACGTGACGCAGATCCCCGCCAGCGAACGCAAGGCCGGCTTCGCCTTCCAGCATTACGCGCTGTTCCGGCATCTGAGCGTGTTTGAAAACATCGCGTTCGGCCTGCGCGTGCGGCCGAAGGCCACGCGGCCGCCGGAAAAGGAAATCCGCGCGCGCGTGGAGCGCCTGCTGGAACTGATCCAGCTCGGCCCGCTCGCCCAACGGTATCCGTCGCAACTATCGGGCGGGCAGCGCCAGCGCATCTCGCTGGCCCGGGCGCTGGCCGTGGAACCCAAGGTGCTCCTGCTCGACGAACCCTTTGGGGCGCTCGATGCCAAGGTGCGCAAGGACCTGCGCCGCTGGCTGCGGCAGTTGCACGACGAAATCCATGTGACCACCATCTTCGTGACGCACGACCAGGAGGAAGCGCTGGAAGTGGCCGACCGGGTGGCGATCCTGCGCGAAGGCCGGATCGAGCAGATCAGCACGCCCGATGAAATCTATGACCGGCCGGCCTCGCCGTTTGTTTATGACTTCCTGGGCAATGTGAACCTGTTCAGCGGCCGCGTGCATGATGGCGCGGTGACCATTGGGGAAACGAAATTTGACCTGCCGGAAAAAACCGGGGTGTCGAATCAACAGGCGGTGGCCTTTGTACGTCCGCATGACATCCGCGTGACGCGCGAGGCGGTGGGGCAAAAAACGATCCCGGCCCGGGTGCTCCGCAGTAATGCGGCCGGGCCGCTGGCAAACCTGGACCTGGAACGGCTCGACGGCGGCGGCGCGTTTGCGGTGCAGTTGAGCAAGGAACAGTTCCAGGAATTGCAGCCCAAGCCCGGCGAACCGGTGTTTGTGGAACTCAAGAATGTCCGTGTCTTTGGGGATGATTATTCGATCTGAGCGAGTACGACCCGGCCCAGATTTAATCCTGCTCCCGCTGCACGGTCACCGGCCCCAGCAATCCTGAGCCGATCAGCGGGGTTGTTTTGGTCAGCCTATCGAAGCGGAAAACATCGTGGGTTTTGGCAAAGCGTTTTTCTTTGGGCTGGCCAAGATCACCGATGACGCGGTTTGCCCAGAGATTGATGACATCGATTTCCAATACATTGCCGGTGGGTTTCACCGCTTTGGTGATATCGACGTGCCAGGGAAAACACCAAAGGAGGCCGAGTGTCTGACCGTTGAGCCGCACTTCGGCGACTTCCTTGACCTCGCCCAAGTCGAGCCAGAAGCGCTTTGGCTGGTCGGTAAAGCCAGTGCGGATGGACGACGTCGTGTTTTTGGTGTTAATTGGCAGGCGCACCGTTTGGTCCGCCTCCACGCGAGGCGCAGGAGCTTGTTTTGGTTTCATCACCACAGGCCCGCCGGACGGAGTGTCGCTTTTCAAGCTGAATCGTTCCGGCTGAGGCCCAGAGCGGCCCAACCGACGATGAAACTCAACCCGCCGATGGGCGTGATGGCGCCGAGCCAGCGCAGATTGGTAACCGCCAGCAAGTACAGCGAACCGGAGAAAATCACGATACCCGCAAGGAAACTCCACCAGGCAACCGCCGGCACGACTTTGCGCTCCGCGAGCAGGAACAGCATCACGGCGTGGATAAAGTGGTAAAACACGGCCTTTTCCCAGATGGCGGCCGTGCCGTTCCCGGCGAGCAGTTGCTGCAAGCCGTGGGCGCCAAACGCGCCGAGGACGACGGCCAGCAGACCGACGGCGGCGGCAACGCGGGTGGGCCAAACACCGCTTGGAATGGGGTGGGTTGGTTTCACGGTTCAAAAATCCGGCCGCCGACACTACTCTACTTTTAAAATCTTCGCCGGCTGTTTCGCGCCGCCGAGGAGGAGCGACGGCTGGTCGCCGGCCTTTTTCCCCATGAGCTGTTCGCCGAGGGGCGATTGCGGGGTGATGACGAGGATTTCCTGCCGGTTATGCACCACTTCGGTGCCGCCGGCGCGGGGGCCGAGGAAGTAAAAGAGGTGCTCGCCGCTGACTTCCAGTTCCACCAGCGCACCGACGGCAACGACAGCGTCGGGGGCGAACAGGCGCACGCCCAGCTTCTTAAACTCCACGATGGCGGCTTCGAGTTCCGCCGCCTGCTTCGACTGGCCCCGGGCCAAGTACGAGGCTTCGAGGCCGCGCGTATCGTATTTGTTTTCGGCCTTGTTGGATTCGTGCGTGGCTTCCGCCCGCGAAAACTGCGCGGCGCGAAAATAGGTTTCCAATTCGCCGACGAGCTTGTCGGTGATCTTCTGGATGATGGCACGTTTGTTCATCGGGACAGGAAAATTGCAGAATGGCGGCCGGAAAGCAAAAGCTAATCCCCGGGCCGGAACCAGGTAATACTACATTACCATTGACCGACCCCTTTTAAAATTAGGAGCAAAATACCGTCCGCAAATCGAAATAATTTTAAAATTTGTTAATCAACCACACAAGTCCAGCAGTCAGCAAGAATGTGGGGATAACCATCAGCAACGCAGCCGCAACCGATTGCCAAATTCCTTCAAAAGCGCGAACCAAACAAACCACCGCTATCGCACTGATTGAGCAGCAAATAAATTGTCTTAGAATCGCCTGGGCATAGCTTGCATTGAAGTCAGGCATGCTCACTGGCACCAATAAAATATTCAAAACAACACCAACTATTAATCTTAAAAGAATCTCATTTGATTTTTTATTAACAGAAGGACTCATAAAGGGATCAGCCAATGGTTTTAGGCTGTTTTTCATTACGTCGTTTCCAATAGAGTAGATGGGCCAGGTGGGTTTTGGTCCCCATCTGCAGCCGGGTGGCAATCCATGCCAGCGTCATCGTTGTCTCGCGCTGCAACCGTTGCGCGATCTGCACCTTTCCCGCATCACCTTTTCGCCGGGAGGCCAACGTGGCGGCATCCCAGCGGCGGCGGGCAAGTTCTTCCGTCACGATCCGCTCGGCCCTGGCCTCCGCCGATTCGTGCACCAACTCTCCGTAATGCCATTGGCCGGTCTTTTCCGTCGCCTGCGCCAGCAGCTCCTGCTTCAAGGCCTCGTTGCCGAAAAACCAGCCGCGCCGGATGGCTTTGAACTCCCCGCCATCCGCCGCGTGCCGCCGCAACTCCAGCGCTGCCGCCAGCTGCCGCCGCCCGGCGGCGCTGTCTTTGGGAATGCGATATTCGCCCAGCAGGCGGTCCACCCGCAGCCACGCCGGACGTTGGCCGGGGCTTTTCAAATACTCCGGCCAGCTGCTCCAGCGATACTCGCTCAAGGCTTGCTCCCGCCCGAGCAGTTTGGCCCGCGCCGGATTCAAATGCACATAGTCACACACCGTTTTGAGATAGCCATTGCCGCTGCCATCCACGATCAAGGCTTTGTAACGGCCACTGAACAGGTGGCCGGAGATTTTATGCCGCCGGTTGAAACGGGCGGTGTAGGTGCCGAGCAGCCATTTCATGCCCGCCACCAAGTTGGCTTGCGGGGTTTCCACCACCAGATGGAAATGATTGGGCATCAGGCAGAGGGCATGCACCTGCCAGCCGGTCTTGGCGCACGCGGCGGCCAGCGTGGCCAGGAAGCATTCCCGATCCGCGTCATCCTGGAAGATGGGTTCACGCCGGTCCCCGCGATTCATCACATGATAGATCGCGCCGCCATACTCCACTCGCAACTTCCGCGCCATGCGGGAAAGCTTGGCGGAATAAAAACAAAATGACAATACTACATTACTATTGACCGACCCCTTTGCGTCAGGGGACTGCCCGCACGCGATAAAATTGCACCGGCAGCCCGGTCCCCGCGTAATTGGTGCCACTCATCAGCCAAGGGGCGAGGGCGGGGCCGGGCCGGTTTGCGGGCGGGACGTCCGTCCAGCCGGTGCCACCGCTGAGCGTGGCGGCGGTCTGCAGGGTGTATTTCAAGCCGTTGGTTGCCGTCCATTGCACGAGCACATCGGGCCCCGCGCGATTGAGGTTCAAAATCATGGGCGGTAACGAGGTATAGATGGCGATGGCCAGGGTCTGGCCGTTGGTCAAGGCAACCTTGGTCGTGGAACTCAGCGGGTCCGCAATGGTGGCGGTGCTCTCCCAATGATCGAACTTGTATCCGGGCGGAGCGGGCAGCGCGGCAATGTCCGCATTGGTGGCGACGTTGAGGTCATAGTGACCGGAGCCAATGCCGTTCACGACGGTCAGCCAAGCTTTGGAGGTGCGGTAGATAGGGGTCAGCGAGAGCGTTTTGCCAATCAGATTGGTCAGCATGCCGCTTAACACGGCCACGGTTTGTGCCGCATGCGGATCCGAAATGGTGCAGGCGACGCCGGTGGCGCCTCCCAGCCAGGGCGTGTACCAGTGATCAAACACCGGAAAATCGGCGCTGGCGTAGTATGGGGGCACGGCGATGGGGATGTTCGTGACGCCGACCGGGTAGTTGCCGCCGCCTTGGATTCCTTGCGAGACGCTCACGGTGAATATCGACGCGGGACCGTCGCTGAGGCTCATGGGCTGGCTCATGGCCGAGGCGCCCATGGCGTTGGTGGCGATGACGGTGTAGGTGCCGCGACCGGTGGTGATGAGGTTGCCGTCAGTGGAGGGGTGGGCGGTGCTGATGGGAACGCCATTGCTGAACCATTGCCAAAACATCAGCCCACTGCCGCTGCAAGCCACGCTCAAAGTACCGGCCACGCCGGCGGGAACTACCTGGCTGGGTGACTGGGAAACGATCGCGGGGGGACGGCCAAGCAATCCGCAGTTGCCAACCAAGCATCCGAACGGACTGCTCACGGCGCAGTAATACGTGGCGCCCTCATCATAGGTTGCAGGCGTAACGCTCAGCGATGACGTCTGGCTGGAAGGATTCACGATTTCAGTCCCGTTCTTTTTCCAGAGATAACGGAGGGGACCGGAGCCGCTCACGGAGACGTTGAAATTGGCCAAGGAGCCGGCGTTGAACAAGGTGTTCTGCGGCTGGGCGGCCTGATTGGAAATGGTGGGGGCGGTTCCGCCGGAGGCCGCCAGCGCATGCACAATGACGCAGGCTCCGGCATGCTGGCCATTGGTGGCATTCCAGGCCTTGAGATTCAGGACGTAATCGCCCGGGCTGGAGAAAATGGCGACGGGTGAATCGGCATGCGGATTTGAGAAAAACACGGGCATCGGTCCGCGGGCAACCCATTGCCGCTGGCAGGGATAACTGGCGGTGACGGCTCCCTGTATCTGCACCGAGGCCAACCCCGAGACCGGGTCCAGGGTGACGGTGGGCGCATCGGCCGCATTGGTGGCGCTGGCGATATCGATGTGCGGCGGATAGGTGCCTTGGAAATTTGGCGTCCATTTCCAGACGCTGCGCTTGGAACCCAGGGTGAAAAGATTGGTGCCATCGGTTTCAAACTGGAATCCGTAGGGTGTAAATAACCCGCCGGGATTGGTTGGCGTCAGCCGGGTCCAGACGGAACCGTCCCAGCCCCAGAGATCGCTGCTGTTGCCGGTCGGCGTGGGGGTGCCGATCCAGACGGGGGAAATCACAGGGCCCAGACCGGGGACGAGCAGCGTGTTGGCCGTCCAGTTCAGCGCGCCCGAGGCGGGCAACCCGTTGTGGGTGACGTAGGTAAAGTTCCCGTCGGCGGCAAAGGTGGTGAGATAGAAGGCCGGATCGAGGTCTGATTGTTCGATCAGGATTTCGCCGTCGAGGGTGGCCCCGGCGCTCTTGGCTTCGCCATGCACGTGCTCGCCCGGGTTGGGATACATCGGCTGGCCGGAGTTATCGCGCACGGGTTGATACTGCATGGCATCGAGCCAGGTCCAGGTGTGCCCGCCATCGAGCGAATGGAGGTTGGGCCGCTCACCGCCCCAGAGTAATTCGCCCCACGGCATGCGGCCCACGCCGCGATGCCAGTTCAGGCCGCTGTTGAACTGCGGAATCAGGATGGTGCCACCGAGCCAACGCGGCTGGCCATTGACCCCAAAACCACCCTGGTAGGGCGGCGGGGGGGAAAGATGTGACAGACCGCTGCCGAGCAAGGTCCAATTCAAGCCATTGCCGGAGCCATACACATTGTAGCCACCGCAAATGATGATGTCGCCATGATCGCCGGGCATGGATTGGTTGACCCAGGCACCGGCGGCCTGATTCCAATAGGCCTCGTCACTCTGCGGCAGAATCGGATGCACGAACCGTCCGAGGGCGGGATCAAAGGTGTAAAGGCGCGCGGGATTGGTGGGGTTGTAGCTGGTGAAGACGATGGGGTTTCCGGCGGCGGTGACCTCCAGGCCGAGCACGTCAAAGTTCACGCGATTCGTGATGCCGTCGCAACCGGGCAACAACTGCCAGGCGGTCGGATTGGGAAAGCTGTTGGAATAAACGTAGGTGGAGGCGCCGGAGACGTAAGAGACGAAGACGCTGTCCCGCGCGGGCGAGATTTTCATCCGGCTCACGACGGTCGGATGCTGGGCCCAAAGCGTCCAGTCGCCGTTGGTGGTAGCGACGGCCTGAAGGGTGGCCAGTTCCAAGCCGGCGGCGATGAAAGCCAACCAGTACCATCCCAATGGTTTAATGCCCGCAGCCCGAATGAATCGCCCCGGTAGATTCGCCGACTCCCGGCATTGGCTGGCTCGGATTCTTTTCATCATTTCAACCATAGATTCATTACGCGCGACGGCCAATACGCCGGTTGGCGTATGGGTGCGGAAACCGCGATGTCCGCAAGCATCCAAGCATGTGGGAGGGAGAAAGCTGCTGAAATAATGACATGGAATCAGCCGATTATGGACAAGGTGCCACGAAACTCGACAGAGCGAAACATGCCGACTTCGGTATTAGCGTGGTTTTACCCATGAATAACGTCCACAGTCGATTGGCATTCCCCCTGCTCAAATCAACCTAAGAGATATGATCCAGATCATTCACCAATTTTGCAAATCAGCCCGCTGCAAGCCGGCCGACATCGTGATCGAATGGGACTCCAAAACCGGCGCACGCATGACCGCCAAGGGTCCCGATGGCGTAAAGATCTCCGTGCGTGTCCTTTGCGGCCTCAATCATATGGCCCAAGTTTTGTTGCTGGTCATCACCGGGCAAGAAAAACATTATCCGCAGATGCTTAAGCAGCAGAAGCAACTCGAAGCCAAAATCCGTGAGTGGCAGGCGGAACAGGTGGGCGTCACTGAATCCGACGCCAGTGGCGGTTATCCGAGAGCGGAGGATGAGGTTGTCGTCAAAGATTGGCGCCGGGCGGACAATCCGGCGGAAGTATTGCGGTGTTTCCCGGCGCAACCCAAGCCCGACGAGCTGATCGATCTGTGGCAGCTCAACAAAACGTTCGCGAGTCCCGCGCTGACGACCTTGTTGAAAAAACATAGCCGCTGCATACATCCCGCAGCTTAAAGGCTGTGGACTCCGTTTTGCATGGGGGGGCGAGCGACGGTCATCCCGTCTTGCCATTGAGGGACTTGGATGGTCCAACGCCAGGGCCTGGGCAAAAAATCGCCATTGCCATTGGGGGCGGTCATGGGTGAGAATTCTGCATGCTATCCCGGGTTTGTTCAGCGGCAGTTAATGGCATCGACGCCTATGCGGTGGAAGTGGAAGTCAACTGCGGCTATGGCGAAACCTTCATTGCCCTGGTCGGTCTGCCCGACGCGGCGGTAAAGGAATCCAAGGATCGCGTCACCACGGCGCTCACAAATTCCGGCTATCAATTTCCGATGGGCAAAACCACGATCAACCTCGCCCCTGCCGACGTAAAAAAAGAGGGGCCGAGCTTCGATCTGCCGATTGCGCTGGCGTGGCTGGCGGCGAGCGAACAGATCGAGACGGACCAGCTCGACAATTTTGTGGCGGTGGGCGAACTGGCGCTGACCGGCGGCGTGCGTCCGGTGAAGGGGGTTTTGCCGATTGCGCTGCGGGCCAAGGCCGAGGGCAGGGTGGGGGTGCTGGTGCCGGCGGAAAATGCCGCCGAAGCGGCGGTGGTGAAGGGGTTGCAGGTGATTCCGGTGCAAAATCTCCGCGAGGCGGCGCAGTTTCTGGAGGGGGAAATCCGCATTGCTTCGACAAAGGTGGATCTGGCCCAATTGTTTGAACAGGTGGTGGATGACGACAATGATTTTGCGGAGGTCAAGGGCCAGGAGAATGTGAAGCGCGCATTGGAAATCGCGGCGGCGGGCGGGCACAATGTCATTCTCATCGGTCCGCCGGGCACAGGCAAATCCATGCTGGCGAAGCGGCTGGCCACGATTTTGCCGCCGCTGACACTGGATGAGGCGCTGGAGACGACGAAGATTCACAGCATTGTCGGGTTGCTGAAAGCCGGTCAGGCGCTGGTGACGCAGCGGCCGTTCCGCGCGCCGCATCACACGGCGAGCGATGCGGGGCTGCTGGGCGGCAACATCAATCCGACGCCGGGCGAAATTTCGCTGGCGCATAACGGCGTGCTGTTTCTGGACGAATTGCCGGAGTTCAAGCGCAGCGTGCTGGAGACGATGCGGCAGCCGCTGGAAGAAGGCCTGGTGACGATTTCGCGCGCGGCGGGCACGATGACGTTTCCGAGCCAGTTCATGCTGGTGGCGGCAATGAATCCGACGCCGGACGGCAAAATGCCGGGCGAATCGCGGTCGTCACCGCGGGAGATCCAGAATTATCTGGGGCGCATTTCGGGGCCGCTGCTGGACCGGATTGATTTGCACATCGAGGTGCCGGCGGTGAAGTTCCGTGAGATGTCCGAGGTGCGCGCCGGCGAGACCTCGGCGCAGATTCGCGCGCGCGTGATTGCCGCGCGGCAGCGGCAGCACGAGCGCTTTGCGGCCAGACCCAAGACCACCTGCAACGCGCGGATGGGCCCGCGCGAGCTGAAGGCGCATTGCGGACTGGATGAAGCGACGCGCGAGCTGCTGAAGCAGGCGATGACGGAATACAACCTGAGCGCCCGCGCCTACGACCGGATTTTGAAGGTGGCCCGCACGATCGCCGACCTGGCCGGCGCGGAAAGCATCACGAGCGATCATATTGGCGAGGCGATCCAGTTCCGCTCGCTGGACCGGCAGTTGTGGGGGTGACGCTGAGACCGCTGGCCGGTGCCGGCCAACCGAGTTTTTTCTCGTGGTGAATTGCGGTTGATGGCATAAACTTGGATCATGTTCACCCCGCGACAGCGTCCCATTTTTCTGGCGTTGGCCACGCTCGCGGTAATCTGGGCGGTGGCCATGGCGGGTTATCAGCTCGCCAAAAACGCCACGGTCACGCCGGAAAAAGTCAGCGCTTACACCGGTTCCCTTGATTTCAGCCGTTTATCCGCCGCAGACCGGGCGGCCGCCCTGAAAAGACTGGCGGCCATGCTGAACGCGCTTTCGCTCGAAGAACGGCAGCGCCTGCGGCTCGACCGCACGGCTTACAAGTGGTTTGATCAAATGACCGAAGCGGAGAAGAGCGCCTTTCTGGAAGCGACCATGCCCACCGGTTTCAAACAAATGCTCGGCGCGTTCGAAGACTTGCCGGCCGACAAGCGTCAAAGGGTCATTGATCAAGCCGTCAAACAAATGAAAACCGCCCGCGACCAAATGGCCGCCGGTGGGAAAATGCCGCCGGCGGGCACCAATGGCGTTGAATTGAGTCCGGAGTTGCAGGAGCAGGTGACGAAGATCGGCCTGAAAAGCTTTTACAGTCAGAGCTCGGCGCAAACCAAGGCGGAAATGGCGCCGCTGCTGGAGGAAATCCAACGCAACCTGGAAAGCGGACGCATGCTGCGCGGCCCGCGACAGCCATGAAGTTTCCCGCACGCAAGCAACCGGCGTTCACGCTGGTCGAACTGCTGGTGGTGCTGGCCATCATCGCGCTGCTGGCGGCGCTGCTGCTGCCGGCCCTGGGGCGGGCCAAGGAATCGGCCCGCGCCACGGTCTGCTTGAGCAACCTCCATCAGGTGGGCATTGCGCTGCAAATTTATGTCTCGGAAAACAACAACCATCTGCCGGTGATGCGCGATGTTTCGACCGACCCGGCGGTGGCGGCCACCAACACCTTTCCCTGCATCCAAAAGGTGTTGGCGGCCCAATTGGGTAACACGAACGTTTTGCGCTGTCCGGCGGACACCCTGCAATTGTTTGAGCACACGGGCTCCAGCTACGCCTGGAACAGCCTGCTCAACGGGGAGGACGCGGACCATTTGAAGGTGTTCAACCTCCACTTCGATCCGCACGAAATCCCGGTCGTTTACGACAAGGAAGATTTTCACAAGGCGCGCGGCGCGGGCAAGGCGGTGAATTATCTCTATGCGGATGGCCACATCAAAAACCTGCTGACGATCGAGGGATCCAAATGATCCAGCTTGCCCATGTCAGCAAGAAATTCGCCGGGCGCATGGCGGTGGACGACCTGTCCTTCACCGTGGCGCGCGGGGAAATTTTCGGACTGCTCGGCCACAACGGCGCGGGCAAAAGCACGGCCATCGGCATGATGCTGGGCCAGGTCTGGCCGACGGGCGGCACCGTGCAAATCTGCGGCCACGATGTGCAGGCCAACCGCAGCGCGGCGCTGCGGCCGGTCGGGGCGATCTTTGAAGCGCCGGTTTTCTACGATTACCTGAGCGCCTGGCGGAACCTGGAAATCTTGAGCGCGTACACGGCGCCCACGTCCAAGGCGCGGCTCCGCGAGGTGATTGACTGGGTGGGCCTGACCGGCCGGGAGCAGTCCAAGGTGCGGACATATTCGCATGGGATGCGGTCGCGGCTCGCGCTAGCGCAGGCGCTCCTGCCCAAGCCGGAGTTGCTCATTCTCGATGAACCGAGCGACGGGCTGGACCCCGAGGGCATTCACGAAATGCGCCTCACGATTCTCCGCCTGCAGCGCGAACTCGGGCTGACGATTCTGCTTTCCTCGCATTTGCTGAACGAAGTGGAGCAGCTTTGCACGCGCATTGCGGTGTTGCAGCAGGGCAAAAAGGTGTTTGAGGGCAACGTGGCGGATGTCCGGACCGCGCGCGGCAAAGTGGCGCTGAAGACGGCGGATTTTGGCCGGGCCACCCGGCTGCTGCTGGAGCGCGGCTTGATCACGGCCACGGTCGAGGAGCGGTTCATCACACTGGCCGATGGCCGGACGACGGCGGAAGTCACGCAAACGCTGGTGGCCGCGGGCCTGCCGGTGGCCGGCATCTGGCAGCACGAACAGACCGTGGAAGATTTTTATCTCAACCTGATCAAGCCGCCGCCGGCCAAAAATTAAGCCATGTTTTCCGCCCAGCTCAAAAACGAACTCTGGAAGTTGTTTGGCAAGAAGCGCACGTACATCGGCTTCGGGGCGTTCCTGCTGGCGCAGACGGCGATGCTGCTGGCGTTCAAATACACGCGCTGGCAAAGTGATTTTGAAAAACTGCTCGCGGGCAACGGCTATCTCGCGACGGAATTCATCTCGGTGCTCACGGTCTCGCTCGTGATGCTGATCCCGCAAATCATGCTGCTCATGCCGCTCTACGCCACGCTGGTGGGCGGCGATCTGGTGGCGAAGGAGGCGGAGGATGGCACGCTGCGCATGATATTATCCCGGCCCATTTCGCGGCTCCGGCTGCTGTTCGTGAAGTGGAGCGCCGGCATCATTTTCGCCATTGTGCTGGTGGTGGCGCTCGGCCTCACGGCCCTGGGGTTTGCGAGCCTGTTGTTTCCGTGGCGGGGGATGTTTGTGTTTTCGCCGGGGCAGGCGTTCAGCGTGTTCTCCGCGCACGAAGGGCTGCTGCGGTTTGGTTTCTCCCATCTGTTTCTGGCGGTGAATGCGAGCGTGATGGTCTCCCTTGCCTTCATGTTTTCCTGCTTCAACATGAAACCGGCGGCGGCGACGATCCTGGCGCTCTCGGTGCTGTTCGTGAGCATGGTCATGGAAAACATCCCATTTTTTGACCGCTACGAAAACTGGTTCATCACGCACCATTTCAAATGCTGGCTGCTGATCTTCCGCGATCCGGCGCCGTGGACGCAAATCTGCCAGTCGGAGATCGTGCTGTTCGCCGTGAGCGCCACGGCCTTTGTGATTGGGGCGATGGCGTTTCAGGTGCGGGACATCAAGTCGTGAAGGGGGCGTTCGCTGGTATTCATTTTCGGCGGGTTGGAGCATTGCCTGCAATGCTGTGGCGTTATGGCAAATGTCAGCAGATCATCATCCGGAATCGGATGTAGAACATACCAGCCGGGGGCAGCGCCAGCGGGGGAGAAAATGTGAACAACCTTGGCTCCTGCCAGCGGAGAATAAATACCATGCCATTATTCCACGATCAACCGTTTCACGCCCTGACAACCATCGCGCCTTTGAACAGAAAAAGGGCCAGACGGCTGCTGCCATCTGGCCCTTTGCCCGCAAGGGATCCCGGTCGCGGGTCGGCCTCCGCCGGGCGAAGTGATTAAACGGGATTAATTACTTGGCCGGCGCTTCCAATTTCTTCCTGGCCTCGGCAGGCACTTCAATCTTGGTGGTGCCGACGTCCTTGATTTCAACCGTGGTGGTGCGGTCCTGGTTCATTTCGTTGCCGTTGAACTCGACCTTGCCGGAGACCTTGAACTCAAATTTCACAAGCGCGCCATCTTTGAGCCAGAACTTCGCCGAACCTTTGGCATCGGTGATCGTCGGCCCGCCACCACCGCCGCCGCGACGAAAACGCAGCAGGTTCTTGGCGGCATCCTCGGTCTGATCCCCGCCCACAGCATCGCCATCGGCCTTGAGTTCTTTCACGCCACCGGCAATCTCCACGGCTTGTTCGGCAGGCGCCTTCAAATTTCGGACCATGCTGGCCATGAACCGACCGGGACCTTGCTCGCCTTCCACGTCCGCGGGGGTTTGCCATTCACCATCGCGGTTGGTGAACGCCGCCTTGTCGCCCTTTTTGACGACCTCATATGAGTTGTCGCCAAAGGAAGATTTCACGTCAAGATAGCCTTCTTTTTCGACTTTTCCCTCGGTTGGGCCGGGATGAAACGGCGAGTCTGCAGGCACGGTTACAGTGGATTTCCAACTGTAATTCGCCTGCTCGCCCAGTTTCTTGGCGGCAGCGGTGAGGTCATCTTTGGCGGCGGCGGCGGACAGTGACCAAGCCGCGAACAGAGCGGCGCAACACAGGAGGGGTTTTTTCATCGTATTTTGGTGTTTTTGTGGTGGTTAATGATTGCCCCGATTACAGTTAACGGACGAACAACCCCGGTTATGCTGGGCGCATGGTTAACATGATTGAAAACTGAGCCCGGCCAATTCCAAATCATCGTTTCCAACAGCATAGCAAGGGGGGCATGCACACCATTTGGCACCTAAGTCCGTGGGGTGTCAAGAATTTGCCAATCGGAGACCATTCTGCCGGGGGTGAGCGTGACGGTCTTTGTAATTGATATCAAGTCTTGGAGGAGGCGGCTGCGGGCGGTGATCTAATATTTTCCGCGGGCTGGCCGCTTGACAACTGCCGCCTCGCGTCCGAAGGTGCTTGGCCCCCAAACCGGATTAATCTTAAGTAATGAGGCACTTATGAAGGCATTCAGTCAGCAACAGCACGAACTCGCCGCGTATCTGGTTTCGGCATTTGAAGATTGCCAGTTGCCTTCGCCGGAGGCCGACAGTTGCCTCATCTATTCGCTCAAGCAAATGTCACCCGCCGAGCGGGCGGAGTGGCTTTACGCGTTGCACGAGAGCGAACTCCAGTTTCTGGCCAGCTATCACCACATTTGTTTGCATAACTCCTGGGCGTCCGATCTGGCCAGCGTCTCGGCCTTGCGGTCGACGCATCCGCCGCCGGGGGAGGCCCTGCCCAACTGCTACCGCGCCCGGGCCGGCCAATAATTCCAGTGCCGCGGAAGGTGTGCGCGAACCATTGTGAGGGCGATGGGGCGCGGACGGGCGGAAGGCAGGACGCAAACACCGATGCGCGGCATGATCAGGAAATGCAGGGCAAAGGGAGCCGGGAAACGCGCGGCCGCGCGTGGCCAAATTCCCAAAAGAAAACTGGTGGGTTGGCGGGGACTCGAACCCCGGACCAATGCCTTAAAAGGGCACTGCTCTACCAACTGAGCTACCAACCCGACAGGGCATGGAATAATATATTAAGGAGTCTGGAGCGCAAGATTTTTCCCCGGCTCAGCAAGGCGGCGCTGAAACGCGGCTTTCTGGGCGCTGGCACGGACGGAGGGCCGGGCGCACGGGGGATTATTGGCGCGTCGCGATTCCGGGCGAACGCCTCGCCGCAGGCAGGACGATTTCGGCCAAAGGGCGGGGGTAAACGGGCGGCCATTACCAACCAAAGGCATCAATTCGGTTGGCGGAACCGCCCGGGGACGTTTAATCTGCGCCATGCGGTTGCATGACCGATATTTTTTCCGCGAGCTGCTCACGCCGATGGCCCTCTGCCTCGGCGGGTTTCTGGTGTTCTGGGCTTCCTTTTTTTTCTTCACCGAACTGGAGCACATGCGCGAGGCCAGCCTGCATTTTGTCGAATCGCTGGAATATGCCGTGGCCATGATGCCGGGCTTTTTCATCACGGTGCTGCCCATCACACTGCTGCTGGCGTTGTTGTACGCGCTGACCCACCATGCGCGGCATAATGAAATCACCGCCCTCCGCGCCGCCGGCGTGGGCTTGTGGCGGCTGTGCGCGCCTTATTTTATCGTGGGCCTGGCCACCACCGGCATTTATTTCGTGCTGAACGAAATCGTGGTGCCGCGCTGCACCGGCTGGTCGGAGGAAATTTTATCGCGCCACGTCCAGAAGCCGGTGAATGCGAACGCGAAACCCAAGGGCTTCAGCAACCGCCAGGCGAACCGCGTCTGGCAGTTCGGCGCATATAATCCCGCCACGGTGACGATGATCAATCCCATCGTCACGTGGACCTCGGCGGACCGTGTCGCCCACGTCATCCGGGCCGCCCGGGCCCAGCTTACCAACAGTGTCTGGATGTTTTATGACGCACAGTTTTTAGTCCGAACCAACCAGCAGGCGGGGCTGGCCAAGGATTTTTTCACCAATGCCATCGCCATGCCCGCGTTTGAGGAAACCGCCGAGCGCATCCGGCTGGAATTGAAGTTCAATGACGCCCAGACCTTGCGCGCCTCGCGCAGCGCGGATATTCCGCTGTTCGAACTCTGGACCTATTTGTGGCATCATCCCGAGCTGACGGGCGAAGACGCGAACCGTTTGCGGACGAAGTTTCACGGGCGGCTCGCGGCGCCGTTCACGTGCCTGGTCGTGGTGCTGATTGCCATTCCGTTCGGGGCGCAGCCTGGCCGGCGCAACCTGTTTTTTGGCGTGGCGGGCAGCATTTTCATTGCGTTCGCCTTTTTTGTCCTGCAATCCGTGGGCATGGCACTGGGCGCCGGCGGCCATTTGCCGGGCTGGCTGGCGGCGTGGCTGCCCAATATGATATTTGCCGTCACGGGCATCTGGCTGATTTTCCGCATCCGGTAACCATTATTTTTTTAACGTGAGCGAGGAACTGGAAAAATTACGATCGAGCCACGAGCGGCTGCATGTGCTGTATCAAATCAGCAATGTCATCCATTCCACGCTGGATTCGCAGGAGGCGCTGCAGCTTATCGTCAGTGAGGCGGTCCGGGCCATGCGCGCCTCGTCCGGCTCGCTGGTGCTGATCAACCCGACGAGCGGCTTTCTCGAAATCGTTGCGGCGCAAAATCTTTCATCTGGCGCGCGGAAGCTAAAACTGCGCGTCGGCGAAGGCATCACCGGCTGGGTGGCGCAAACAGGCAAGCCCGTATGCCTCGGCGATGTGACCAAGGACAAACGCTACGTCAGCGTGCGCCGCGACGTGCGTTCGGAACTCGCCGTGCCGCTGGATGTGCAGGGGGAGATCCGAGGCGTCATCAACGTGGATTCCGAACGGGTGAATGCTTTTTCCACCGACGATCTCGATCTGCTCCAGGAACTTGCGCTCCAGGCGGCGAAGGTGATCCATAACACCTGGCTTTACGAGCAACTGCGGCTGAAGGTCATGCTGTTCGAGTCGCTCTCCACCGTCAGCCGCACGATCAATTCCACCCTGAATCTGGACGAAGCGCTGCGCGCCATCACCCGGGAGGCGTGCGAGCTGATGCGGGCGCGGATGTGTTCGCTCATGCTGCTGGATGACAGCCATGAGTGGCTGGATTTGCGCGCCAGCCACGGGGCCGGCCAGGCGTACATCAACAAGCCGCGGCTGAGCGTCGAGGAAAGTCTGCTCGGCGTGGTGGTGCGTCGGAAAAAGCCCGTGCAGGTGGCCAATGTGCAGGCCGACACCCGCTATCAAAACGTGGAACTGGCCCGGAAAGAGGAGCTGGTCTCGCTGTTGAGCGTACCGCTGATTTTCTCCGGCCAGGTCACCGGCACCCTGAGCGTTTACACGGCCCGCCCTTATAATTTTTCCAACGAAGAGATCAAAATCCTGGGCGCGCTCGCGGAATTATCGGCCATTGCCATCGAAAAGGCCCGGCTTTACGAACGCGTGGTGGATGTGGAAGAGCAACTGCGCCAAAACGAAAAACTCTCCGCCCTCGGCCTGCTCGCGGCCGAGGTGGCACACGAGATCCGCAATCCGCTCACGGTGATGAAGCTGCTGTATCACTCGCTGGACCTGAAGTTCGACGAGAAGGATCCGCGGTCCAAGGACGTCAAGATCATCGAGGCCAAAATCGAACACCTGAACAAGATCGTGGAGCAGATCCTGGATTTTGCGCGGACCACGGAACCCAAGTTTGCGCCCGTCAACCTGAACGATCTCGTGGATGAACTCGGTCTGCTGGTGCGACACAAGCTGGCGAACCAGGGCATCAAGCTGGTGCGCGATCTCCAGTCCGACCTGCCGCTGGTGCTCGGCGATGCGCCCCAACTGGAGCAGGCCTTTTTGAATTTGATCTTAAATGGCGCGGAAGCGATGGGCAACGGCGGCTCGCTCACCATCAAAACGCGCGCCCTGCAATCGGGCCATGTGGCCGTGGCCTTCAAGGACACGGGCGGGGGCATGAGTCCGGAACAAAAGGCGCGCGCGTTCAAAACCGTACTCGCCACCACCAAGGCCAAAGGCACCGGGCTGGGGCTGGCCATTGTCGGCCGCATCATCGAGACCCATCACGGGCAGATCCGCATTTTATCGCGCCCGGGCCGCGGAACCACCATGCGCATCACATTGCCGGTGAAGTAGATATTTGGCAGACGGCACTTGTGGTCCAAGGGGGTCAACAACCCTGCCGGGCGCAACTCGTCGCGAGCCGTTAGCAAGAGCACGAGTTTCGCGGATACTCAGACGCCCGCCTCGCCAACTTTCAGACCAATAATAAAATCCACCGTTTTTGACCGAACGAAGGCCGGTTTCGGGCGTGCCGCGATTGATTTCTCCGGCGAATTTTCTTGCCAGAGCCGGACTCAAAATCATTCAATCGCTGCTGATTTATTATGAATTATACCAAATCGCAGTGGTGGGAACGCTTCCAAAAGTATTACACCGAGTTTCCGGAGCTCAATCTGGCCATCGACCTGAGCCGCATGAACGTGGATGACGCGTTCTTCGCCGCCATGGAGCCGAAAATCCAAAAGGCCTTCGCCGACATGAACGCCCTGGAAGCCGGAGCCATCGCCAACCCCGATGAAAAGCGCATGGTCGGCCATTATTGGCTGCGCACTCCCGCCCTCGCCCCCACCAAGGAAATCACCCAGGAAATCGAAGCCGCCCTCTCCAAAATCAAGGCTTTCGCTGCTAAAATCCACAATGGCGAAATTCTCGGCGCCGGCGGCGAGTTCAAAAACTTCCTGCTCATCGGCATCGGCGGCTCCGCGCTGGGACCGCAATTTGTCGCCCAGGCCCTCGGCAATCCCCGCAAGGACAAGCTGAAACCCTACTTTTTCGACAACACCGACCCCGATGGCATGGTTCGCACACTGGCTGCCATCGGTAAAAAGCTGGATCGCACGCTGTGCATCGTCATTTCCAAATCCGGCGGCACCAAAGAAACCCGCAATGGGATGTTGGTAGCCCAGGCGGCTTATGAAAAGGCTGGCCTGAATTTCGGCAAGCACGCCGTGGCGGTCACCATGTTCGGCAGCGAACTGGATAAATATACTTTGGCCGGCCAATGGATCGAACGCTTCCCCATGTGGGATTGGATCGGCGGCCGCACCAGCGAACTTTCGGCTGTGGGTTTGCTCCCAGCCGCGCTTCAAGGCATCGATATTGATGGGTTGGTCGAAGGCGGTCGCATCGCCGACGCGGCAACACGTACATATAACGTTAAAGAAAACCCAGCAGCCCTGCTTTCACTGGCTTGGTATGCTTCCGGTAACGGTAAAGGTTCTAAAAACATGGTGGTTCTGCCTTACAAAGATCGGCTGGAATTGTTCTCGAAATATTTACAGCAATTGGTCATGGAATCCTTGGGCAAAGAATTGGATTTGGACGGCAAACTGGTGAATCAAGGACTGTGCGTCCTAGGCAACAAAGGCTCAACCGACCAACATTCCTACATCCAGCAACTTCGCGACGGTTTGAATGACTTCTTCGTGACCTTCATTGAAGTCCTCAAAGATGAACCCGGCACCCAGATCTTCACGGAGCCCGACGCCACCTCTGGCGATTTCTTGGAAGGCTTCTTTCTCGGCACACGGTCTGCCCTGGCTGAAAACGACCGGGAATCGCTCACCATCACCGTCAAAGACGTGGATGCCAAAACGGTTGGCTTGCTGATCGCCCTGTTCGAGCGCGCCGTTGGTTTTTACGCCAATTTTGTCAACATCAACGCCTACCACCAACCAGGCGTGGAAGCCGGCAAAAAGGCCGCGGGAAATGTCCTCGCCATCCAGCGGGAGATCATCCGCTTCCTGAAAGCCAACTTGAACAAGCGCTTCACCGCAACTGAACTCGCCCAAGCGATCAACCGCGCGGAAGATGTGGAGACCGTTTTCAAGATCAGCGAACATCTGGCCGCCAACAAGGCGCGCAAGATTTCAAAGAAAGCTTCAGCGAACGTGTTTGAAGCCACCTATAAAATGGTTTAGTCTGCCCGATGTTCGTTTATCCCAAGCGGTATGATGTCATTGTCGTCGGTGCTGGTCATGCCGGTGTGGAGGCGGCCTTGGCTGCCGCGCGCATGGGATGTCAGACTTTGCTGCTGACGATCAATGCCGATTCCATCGGCCAGATGTCCTGCAACCCCGCCATTGGCGGATTGGCCAAGGGACATCTGGCCCGAGAAATTGACGCCCTCGGCGGAGAAATGGGCAAGGTCACCGATATGACCGGGCTGCAGTTTCGGATGCTCAATAAGAAAAACGGTCCGGCGGTCTGGGCGCCCCGAGCCCAGTGCGACAAGAAGGCCTACCAATTTCTCCTCAAATGGGTTTGCGAGTCGGAACCCAATCTCGACGTCAAGCAGGGTCAGTCCGCCAAAATTCTTCACAAGGATGGCGTCGCCTTCGGCATCGAGACCACCTTGGAAGTTCAATACCTCGCCCAAGCCATCGTCCTCACCACCGGAACGTTTCTCCGCGGCCTGATGCACATCGGCACCAACCAGCAGTCCGGCGGTCGGGCAGGTGATGCCGCCGCGATGAATTTATCCGCCTCACTTCAAGAACTCGGCTTGGAGTTGGGTCGGCTCAAGACCGGAACCCCACCCCGGCTCCTCCGAAAGTCTTTGGATTTTTCCAAGACCGAGACCCAATTTGGGGACGAACCCGTCTCATACTTCACTTTTTGGAAGGATAATTTGTTCCACATGGAACAATCGCATGTTCCATCGCCGGTTTTGAGCCTTTCTGGCGGAAAATATCCCCCTGGTTCGATCTTAGACCGCATAAATGGCCAGTTGCCTTGCCATATAACTTACACAACCGGCAAGACGGCGGAAGTGATCCGCAAGAACCTCCACAAGTCGCCGATGTACTCCGGACAGATCGAAGGCGTGGGTCCGCGCTATTGTCCGTCCATCGAGGATAAGATCGTCAAGTTCGCGGACAAGGAACGGCACCAAATTTTCCTAGAACCGGAAGGGATTGGGACGGATGAGTTCTATGTCAATGGCTGTTCGACCAGTCTCCCGTTCGAAGTCCAGGTGGAGATGATCCGGACGATCATTGGTTGCGAGCATGCCGAAATCCTCCGGCCGGCCTATGCCGTGGAATACGACTTCGCGTTTCCCACCCAACTCTATCCTTCCTTGGAGACCAAAGTCTGCGCCAATCTCTTTTTGGCCGGACAAATCAACGGCACCTCCGGTTATGAGGAGGCGGGTGCCCAAGGGTTGATGGCCGGCATTAATGCCGCGCGCAAAGTCCAAAACCTGGCACCCATTGTTCTAGGACGCGATCAAGCCTATATCGGAGTGCTGATCGACGACCTCGTCACCAAGGGAACCACCGAGCCCTACCGGATGTTTACCTCGCGCGCGGAATACCGCCTCCTGTTGCGCCAGGACAATGCCGACCTGCGCCTAAGTCAGCTCGGACGCGATATCAATTTGCTCCCGGTCAAGAACTACAACATCTTTGCGACCAAGCGATCCGCGATTACCACGGAGATCAGCCGGCTCAAGTCCACCCACCACGAACACGACTCGCTGGCCAAGATACTGTCCCGACCGGAAATGACATATCAAAGCCTGCCCGGGCGGAATACGGAGCTAACGGAAGAGGTGGTGCAGCAGGTGGAAATTGCCATCAAGTATGCCGGCTACATTGACCGGCAGGAGGCCGAGGTGGGCAAGTTAAAGAAGTTGGAAGATAAAAACATCCCGGCCAGCTTCGATTATAAGAATGTTCCGAGCCTGCGACTGGAAGCGCGGCAGAAGCTCGCCAAGATCCAGCCGCAAACCATCGGCCAGGCCGCGCGCATTTCTGGCGTCTCGCCGTCCGACATCAGCATCCTTTTGGTCTGGCTCAAACGAGCTGGCGAGGTGAAACAACCAGCGCCCGAACCCGTCTGCGAAACCGGCAATCTGGAAACCTGAGCGACCGGAACCAAAACTGCAGATGACGCATGAGGAGGGGAATGACCGAAATCTGCCGCGGGGAAACGGGTTGGCCAAAAAGCAGTCAGGTAGGATTGAACCACAGAGGCGACAGATGACGCAGCTAAAAACAAAATCTGGGGATATGCCCATCTTTCCCTTGCCCATTACTGTTTGAGGTTCGCGCTTCGCCAGAGTACTGCGTGTTGAACCAAACGACACCCAAAGGGAATCAAGTGCCTGACCAGAAAACAAAGCGCATTTCAGCCGACAACTGGCCCACTGACATCTCGCGCTTCCGGTTGCTACATCCGTACAATCCGCGAAATTCTCGGTTCACATTTCAGAATTAGGATAGAAGGGTAATGCCCAAGCGACAAAGTGAAGCCGATAATATTGTGCAAATAACTGGTATATAAATTCTTATATAATTTCTACACCATCTTAGTAAATCATTTACGCAAGCCCAACCGTTTAGGTAGGGCGAGTCGTCCTCTACACGCCAACTGCAACCCGCGTTTCCTGACTCGCCACGACAGCACACACCGAATGACGCGCCCTACCCGTGCCAAGGACTTGAGAAACGACAAAGCAAACAAAGCGACAACAATTTGGCCGCTTTTGTTGGCAAAATTCAAATTTCACTTTTTGACTCCACGTTTATTGGGGTGCGACAAAAAGGGTAAGAGACTTCTAGACCTCGGCCACACTGGGCTATCAGCCTGTTTCAGAAATGTCGCCTTTCCATTGAAAAGCAATCTGTCTTGGCTTGAAAATCGGCATATCCCTTGATGCAACAAAGTCTTTTGCGAACGTCACAAAATCATCTGGAGATTTTTGAAAGAGGGCGACCTCATCAAATGTGAGCTTCATCGCAATGTCGAAACAGCCTATTCCTGGCACAGTCGCCAACAGAACGTAGTCTGCCGACTGCTCCGCCTTGAAAACACAAAACCACCATTTTGAATCCGTGTAAATTAGGCGAAAGGTCATAAAGTCCGCACTTCACTTTCTGTTAAGCGATTCCCCTGTTTTAACTTGGCAATCGGACTGGAATGCGTTCATATCTTTGCAGCCAATTCCTCGCTTGCTGGCGAACATATTGTTCCCACGCAGCAATCGCTTTCGGGCCATACTTGCCGTCAAAGGACACCTCTTGCGGACGTCCCGTCAAGTCGCCGTGTGCCAAAAGTAACTGTTACCCGGGCTGGGGTATCGTTGTGCCAAAAGGGTGTTACCCGATGGCCTTGGTTCTTGGTTAACTATTTGTTCGCTCCGAAGCGAGTTAAAACGAGCCGGGGGG
>Ga0302322_100000987_pt1 | contig 22689 bp, 24 predicted proteins | sample Fen_T0_2_FD_203757 | JGI IMG/M metagenome (GOLD analysis project Ga0302322, IMG submission 203757) | Peat permafrost microbial communities from Stordalen Mire near Abisko, Sweden - Fen_T0_2 | ecosystem: Environmental > Terrestrial > Soil > Wetlands > Permafrost | place: Sweden: Abisko...
CCTGGCTCAACCCTGCTCGCATTGAGAACGACATCGCTGCCCAGGCTCTCGGCCCGCAGCGCAGCAGCGCCAACATCGACCCGCGCCGCCAGTTCGTCGAGAGCTGCGTCGGAAAGCGTGATGTCAGCTTGATGCGAACGGCCGATCGTGTAGCTGCCACACGCGAGGCGCTCGATGACGCCGCCATGGCATCCCGACTTTACATGCAGTTCAACGTCGGGTGCCAGACTCGCAACCGCTGGCGCCGGGCTTTGATGCATCGTCACGAGCTTGCTCCAGACCGATCGCACGTCGTGATTGGATCATGCGTAGACAGAAAGGCCGGAGCAACGGCGAGCCGTTGCTCCGTCCTGATAATGGCGCGGCGCGGGTCGAAACCCGGCGTGGCGTATCAGCCGATATTCGGACGCTGCTGCGCCGCCGTTTCGATCGAGCCCAGCTTGGTCTTGACCGAAGTGATCTCAGCATTGGTCTGGATCGCCTGATTGAAGGCGTCCGTCATCTGCTGAATGGCCTGGTCGGTGGTGCTGGGAGTGGTAGTTGAGCTGGAAGAGCTGCTAACAGCTGCAGTCGACATCAGAAATCTCCGTTTTACTTCGATGGGTCGAGGACGACGGCCGGGCGGTCTGTCCGCCTTGGGCCGGGAGGTGAACGTTCGGCGGTGTTCCGGCCCACGGCCACGCGGCCGTACCATCTACCGTGCCTTGGATTCACCTCTCGGCCGAAGCACGAAGCCAAAATCGGCCGGTTGGGGTTGGGCGACGTTATTGGTTCGCCGTCCAATCCCAGTTTCATAAGGCGTGCCTCAGCCGACGTTGGGCCGCTGCTGCGCCCCCGTCTCGATCGAACCAAGCTTGGTCTTGACCGAGGTGATCTCAGCATTGGTCTGGATCGCCTGATTGAAGGCATCCTCCATCTGCTGAATGGCTGTCTGGATCGAGGACGGAGCGGTCGAGCCGATGCTTGATGCACCGCTGGGACCGCCTGCCCCGTCGGCCGGCGGCGTGTAGCCGCTGTCGGCCGGCGAGTGACCGTGGTCAGGACATCCTCTCCGGTCATCGCAATCGAGGTTGCGGCTGGCGCACGAGTTGACGGACATGGATGTTTTCCTTTCGACGGCTCGCGATCGGGGCGGTATCACGGCGCTATTGGGCGCCGACCGCCCCTGCAAGCACCTGGGACAACTCACTATTGATCGTCGCGGCGAGCGACGGATTGCCGGACAGCGCGCTCTCGATGTCCTGGCTGAGCGTGCTGATGGCAGTCTTTGTCGTCGGGCTCAGCGCATCCGAGGCCTGACCTCCGCCCTGCTGCAACTGCGACAGAGCATGCGCGATCTCGCCGAGGATCTGGTTCTTGGTTGCGTCCGACAGTCCCGACGCGCCCGCCACCTGGTCCGCGATGTTGCCGAGCGTCTCCGCCAGTTGGCTTTGCTGCGAACCGTCCTGGCTGCCGGGCTGAGTTTGGGTGCCATCGCCGGCTCCGGTGCTCTGGCTCCGACCAGCGCCGTTGGCCTGGCTCAGCTGACTGAGAAGCTGGGTGATCTCGCCAAGAATCTGGTTCTTGGTTGCGTCCGACAGCCCCGACGCGCCCGCCACCTGGTCCGCGATCTTCCCGAGCGTCTGCGCTAATTGGCTTTGCTGCGAACCGCCCTGGCCGCCCGCCTGCTGCAGCTGTTGGACCGCGGCGTCGATCAGCGCCTGATTGGCCTGCGGCGTGTTGTTCGCTTTGACGAGGCCGAGCAACTGGCTCGCGTCCTGGCTGCCGGACTGAGCCTGGCTGCCATCGCCGGCTCCGCTGCTCTTGCTCGGACCAGTGCCGTTGGCCTGGCTCAGCTGACTGAAAATCTGGCTGATCTCGCCGAGGATCTGGTTCTTGGTTGCGTCCGACAGCCCCGACGCGCTGGCGATCTGGTCGGCAATCTTGCCGAGCGCCTGGATCAACTGCTGGTTCGGCTGGGACGATTTGCCTTCGCCAGCGCCGGCTCCGTTGATTTGGCTAAGAATCTGCGCGATCTCGCCGAGGATCTGGTTCTTGGTTGCGTCCGACATCTCGGGCGCGCCCGCCACCTGTTGGGCGATCGTGCCGAGCGCTTGCGGCATCTGGCTCTGTTGTTGTGGCTGATGGCAGGATCGCGCGCGATCCTGGCCGCTCATGTCCTGAACGGCGGCGTCGATCAGCGCGATGTTCTGCTGCGGCGTGTTCGAACTGCGGACCATGCCGAGCAGCTGGCTGGCATCCTGGGCAAGCTGCTGCGATGACGCCTCATGGAAGCAGCTTGCGAAACGGGCAGAAGCGTCCGCGGTGTCCATGCGATCAGCGACTGAATGCTCGTAGCTCGAGACGTGGCTGCTCCGCATCCCCTGGCTCATTGGCGATACTGTCATTTGCATCTCCCTTGCTGCGGGAACGGCCGACATGACCGAGCACCGCGAAAACTACACCCATCTGCTGCCGCCGACGGCAAACCGGCGGCAGTCCCTGCGCTCTTCCTGGGATCAGCCGGTAGGATCGGGCGCATTGGAATTCTCATCGCCCGCCTGCATCATTTCCTGCACCGCATCCTGGCCGACCGTCATCAACATGAAAGCCGCCGCCTTCGGCAGCGCCTCGGCAAAGGCCTGATCGAACTGCGTCTGATCCGACGTCGTCGGGGTATTGTCCGTGCTTGCCGCCGCTGCGGGCGCCGCACCGTTTACGACATCCACCGTCATCTGCTTCTCTCCTCGTCATCTGCTCCAAAAGGCAGCTGCATCTGGTTTTTCGTCGTCTCATCGGCTGGACCGGTCACCCCAGCGGTCAAGGACTGCCGCCATCCGTGCCGGCAAACTTGACCATCGTGACCTGATCGGCGCGATAGACCATGACCACCGAGGGTTGCTCGCCATGCGGATGGATTGCCGCCTGGAGCGCCGCCAGCGTTCGCTCCACGAGCGCCACATATTGCGGTGGCCCGGAGATGAGCAGCAGATCCGACTGTTTGACCGCACGCAGCGGAAACCGCTCGTCGTTGATCGCGAGTTCGCGCATGGTGGCATTCAGGCGGTCGAGCGGAACCGCGCCGCGCGAGATCATCCGACTCACATTTTCCTTGCCCGAACTGACATAAAGCCGAAAGCCATCGAAGTACCACTCCAGGCCGTAACTGGCGCACAGATAGTCGAGAAACTCGCGCGACGTGAGAGCCGGCAGCGGTCCGCGTACCCGGCCGTGCACATCGGCGCTGACCTCGACCCGCAGCCCGGTGTTGCGTCCCAATTCCTGCAGCACCATACCGAGTTCCTGCTCGACCACGCTGTATTGGTACGGTCCCGATGGCCATGCCGGCTCTGCCACCACCGCGAACGAAACCAACTGCGAGACTGCAAGAGCAAGCGTTGCAGCAGCAATCGATCGTGCCAAACGGTCGGGTAGCGCGACGGTCAACCGGCGACCGCTGCGATTTTGCCGGATACTCCGGCCTAAGCGCATGCATGGATGCATCTCAGTCACGACAGTCACGCCAATCGTTTCCCAATCATGAGGCCGACCGTCGCGGTCGACGCAACCCAAATTCAACTACTCAACTATTACGCGAGTAGCGCCTGCACCGCAGGTGGCCTCCGACGCCCGTGAGTTATTGATTTAGGGATCGTTAAGTCAACACGCGCGCCCGCTATATATTTCGAATATATTCTGACAACATCGCGCCCGCCGCCGTATGGTCCGACCGCACTCAAGTGAGGTGAAGCGGCGTATGACGACGGTTGCAAATGCGCAGCTTGCATCGGGCCATCGACCCAGGGGCGCGGTGATCCGCGCCGACGAGCTTGCGCCCTGGCACGATGGTAACGCCTACCTCGAGGATGCGCGCCGTCGTAGCGCAGAAATCATCTCCGGCGCCCAACAGGCCTATGAGAGCGAACGGCTGCGCGGTTTCGAGGATGGGCGTCGGGCTGGGGTCGAAGATGCGGTCCGGCTGGTGGCCAATACCAAGGCGAAGGCTGACGCATTTATGGCGCGCCTCGAAGCCGATTTGGCCGATGTCGTCGTCGAGATCCTGCGCGAGATTCTTGCGCCGTTCGAAGCGGGAGATCTGGCCGCCCGCGCCGTGATCAAGGCCCTGGAGACCATGCGAAGCCACGCGCAATTGACGGTGCGAATTGCTCCCGACGATGTGGTCGAGCTTCGCGCCAGGCTGGCGGCGCTCGTTGGGCCGACGGATCACGCGGCGATACGGGTCGAGCCCGATCAAGACCTTGGAACGGGTCGCTGTCTGCTCGTCAGCGAATTCGGGCAAGTCGACGTCACAATCGAGACGCAGTTGCAGCTGATGGCGCAGGGCCTGCAAGCCATCGGTCGCACCGCCGCGCCATGATCGCACCACGTGAAACCTTTGTGGATCCGAGATCGATCTCGACGTCCGCAGGCCTTGGCTGCTGCGCGTCGACCGCGGTCTTGTAACGGAGTTGGTGAGATGAGTTTCAATGACGCCGTGGCGGCAATCGGGCCGAGTGTTCACTCGCACGGCATGGCGGCCGCTCCAGCGCAGGGCAGCTTCGAGACGGCACTCGATCAGGCGATGCAACCCGTGGCTGCGCAGAATACGTCGACGGAGATGCGCATTGCGCCTCCTCCGGTTTCGGATGGTCTTACCGCCAAGATCGTGGATCATCTGGGAAGCTTTTACGACCGTGCGCAAGTCTGGCAGGCCTCTGGCGCTGCAAGCCGCTCAGAACCGGCGGCGATGCCTGAGATCACGGGATCGATCCCGAAGCAGGGTGTGGCCGAGCCACCCGGTGCCGGCGCAACGGCGGGGGGATTCGATACGCGGCATGCGGTCGCGATGATCGAGCAGGCCTTCGCGTTCGCCATCGAGACTACGCTGGTTTCGAAGGCGTCGACCGAGTCGACGCGGATCTTCAATACCTTCCTCAAGGGGCAGTGACCGGCATGGCGATCGAGAGACACGGACGGTCGGTTGGCCGGCGTGCGCTGCGACCGGCGCTCGCGATCGCTGCGATGCTGCTGCTATGCGGCTGCAAGATCGATCTTTACAGCAAGCTTCAGGAGCGCGAGGCCAATCTCATCGTCGCCACGCTGTTGCGGAACGGACTGACGGCCGATCGGGTCGCGCTGAAAGACGGTTCGAGTACAGTTCGGGTCGAGGAGCAAGAGTTCGCCGCGGCGGTGACGCTACTCAATGCTGCCGGCCTGCCGCGCGCCAGGTTCCAGACCATGGCCGAGATCTTTCCTAGCGAAGGCCTCGTGGCGTCGCCGACCGAGGAACGCGCCCGGTTCATCTTTGCCCTCAGTCAGGAACTGTCGCGAACCGTCTCGGAGATCGACGGCGTGGTCACGGCACGCGTCCACGTCGTGCTGCCGAAGAACGATCCGCTACGTCAGGATCAGATGCCGTCCTCGGCCTCGGTGTTCATCAAGCATGATCGGCGCGCGCCGGTCACCGCGCTGTTGCCGCAGATCAAGACGCTGATTGCCAACAGCGTCGAAGGGCTGACTTACGACAAGGTGTCGGTGGTATTCGTGCCGGCCGACGCCGAAGAACGCATCGGCGGTCAGGCCGCGACCTCTGACATCACCGCGGCGATCAGGAGCGCAGACGCCGGTGCGGTGGCCATGCGCCCGCTGCTGGCCGGGCTTGGGCTTGCCGCCGTGTTCGGGCTCGCCGGTGCCGCAATCTTTGGTCTGATGTGGGGGCCCCTGCGGAAAGCGAGACGGGCGACCGCTTGGTCACATTCGGAGGGAGAGCGCGGAGCAACGCGCGAACCCTTCCGCGTCGCGTCCTGACGGGGAGGACGCCTTCACATGCCAGCACCGCTGCCGGATCTTCAACGCGCGAATGAGGCCGCGCCGGAGTTCTGCCGGATCCCCGCCGGTTACATTCATCCTGCGCGCTTCCATGGCTGCGTTCCCGACCTTCCTGTACCGCTCGCCGAGCGGCTGCTGGCGGTTCCGCGGTTGCGCCGCAAGCTGTCGGAGATCATCGTTTCCCATTATGGGCTTATCGAATGCGGCGCCTGCGATCCGAGCGCGGATCGCGCACCGTCGGCCTGGCCGGCGGAACGCCTGCTGCGGCTGGCGCATCGTGCCGGCGGGGTATGGCACGCTCTGTCGCTACGGTCGCTGATCCGGAGCCGCTCCCTGGCGCAGCTGCTCGCGGCGTTCGACGAAGACCTCCGCGCGGTCGCGATCAGACATATCGATCTTGCTCCCGCGGACGCACCGAGACTCGACGCCGCTGATCTCATGGAGGCCGTTCGACGCGACGGCATGCACTGCCTCAACGTCTGGGTGGCCGAGCTGCCGCCGTGTAGCAGGGACCGGATCATCCTCAAATTTGCACCTGATTCCGTCATCGGTGGTCCGAGTTCGGCTGCCTATCACGAGCGCGGCATCCTGATCGTGAATCGGCTGTTGACCGAAAGCGTTGCAGCGCCTGCTGGCGGAGAGCGGCAATGACGCTTCAATTCGAACGTCGGGCGGATTTCTCGCACATTCTTCCGAACCTGCGACAGGCCGCGAAGGCAGTGGAGACCCGGCCGTTGATCGGCCGCGTCACACGCGTCAGCGGGACCCTGATCCACGCGATCTGCCCCAATGCGCGGATCGGCGAGTTGTGTGTGCTGAGGACGCCGAATAGCGGCCGCGATCTGGCCGCCGAGGTCGTCGGGCTCGACGGCGCGTTTGCGCTGCTGACGCCCATCGGCGATGTCGATGGACTGTCGACGCGGACCGAGGTCATACCGCAGGGTCACAGTCTACAGGTGCCGGTCGGGCCCGGCCTGCTCGGTCGGGTCATCGACAGCCTTGGGCGTCCGCTTGACGTTGACGAACGTGGGCCGCTGCCGCCAAGTCTGTCAGCACCGGCCCGTGGATCGGCCCCGCCGGCGCTGTCGCGTCGGCTGATCGAGCGCCCGCTCTCGCTTGGCATCCGCGCTCTCGACGGATTGCTGGCCTGCGGCGAAGGCCAGCGCATTGGAATTTTTGGCGAGCCAGGGGCCGGCAAATCGTCCCTGGTCGCCCAGATCGTTCACAGCGCCGATGTCGACATAACGGTGATTGCACTGATCGGCGAGCGCGGCCGCGAGGTGCGCGAGTTCATCGAGCGGCACTTGACGATGGCGGCACGGTCGCGGGCCGTCGTGGTCGTCGCCACGTCCGATCGTCCTGCGATCGAGCGCGTGAAGGCGGCGCATGTGGCGACCGCCATCGCCGAGCAGTTTCGCGATTCCGGCGCGCGCGTTCTGCTGGTCCAGGACAGCATCACTCGCTTCGCGAGGGCGCTGCGGGAGATCGGGCTCGCCGCTGGCGAGCCGCCGACCCGACGTGGCTTCCCGCCATCGGTGTTTGCCGAGCTGCCGGTGCTGCTGGAGCGGTCGGGTCCCGGCGCGAGGGGCACCATCACAGCGTTCTATACCGTTCTTGTCGAAGGCGACGGGACCGCCGATCCGATCGCGGAAGAAACGCGCAGCATTCTCGATGGGCACATCGTGCTGTCGACCAAGTTGGCGCAGGCCGGCCAGTATCCGGCCATCGACGTGAGTGCCAGTCTGAGCCGGGTGATGGATCGGGTGGTAACGGCGGAGCATCTGCGCGCGGCACGACACGTCCGGCAATTGCTGGCCCGTTACGCCGAAGTCGAGTTCCTGTTGCAGGTCGGCGAGTACAAGCCGGGCGCCGATGCGATGGCCGACGAGGCGGTCGCCAAACGCGATGCGATCCGGGCTTTTCTGGCGCAGTCAGCGGATGAAAACAGCCGCTGGGCCGATACGCTCGTCCAGCTCAGGCGGCTCGCATCATGAGTGCACCGGCCATCCAGCTCCGGCAAATGCTGCGGCTGCGCGAGCAGCGCGAGCGGCGTGCCAAGGCCGAGCTCGATCATCGTATCGCACGGCAAACCGCCGCCCATGCAGCGGCCGAGTTTGCCGCATCGAGACTTTCGATCCAGACGGTCCAGCGCAAAAGCAGCGAAGCGCAGATTTATCGCGAGATGCTGGGTCGCAGGCTGACGCCGCGCGACGTCGACGCCGTGGTCGGCCGCCTCTCGAACCTGAAGGCGCAGGTGGAGCGGGCCACGGCGGATGCCGTCGCGGCCGGCCGTGCCGCAGCTGCCGCGCTGGATGCCGTCGACGAAGCGCGCCGCGACTTTGGCAACCGGCTGCGGGCGCGGCGCAAGTGGGAATATCTGGTCGCGGACGCCGAGCAGACCGGGCAACGGCGTTCCGAATTGGTCGATGAACTGGCCGCAGCGAATCTGAGGCCCGGAAGATCCGCGCCGTGATCGTCGCCGTTGCCGTCAAGCCCAGGCGCTCCGCGCCGATCGATGTCGATGCACGGCCGCTGCCGTTGTGCCATCTGACGCGCGCGGAGGTCCGCCTCGTCAACATCTGGCACCAGCGGTGGCGTGCGAGGTTCGTCGACATCGCCGGGATGCGGCTCGACATCGGGCCTGCGGTCGTAACCGAGAATCGGAGCTCAGGGCCGACCGCGATGCTCGGCCTGAGCATCGGCGGCAGCCGCGTCCTGTTCGCGGTTCCGGCCGTTGTCCTCGATCGGATTCTGCGCGCCCTGTCTGCGCCGCCCCGCGACGCGCTGAGTGTTGCAAGCATGCTGCTCCTGATCGAGCTGGCCGGGGCCGCCCTGCTCGATGCCATGGAGCAGACGCTCGCGTTACCCGTTGCACTGACTGATTTTCGCCTGGAAACGTCGCAAGGTGCGCCGGACGGACTGGCTCTCGACGGCACCCTCGCCGATCTGACCTTCACCGCCTGGCTGCTGTGGCCACCGGAACGGGCCGATGCGCTCGCGGCCCTGCTCGGCAAGCCCGATTCGATCCGCGGCCATGAGATTGCGATCGATGTTGCGCTGCGGGTCGGAACGACGCGACTGGCTGTCGGCCTGCTTGCGAGCCTCATCGCCGGAGACGTGGTGATTCTCGATCGATCGGCGCACGGCGATGATGGCGTTGCGGTTGTCTGTGGCGAACGCCGGCTCGCCTTCGCCACTCTGCAAGGCGCACGCGCAACTCTTACAACTGGCCTGATGCCTGTCGCCGGCGACATGCATCGTATCTGGACCGCGGCGGATCTCACCACCATGAATGACGACCCAAAAGGCCACACCGAGCTCGACGACATCGAGGTCACGCTGCTGTTCGAGATTGGCCGACTCGTCATGCCGCTGGGTGAGCTGCGAGCCCTGGCGCCGGGACACGTCTTTGATCTCGGACGCGACCCAAGGGGGGCGGTCGAGATCCTGACCGGAGGCAAGCGGATCGGTCAGGGCGAAGTGGTTCAGGTCGGCGATGCCGTTGGCGTGCGGGTGCTGCGGATTTTCGACCGTGACTGACCTGCAACCCAATCTGTTTGCTGTCCTGGCGTTGATCTCCGCGTTCGGCCTCGTCATCTTCGTCGTCGTGACGATGACGTCGTTCATCAAGATCAGCGTGGTGATGTTCCTGCTGCGCAATGCCCTCGGAATCCAGCAGACCCCGCCCAATCTGGTGCTCTACGCCATCGCGGTCGTGCTCACCATCTTCATCAGCATGCCAGTGGCTCAGGCGGTCTACAACCGGATCAACGACCAGGCATCCGATTTCAAGACCTTCAGCGACTGGGTGAGCGCTGCCGACCGTGTCCGCGAACCGTTGCGTGAGCATTTGAAGCGCTTCACCACGGCGGCCGAACGAGAGTTCTTTCTCGGCGCCACCACCCGGCTGTGGTCCGACCAGCCGCACGCGGCCGTAGCCAGTGACGACCTGATCATTCTGGTGCCATCCTTCGTCAGTTCGGAACTCAAGCGCGCGTTCGAGATCGGTTTCCTGCTGTACCTCCCGTTCATCGCCATCGACCTGATCGTCTCCGCCGTACTGATGTCGCTCGGCATGTCGATGGTGCCTCCGATGACGATTTCCGTTCCGTTCAAGTTGTTCCTGTTCGTCCTGGTCGAGGGCTGGTCGAAACTGCTGCACGGCCTCGTCCTCAGCTATGTGTGAGACGCCATCATAAAGGATTGCGACGTGGGAGAAGCATCGATCGTCGATCATTTCATTTCGGCGCTCATTGTCGTGATGTCGTTCGTGCTGCCGCCGCTGCTCGTTGCGATGGTGGTCGGCCTGGTGGTGTCGGTGCTGCAGGCGGCGACGCAGATCCAGGACCAGACCCTGCCGCAGACCATCAAGCTTGTGGCTGTCGTGGCCACGCTCGCCACGTTCGGGACAGCACTGGCGGCACCGCTGGTCCGCTACACCGAACAGGTGCTGGCCGACTTTCCCGGACTCACCCGCTAGCCGTCTGCGCGGCGTCGCGGTTGCCGGAGCGCGGCGGCGAGGCGAGCGAAACGGGCCGTTCAAAGCATGCCGCCACGGCGGCAACACGGGGTTGCCATGCCGAGCGACTTGCAAGGGCTCATTAACATCGTCTTCGCCGGCTTGACCGCCATGGCGCTCGCCGCCGCGCGGCCCATGGCCGTCATGCTGGTGCTTCCCGTGTTCGTGCGCCTTGGAATGACCGGCCTGATCCGCGGCGCGTTTGTGATCGCGATGGCGTTGCCGGTGGTGCCGACGCTGATCGCCGCGTTGCCGCCGAGCGGGGCCTCCTCGCTTCGATTGGTGTCGCTTGTCCTCAAGGAGAGTTTTGTCGGCCTCGTTCTGGGGCTGCTGCTATCGATCCCATTCTGGGCCGCGCAGGTCGCGGGCGACGTGATCGACTTTCAGCGCGAGGCGCCCGACGCCCAGCTCCAGGATCCGGGTTCAATGAGCGAGGCGAGCATCTCGGGCACCTTGTTCCTGCTGGTGATCATCGCGCTGTTTGTGGCCGCCGACGGCTTTCGCACCGTGGCCGAAAGTCTCTACGAGAGCTACGGGATCTGGCCGGTGCTGGCACCGCTGCCCGAGTTCGACGGCTCTGCCGCCGTGCTGGCGCTGCGATTGCTGGACCAGTTGCTCCGGCTCGCGCTGATCCTGGCGTTTCCGGTGTTGCTCACGATGTTTCTCGCCATGATGACGCTGATGCTGATCGCGCGCTTTGCACCGCAGCTCAATGTGTTCGATCTCTCCATGGCGGCCCGCAACCTGTTCTTCTTCATCGTCATGCCGCTCTATGGCGCTTTCCTGGTCGAGTACTTCTCCGACGAGATCGGTGGACTCCGCCACGTCCTGGACGACATGCGACGGTTCCTGCCATGAAGGATGAGACCGAGGAGCGCGCGCTTCCACCGACCTCGAAAAAACTGCGCGAGGCCCGCAAGAAGGGGCAGATTTTCCACAGCGCCGATATGGTGGCCGGTGCGACGATTTGCGCCGGGCTGCTGACAGTTTGGCTAAGTGCGGGAGGCCTGCTCGACCAGCTGCGCGTCGCCCTCGACGGATTTGCCGAAGCAAGCGCGCTACCGTTTCGCCAAGCCGCCGCCGTCATCGTCGGCACGCTGGCCGATGGCCTCCTCCCTTTCCTGGCCAGGCTGGTGATCGCCGTGATCGCGGCTTCTGTTCTTACCAACCTGGCGGTCTCGGGCGGCTTCCTGTTCGCCGTCGAGCCGATGAAGCCGAATGCCGACCATCTCAACCCGATCGAGGGGCTCAAGCGCATATTCGCCGTTCGCGGCTTGATCGAACTCGTCAAGAACCTGCTGAAGACCCTGCTGCTGACGATCTGCTGCGTCGGAATCGGGCTGATGAGCGTCAACGCGATTCTGCGCGCCCCGGCCTGCGGGCTTGGCTGCGTCGGGCCGTTGGTCGTGGCGGCGATCCGACCGCTTCTTGTCGGCGGAGTGATCGTGCTGATTGGCGCCGGACTGGCCGACATTCCGCTGCAACGTTGGCTGTTCCGCCGGGAGATGCGGATGACACGGACCGAACTCAAGCGCGAGCGCCGGGATCAGGAGGGCATGCCTGAGATCCGAACCGCTCAACGCCGCGGCCGCCGCGAGCTGATGGAGGGAGCCGCGCCGGCCGGCGTCGCGGCGACGACCCTGTTCATCGAAGGCGACGACGTTGTCGTCGGGTTACGCTACGTGCGCGGCGAGACCCCGGTACCGCGGCTGGTGTGCAAGGGTCGCGGCGTGCGCGCGCAGCATTTGCTTGCGCTCGGCGCTGACGTCACCAAGGTCATCGACGCCGAACTGGCCGTGGACCTCGATCGTCGCGTTGAGGTCGGCAGCTTTATTTCCGGCGAGTTCTTCAATCCAGTCGCTCGCGCGCTCCATATCGCCGCCGCCCAATCGACGTGAGAGCATGTCGCACCGGATGGTCACCCATTTCGGGTCATTGATCGACGACGGACACCCCTGCAACCGCTGCGCGGATCGCTGCCCGCGACCCGGGTCCTAGCATTACAGTTGCCCTTTTCGAAGATCTCTGAATCCATGGGCAACCATGATTCGAAGATCGTGGGGCACGCAGGCAGCGTCGATTGAAGAGACGCTCATGTTGTGGGCTACGTCGCTTCGGGAAGTTAAGCAGCGGATACGTCCGTTGTTCAAGCAAGATCGTGTTGCAGCGAGTGCCGGCCAGTTTCTGGAAGGTCTTCTCGGCGACGAGCAACGCAAGACCGGATGGATGCGCGCCGAGGCGGCTGGCGATCCGGGTCCATGGCGGCAACAGGCGATCCTGGGCCGCCGGGATTGGGACGCCGATGGCTTGCGCGATATCGTGCGCGACTATGCCATCGAGACTTTGGCAGACGACGATGCGGTTCTCGTCATCGACGAGACCGGCTTTCTCAAGCAAGGCAAGGCGTCATGCGGCGTGGCGCGGCAATACACCGGTTCGGCAGGCAAGATTACCAACTGTCAGATCGGCGTCTTCGCGGCCTACGTTTCACGCCATGGCCATGCATTCATCAATCGCGCGTTGTATCTGCCAAAGGGATGGACCGACGATCCAGATCGTCTGGCGGCCACATACGTGCCTGCCGAGACGGGCTTTGCGACCAAACCCAAGCTTGCGACGAGAATGATTGCGCGCGCGATAGCCGCGGCTGTGCCATTCAAGTGGGTAGCTGCCGATACGGTCTACGGTATCGCAGATGTCGAACAGCAACTCCGTCAGGCAGGCAAAGGCTATGTGCTCGGGGTCAAAAGCGATCACGTGTTCCGATCCTCTGGCAAGCGGCGATCAGTCTCTGGCACCGCCGCTGACATCGCCTCGACGCGGCGTTCATCCGACTGGAAGCGCCTATCGGCGGGGGACGGAACCAAAGGACCGCGGCTCCATGATTGGTGTTATCTCGAACTGACCGATCTTGATGCCGGCAAGTTCAACAACGCAAATGCCGGGTTGTGGACACGCGGTCTGCTGATCCGTCGTCGCATCGTAGATGGTGACCTCGCCTTCTTCACCACTTGGTGCCCGGCAGGAACAGCCATCGAAACGCTGGTCGCGGTCGAAGGCCATCGCTGGGCGATCGAGGACAGTTTCGAGACCGCCAAAAACGAGTTTGGGCTGGATCACAACGAGAGCCGATCCTCGCATGGCTGGCATCGCCACGTATCTATGGTAATGCTCGCCTTCGCCATGATGGCGGTAATCCGCTATCATGCGAATCCGCCGCAGCCAAAAAAAACGCAACGCCGAGCAACGGCAAAAGCAAAACCATCCCAGCCCCGTCATCGATCCGATGGTCAATTCAGGAAATTCGGCGCATCGCCATCAGACTTGCTCGAAAGCGGATCCAACCCGCCCACACCATCGCATGGTCACTCTGGCGCAGAGCTCATCAGGCGGTCGCTCGGCGCGCGCACATCAATGCAAAACGACAGCTGTAATGCTAGGAGCTAACATATTGAAAAGATCCGCTGTTCGCGTGCCATTCCTGGGGATGTGATACACGCGCGTGCGACACTCCGCAATCGCCATGGAGGCGGATCGATGCCAGCTGCTGCGATGATGTGTTCCGGGCACTGCTCGCCTGCGGGCAAATCGCATGCGCGAGTTCAGGGTAGCCGGTCAATGACTTCGGCAACCTCGAATTCGCCCCCCCTCCTGGTCGCGACTCCTATGGCGACCGCCGTAATAGCTGCTTCGGCGCGGCCGTTTTCCGTGATCGACACGAGAGCGAGGGGCAGATCTAAAATCCGACTCCGCGGCTGCTGTGAGCAGCAAGGAGCCGATTCTCGACGAGCTCGTCCCAGGGAGCGAAGAGTAACAGCGCGACGTCGATGAACTGCATCGGATGCCTGGCTGGTGAAGGCTGCACGGCGCGCCGTCCCAGACCGCTGCTATCGAGATAGGTCTTTTGTGTTGCTGCACGAGCCTGTCTTCGCTTCGAGATGCAGATCGCTTGATTTGCGCACGCATGTGTCAGAAACGTGCGTCAACTTTGTCGGTGCAGTGACTTCTGCACGCTGAAAATATCCGATCATCTTTCGCAGAAAGTGTCATTTCGTGCTAATCACAACGTCGACGCCACGGTTAGCTGCGGCATATGAGTGCGAACGGCGAATATTTGTTGAGCCGGCTTGAAAAGTCCAACGTAGCGCTCGATCGGAGCAAAGGACAAGGGTCGGAATGGCGTCAAGCGAGCAGACCAATCCCCAACGACCAGCCGCGCACCACTGCCATTCAATTAGCTTAATCAACAAGGCTGCAACGATAATGCGGACCGCGAAGGCTTCATGAGAAGAAAAGCAAGATCCGGCAGCGCTAAAGGCCGAGATAGGCTCGTCGGACCTGGTCGCTTTCCAGGATCGTCTTCGCATCGCCCGACAAGGTGATACGACCGTTCTCAAGCAGATAGCCGAAATCCGCTATGCCCAGCGCCAACTCGGCATTCTGCTCAACCAGCAGAACGGTCACTCCCTGCTCGCGAATGCTGACGACGAGATCGGCGACCGCATCGACGACCTGAGGCGCCAGCCCCATCGATGGCTCATCGAGCAGCAGCAGTTTCGGCCGCGCAATGAGAGCGCGAGCAAATGCCAGCATCTGCTGCTCGCCCCCGCTCAAGGTCCCCGCCAATTGTTTCCGCCGTTCAGCCAGGCGCGGAAAACGCTCGTACATGGCTTTGATATCGCGCTTCACTTCCGCCTTGTCGCGGCGCGAATATCCGCCCATCAGCAGGCACTCATACACGGTCAGATTGCGGAAGATCTTGCGGCCCTCGGGTACCTGGACGATCCCCCTCCGCAGGACGCGTTCCGGGTAGCCACTATCGATCGGCGCATCCAGATAGCGGATGGTGCCGGCGCTGGGCTGCAGCAGGCCCGACAAGGTGTTGAGGAAGGTGGTCTTGCCGGCTCCGTTCGACCCGATCAGACAAACGATGGAGCCTTGCTGAATCTCGCAGGAGATTCCCTTCAGGACGTCGATCGGGCCATAGCCGACATGCAGATCCGTGACGGTCAGCATTATCGGGCCCGCCGTCCGAGATAGGATTCAATCACCCGGGCGTCGCCCTGCACCGAGGCGGGAGCGCCATCGGCGATGATCTTGCCGTGGGCGATCACCGTGACACGCGAGCAGATGCTCATGACCATCTTCATATTATGCTCGACCAGAATGATCGTAACCCCGAGTTTGGCAATCTGCGCGACATAGCCCATGAGTTGGCCGATCTCACCCGGATTCATCCCGGCTGCGGGCTCATCGAGCAGAAGCAGCTGCGGCCTTGCGGCAAGCGCGCGGGCGATTTCCAGCAAGCGCTGATGCCCGTACGAAATATTCCGCGCCACGCTGTCTCGATGTTGCAGCAGGCCCACGAGATCGAGGCACTCGCATGCACGATCGCGGATCATCGCTTCCTCGCACCGCTCCCAATGCGGGTGCATCACGGCCGCAAAGACTCCGGCCCGGCTCAATCCCTGGCAACCGACCATGACGTTTTCCAGCACTGTCATGTCGAGAAAGAGCTGGTTTTCCTGAAAGGTGCGCGCGATCCCCTTCTGCGCCACACGATGAGACGGCAACCCGGAAATCGTCTCTGATTGCAACTCGATCTGTCCCGCGTCGGGTCGATAAAGCCCGCTCAGCAGATTGAACATGGTCGACTTGCCCGAGCCGTTCGGCCCGATGAGACCATGGATCGTGTTCGGTTCGACGACGAAACTGGCATCGCTCACGGCCACCAGACCGCCGAACCGCTTGGTCAGGCCGGAGACAGAGAGCAGGCTCATGTCAGCACCGCCTCTGCCGGCGCAGCCCTGTGCCACGCCAACCGCAACAGCCGGCGGGGAATGTCCATCAGGCCTCCGGGCAAACCCACCATGAATGCGATCAACATCACGCCGTAGACGACGAGACGATAATCGGCGAGGAAGCGCAGATATTCCGGCATGGCGGCCACCATCAGTGCACCGATCAGGCCGCCGGTCATGGAGCCTAGTCCCCCAATCACGACCATGGTCACCAACTCGACGGACCGGGTGAAATCGAAGGCTTCCGGACTAATATAGGCGACGTAGTGGGCATAGAGGCCGCCGGCCAGACCGGCGCAGCCGGATCCGATGACGAACGCCACGACCTTGTGGCGGGTGGCATTGATGCCGCTGGCGCAAGCTGCCAGTTCGTTCTCACGCACCGCAATCAGATTGCGTCCGAAGCGCGATCGGATCAGCCGGCCGAGGACGAAATACACCGCCGCAAGGATGATCGAGACAGCGACGAAAAAGCCGCCGTCACTGTCCAACTCATGGCCGCCCAATGACAGCGGCGAAATCCCGTAAACACCATAGGCGCCGTTGGTCACGCCTTTGAGATTGTTGATCAGCAGAAAGATGATATCGCCCATCGCCAGGGTGGCGATCGCGAGATAGTGGCCGCTCAGCCGCAGGATGGGCGCGATGACCAGCCCGGCCAGCGCGGCACCGATCGCGGCTAAAGGCAAGGTCAACAGGCAGGAGAAATGATAGCGGGTCGCGAGGATCGCCGCGATATAGGCGCCGATGCCGTAGAAGGCGCCCTGCCCGAACGAGAACTGGCCGGTATAGCCGACGATCAGCTGCAATCCGAGAACGGCAACGCCGGAGATGGCCGCGAGATTGACGACGCGTAGAAAATACGTGCCGGAAAAACCAAGCACCGCCCCCCAGACCGCAAGGCCAGCGAGCACGAACGCGACCAGCCAGAATTTGTTCAGATGCCCGGCCAGATCAAGTGGCCGCGCCACGCGGGCGGTCTCGCCCAGCGACCGGCCTTGGGGCATCTTGGCGCGAAAGAAGAACATCAGGATCGCCAACAGAATGGCGTACATGATGACATTCTTGTACTCGGACGAGATCAGGCCAGCGGCGAGCGTCTCGACGATGCCGAGGACGATGCCGCCGAGCATAGTGCCGACGATGCCGAACCCGCCGATCGCAGCTGCGGCAAAGGCCTTGATCATGACGCCGTGACCGAGTCCGGCCGAGGCGAAGAACAGCGGCGCGATCAGCACGCCGGCACCGCCCGCGAGCGCCCCGCTGAGGGCGAATGTTAGGCTGACATTGCGCCCGCGGCTGACGCCGTAGAGGGAGGCGGTGACCGCATCCAGCGCGGCGGCGCGCCAGGAGATGCCGACGATCGACCATTTGAAGAAGGCGTGCAGCGCAAGCATCACCGCAATGCAAAGTCCCAGAATCCACAGGTTCAGCTGCTGCACGCGCGCGCCCCACAGCATTATGGGTGGCACATCGAACAGCGGCGGATAGGGCACGGGCTGGCGTCCCCAGATCACGATCGCCAGAGCCTGCAGAGCAATCGAGATGCCGAGTGTCGCGATCAAGAGATTGAGCATCGGCGCCTTGCGCACCATCATCGGACGCAACACGACCCGCTCAAGGACCAGGCTGAGCAAGCCTGTGCCCAGCGCCGCCAGCAGGAATACCAGCACGAAGGGCAGATGCAGTTCGACCAGCAGCGTGAGGCCCAGAAACGCGCCCACCATCAGCAATTCGCCTTGGGCGAAATTGATCAATTCGGTGGCGCGCAGGGTCAGGGCGAAGCCCAATCCCACCAGGCTGTAGATGCAGCCGATCGTGGCGCCTGAGAGCACGAGTTGGAGAAGCGTTGTCAGGTTCATTTCAAGCGAACCGCTGCGCCAAGGGCGGTTGGAGTATGGAATCGGTTTCAACTGGATCGGGTCGCACCTCAGTGCGCCAGAATGACCGTTTTGCCGTTCCGGATCTGGACCTTGTAGAGCGGAAAATTGGCGTCGCCCATCTTGTCGAAATACCAGGCGCCCAGAATGCCTTCATAAGGCCGCTGGGCGGACAAGCCTGCCAGATATTCGCGGATCGATGCAGGGTCGGTCTTGCCGGTCTTGGCCACGGCCGCTTCGATCATCCCGACGGTGTCGTACATCGCGGCAACCCAGCCATCCACGTCGCGCTTGTAGTGGTCGCGATACTTCGCGCCAAAATCCTGAATCTTTGGATCGGGATCGCTCGGTGAGAAAGGCTCGACCATGACAGCTCCTTCGACCGCCTCGCCCCCGAGCTCGATGTAGCGCGGGACTGAATTGGCGGAATCGCCCAGCAGCTGGAACTCCATGCCCAGCTGCTTCGCCTGCCGCGCGATCAAGGCCGACGAGGTGAATGCGCCCGTCGTGTAGAGCGCGGTCGCCCCGGATTCCCTGACTTTGGTCAACTGGCCGGTGAAGTCCTGGTCGCCGCGCGGATAGGTTTCCGCCGCCAGCAGAGGCACGTTCAGGCTGGTCAGAGCCGCCTCGAATCCTGCCGCCATCGACGCGCCGTATTCATCGTCGGAATAAATCATCGCAATCTTGGTCAGCTTCAGGACGTTGATCGCATAATCGGCAAGGGCCTTGGTTTGGCCCGGCGCAGCCACGGCCATCCGGAAGATCCAGTCGGAGCCCTGCTGGGTAATCGCCGTGCCGACGCCAATGGTGAATTGCGGCACCTTGTAGCGCTTAGTCAGCGGGACGAGTGCGAGCGCACAGGGGCTGTTCACCGCACCGATAACGGCAGTGACCTGCTGCTGGGTGATCAGCTTGACGGCCGCGTTGGCCGACTGGTCGCATTTGCTGGCGTCGTCTTCTGCCAGCAACTCGATCTTGAGCTTGCCGGCGGCATTGATTTCCCTCGCGCGCATTTCCGCGCCGGTCAGCTGGCTCTCGCCCATCGCCGCGCCCGTACCGGTCAAGGGCCCGATCACGCCGATCTTGACGACCTGCTGTGCCTTAGCGGTACTGCAGGCCAATGCGCAAAACAGCATCAGCAGCAGCGCGATCCGCTGGCCACGCCGTTGCCGACTGCGCAACTGACCCGCCGCGCCGCGAGCATGCCTGCGATTGGTAACTGCGAAGCCAGTCATCTCTGCATCCCTGCATCATCGTTGCTGTGGCCGGTGGCGATCTTGCGTAGGCGGTCCATGCCTGCGGCGAGATCGGCGATCAGATCCTCCGGATCTTCCAATCCGATGTGCAGGCGGACCATCGGCCCTCGCGGCGCCCTCACGCTGCGCGTCGGCACCGGATGGCTTGGCAGAACAAGGCTTTCGAAGCCGCCCCAACTCGCCCCGATGGTGAACAGGTCCATATTGTCCACCAAAGCGTTGACAGCATCCTGCGAACAGGGCTTCAGCACCACGCCGAACAGACTTGCCGCACCGGTATAGTCTCGCCGCCATATCTCGTGGCCGGGAGCCCCCGGCAGCGCCGGATACAGCACCTCGGCCACCTCCTCGCGCTGCGCCAGCCAAGTCGCAACCTTCATGGCATTCTCGGCCTGCTGCTTCATCCGCACACCGATGGTGCGCCAGCCACGCAGGCCGAGATAACAATCGTCCGGCGAGGCATTGAAGCCCATGGTGGCGATCTGCTCGCGCACCGGCCAGAAATACTTTTCATTTGTGGAGATGATGCCGAGCATGACATCCGAATGGCCGGAAATGTACTTGGTCGCCGCATGGATCGATACGTCGACGCCGTGCGCGAACGCCGCGAAGTGGTAGGGCGTGCCCCAGGAATTATCCATCAGCAGCGGCAGGCCCGCGTCGTGCGCGATGGCCGCGAGCGTTGGGATGTCCTGCATTTCGAACGTGTGTGAACCCGGCGATTCCGCATAGATCAGCTTGGTGTTCGGCCGGATCAGAGCCGCCACGTCACAGTTGCTCAATGGATCGTAGTAAGTGGTTTCGATCGCCAAGCGGCGCAGCGCCGTCTCGCAGAGCTTTCGCGTCGGACCGTAGACTGAATCCACCATGAGAATGTGGTCGCCGGCCCCGGCGAAGGCCAGGATCGAGGCAGAGATCGCCGCCAGTCCCGAACCTACCGCAAGCGCGCGATAGCCGCCCTCCACTTTGGCGACGGCCCTTTCCAGGGCTTTCACGGTCGGCGTGCCGTAAATGCCATAGGTTGTTTCGGTCAATGGATTAGCACGCGCATGGTCGAGCGCAGCCATGGTGGGAAAGCAAATCGTCGAGGCCCGATACACGGGCATGTTGACGGTGCCAGCATGCTGCGACGGCTGACGACCTTCATGCGTCACCAAGGTGTCTTTCTGGCGTGTGTCCGAAACCAAGAAAGCCCCCTCTGCTGAACGGCGCTGGATCTATCTGCGCCGATGTCCGATTACCGCACATTAGTTCGAAAACTGTGTCATCAATTTTTGCTCTTGGCAAGTGGCTGCATAAAGAAGAAGGGGTTGTCCGCGAAGGCACCCCTTGGAAAAGCCCGATCAGCGCACTCGCCTTCAGCCCTCATCTCCGCTATCTCTCCGAACAAGTGTTGAGTAATCGGCCACGCCGAGACGCCGCGGATCGAATAGATACTGCGCCATCGAAACTATTGCCCATCGAGGAGACAAAGCGTGGCCTTGCCAGCGCAGGAAACCGGCGACGCTGACCACGCCAACCATCTCGCAGCGCTCACCCGAGGTCTCGCCATTCTGACGGCCTTCGGTCCGGACCGGACGCAATCGACACTATCGGAGTTCGCGCGCCTGCTCGATCTGCCGAAAGGCACCGTGCGGCGCAGCCTCTACACGCTGGTGCAACTCGGCTATCTCGAGACCAGGGACAGATACTTCGTGCTGGCGCCAAAAGTCCTGCAGCTCACCAAATCCTATCTGACCGCGGATCCGATAGCCGCGCTCTATCAACCGGCTTCCGAGCGCGTGCTGGCGGAAGTCGGCAGCTTCTGTACGGTCGCCGTGCTGAGCGGAGACGACATCATGATGGTGGCGCGGGCCGTGCCGACCAACTGGCTTTCGACCAACTACGGCAGCGAATACCGGGTTCCGGCCTTTTGCAGCGCGCTCGGCCGCGTCCTGCTTGCCGGACTTTCGGATGCCGACCTCGCCTCTTTCATCGAACGCCTCGACCCGGTGGCTTTGACCCCGCACACGGTTACAACCAAGACAACAATCCATGCCGCAATCCTGAGCGTCCGGCGCGACGGCTATTGCTTCATCGATCAGGAGGCTGAACTCGGCTTTCGCTCGGTCGCGGTGCCCGTCAAGCGCTATAATGGCACGACCGTTGCCGCCATCAATATTGGCGCCCGCGTCGAAGCCGTTCCGCAAGCGACCATGACCGGGATCTATCGCGATATCCTCAGCCGCGAAGCCTCATTGATGCAGCGTCAGCTCACCTGATGCCACGCCTTCGCGGAATCGACGCCGATCGGCGCGCAAGCCAGCATGATGCTGATTTTTCCGAGGCGCTGTCGCGCGGCCTGACCATCATCGGGGCTTTCGAAGCCAACCGTTTGCAGATGACGCTCGGCGATCTCTCCAAGCTGGTTGATCTGCCGCGCGCGACCGTGCGGCGGTCGCTGCACACCTTGATGCACCTCGGATATGTCAGCTTCGACGGTCGGCTCTTTACGTTGACGCCGAACATCCTGAGATTGGCCACCGCGTACCGGAGTTCCAGCCCGCTCATCGCCCGATTGCAACCGATCTGCGATCGCATTTCCCGGCAGATTGAAGGTCTCTGCTCCGCCGCGGTGCTCGACGATCAGGATACGATGATGATCGCCCGGGCGGCTCCGGGCCAAGTCACCTCGATCGGCATGGGCCTTGGCTATCGGGTGCCGGCTTTCTGCAGCGCGCTTGGCCGGGTGTTGATCGCGGGCCTCGATGATGCTCAATTGGCCGACTTCTTCGAGCGGCTGGACCCGGTCCGGCAGACCGTTCATACGGTGGTCGACAAGGTCGCGCTTCGCGAGGCGATCGGCATCGTGCGCGCGCAGGATTTCGCCTATGTCAGCGAGGAATCGGTGCTCGGATTCCAATCAATCGCCATTCCTGTCAGAGATCACCAGCAGCGCACGATTGCCGCCCTCAACATCGGCCACAACATCGGCAAGAATATCGACCAGCGGATGCAGAGTTTTTATCTGGGCATCCTGCGCGAGCATCTTGCGGCGTAAGGGCCGGCCAATGGGCGCAAGGCGAAGACCCAGTGCCCAGTCAAGGCACTTCGGTCGCGAGCTCCTGCGAGCGCATGAAAACGGTTCGCGAATGCGATTTCATGAAACTGATGAACCGGTCCAGCATTCGCAGCCGGCCGGGTTGGCCGATCAGCTGCACATGTAACGTCAGATGGAAGAACGAACCCGGCCATTCGTAATGCCCGGTGAATTCTTCCTTCCATAGATCCTCGACTTCCGCCGCTGTCCGGATCACCCGCTCCATGCGGCCGCCATGGATGAAATAAGGAGCGTCAGCGAGATGCCACTGCACCGGCAGTTCGACGAGCGGCAGCGGAACGTCGCCGCGAACGTGCCGATACGGCCGCGCCCGATCGTGGAAGTT
>Ga0302322_100000988_pt1 | contig 22685 bp, 19 predicted proteins | sample Fen_T0_2_FD_203757 | JGI IMG/M metagenome (GOLD analysis project Ga0302322, IMG submission 203757) | Peat permafrost microbial communities from Stordalen Mire near Abisko, Sweden - Fen_T0_2 | ecosystem: Environmental > Terrestrial > Soil > Wetlands > Permafrost | place: Sweden: Abisko...
GTCGCGGCGTCCGTACGGTGCAGGCATGGCTCTGGACGGCGGACGGCTCGGCCCGGTCACCCTCGTCGGCGCGAGCATCACCTCGGTGCAGTTCGGCGCCGCGCTGGCTGCCACGCTCTTCCCGCAGGTCGGGCCGTCGGGGGTGGTCGCGCTGCGCTCGGTGGTGGCGGCGGTCGCGCTGACGGTGGCGGCGCGGCCCTGGTCCACGCCCGGGCCCGGGTCCACGCCCGGGCCCGGGGCCACGCCCGAGCCCGGGGCCTGGCAGCGGCTACGCACGCCGGTCGCGCTGGGCGTCGTGCTCGCGGTGATGAACACCTGCGTCTACCAGGCCCTGGCGCGGCTCCCGCTGGGCGTCGTGATCACGCTGGAGTTCCTCGGCCCGCTCGGGGTGGCCCTGGCGCACTCCCGGCGGCGCGCCGACGTCGCGGTGGCGCTGGCGGCGGGCGCCGGGGTGGTCCTGCTGGCCGCACCGGCGGACGCCGGGCCCGGCCGGGGCGGCGGCCTGGATCCCCTCGGTGTGGGGTTGGCGCTGCTGGGCGCGCTCGGCTGGGCGCTGTACATCCTGCTCAACCGCGAGCTGGGCCGCCGCCGCACCGGCGGCGGCAGCGGCCTGGCCACCGCCGCGCTCGTCGCGGCCGTGCTGACGGCCCCGGTGGGGCTCGCCTCCGCCGGGACGGCGCTGCTGCGCCCGCACGTGCTGCTCGTCGGGGTCGCCGTCGGCCTGCTCTCCTCCGCGCTGCCCTTCTCGCTGGACCGGCTCGCGCTGCGCCGGCTGACCCCGGGCCCGTACGGCGTCCTGATGAGCGTGAACCCGGCCATGGCGACGCTCGCCGGCCTGCTCGTGCTCCACCAGGCACCGGGGACCGTCCAGCTCGCCGGGACGGCGCTCGTCGTCACGGCAAGCGCCGTCGCCAGCGCCGCGGCGGCCCGCCGTCCGATCACTGCGGGCCCGTCCCTACAGGCGACCGCCGCTTCCGCCGACACAGCGTGAGGCAGGCGGGGCGGACCAGGCCGACAGGAGCGACGAGCGATGGCGGTACCAGGCATGACGGCAACAGGTGGAACGCCGGCGGACGGCGCTCGCGGCCTGCGGTGGTCCCTGCGCGCCCGGGTGTTCACCGTGGTGGGTCTGAGCGCGGTGCCCGCCGTGCTCGGGGCCGTCGTCGGGACGGCGGCGCTGGCCACCGTCAACGGCAAGGTGTCGCAGCTCGACCAGCACTCGGTGCGCACCCTGGTCTCCCTGGCCGACCTGCGCGACATGGAGGGCGACATGCGCGTCGGCGTCCACGACTACGTGAACGCCGAGCCCTCCGAGCAGGCCGCCCTGCGCCAGGACATGAAGGACACCGACGCCGCGGCGGACGCCGACCTCACCGCGTTCAGCACGGCGCACGGCAGCACGACCGACGCCGAGGGCGCCTCGATCACCGAGTTCCGCACCAAGCTGGCGGCCTGGCGGACGGTCCGGGACGAGCAGATCGTCGCCCCGGCCACCCGCGGCGACCAGGCGGGCGCCCGGGCCGCGATCTCCGGTGCCCTGCAGGCCGCGGACGACGCGATGGCCAAGCCCCTGGACGACGTCTTCACCGCGGAGAACGCCGGCGCCGAGGCCCGGGTCATGGCGGCCCAGAACTCCTACGAGACCGCCCGCCTGATGGTGGCCCTCCTGATCGCGGCGGGCGTGGCCCTCTCGGCGCTCATCGCCTGGCTGCTCATCCGCCACCCCGTCGCGCTGCTGCGGCGGATCACCGAGGTGGTCGTGAGCGGTGACGTCGACGCCCAGGTCGGGCAGACCGACCGCACGGACGTCGGGCAGCTCGGCCAGGCCCTGGACCGGCTCCTCGGCACCATCCGGGCGCAGCGCGACGACCTCGCCGACCAGCAGGCGGCGCGCGAGCTCCACCTCGCCACCACCTTCTCGCGGCAGCAGCAGGCCGAGCAGGAGGTCCGGCTCCGGGCGCAGTCGATCATCGACGAGACGGGCGTCGCCGTCCTCACCGAGCTGCACGGCGTGCTGGAGCAGGCCGAGGCGGTCCGGGAGGCCTCCGCGGAGATCGACGCCCGGGTCGCGGACGCCGACGCGATGACCGGGACGGTCGTGGCGCGGGCGGGGACCGCCGACGAGGTCGTCGGCGCCGTCACCGAGAGCCTGCGGCGGGTCGCGGGCATCGCCGAGCTCATCGCGGGCGTCGCCGAGCAGACCAACCTCCTCGCCCTCAACGCCACCATCGAGGCCGCCCGCGCCGGGGACGCCGGCCGCGGCTTCAGCGTCGTGGCGAACGAGGTCAAGGAGCTGGCCGCGGAGACGGGCCGCTCGACCAGCGAGATCAGCACCACCGTCGGGGCCCTGGAGGCGGACGCCACCGCGATGGCCACGACGATCCAGGCCATGTCGCAGGGCGTCAGCACGATGGGCGACGCGACCGGCCGGGTGTCCGAGGTGGTGTCCCGGCAGCGCGCGTCGGTGGAGCAGCTGGACCAGTCGGTCCGCGCGGCGATGGCACGGATCACCGCGATGTCGCAGCTCACCGAGCGGCTGGAGCGGCGCGGCGACCGACGGGTCGGGGTCGAGCTGCCCGCCGTCGTCCAGTGGGCGGGGCGCTCCCTGACCGGTGAAGTGGTCGACCTGTCCGAGTCCGGCGTCCGGGTCTGGCTCGACGGGACCCTGCCGTCGCCCGGCGAGGACGTGACCGTCGACGTCCGCGGGGACGCGTACCGGGCGACCCTGCGCGGCCGGGTGGTCCGGATCGAGGGCGGTGACCCGGCGCACGAGATCGGGGTCCTGCTCGTCCAGCAGACGCCGGCCGAGCGGGACAAGCTGCGCAGCTACCTGACCGCCCTGACCACGATCTGATCGCTAGGCTCCGGAGGTGCCCGACTTCCGGATCCGGCAGGCCGCCGAGCTGCTCGGCGTCAGCGACGACACCGTCCGGCGTTGGATCGACTCCGGGCGGCTGCCGGCCGGTACGGACGCCACCGGCCGGCGCGTCGTGGCGGGCGAGGCGCTCGCCGCGTTCGCGCTGGAGCAGGCGCGCGCGTCGCCGCCCAACCGCAGCGAGCACGTGGTCGCCGAGTCGGCGCGCAACCGCTTCACCGGGCTGGTGACGCGCGTCCTGCGGGACACCGTGATGGCTCAGGTGGAGATCCAGGCGGGCCCGTTCCGGGTCGTGTCGCTGATGAGCCGGGAGGCCGCGGACGACCTCGGCCTGCAGCCCGGCGTCCTCGCGGTGGCCAGCGTCAAGTCGACGAACGTCGTGGTGGAGATCCCGCAGCAGTGAGGGTCCCGCCGAGCCTCCACCCCGCGCGGCCGGACGCCTCGCAGCAGCAGCCGCGTCAGCCGACCGTCTCCGAGCGCGGGTGCAGCGCCGGCCCTGTGACTCCGCAGTGCGCGTGCACCTCGACCGGCAACCGCGCGCCGGTGGCGGGCGCGGCGGGCGCGGGACCGCGGATCGTCAGCCAGGCCACGACGCCGCCGGCCACCAGCAACCCCGCCTCGATCAGGACGGCGGCCCGGAAGCCGCGCTCGGCCGCCGCGACGTCCACGGCCCGCGACAGGCCCGACACGGCCGGGATCAGCGCCACCGCCAGCAGCCCGGCCACCCGCGCCACCGCGTTGTTCACCGCCGAGGCTGCGCCCGCGTGCCGGTCGCCCGCGGCCTCCATCACGGCGGCGGTCAGCGGCGCGACGGTCAGCGCGAGCCCCGCGGCGAAGACGACGACCGACGGCAGGACGTCGGTCAGGTAGCCGGCGCCCGGCCCGATCCGCAGCATGAGCAGCACGCCGCAGGCCGCGACGAACGGGCCCACCGTCATGGGCAGCCGCGGGCCGATGCGGCGCGCGAGCGCCCCCGCCCGGGCGGAGAACAGCAGCATCACGACGGTCAGGGGCAGCAGCGCCAGGCCCGCGAGCAGCGGCCCGAACCCGGCCACCCGCTGCAGGTGCAGCACCAGCAGCAGGAACAGCGCGCCGAGCGCGGCGTAGACCAGCAGGGTCACCGCGTTGGCCGCCACGAACTGCGGCACCCGCACCAGGGCCGGCGGCACCAGCGGGGCGGCGGCCCGGCGCTGGACGACGACGAACGCGACCAGCCCGGCCACCCCGACCACGCCCGCGAGCACGACCTGGGCCGTGATCCCGGCCGGGCGCCCGGCCTCGGTGAGCGCGTAGCTGACGCCGCCCAGCCCGACGACGGCGGCCACGGACCCGGCGACGTCGGGCGCGGCGGTGGAGCCGACGTCCCGCGACTCCGGCACGTGCCGGGCGGCGACCGCGACGACCACGACGGCCAGCGGCAGGTTGATCCAGAACACCGCGCGCCAGCTCCACTCGACGAGCCAGCCGCCGAGGAAGGGACCGATCGCGCCGGCGATCCCGCCCAGCCCCGACCAGGCCCCGACGGCGGCCGACCGGTCGGTGGCGGCGAAGGACGCCGAGATGATCGCGAGGCTGCCCGGTGTCAGCAGCGCGCCGCCGACACCCTGCAGCGCCCGGGCCGCGATGAGCGTCCCGGCGTCCGGGGCCAGGCCGCACAGCGCCGAGGCCACCGCGAACCAGACCACCCCGACGACGAAGACCCGACGCCGCCCGAACCGGTCCCCCAGCGCGCCGCCCAGCAGGATGAGCGCCGCGAGCGTGAGGGTGTAGGCGTTGACGACCCACTGCAGCGCGCTGAAGCCGGCGTCCAGGTCGGTGCCGATGCGCGCGAGCGCGACGTTGACGACGGTCCCGTCGAGCATCGCCAGCCCGGACCCGAGCACCGTCGCCAGCAGGACCCACCGGCCCTGCGCCGTCCCCAGGTGCAGCGCGCCGGGCGCGTCGTGGCTCATGCCGAGAGGGTGCCGCACACGGCGGCGCCCGGCCACTCACCCGGCCGGGCCCGGCGGGTCAGCGCCCGGAGATGAGGCCGTCCTCGACGGCGCGGCGGCGCAGGTCGATCTTGCTCCGGGCGTCCCGGCCGCAGTCGGCGTACTTCTCCCGGACCCGCCCGAGGTACGACTTGGCCGTCTCGTAGCCGACGTCGAGGCGCCGCGCGACGCTCTTCATCGGCAGGCCGCTGGCATACAGGACGAGCACCCGGCGCTCCTGCTCGGACAGCTTCGGGGCGCCGCGGTGGCCGTCGTCGCCGATCAGCGCGGTGGCGACCGAGGCGCTCAGGTAGGTCTCGCCCCGGTGGGCGGCCCGGATGGCCTCGAGCAGCACGGTGGCGTCGTCGCTCTTCGGCACGAACCCCAGGGCACCGGAGCTGATGCACTCGCGCACCATGGCCGGCTCCGCGTAGGTGCTCACCACGACGGTCGCGACGCCGGTCATGCGCAGGGTGGCGATCTTGACGGCGGGCGGCAGGCCGTCGCCCAGCTCGAGGTCCATCAGGACGACGTCGACCGGGAACCGTTCGTGGGTGAGCAGCGCCGACCAGGTGCTGCACGCGATGGCGACCTCGACGTCGTCCGCGCGCGCCCGCAGCCAGGCGCTCAGGCCGTCGAGCAGCACTCGATGGTCATCGACAATTCCCAAAGTAATGCCGCCGCGACTCATCGTCACATCATGCCCCGATCTTGGTCAGGATTTCGGCCTCCACGACGAGCAAGCCGTCATCGGCGTCGCAGCGCGCGGACCGGCCGTCACACAGTGCCCGGACCCGGGGGTCGGCGGCGGCGGCCCGGGCCGCGGCGCCGCGCGCCGTCAGCACCGCCGTGACCGAACCGTCCAGGCGCCGGTCGAGCACCACCTGGACGTGTTCCCAGTCCGGGTGCCCGCCGAGCTGGTCGATGAGGGCCGCCAGCCAGGCCCGGTCGTCGTCCCCGGTGGCCCGGGCGACGCTGTCGGTCGCGACCACGCGGACCGGGGCGTCGCCGGCCGTCTCCGGCAGCCACAGCGTGCGGCGCTGGGCGGCGAGCGCCTCGCGCAGCTGCCCGGCGAGCCGGCGGGCGGCCGCCGAGCGTGCGTTGTCGAGCGGGAGCGGTGCGCCGTCGGCCACGTCGCGCAGGAGCGGCTCGATGCCGTCCCGCAGGATCGCCAGCCGGCGGACGTCGGCCGCCGGGACGACGTCCAGGTCCTCGCGTCCCGGCGCCGGCAGCTGCGCCACGGGGCAGGGGCCGGGCAGCGCCGCCGGGCGGGTCGCCGCGCCGCGCCGGCGCAGGGCGTCGGCGTAGAGGTGCAGGTAGTGGGCGGCGGCGAGCGGCGGGACGGCCGCGGCGACGAGCGCGAGGTTCGCGTTCCACAGGCCGCCCCCGCCGACCAGGACCGCGCCGGCCGCCAGCGCGCCGTAGCCGCCGGCCAGCGCCGCCGTCCGGCGGGGCGGGATGTGGGCGGCGAGCCCGAGCAGGGTCATCGCGCCGGCACCCCAGCCCCAGGAGCCCCACGAGACCCAGAGCGCCGGCGGGAGGTCGGCGAGCAGGCCCAGCGAGACGGCGGGCACCCCGGCGGCGACGACGGCGGTCACCGCGGTCGGCAGCGCCCCCCCGGGGACGGCCCGGCGGACCGCCGCCACGGCGAGGACGGCCGGCAGCGTCGCGGACGCCACGAGCAGCGCGGCCGCCGCCCAGGGCGACCGGTACTGCGACCAGGCCGTCACCAGCCCCACCAGGGCGAGCACATGGGCGAGCCCGGCCGGGACCAGCACGGTCAGCGCCAGGTGCGGCATCCGGACGGACCGGACGGACAGCCGGCGGGCAGCACCGACGTGCGCACTCACGACACACCGCCGGAGACGCCGACCCGGCGCGGCCAGGGCAGGAGCAGCTCGACCACGGTCCCCTGCCCGGGGCGCGACCAGACCCGCGCCTCGCCCCCGACCTCGAGGAGCCGGTCGCGCACCGACCCCGACAGGCCCAGCCGGCCGGAGTCGACCGACCCGGGCTCGAAGCCCACGCCCTCGTCCACGACGACGGTGACCAGCGCGCCGTCCGTCAGGCCGAGGACGACGTCCGCCGCCGCCACGTCGGCGTGCCGGGCGATGTTCGTGATGCACTCCGAGAGCGCGCCCGACCAGGCCTTGAGCAGCGCCGGGTCGTCGCCGGGGTCGGTCAGCGCCTCGACCGACGCGCCGCACTGCAGGTGCACGCGCAGGTCGATCCCCCGCCGGGCGGCCAGCCGCCGCGCGTCCCGCAGGCCGCGCGCGAGCCGGCTCGGGACGGCGGCGGGCCGCGCCGGCCCGGCGTCCTCACAGGAGCGGCGGGCACCGGGGACGACGGCCGCCCGCCCGAGGCCGGCCACCCGGTCCGCACCCGCGCCGCCGGCGCTACCGGCGCCGTCCGCAGCGGCGCCTGCGCCGGCCGCAGCGGCGCTCTCCGCACCCAGTACCGCCAGGTCGCGGCGGCAGGCCGCCCGGACCTCCTCCGCCGGGACGCCGACCCCGGCGTGCGCCAGCAGGGTGAGGGTGGCCAGGACGGTGTCGTGGAGCACCCGGTCCGTCCGGCGCCGGCGCACCAGCTCGGCCTCGGCCTCGCGGCGGGCCCGCTCGGCGTCCTCGGCGGCACGCACGCCGAGCTCGGTCACCCGGAACCCGCTCCGCGCGGACAGGTGGACGACGGCCCCCACCGCGACGGCCAGCGCCGCCCAGCTCGCGGTCGCGGGGACGGCGACGGCCTCCGGGCCGACGAGCAGCCGCAGCCCGGCGGCCAGGGCCGCGAACGCACCCAGCCCCCACAGCGGCCCGGCGGCCAGGGCCACGCCGATCCCGAACCCCGGCACGACCCAGCCCGCGAGCTGCTGCACGTGCGGCCAGCCGAGCACCGGCGCCAGCGCGCACAGCCGCTCGATCGCTACGAAACCGCAGGTCAGGACGACGGCCAGGAGCACCAGCGGGACGGCGCGCCGGAGCCGCCGGGACGGCGGCACCCACCGCAGGACGTCGGACGCCGGGTCCGCCGCGTGGCGCCCGCGCCCGCCCGGCAGCAGGAGGCCGACCCACACGGTGGCGGTCGCGGCGAGCACGACGAGCCCCAGCAGGAGCGCGGCGGTCCAGACACCCTGCGCACCGGCACCGGCGAGGACCCCCAGGACGGTGGCGACGCCGTACGCCAACGTCAGCCCGCCGCCCACCCGCGCCAAGGCGCGGCAGCCCTGTACCTCGAAGGCCGGCTCGGCGGGCTGAGCGATCATGGCAGCTCCTGGATGCGGGGGGTCGGCGACCGTCACCCCAGCACGTCCTCGGTGGGCGGCGGACAATTCCGACCGAACCAAAGACTACCCACAAGAATCGTTTCAGTACGCTGAGTTACAGGAAATTTCTCATGCCGTCCGTTCACCCGAGATCGCGAGAAGGTCACGATTCGGTAACCCGGGCCCGCCTACAGTGGCGTTCCGTCCCCCACCGGCCCGAGGAAGGACCCTCGTGAGCACCCGTTCCGTCGCCCAGCCGGGCCTGCCGCCCGGCCAGGCCCTGCGCCTCGCCGCTGTCGTCGTCATCGTCGGGATCCTCGCCGCGCTGGCCGCGAGCGTCGACCCGTGGCTCCTCGTCGTCCTGGCCGGGCTCGGCGTGACGACGTACGCGGTCTACGACCGCACCGGCGACGGCTGGACCACCGTCGGGTGAGGCACCCCGCCCCCGCGGGGTGATCGGTGAGGGTGAGCCGTCTTGGTGAGCCGTCAGGGTGAGCCGTCAGGGTGAGCCGTCAGGCGCCGGCGAAGGTCCCGGCCCCGGCCGGCGCGGCCGTCCCGAAGGCACCCGCGCCGATCTCGTGCCGGTCGGTGTGGGAGCGGATGAGCATCGGGACGTCGATGATCAGCGCCACCTCGCCGTTGCCGAGGATCGTGGACCCGCCGATGCCGCGCACGTGCTCGAACAGCTGGCCGAGCGGCTTGATCACGGTCTGGAACTCCCCCATCAGGGTGTCCACGACCAGGCCGATCTTCATCCCGGCGTACTCGACCACGACGACGTTCTCGCGCCGCGGCCGCTCGCCGCCGATCCCGAACAGCGACCGCAGCCGGATGAACGGCAGCACCTCGCCGCGCAGGTCCATGCACTCGCGCGCCTCGGAACCCGTGGGCAGCTCGACGCACTCCATCACCCAGTCCAGCGGCACCACGAACGTCGCCCCACCGACGATCACCATGAACCCGTCGATGATCGCCAGGGTCAGCGGCAGCCGGATGCGCATCGTGCAGCCCTCGCCGGGGCGGTTCTCCACGTCGATGGTGCCGCGCAGGGCGGTGACGTTGCGCTTGACGACGTCCATACCGACGCCGCGGCCCGACAGGTCGGAGACCCGCTCCTTCGTCGAGAAGCCGGGCTCGAAGATCAGCCCGTAGAGCTCGGAGTCGGACAGGGGCACGCCCGGCTCGACCAGCCCGCGCTCCTGCGCCTTCGCCAGGACCCGTTCGGGGTCGATGCCCCCGCCGTCGTCCCCCACCTCGATCACGATGCTGCCCGAGTCGTGGAAGGCGTTGAGGCGCAGCGTGCCGCGGGCGGGCTTGCCGCGGGCCACGCGGACCTCGGCGGACTCGACGCCGTGGTCGATCGAATTGCGCACGAGGTGCATCAGCGGGTCGCCGATCTGCTCCACGAGCGCCTTGTCGACCTCGGTGTCCCCGCCGGAGATCACCAGCGCGATGTCCTTGCCCAGGTCGGCGCTGACGTCCCGGACGACGCGCTGGAAGCGGCTGAACGTCGTCCCGATCGGGACCATGCGCAGCTGCAGCGCGCTGTCGCGCACCTCCTCGACCAGGCGCATGACCTCGTTCAGCGCCACGACCAGGGCCTCGTCCCGGTTGTGCGACGCGGACAGCTCGGCGCTCGCGCCCGCGATGACCAGCTCGCCGACGGCGTCGATGAGCCGGTCGAGCCGGCCGGCGTCGATCCGGATGCTGCGCTGCTCGACGACCACGGGGGGCCGCTCCGGTGTGCGACGGTCACCGACCCGGCGTTCCGGCTCGGGCGCCGCGGTGCGCGGCTCGCCGCCCTGGACGGGTACGAGCGCCGCACCGGCGGCGGCCGGGACGGCATGCGGCTGCGCCGACGGGTCGCCCTGCGCGACGGACGGCGCGAGGGCGGCCGGCTGCTCCTGCTCGCCCGCGGGCGAGCGCCCGAGCGCGACGTCCAGCCGGGCCGGGTCGACGGCGCCGGAACGCACCAGGGCGGCGCGGACGTCGTCCACCAGCTCCCCCGCGGAGGACACCAGCTCGGCGGCCTCCTCGATCGGGCTCTCCGGTCCCACGACGTGGATCCGGCTCTCCTCGCGGACGAACTCGAAGACCGACGCCACGTCGGTCAGCGACGCGTCGGTGGCCAGGGTCACCTCGAAGTCGAGGTAGCAGCTCTCGGGGTCCACGTCGGCGGCGTCCGGGATGAGCCCCGTCAGGACGCTCACGCCGGTCACCTCGCCGAGCGTGGACAGGTAGCGGATGAACGCCAGCGGGTCCATGCCGCTGCGCAGGCAGTCGACGCCGAAACCGAGGCTGAGGTGCACCGGGCGCGTCGGCCCGGCGGCGTCGTCCGGCGACGTGCGGGCCGCGTCGGCCGCATCGACGACGACGGCGGCGGCCTGGTGGCCGGCCCCCGGCGCGGACGGCGCGGACAGGAAGGGCTCGAGGGCGGCCAGCAGCGAGGCGCCGGCGGCGGCGGAGGTGGCGTCCTCCTCGGTCCGGCCCGAGGCGACCCCCGCCATCAGGGCCGCGAGGTGGTCGACGCACGGCAGGAGCGCCCCGACCAGGACGGTCGTGACCGCGATCTCGTCGTTGCGCAGCCGGTCGAGGACGCTCTCCAGCACGTGCGTGAAGCGCACCAGGTGGTCGAGGCCGAACAGCCCGGACGAGCCCTTGATGGTGTGCGCCGCCCGGAAGAGCGCGTTGACGGTCTCGCCGTCCGCCCGCTCCTCCAGGCCGAGCAGCCCGGACTCCAGCTCCTGCAGCAGTTCCTGCCCCTCCACGACGAAGGTGCCCAGAGCGGCCTGCATCTCTTCCTCGAGGCTCATCGAGCCACCTCCACGACGTCGTCCGAACGCGCCGGACCGAGGTCCAGGTGCGCGATGGCGAGCACGTCCGCGACGGCGCGGCTCACCGCCGAGAGCGTCAACCGGCCGCCGCCGCGGGCGGCCTCACGCCGGGCGAGCAGCAGCAGCTGCAGGCCGGCGGTGTCCAGCTCGGTGACCCCCGACAGGTCCAGCTCCAGGTCCCCGCCCGCGTCGGCCAGCGCCATCAGGACGACGCGGCGGTCGGCGGCCGTGTGGATCGTCAGCTCGCCCTCGATCTCCAGCACCCGGCGGTGCCCGCCGCCCGGAACCTCCGCAGCCGCAGCCGCCGGAACCTCCGCAGCCGCAGCCGCCGGAACCTCCGCAGCCGCAGCCGCCGGAACCTCCGCAGCCGCAGCCGCCGGAACCTCCGCAGCCGCAGCCGCCGGGGCAGCCGGGCCGCGACGACGGGAGGCCGGACCGGTCCGACCCCGGCTCACGGGAGGATCAGCTTCGAGACGGCGGCCAGCATCTGGGCCGGCTGGAACGGCTTGACCACCCACGCCTTGGCGCCCGCCGCCTGGCCCTCGAGCTTCTTGCGCTCCTCGGACTCGGTGGTGAGCATGATGATCGGGGTGAACTTGTACGCCGGGAGCTTCTTGGCCTCCCGGACGAACGTGATCCCGTCCATCCGCGGCATGTTGACGTCGGAGATGATCAGGTGGATCTTCTGCCCGTCGAGCTTGGTCAGCGCGTCGGCGCCGTCGACGCCCTCGAGCACCTCGTACCCGGCACCCTTCAGCGCGATCCCGACGACCTGGCGCACCGAGGCGGAGTCGTCGACGACGAGAATCCTCTTGCTCATGGCGACTCCTAGAAGAACGTGATCTCGGTTTCCCTGACGGCGGCAGCCACACCCGACGTGTGGACCTCATGCTGTTCGACCATCGTGTAGCTGCCCTTGAGCCGTTCGAGGGCGCCGTCGACGTCCATGGCGCGGTAGTTCACCGGCGCGTCCGCGAGCGCGCCCGCGATGAGGCCGGGGAACTCCTCGATGCTCTCGCGCAGGTGGACGAGCATCTGCCCGACCCGGTCCTGGAACTGGAACGCCACGAGCGACTCGCCGATCTGCAGCTGGATGCCCTGCGCGGCGCGTCCGAGGTCCTCGGACGAGTCGCGCAGCGACGTGACCATCCCGAGGAGGTCGTCGAGGACGGAGTGCACCTGGTCGTTCGCGTCGGTCACCATGGTGGCCTCGCGCTCGGCCTCGGACTCGGCGGTCGCGACGGCGGCGGCGATGGCGTCCGAGACCTCGACGGCCTTCTGGCCGATGCGCTGGCCGGTGGCGCCCGACAGGTCCGCCAGCTGGCGGACCTCCAGGGCGACGACGTTGAAGGCCCGGCCGGCCTCGCCCACCCGCTGCGCCTCGATGGCGGCGTTGAGGGCCAGCAGGTGGGTCTGGGCGGCGATCCGGGTGACCTCGGAGGTCATCTGCCGCATCTCCTCGTTGAGGCTGAGCAGCATGCGCAGCCCCTGGACCGTGCGCTGCTTCATCTGTAGCGCCCCGTCCAGGGTGTCGACGACGCCGCCCAGCCGGGAGCGGCTGTCGTCGAAGACCTGCGCCTGGCTGCCCGAGAGTGCGAACCGGGACGACGACAGCGCCGTGTCCAGGAGGTCGACGATGCCGGCGAAGGTGCTCACCAGCCCGCTGATCGCCTCCTCCATCTGCAGGCGCGCGGTCTCCACGTGGCCGGCCCACACCGGCGTCACGGTCCCGCCGAACTCCTGCAGGCTGGCCACCATGGGGTCCGGGCGCCCGGCGCCGGAGGCGGCGCCGGCGGCGGCCCGCCGTCCCAGCCGGTAGCCGCCGAACCCCGTGGTGCCCAGGCCGGCGGCGACCGCGACCGCGGCGCCCACCAGCGCGACGGCGCTCATCGCTGACCCGCGAACCGGGAGATCAGGCCCGGGATGGACGGCAGCGGCACCTCGGTCTCCACCGCGCCGAGCTTCACCGCTTCCCCCGGCATGCCGTAGACGACGCACGTCGCCTCGTTCTGGCCCACGGTGCTGGCGCCGGCCTGGCGCATCTGCAGCAGGCCGCGCGCGCCGTCGTCACCCATCCCAGTCATGATCACGCCCATCGCGTTGCGGCCCGCGCACTCGGCGACGGACCGGAAGAGCACGTCGACCGAGGGCCGGTGCCGGTTGACGGGCGGGTCGTCGGTGACCTGCACCCGGTACTGGGCGCCGTCCCGGCGCACGCTCATGTGCCGGCCGCCGGGCGCGATGAGCACCCGGCCGGGCAGCACCCGGTCGCCGTCGGAGGCCTCCAGGACCTCCGACTCGCACAGGCTGTTGAGCCGCGCCGCGAAGGCGGCGGTGAACTTCTCGGGCATGTGCTGGACGACGACGATCCCGGTGCTGAGCCGGGGGATCGCCGTCAGCACCGCCTCCAGCGCCTGGGTCCCGCCGGTGGACGTCCCGACGGCGACGAGCCGGTCCGTCGTGACGGACAGGGTCGGGCCGCTCGGGCGCCCCGCGGCGGCCCCCACCGCGGACCCGGACGCCGGCACCCCGGGCGCGAGGCCCGGCCGCACCTGGCGCGGCATCGCGCGAAGGGCGTTGTTGACGGCGGCCAGGTGCCGCATGTCCCCGGCGGCGGCCTCCTTGACCGCGCGGGCGATCTCGGCGCTGTCCTCCTCGAGGAACTGCTTGAGCCCGCTGCGCGGCTTGGTCACGAAGGCGACGGCCCCCGCGCTCATGGCCGCGAGGGTGGTCTCCGCGCCCTTCTCGGTCAGCGTCGAGCAGATGACGACCGGCGTGGGCCGCACCGACATCAGCTTCTTGAGGAAGGTGATGCCGTCCATGCGCGGCATCTCGACGTCGAGGACGACGACGTCGGGCCACTGCTTGTTCATCCGCTGCATGGCGTAGATCGGGTCCGGCGCCGTGCCGAGCACGTTGATCGCCGGGTCGTGCGCGAGCATCGCCGAGAGCACCTGCCGGACGACGGCGGAGTCGTCGACGATGAGCACGTTGATCTTGCCGTTGGGTGCTGGACTCATGGCCGGGTCACCCCCTGGACCTTTCGTCGGCGAGCTCCACGTGCCGGACCCACACGTCTCCGTTCCAGACATCGAGGACCACCTGCCGGTGGCCGGTCCCGCCCAGGTGCATCGAGGTCAGGGTGAGGCCGTGGTAGGTCAGCAGCTCCAGCCCGGCCTCGACGTTGCGCGCCGCGACGTCCATGGCCTGCCCGGAGAACTCGGCGAACTGGCTGCCACCGCCGAACATCTTCACCTCGTACTCGTCGGGCGACGTCGCGGTCTGGCGGATCTCGGCGAGGAGCATGAGGAAGGCCTCGTCCGCGTAGCGGCCCTCCAGCTCGTGGTGCATGCCCTGCGCCGGGCGGGTGGGGACGACGAAGTGGCACATCCCGCCGAGCTTCGCCCGGGGGTGCCAGAGGGTGACCGCCACGCAGGAGCCCAGCAGGGTGCGGATCCGGGTGCCCTCGTCGCCGAAGTACAGGTCACCGGGCCCCAGGAAGATCTCGAGGACACCGTCGGGGTCAGCCATCGCCGGGTGCTCCGTCGCCGAGCCGGTAGATCGAGGGCCGCACCAGCCGCAGCCGGCCGTCCTGGATCCCGTTGAGCGTCTCGGCGTGGCTGACGATGAAGTGGCCGCCGGGCCGCAGCATCGAGGTCAACTGCTTCACCAGGGTCCGCTTGGTCTCCGTGCCGAAGTAGATCATCACGTTGCGCAGGAAGATGAGGTCGAACGTGCCCAGACCGGCGGGCAGCTCGATGAGGTTGGCCTCGTGGAACGTCACCCGCTCCCGCAGCCGGTGGTCGATCGCGAGGAACCCGTCGAACTCGTCGCGCCCGCGCAGGCAGTAGGTCCGCAGCAGGTTCCCCGGGATCTTCTCCGCCGCCTCGATCGGGTACATCGCGCGCTGCGCGGTCTCCAGCACCCGGCTCGAGATGTCGGTGCCGAGGATCGTCCAGTTCTGCCCGGCCGGGAGGCAGTCGTCGAGGGTCATCGCGACGGTCCACGCCTCCTCGCCGGTCGACGACGCGGCGCTCCAGACGCGGAACGGCTCCGACCGTCGGGGCATGCCGGCGAGGACCTCCCGCAGGAAGTCGAAGTGCTTGGGCTCGCGGAAGAAGTAGGTCTCGTTCGTGGTGAGCAGGTCGACCGCCATCTGGCTCTCGAGCGGGTCACCGTCGACGAGCAGCGCGAAGTACTCGGTGTAGCTGCCGAGCCCGTGGTGGCGCAGGCGCCGGTCGAGCCGGCCCATGACCATGGACTCCTTGCCGGACTTGAGCTCGATCCCGGTCCGGTCGGCGAGGAACTCGACCAGCCAGGCGAACTCCTCCGCCGTCAGGAGCCGCTCGGCGGGGGCGCCGATCCCGACGTCCGCGATCATTCGGGTGCCTCCACGGAGGCCGGCTGGCCGGTGGCGGCACGGCCGATGGCGACCATCTCGTCGAGCGAGAGGACCCGGCTGACGTCGAGGATGATCACGAAGTGGCTGTCGTACTTGGCCATGCCGCTGATGAAGTCGGCGCGGATGCCGGCGCCGAACGCGGGCGGCGGCTCGATGTCCTCCTCGCCGAGGTGCACGACCTTGTTGACCGCATCCACCATGATCCCCATGCTGCTGGTGGCGGTCTGGCCGTCGTCGCCGACGTTCGGGGTCTCGACGATGATGATGCTGGTGCGGCGGGCGACGTCGGTGTGGCCGTGGCCGAACCGGGCGGCCATGTCGACGACGGGGACGACGCGGCCGCGCAGGTTGATCACCCCGCGCAGGAACGACGGCATCATCGGGACGACGGTGAGCGCGCGGTACTCCATGATCTCGGTGATGTCGAGGATGGGCAGCGCGTACACCTCGCCCGCGAGCGCGAACGTGAGGTAGCGCTCGGCGCCGCCGCTGACGAGAGTGCCGGCGCCGTCCCGGCCGTCCCGGGACACCCGGTCCCCCCGGTCTGCCCGGTCGGTCCGGTCTGCCCCGCCCCGCTGAGCCGGAACGGCGGAACGGCCCTCGATGGTCTGGGTCATGGCGGTCTTCCCCTCGCTTGGATCCACGGGCGTGCTGGCCCGGCTCCGGGTCGCTGAGGAACCCATCGGCAACCGGCTCGCGCGCCTGTAGGGCGGTCACCGGCCGGAGGGCACATCTCCCCATGGGCGGGGCGGGAAGCCGCTGCCAGGATCGGCCCATGCCGGACAACGCGCTGTCCTTGGGTGAGCTCCTGCTCGGGCACCGCGTCGCCGCGGGCCTGTCGCAGGAGGACCTCGCGGAGCTCGCCGACGTGAGCGTCCGCGCCATCTGCGACCTCGAACGAGGTGCCACCCGTCGCCCGCAGCGGGCGACGGTGGCGGCGCTGAGCCGCGCCCTCGGCCTCTGTGCGGACGACGCGTCGGCCCTGGAACGCACGGCCCGCCGGTCGACCCCGCCCCGCCGCGCCGACCGCACCGACGCCCGGCTCCCCGCCCCCGCCACCTCGTTCGTCGGCCGCGAGGCCGAGGTCGCGGACCTGATGCGGCTGCTGGGCCGGCCGGGGGTCCGCCTGGTCACCCTGACCGGGCCCGGCGGCGTCGGGAAGACCCGGCTGGCGCTGGAGGTCGCCTGGCGACTCGCCCGCCGGTTCGAGCGGGTCGACCTCGCCGAGCTGGCGTCGGTGACCGCCGCAGGGGACGTCGCGGGCGCCGTCGCGGTGGCGCTCGGCGTCCCGGCCGGCCGGCCGGCGACGATCGCCGCCGCCATCGACGCGGTGGGCGGCAGACACCGGCTGCTCCTGCTCGACGACGTCGACCACGTGGACCCGGCGGCGCCCGAGCTCGGCGCGCTGCTCACCGGCTGCCGGGGGCTGACGATCCTGGCCACCGGCCGTTCGCCGTTGCACCTGCTCGGCGAGCACGTGCGGACCGTCGCGCCCCTGCCGGTGCCCCCGCCGGTGCCCCTGCCCCTGCCCGCCGGGGGCCCGGCGCAGCAGGTCGACCTCGCGGCCCTGCACGCGAACCCCGGGATCGCCCTGCTGGTGGACCGGGCGGCGGCAGTCCGGGCCGGGTTCGACCTCGACGGGCGCAACGCCGCGCCCCTGACCGGCCTGGTCCGCCGGCTCGACGGGATGCCGCTCGCGATCGAGCTCGCCGCCGCCCAGCTGCGGACGAGCGACCCGCAGGCCCTGCTCGCCCACCTCACGGCGGACCTGGCGCCGGTGGACGCGGGCGCCGGCCCGGACCGGGACCGGATCGTGCGCGCCACGGTTGAGTGGACCGCGCGGCGCCTGACGGCCGGCGACCGGGACGTGCTGGCGGCGCTGGGAGCCTTCGCCGGTTCCGCCGACCCGCGGCTGTTGGCGGCCGTGCTGGCCGAGGCGTTCGACGTCCCGGGGCGCGACCTCGGCCGCCGGCTCGTCCGGGAGCTGCCCGCGCACCTGGCGGCCCTCGCCGCGGCCGGGCTGCTGACGGCGGCGGACGACGCCCGCGGGCGGGTGCGCGTCCACCTGGCGGAGCCGGTCCGTACGGCGGCGGCCGGCCTGCTCGCCGAACGCGGCCCCACCGCCCGCGCCGTCCGGGTCGCGCACGCCCGCGCCCTGCTCGGCCTGCTGCGCGAGTCGGCCGCTCCCGGACCCGCTGCCGGAGCGTCTCCCGGGAACCCGGCCCTCGACATCGAGCGGGACAACCTGCGGACGGCGCTCGACCGCGCCCTGGTCGACACGCCGCAGTCGCTGGCGGCCGACCATGTCTCGGCACTGCTGCGCCACCTCGTCTCCCGCAGCCGCCTCGCCGAGGCCCGGCGCCGGATGACGGCGATCGCCTCGGCCCGGGGGGTCGAGGAGGCGGTCCGGGCAACCGCCTGGCACGGCGCCGGGGTCGCCGCGAACGAGCAGCGCGACCATGCCGAGGCGCTGGCCTGCGCCGAGCGCGCGATCGCCCTGTTCGAACGGCGCGGTGACGCGGCCGGCGCCGCGGCCGCCCGCACCCTGGCCGGTGCGGCCCACCGTGACCTCGGCCGGCCGGCGCGGGCGCGGGAGGCGTGGGAGGCGGCGCTCGGCTCGGCCCGGCGGGCACGCGACGAGACCCGGGTCGTCATCCTCTGGAGCCACCTGGGCCGGCTCGCGCAGGACGTGGGAGAACTGGACGTCGCCGCCGACCACCACCGGCGCTGCCGGGCGGCCAAGCAGCGGCGGGGGGACGAGCGCGGGGTCGCCGTGAGCGAGGTGAACCTCGCCGCCGTCGAGCTCGACCGCGGCGACTGGGCGGCGGCGCTGGAGCTGCTGCGACCGGCCGTCGCGACATGGCGGCGCCTCGACGAGCCGTGGTGCACGGCGATCGGCCTGGCGGCCGAGTCCGAGGCCCGGCTCGGCCTGGGCGACGCCGACGGCGCGCTGCGGTGCGCCCGGCAGGCGCACGACGTCGCCCGCGCCGTCGGGCATCGGGCCGCCACGGCACTGGCCGGCTCGCGGTTGGGCGACCTGGCCCTGCTGGCCGGCGACCACCAGGAGGCGGCGCAGTTCTACACCCGGGCGATGGAGGGTTGCCAGGACGCGACGGAGCGGCTCCGCGCGACCGAACGGCTGGCCCTCGCCCTCGCCCTGGACGGCGGCGCCGACGGGCGGCGGCGGGCGAACCGGCTCCTCACCGAGGCCGCCCGGGCCCGACGCGACGGCGGCCTCGCCGTCCCGGCGCCGCAGCGCCGCTGGATCGAGCGGGCCGAGCAGGCCCTGGCGGACGGCCGGGCCGGGTCGGCCGGGTCGGCCGGGCCGGCGGGCCTGGGCGGGCCGGCCGGGCACGTCCGGCTGGTGGCCGTCGACCGCCCGGACCGGGTCAGCGCAGCAGCGGCGCCAGGGTCACCGCGAGATGGAGGCGGGTCCGGTCCCGTCCGCTGGGCCGCCCGCTGACGAGCTGCAGCCCGGTGAGCTGCTCGAGGCGTTCCAGCCGGGCGTAGAGCGTCTGCCGGTGGACGCCCAGCTCGGCGGCGGCGCGCTGCACCGAGCACGCGGCGTCCAGCCAGCAACGGGCGGTGCGCAGCAGGTCGCCGTCCGCCGGCCCGACGGGCTCCAGCACCGCGCGCAGGGCGGGGTCGAGCAGGGCGTCCGCGAGGGTGCCGGCGCCGCAGGCCAGCAGCCGGTGGACGCCGAGACCCGCCCAGGACCGCACCGGCCCGCCGGCCGGCTCGCTCCGCGCCACCCGTGCGGCGACCCGGGCGTGGCGCAGGCTCTGCCGCGCGGCCGCCAGGTCGTCGACGGTCTCCCCGACGCCCGCCACCACCTCGGGGACGGCTCCCCCGAGCGCCTGGACGGCCCGCCCGGCGACCACCTCCGGCGACGGGTCGCGCCCGGCCGGCACCAGCAGCGTCAGCGTGTCGGGGCCGGGCAGCACCAGGACGTCGCGCTGCAGGCCCCACAGGGCCGCGGGCGCCGGGCCGCCGACGACGACGGCCACCGCGACAGGGGCGCGGCGGGCCGCCAGCCCCCGCGCGTCCAGCTCGTCGGCCGCCCGCTCGGTGGCCTCGGCGTCCGCGGCGAGCAGGTCGGCCAGGAGCCAGGCGACGTCCGCGCGGGCCCGCGCCTGCTGGCCGAGGACGGCGCCGGCCCGGTCCGCGAGCCGCATCGCGGCGGCGGCCCGGCCGGGGTCGACGGGTTCGCCGTCCTCGAGCGCCCACAGGTAGCCGTAGGTGACGCCGCCCGCCCGGGCCGGTAGGCACAGGCGCGGCAGGATCCGGCCGCGACCGGTGCCCGCCGCCGGCACGTGCACCGGACCGGTCGCGGTGGCGATCCCGAAGCTCTCGAAGTGGGTGCGGACCCGGGCGCCCGAGCGGCGCCGCAGGATCGAGGCCTGCCGGACGGCGTCCACCGGGCCCGGGTGGGCGGCGAAGGCGACGAGCTCGAAGTCACGGTCCTCCAGGGTCACCGGGGTGCCCAGCAGCCGGGACGCCTCGTCGACCAGGTCCCGCAGTTCCGACAGCATCGGCGGCTCCCCTCGGACAACCGTCTGGCCGATCGCCGAGATCGGTGTGCATCCGTACGTCGCCGTCGGGTGGCGCCGATCGTAGCGTGGAGGTGTCCTGACCGGACACATCCCTCTCGGAGGCCGTCGTGCTGGGTTCGCTGATCCTCTCCGCGTCACGCAGCCCGCGCCTGCGCGACGCCGTCACGACGGTCCCGCTGACGCGGCGCGTCGTGGACCGGTTCGTCGCCGGCGAGGGCCTGCCCGACGCCCTGGCAGCCGCCGCCGACCTGCGCTCGCGCGGCCTCCTGGTCACGGTGGACCACCTGGGCGAGGGCACGGTCGACACCGCGACGGCCGCCACGGTGACGCGGGCCTACACCGGCCTGATCGACCGACTGGCGGACGCCGGCCTGGCGGACGGCGTGGAGGTCTCGGTCAAGCTCTCCGCGGTGGGCCAGGCGCTGCCCGCCGAGGGGCCGGCGGTGAGCCTGGCGAACGCGCAGTCCATCTGCGCCGCCGCGGCGCGCGCTGGGACGACGGTCACCGTCGACATGGAGGACCACACCACCGTCGACGCCACCCTGGAGACCGTCCGGCAGTTGCGCGCGGACCATCCCTGGGTGGGGGTCGCCGTCCAGTCGATGCTCCGGCGCACCGAGGCCGACTGCGCCGACCTGGTCGGGGCGGGATCGCGGGTCCGGCTGGTCAAGGGCGCCTACGCCGAACCGCCGTCCGTCGCCTATTCCCCTCCGGAGACCGACCGGGCCTATGTGCGGTGCCTGCGCCTGCTGATGGCGGGACAGGGTTTTCCGATGATCGCGTCCCACGACCCGCGAATGATCTCGATCGCGGGGGCGCTGGCCACGGAATGCGGTCGCGCCCCGGGGTCGTACGAGTTCCAGATGCTCTACGGAATTCGCGCCGACGAGCAGGCGCGGTTGGTCGCTGCGGGCGAGCGGGTCCGGGTGTACCTGCCCTACGGCACCGACTGGTACGGCTATTTCATGCGGCGCCTGGCGGAACGTCCGGCGAACGTCGCGTTCTTCCTGCGGGCCCTCGCCGGCTGAATCCTCGACCGAATCGTCGGGCGATGACCAAAACGCTCGTGCCCCTCGGGGCGTGAGCCCGAGGGGCAGGAGCGTGCCGTTCCCGCACGCGCCGGTCGATCCGAGCGCTGACCAGCAACGTTGCGGTCACCGCAGGGGAGTCGGTCGGATCAGCGTCAGACGCGGGCACCGCGACGGGTCACCGCGCGGTAGACCAGCAGGGCGACGACCGCGCCGATGATCGAGCCGATGAGGCCCGACGGCTGCAGCGCGCCCGCTGCGGCATCCTTGTGGAAGAGCACGTACCCGAGAAAACCGCCGATGAACGAGCCGACGATTCCCAGAACGATCGTCGCGACGACGCCCATCGGATCACGGCCCGGAACGATGAGCCGGGCCAGGAAACCGGCGATCGCACCGACGATGATCATCGTGATGATGAACCCGAGCATGGAAGCCTCCAGCTTGTGCCTGTCGCGACGGCAGTTCCCGCCGCGTCGTGGATCAGCATGGGCTCGCCCGGGAAGCTCCGCATTTTGACATGTCACCTATCGCACGAAAAGCGCCGCTGAGCAGCGGTTTCGTCACACCCGGCCGGGGGTCGCGCGACCCCGCCCGGGCCGGCGATCACGGCCGGCCGCGCTCGCCCGGCGGCCCCGCCGGCCGCCGGGACCCGGCAGGATGCGGGGGTGGACCTGCCCGTGATGCCGCCCGTCGAGCCGATGTTGGCGAAGGCGGTGGCGCACATCCCGGACACCGGCCACGTCGAGCCCAAGTGGGACGGCTTCCGGACGATCGTCTTCCGGGACGGCGACGAGGTGGTCCTCGGGTCGCGGAACGGCCGCCCCCTCACCCGGTACTTCCCCGACGTCGTCGCCGCCGTCCGGGCGCAGACGCCGGAGCGCTGCGTGCTCGACGGCGAGATCGTGCTGGCGCAGGGCGACCGGCTCGACTTCGAGACCCTCCAACTGCGGCTGCACCCCGCGGCGAGCCGGGTCGCGCTGCTCGCCGAGCGGACACCGGCGTCCCTCGTCGCCTTCGACCTGCTGGCGCTCGGCGACCAGGACCTCACCGGCAGTGACCTCGCCGTCCGCCGCGCCCGGCTCGAGGCGGCCCTGGCGCCACCTGCGCCGGACGCCGACCGGCCGACCGAGGGCGGCGCGCGGGCCTCCCAGGTGTACCTCACCCCCGCGACGGCGGACCCCGCGACGGCCGCACGCTGGTTCGAGCAGTTCGAGGGCGCGGGGCTGGACGGCGTCGTGGCCAAGCCGCTCACCGGCCCGTACGAGCCCGGCAAGCGGGTCATGTTCAAGGTCAAGCACGAGCGGACGGCGGACTGCGTCGTCGCCGGGTTCCGCTGGCACACCTCGGGCCCGGTGGTCGGCTCCCTGCTGCTCGGCCTGTACTCCGGCGACGGGCAGCTGCGGTCCGTCGGGGTGGCCGCGTCCTTCCCGATGGCCCGGCGCCGCAGCCTGCTCGACGAGCTGGCGCCCTACCGGATCCCCGAGGGCGGCGCGACGGCCGCCGGGCATCCGTGGGGCGGCTGGGCCGACTGGCGGGACGACGGTCCCCCGCCGGAAGGCGGCCGCGACGCGGCCCGCGGCGGCGCGGGGAGCCGGTGGGCGCCGGGCAAGAGCCTGTCGTTCGTGCCGTTGCTGCCGCAACTGGTGGCGGAGGTCCGGTACGGCCACCTGGAGGGCGAGCGCTTCCGGCACACCGCGCACTTCCGCCGGTGGCGGCCGGACCGCGACCCGTCGAGCTGCACGTACGCGCAGCTCGACGAGC
>Ga0302322_100000989_pt1 | contig 22684 bp, 14 predicted proteins | sample Fen_T0_2_FD_203757 | JGI IMG/M metagenome (GOLD analysis project Ga0302322, IMG submission 203757) | Peat permafrost microbial communities from Stordalen Mire near Abisko, Sweden - Fen_T0_2 | ecosystem: Environmental > Terrestrial > Soil > Wetlands > Permafrost | place: Sweden: Abisko...
GCTGCATCCTCGAGCACGACGCGAACTTTCCGAGCGATATATCGGTTTTGCTTGACCAAGTTGCCCGGGCGAGAATGATCACGTCGCGGTGTCTGCGCGACATTGGCGAGTCTGACAATGAAGATATGCGTCGTAGGTAAGTACCCGCCGATAGAGGGTGGTGTTTCTACGCACACCTATTGGCTCGTTCGTGGGCTGGCTGAGCGTGGTCACCATGTTCACGTCGTCACCAATGCCGACGAGGTTGAAGACACATATCGATTGACCTTGGACGCGGCTGACGGCGATTGGTATCAACCCGAGTTCGTGCAGAGCGGCGGCCGCGTGCGGGTGTATAATACCCAACCGTTCAGCGAACGGTCCATGAGTCATATCCCTTCGGCCAATCCGTTCGTCAGTAAGCTCGCATCTGTCGCCACCGATATTGTCCGGCGACACGTATGCGACGTTATCGTGGCATACTACTATGAACCGTATGCGGTTGCAGGTTGGCTTGCCTCGACCTGGACCGGCTGTCCGCTCATTATCAAGCACGCTGGAAGTGATCTCGATCGCCTGTTCCGCGTCCCCGATTTGGCGACGACCTACAAGGAGGTGTTGCGATCGGCCCATCTCGTGATGACGCAGCCTGGCTTAATGGCGCGTTTCATCGGTTTGGGTGTCGATGAACGCCGGTTGAGCCCGGATATTCCGTTCGCGATAGCCAAAGCTGTTTTCAGTTCCGACGCCGGGCCCATTGAACTGGACCGTTTGGCGATCCGGGCGCAGTCACCGTGCGATCCGACGCCTCGAGGCGGCTCTGGGGCGAGCCAAGCCGTCATCGGCACGTATGGAAAGATCGGAATATCGAAGGGAACCTTCGACCTCATCGCGGCGCTCGGCACGCTCGCACGCAAGGATATCGACTTCAGGTTTGCGGCGATGATAGGGAGTGCCCAAAGCCGGCACATCACGGCGGCCATTCAACGCTCAGGCATCGAGGACCGCACGGATGTGCTGCCGATGGTGCCGAATTGGAGAGTGCCGGGATTCCTTCGGGCGTGCACTGCTGTTTGTTTCCTGGAGCGCGATTTTCCCGTCGCCATCCATGGGCCGATCATTCCCCGGGAGGTGTTTGCCTGCGGTACCTGTCTCGTGCTTTCCGGAGAGATCGCGTCCAAGCAGAAATACCGAGACAGGCTGGATTCTGGTAAGAACGTGCTGGTGGTTGACGATCCACGCGATCATGCCGCGCTTGCCGCCACGCTCCGATCCGTGATCATGGCGCCTACTTGGGCGCGGGCGATTGGCGAACAGGGGGAGCAGCTTTCTCACTCGCTGGAAGACTATCAGGCTTTTCTGACCGGATGGGACGATGTCCTTGCGCGTTGCGTCAATGCCGCTCGCTTGGCCTCGCCGACGACGGCGCGCCCGCAACCGGAGATAGCCATTGGAATGGGCTTCGAGTCCGTCATTCCAAATCTCGTTGCATTTCTGCGGCGAAGCTGCCCCTCCATGGTGGAGACCTTCGTGCCATCGTCGGCTGCGAGAACTCGCTTCGAGGCGGCTATTGAATTCTGCGATTTTGCCGCGAACCACTCCGATCTGCGCGGATTTGGCGCAGAACTTCCGAAGCTCCTCGCAGTGCTCACCTACGCGAAGATGCGCCTTACGGCTGCTTACGATTCACGGCCTGAGGCGGCCGTATTTGCGGTCGGTGATTGCCTTCATGGATCGCGGGTCTCCAGGGAGTCGGCCTGGACTCTACGACCGATCAGGGGCAATTCGTTGCGAATGGCCGAATTCGACTACGACCTGTCCGCCTTAAGCATCCTCCCGGCCATTGCAGGCTATCAGCCGGCAGAGGAGGACGGAACCGATCTTGCCGCTCTCGAACGGACCCCGACGGTGGTCCTTTTCCACCAGTCGGCAAATCTCATTCCCTGCGAACTGAGGATCGACGAAGCCACGCGGGAACTTGTCAACCGCTGCGACGGAACCCTGACGACGGCCGGGCTGATCGACGAAATGTACGGCTACTTTGGCGCCGAACGGTCTGAGTTCCGGGGTGAGGTGGCGACGAAGGTCTGTAACGCCCTCGATTACTTGTATCAAAAAGGCGTCCTGGTATTCGGGGAGTATCGGGACGGCTGGGGGTGGATCGGCGGAGCGAGGGACAAAATCGAGCTTGCGGCACAACGCCCCGTCGCGCGCTCAGAATGGTCACATCCTGAACAGCAGAGTTCTGGCTCTTCGAGGCACCCGGCATGAGCAGGCAGCTGGTGCTAGGGTTGGGCAGACACGCAGGTACTGAGGTGGCTGGTACCGGCGCGGCTGTCAGCACCCAGTTCCTGTTTACCTCCATGGAGGAGAAGCTTCGGCGCCAGTTCACCCTCGTTCCGGTTCCACCCTATTACTATTCCACAGATGCGCGGCGATCGCTCCGCGTCGCCATTGACATTCTTGGTCGAGTCGATGCCTGCATCTTCGGCCTGCCGCCGAGCCCCTTCGATCTGGATCCTTTCTTCATTGTTCGCGAACGCATGGGAAGGCGAATACCCTTCGTCTACATGCCGTTGGGTGAGTTTCCGTGTGGCGCATGGTGCTATCGCAATATTTACCAGCATCTACGCGCTGGAGACGTGCTACTGCTATCCAGTCGTGCCGATAAGGCGATTCACGACGCATTGGTCGATTCGACTCCTGCGCGCGTCGTCGTTGCCGGGTTCGGCATACGGGCTCAGAACTTTCGAACATCCGCCGCTATGCGGCGAATCACGCGGCGGCACTTTGGCATCGATCTGGACGAGATCGTGTTCGTGTACCACGGCAGGGTAACCGCAGAGAAAAACATTCATGGCGCGATGATGATGTTTCGGCAGATCAGCCGAAAACATCAGCGGCTCAGGCTATGGATCATTGGCGACACACCCGGACATCAGGAACCGGGACCTCAGCCCGCTGCACGGCTGTCCTCCAATTCGCTGACCCGTGCGTTTCGAGAGCTCGTTCAGGATGAGGCTCTCGAAGACCGCGTTCTGTTCTGGGGGCGAGTTGCGCCGGCCGCGCTACCAGGCATTCTCGGCGCAGCCGACGTGGCCGTCAACTTCACACTCAATGCAGATGAGAACTTCGGCTACAGTACCATCGAAGCGATGGCGGCGGGTTTGCCGGTGATAGGTACGGACTGGGGTGGGCTGAAGGACACGATCGAAGACGGCGCAACGGGATTCCGCATTCCCACCGTCGTGACGTCCAGAGGCGTTGCAGTCGATCTGTGGGTCGCATGTGAGCGGGCGCTGGCGCTCGTTGAGAACGTGGCGGAACGCAGGCGGATGGGTGCAGCGGCACGGCGCAGGGTCGCAGAGCGATTCAATCTCGACCGGTTTGTGAATTCGATCGCGGACGAGGTTCGGGCACAGATCTCCTCATGCGAGAGCCAACAGCGCATCCCTCACGTTTGGTCGGCCCTGGGGAAGCGGCTCTCGAACAAATACTCCGCCGTATTACCGGCAATTCCGCCGCGCGTCGGTCCCAACCGCATTCTTTTCAGCCCGACGCTGTTTTCAGAACATCCATTGATGCGAAGCGTCCTCGAGCCATATGCAACGGAGAGACAGAGCGAGAAGCCCAAACGACGAGCGGTCTTCTTTCTTGCGACTGCGCTTGTCGATATTCGGCTGAACACGGCGTGTTCGACCGATCCGCGATACGTCTTCAATCTGAAGCCCAGCGCGCCAGTCGACCTCGCGTTGATCCGTCTTCTCAGGAAGAAAGGATTCTGCGATCAGTCCGGCTTAGCGCGCCATGTCGGCCGACTTTTCGACAGACGATGTATCGAAAACTCGTTGCGACGCCTGCTGCGCGCCGGAATCGTTCTTCAGTCGGACGGGCAGGCTCGCGACCGGAGGGGGACTGACAATGCCGCAACCCGACCAGCATGACGCGGCTGCCAAATTGTTTCCATGTACGTTGCTGCTGCTGGGCGACCACGCCGACACGGCAGTCGAGGAGTTTTGTCGCGACAGCTCGGCCAACATTCGTGCTGACGGGATCTCCGACACGCAGCGCCTGTTGACGCATCTTCAGGCGGTGATCGCCCGCGCGCCGGATGTTCCCGGCTACGCAGAAGACGTCGCAGCATATGAAGGTGCCATCGCTGCTCTCGCCGCGACTGATGCGGCAGGCGATGAAGCGCCGCGCATGGTCGAACGGGATGCGGCGGAATCCGCACGCCCGATAGAGGAGCTCGGCAGACAAGTGCCTGTCGTGGGCAGACATGTTCGGGTCGAACGCTATAGGTTCAATGCCCCGGGGATCGTAGCGGCGATCGAAGAGTGCGACCGGCTCGAGGGACGCGAGCAGCCTGCCGACTGCATTGTTCTGCTGGTCAAAAGGCCCGGCAACCCACGGCCGGACACCTTCCTGGTCAGCGAGGGAGTGCAGATGCTGCTCGCATTGTGCGATGGCCAACGAGACTGCGCCGCCATCGCACAGCGTCTGCAAGAGGGCGTGACCGGCGAACGCGCCGGCGATTTCGAGCGAAGGGCGTTTGAAGCGATCGAGGCGCTCCGGGCAAGAACAGTGCTGACCTGTCGCGAACCATTGGAGCTTCATGAGGCCAGCGATGAGCAGCAAGACGCTATCTCTCAATGATGGGCTGTACCAGTACATGCTGGCGACGTCGCTCAACCAATCGCCCCTGCAGCGCTCGCTATGCGAAGCGACGCAGACAATGGAATTCGCCGGGATCGAAAGCAGTCCCGAACAGGTTCAGTTCCTCCAGCTACTTGTACGGCTTATTGGTGCGAAGCGCTGCCTGGAGGTGGGTGTTTTTACCGGATATAGCACACTCAGCATCGCGCAGGCGCTCCCGCCTGACGGCTCCGTCATCGCCTGTGACATTGATGAGAAGGCCACGACGATCGCGCGCGCGTATTGGAAGCGTGGAGGGGTCTCCTCCAAGATCGATTTGCGAATTGCGCCAGCGATCGACACGCTCGACCGTCTGCTTGCTGACGGGGCCGCGGGCAGCTTCGATTTCGCATATATCGACGCGGACAAGGGCAATGCGAACGGCTATTACGAGCGCGTCCTTCAACTGCTCGGCGATAACCGTCTGATGGTCATCGACAACGTGTTCTGGGGAGGGCGTGTCGCTGATATGGACGCCGATGACTGGCAGACTCGATCCGTCAAAGCGATGAATGCGAAAATGTGCTGCGACGAGCGGGTCGAGGTCAGCTTCATCCCTCTCGGCGACGGCCTGGCTCTGGTAAGAAAGTGCGCGACCCCAGGCAATGAGGGAGCCGCCTCGTGATGTCCGCCAACTGGAAACGCGATCCGATCGAGATTCCGATCGCCGACTCGCTTTTATGCGCAGAGGCCTGCCGCGAAATCTACATGCAGCGCGCGCGGTGGCGCATGCGTCTCCTGAACGATCAACCACCATTCTATACTCTTGGCGCGGCATCATATCTTGATTTGGGTTTCACCGCCGGGTCGCTCGAGGATTATCTCAGCGACGCCGGCTCGCTCTGGGAGTGGGGAGGTAATGCGGTTCTTACGATGATCGAGAGCGTCTGCGCCCGGCTCACCGATGAGCTCGAGCAACCCGTCGAATTTTCTTCGCTGCTTCCATCCCCAGGTTTCCACATCTTCATCGGCAGAGCGATTCCAAGGGCAGACTGCCTGGACAACCGGGAGGGTTGTGGGTCTTGTCATTTTGACCTCCAACACACGTATATTCCCTGGGCGAGATGGTACGGGACCTTTGATCTGCAGAACACCATTTCGTTTACGCTCCCTCTAAACCTTCCTGCCTCGGGCGGAGGCCTGATCGTCTGGGAACCGATTACTTTGGAGCAAAATCGTGATTGCGTCCGCCAGAATAGGTTTGACGAGATCGTGAGGCGGGCGCGCAAGACGTCTTGCACGACGATCAGATATTCGATTGGGCGCATGGTTCTCCATAACGGCCACACCCTTCATCAGATAGCGGGCGCGCCGAAGATTTCCGTAACGGATGAGCGCATTACCTGGCAGGGCCACGGCGTCCTCGCGGACGGCATCTGGCGCCTTTATTGGTAATCATCGGAATCTCGGGCGTAACCGAGCGATCAAGGACACGATGTGCACGAGATCCACGCTTGATAGCCTTGTGAGGTACGTGGCGGCGATAAATTTGGTATCGCTCCGCCGCCGCGAAATGCGCGACAGCGCCTGAGCCCTGTCGAGGTTTCTGGTCCACCCACATAGAGGTAACAGCAGCCGAAGGTTTTACGGTTTTCGACGAAGTTCCCGGTACAGCGCAGGGGCAGTAGACGCGGCGGAGCGAATCACGATGACGCATGAGGAAATCGTTGCGCGCAAAATGTAGCGCGCACACAAACAGAGGGTAGCGACCATGTCACAGAAGCAACCCACGATCATCAAAATCGCTGATCCGGCTCTTTGCGAAGATGCCTGCCGCGCAATTTATGCGCAGCGGCCACGTTGGCGCGGTTGGCGCCTCAATGGTCAACCGACTTTTTACACTCTGGGTGGCGTGTCATATCTGGATTTGCGATTTCGACTCAAGTCCGTTGACGAATATCTCAACTCTGCCGGCTCGCTGTGGCAATGGGCTGGAGATGCGACTCTAAGCATCTTTGAGCGGGTTCGCTGTGCCCTTGAGACGTGTCTTGGCGCTCCCGTGGAGTATCCTGCCGTGCTGCCGCCCCCCGGCTTTCATATCTTCATCGGTGCAGCTATTCCCAAGACCGATTGTTCGCGCAACGTGTTGGATTGTGGAGCGTCGCACTTTGATCTTCAATACGATGAAATTCCCTGGGACCGCTGGTATGCCGACGTTGATTTTTCGCGTGCAATCTCGCTGACTCTCGCGCTGAAACTGCCGGCGGAGGGAGGAGGTTTGACTTACTGGGACTCAATCACACTGGAAAGCGTCCGCGCCAGCTCAGAGCGCCGAGGTTTCGCCGACATCTACGAGGGTTATGATGTCCTGAACGTTCCCGCACTCGCGAATGTAACACCAAGCTCCACAATTCCCTACGCCGTAGGATCGATGGTCGTCCACGATAGCCATGTACTTCATCAAATAGCGGGGATTGCGAAGACGCGCGCCACGGATGAACGCATAACCGTTCAGGGGCACGGTGTTTTCGCTGATGGTGCGTGGCGTCTCTTCTGGTAGCAGCCCAAGGTCGCTGCAAGCGGCGCCAAGCGGCGACGTGTAGGGTTTTATTCGGCAATCTGGCGAGGGTCCCGATCCGAACGTTCAATGAGCGCCGCGAAGGAGCGAAAGTAATCAATCGCTATCATCCCACGTTGACGTCGTATCAGCGCGCGCTGGAGCATCCGAAGGAGCCGCCAGCCTCACAGCGGCGGCTACATCGTCGTGCCGGACAGGCCCCCCATATTGCTGCGATCGAAGGCTGGTGTGCCGCGCAGCCGCAACTCACCGCTATCGAAACTGTTCGCCGGCCGAGCGAGAAATATCCTGAAGAACTCGGGCCAAAGCAGCATTCCGATCGTGCAGCACCTGCTGAGGGCGCTTAGCTTAGCTAAGCGAGGCTGTCGACCCTGTGATGGTTTCAACCGACGTCCACGGCGCGGTCGTCGTCGGCTTCGTAGTAGCCGAGGCTTTTAGGAAACCGGAGCGTCGACCGTGTGGTCCGCAGATGGAAGTAATCCTCTTTGCAGCTGCAGAGCCCCTCTGCCTCGCAAGGCGCGTAGGGTTGTGCTCGCAGTGCCGGCACGAAGCCTGGATCGAGCGCGCTCCCGGTCTGTTTCAGGGGAAGCCCGCGATAGGGTGTGCAGGGGTACACACTCCCGTCGGGGTGGACGCGGATGTAGTCATGGCCGGCAGAACATGGTTCGCCTTTCGGACCACGATGGGCCATCAACATGGCGCGCAGAGCGGCCGTGTGACGGTACAAGGACACGAGAACCTTCGGTTCCGTTTCGAGAATCGCGACAAATCCGTTCTTCGGGTAGGCGCCGTTGAAGTTATGCCCGACCGTGACGTCGGTGCGGAGTCCCGCTTCCTTGCACAACTCGACAAGATGTTGGATCGCCGGCAGATTGTCTGGAAACACCAGCGCATGGACAACGACGAATGCACCGACGTCCTGCGCCATGCGGGCGCTGGTCACCAGGGTTTCAGCGGAAATTTCCGTATGGTGGTAGGTAATCCAGAGACTGACCCGATCCATGTTGCACGTCGCGGCCCAGGCCTTGAACTGGAGAGAGTTGAAAGATCCGTTTGTCAACAACTCCACGAAATCAATATTGCTTTGCAAGCTCAACCACGCCGCTCCGCGCAAGAACTGCTTTGAGACAAAGGGTTCGCCCAGTGTCTGGAGGCGAACTCGCAATCGCCACGGCAATCCGCCAAGCCAGCGCAGGACCGCGCTGTAACGATCGGCGCCGTCGTCGGTGGCCCACACGCGTCGCCCCTTATCGCGCCGCGCCAACTGGGTGCTGCAATAAGGGCAGTCGAAATTGCATAGAACTTGGTCGCATACATACCAGACATCGACGGTTTTCGTGACGTTTTCTGTCATCGAGCTCCCCCAACACGAGATGACATCATGCTGGAGCCTCGCAGGACGAGCGATGCCCCCGTGCATCCGAAGCGAGTGGCGCGGCCTTTCTTACGCAATCAACGATGGAACAAACCGAATGCATCATCGGCGCCGGGACGGCGGCTATGAAACGACAATTCGAACGAACAAGCGTATCGAATTGTAATCTCAATACAAGGCGGAAGTTGTTTGCTTCGCCGACCTTCCGTTGGAAGTATTCGTGACAGCGCGGCGATCCACCCGTATCTGGCGTACGACAAGGAGCGCCCTGTGCCAGTGAGCCTCGTGCATTAGGCACCGGTCATCCCTGGGATGGATGAGGACTATGCCAAGCCCGATGAAGCTCGGCTGACGAGAGGAAGCTTGGCCAGAATGGCCGGATATTGCGCGTCGCGTGATCTCCTGGTCGCGCGTCAGTTAATTTCAAGGGTTCGAAATCTAGCAGGCGTGTAGCGCCCTCGCGTTGTCGCCGTGCTATGAAATCGTCCTGCGTCAGGGCACCGCGCATGGGGCTTCGAATGCCAGCGTTTGCCGCTTCGGTCATGCGGTAGTTCGGTCGACAGTCAATATCGACCACCATCGCGCTCTTGCTTGATCCAATCGGACAACGTCCTGGGTGTTGATCCTGAACGCTCGCGATGCAATTGTTTGGAGGCTGCTTTGAGGTTGCTTCGGATGGTCTTCTCCGGCGTTTTTTGCTCACGCGTCGCAACTTCCGCCTTCAGGACAGTTGTTGAATTGGCTGACCTCTCCGCTGCCTCCCTTTCGAGACGGAGTTTTTTTAGTCGCTCCATCTTCTGGCGTTCTGCTTCCGCAGCTTGGGACCATAGCGGCTTCTGACGCGCAGCCTCGGCCGAGACCAACAGTCCGATGATTGCTCGTTCCCCGAGCGCTTTGCAGGCTTCCAACCGATGAAGCCCCTCAACCAGAACGAAGCGGTCTTTGTGAGGCCGAACGAGAATTGGGGCCTGTTGTCCGATTTCCAGAATGCTCGCCGCTATTTCTTGGACCAATTCGGGTTTGAGATCTTTCCTTCTCGTCTCGGGAACGTAGATCTTGTCGATTGGGAAGCTTTCCGGTTTGAACACGGCGTCTACTCCTCAGTGATCGAGAGCCATCCAAGGCACCAGGCGGCACCTGGACTGGATCCGTTGTCCGGAACCAATAGTCGCCAGCGTGGGGGGCACCGAGCCCGAGAATATACCGGATATGGCGAACATCGAGCAACCCGCACTCCCCGAGCCTGACTTTTCAGCGCAGACCCCGAATCCCCGGAAGATCGACGCATTAGGTATGAAGAATCAAAATGATCCCACACAATTCGGCTGAGGCTGTCGGCCAGGGGTGATTGTGCTGCTTGGGCCCCGACGGCCGGCCGGTCGGAATTCCCGCGGCCCCGATCGACCGCGCGCATGATGGCGGCGGGCTATTCCGGCGCCTCGCCGGTACGCGCGGCGGCGGCGAACGCCGGATTCGACCAGTTGGCCGAGATAGCGATGACTTCAGAATATTGAGCATCCTCGGTGATGCGTCTTCTTGAGTGCGATCTCCGCTCCTTCGAGACACGCCATGCGAATCATTGGCAAATCAGAGAGTTTCGGTCGGCGCCGGTCAGATCGCCGGCGCGGCCAGCGCACGCGCGACCTGGCCGGTCTGTTCCTTGGCGGCGGCCTGGACCTGAAGGCCGCCAAGCGAACCGTAGAGCAGCGCGCCGAAGGCCGCATTGAGCAGTCCCTGGTCCCACGGATTGCCCTCCGCGAGATTACGCGCCTCGGTGATGCCGATGCTGAGCAATTCGCTCTTGGCCACTTCTCCCAGGATGCGCGCGCCGAGATTGCCCCAACCCGCCTTGTAGCTGGCGCCGGGCAGCAGAGCGCCAGCGATGCCGTCGACGATGCTCCAGCCGAGTTCCGTTCCGAGGTCGGCGCCGGGCGTCACGCCGCTGGCGACGTCGTTCAGTGTCTGGGAGACCACGGCGGCGACGGCGCCGCCGGCAACCGTGATGCCGCCCTCGATCAGGGCGCTGGCGGCTTTTGCACCGCGGCCCACCTGCTGACCGGCCTGGATCGCAGCCTCCACCCCGGTTACCGACTCCGCCGCAGCCGCGCCGGCTGCACCAAAGCCGGCCGTAATGGCGCCTGCGAGAGCGCCGATTCCCATTTCAATGCCGTAGTCCTTCCAGCTGAAATTGTCGAAGTTGAACACCGAATATGAGATGGCGGAGACGCCGGCACCGTAGAACGCTCCCGCCAGCGAGGCGAGCGCAATGCTGACCGGGGTGGAGAGTCCTCCTGTGATCACTTCGAGCACGCCGGCGACGATGTCGACGACCACACCGGCCAGGATTTCCAAGGCTCCGATGATCGCGCCACCGATCGCACTGAACAGGCTGCCGATCGAGAACCTCCCGGACGGGTCAATATATTGCACCGGATCGTTCGCTGCGTAAACATAAGGGCTGAAGAACTGCATCACCGGATCGACGCTGATGAAGCGGCCAAGCTGTCCAGAATACAGCCGCGCCCCAAAGTTAAAGAGTCCGACCTCACGATCGAATTCATGCCCGGTGAAAAGATAGGGCATGAAGCCCGCGAGCGGCTCGGCGACGGAGGCGAGTTCACCGAAGGTCAGATAGTCGTAGCGCGCCACGATGCTGCCTGCAGGGTCGATCACCGCACGGGTCGAGCCGAGGTGATCTTTCAGGATCGCGTACAGGTTGCCGTCCCGACGCATTGCGATCATCCCACCGGGCCCGAAGATGTAGCGGGTGACGATGGGCTTGGCCTGGCCCTCCGGATACAGGATCGTGAATAGCGGCGTCGCGTTTGTTCCGCGGATGTAGACCATGCGGCCGGCGAGGGTAGCCCCCAGCCGGACCTCCTTGACGACGCGTTGGCCGAAACCGCCATAGCGGAAATCGAGCGTCTTGCCCCCCGGCGCGGCGTCGACGATCCGCGTCGTCAGCGCGGTGGCGGGATCGTAGCTCAGCGTCAGATCATGCAGGGCCGCCGTTGCGAAGGCCTGCGTTCGCATGGTCAGCGCATTTCCATTGCCGTCGTAGGAACAGGAGGTGAGCACACCGCCGTTGGCCTGATCCACCACCGAGCTCACCATCTGGGTTCCCGGCTGGTAGTTGTACTGGCGCGACACGCCGCCCTGCGGGGCCAGCGAGAAGTTGCCGTTGGGATCGAACGCGGCGGGCGCGGTGACGCCAAAATCCCACGCCGACTGGCCGTCATTGGCCGCATTCTCAATCTGCCCGACCGAATTGTAGGAATAGCGGAAGCGATATTCGTCCGGTTGCGGCCCGGCATAGCTGTAGTTCGCTGACGCGATGGTGCCGTCGTAATATCGCGCATCCTTGTAGCCGCCCTCGGTGTAGGAAAGCCGCTCGCCGAACAGCATGCCGCCACCGGCGTCATGGGCGGAGATCTCCGTCGCCCATAACGGTGAGTTGAAGTCGTAGCGCCGGTTGATCGCGCCAGCTGGCAGTTTCACCTGGTCGGCCTCGGGACGGCCATTGGCCAGGTAGGTGAAAGTCGCAAGCGGCGCTGCGAAATCGAGCGTCTCGGCGATCGCTGCGATCTGGTTGGTGGCGTTGATCCGGTAATGGAGGTCCAGACGGCTCGCGCCCTCGACCTCCGGATAAGTGATCTGCGTGATATTGCCGAGATTGTCGTAGGCGTAGTCGACGCGGTTGTCGCCGCCCTGCTTTGCATCGATGACGCGCGTGGTCCGGGCGACGGTATTGCCGGCGACGTCGAAGGTGAAACCCTCGATGATATCGGCGATCCCAGCATCGCCATTATTGACCTCGATGCACCAGCATCGGCCGATGCCGTGCCATGACGGATCGGGATTGTCATAGGCGTATTTCTTGCGCCAAGTCTGCGGGGTCGGCGGTGCATCGGGCACCTGATCGGCCAGACGCTGCAGCGCAGCCTGGTCCCACGTCGCCGTGACATAGCCGGTCTCGACCACGCGGTTCAAACGATCGTATTTCCAATAGCTGTAGTGTCCCTTGCGCGCGCCCTCCGGGTCCCGCTGAAAGCGGAGGTTTCCGGAGCGGTCATAGATATATTCGGTCGAGCCGAGGTCGCCGGTGCTGACCGACCTTATCCGCCCGGCAAAGTCGAAGGTTTGCCGCGTCGTCCAATTCGCCGGCGCCGATCCCGGCGGCGGATCGTAGTAATTGGGCGAGCGCAGTTCGGACGGATTGCCGGCATCGTCGAACAGGGTGACGTTTCTGATCTCGTGGCCGTCGCGCAGCGAGACCTTACACAGGATCTGGCCGAGTTCATTGCTGAACTGCTGGTATGCATCGCCATTGGGATTGGTGACGATGACCCGGTAATAGGAGGCGGCTCGCCCGGCCAGCGCGGCTTCGCTGCTGCCATAGGCGGTCCTAGTGGCGTGGGCGCCGATCCGGAACGGTTCGCCAGGCATGCCTTGTGCGATGATGCGGCTGGACGGTGATGCTTCGTACTGGTTGCGCGAAAATGGGTAGGACTGGTCGGCCGGATAGGCCGCGGTGATCAGTCCGGACATCTCCCCGGTCTGCCAATCGAACCGGGCGAAGTCCGCACAATATGAAAGCGGCGGGTTCTGCAGTGCAGTCACATAGGCGGCCTTGGTGCGTACGGCCCCGCGTCCCTGATCGTCCACGACAGTCTGGCTGACGATGGCGCGGTTGTCGATCAGGCGTTGCGCCTGGACGACGATGCCGCGCGGATCGGCGAATGCGACGTTCCCCTGCGGCCGCAGCGCCGCGGCGAGCTGGGAGATCGCAACGCGGCTGCCGAAGAACAGTTCTGGCGCTCCCGCAATGGCCGCGGCTGCGACATGGCTGAAGATGCGCTGACCATCGACCCACAGTACGAAGGTTCGGGCATCGACCAGAGCAACCCAATGATCGCCCAGCCGGCTGACGCCGATCCGCGCTCCCTCGCGCAGCAGGTCGTACCGATAGCGGCGATCCCGCGCCGTCACGGTCCAACTGCCGGCGCCGGCCGCGCCGGCTCCCACAGTCGCGCCGCCGGACAGCGGGTAGCCGGCGGCGCAAAACAGATCGATCAATCCGGAGCTGATCTCGCCCGCGTCGAGCTGCGCGGCGTAAGGATCGACCGCAACATCGAACAGGCGCACCGGCACCGGCGGTGCCAGCGCCTTGCCGTGATCGTCCAGCAATTCCCATTGCAGGCTGGACGGCTGCCACGCCGCGGTCAAGGAAGTGCCGCACCTGATCCCCGCCGGCTTGTGCACCGGCTCTAGCGCCGTGAACATGGCCGCCACGCAGCAGGAGGACTCGGCGCTGCCGTCTTGCAGAACGAGCGAGCCGGCCTGACCATCCTCGCTTTGCGTCAGACGGGTGCCGGTCACTTGCCAGACCCCCGGAGTGCCGCGCCAGGCCCTGCGCCATTCCTCGCCGCGGGTGAAACCGGTAAGCGGTCCGGCTGCAGCCGAGCGAACCACGATCGAGTGGTTGGGATCCTGCGGCACGAACGCACCGCGGTTTCCGGCGCAGGAGAAATAGTCAGTCTGAATGGTGGCGAGCGCATCGGTCGCATTGCTGGTCAGGATCGGTTGCTGGAACTGGTCGAACGTCGTGCGGCTCGATTCACCGTTGGGTCCCAGCGCGCCGTTGACGGACCAGAAACGTGGATCGTAGCTCGTGGCCTCGAACGCGCTATCCACCGGCACGAAGGTCAAGTCATCGACGAGAACAGGATGATCCGTATTGGTGTTCTCCGCGATCACTGCGATTGACGGCACCCCGCCGCCGGAGGGCAGGTTGAAGGCCTGGCTCACCGCGAGCCACTGGCCAGTCTCCTTCGGGAAGGGCACCACTATCGGTGCTTTTCCATCGATTGCGATCAGCCAGCGCGCCTCGCCGCGCGCGGGATCGAAGCCATCCGGCGTCTTGACCCATGCGCAGAAGCGATACGATCTGCTGCGGTCCGCCGGGGTGAACACGCGGTGGATACCCGACTGTCCGGTCGCATTGGCGGCAAGCCGGACGCTGCAGAGGCCCTGATGCGCATCGATGGTTTGATCGTGGTCGTTCGGAATGACGGCCGCGAGGCTGCCGAAGCTCCAGCCTTGGTCGGATTCGTAGGTTTCGAACCCGGTGTAGCTCGCCTCGCCGTCATCATGGCTGGCGGCGGGGAATTTGGCGATGACGCCGCGCTGATTGACGTCGTAGATGAATGACGTCGGCACGCCGGTGACGTCGCGCTGCTGCTCGATCAGGCACGCCGGATCCGAGCGCCTGACCACTTCAAGCTGCAGCAGCCAGCCCTCGCGGTTGCCGCTGGTTGCGAAGTCGAAGCGCGGCGCATCGGGTCCCGGGCGCGTCCATTGGTAGGATTGGTGGGGTGCCAGACGCGGATTGCCGCCCGATCCGCTCGCCCAGTCGCGATAGGTCGTGACTTCGCTCGAGATATACTGTGTTCCGCCGTCCTCGTCGCTGACCCGCCTGGTCGTCTGCACCGATGCCGTGAAGATGTGCTGGGATCGGAACTGGCTCTCATAGGCTGGCACCTGCCAGGCATAGAGCGTCTCGACGCGGAGCGACCTGCTCCGACCCTCGGCGTCGGTGAAGCTCTGCTGCTGCCAGAGCTGGACCCCGGTGCTTGCATCGAATGCGGTGAGCGAATCCTGGGTTACGCCGTCGGTGACCGTCGTGGTACGCTCGAGGCGCGCATATCCGCCATAGAGGCGCTGGCCGGCGACGGCATCATTGTTCGAGACGCGCCAGTAATTCAGTTGCGACGCCACCTGGGTCGCATTGCTGTCATAGTCCTGGCGTGACAGCAGCATGCCATTGAGTACGTTGGCGTAGTTGTAGATCCATCCGATCGGATAGCGCAGGTCGCCCTGCGGTGACAGGCCGTTCGAATAGAAGAAATCGCTTCGTCCCTTCGGCTGCACCCGCGGCGGCTGATCATCGGTCGACGCCACGCCCGGCACGACCGAGACGAGTGGATATTGCGCGAGGCCGGTGAACCCATTGTAGGCGATCATCGACTGTTCTGAATCCGCATAGAAGTAGGACTGCACGAACGGCTGCGCCGGTGTGTAGGGATCATCGATCCGGACATAGGCGACGGGATAATCGACCGCGTAGTCGCCGACGTCGGTGTCATCGAGATCGTAGAGGTGGAGCGACGTCGCCTTGCTGAACGTGGTCCCCGACGGATAGGAGACCAGGAAGCGCGGCCCCGCCAGTTGCACGCCCACGGCCGTCTCGGTTGAGGGCACGGCAACCTTCTGGGCAGCGCCCGGAAGGCGGCGCGGCGCAGCCGCGTCGCCATTGCGCACCATGATTGTGTAGCTCGCTGCCGTCGAATCGTCGCCGTCCTGATAGGCGATATAGGTGCCACGATTCTGCACGCTCGCCTCGTCACCGAGATTGTTGAGACCAATCGTGAGCGGCAGCCATTGGCTATCCGGTCCGCGGAAATAGATCACGCGTCCCACTGTCATGGTGTTGCCGGCAATCGTGGCACTGTGACCATCCTGCGAGATGTTTGGCGACAGCGACCAGGTGAGCGCGTTTGGATCGAAGGTGAGCAGCGTATTGCGCTGGCTGCCATTGTCGTCGACGCACATGATGGCGACATCATCTCCCGCTGCGAACTTCACCGTCGCGCCCGTGCTTGGTTTGGCGAATGTCTTGATGAGCCAATTGGCGTTGTTGTCGGGAAAGCCGCCGCTGGTGGTGCGCAGGTTGCCGAGCGCGTTGGTCAGCAGCGCGCCATGCGCGGAGGTGGAAAATACATCGTACTGGCTGTGGCCGTTGTCCAGCGGCGAGGTCAGATCGAGCTTGGCCGGAAGCCCGGGATTGAGAACGTTGAAGTTCTCGTCCCATTGATAAACGCGCAGCGTATAATCGACCGCGGTTGCGGACGCAGACGAGATCGAGGTCATGACGACATAGTTTGGCTGCGCCAGCAGGGCCCACAGACTTTGTCCCTGCGAGGCGACGATGTCGATGTCGCTGACCGACCACGGCGCCGCCGCCTGCCAGCCCCCTTCGAGATCGCGAAAATAGATTCGAAACTCGACGCGATGCTTGTCGGCGAAGTAGGCGCCAGTGATGCAGAAGTCCTTGAACGCCGCCAGCGTGACCGAGGTCGCATCGGATGCGGAATCAAGCAGGGCTATCGGCGACCAGACTCCGTCACGCCAGTCGTAGGACCAGCCCTGAATTCGGCGGTCGTCATAGTCGCGGTTGGATGCAACCACAAAGTCGTCGCCGGATACAAAGCTGGACGGGCCGGCATCGGCGCCAACGAGGCGAAGCCGGAAGGGCTGGTCGTTGTAGAGCTTGAAATTGCCGAACCGGGTTTCGTCGCGCTCGAAGATGTAGAGCTCGTCCCGGGCAACGTCGAGGTTGCGCAAGGCGATCGCGATGTAGTCGTCATGGGCCATCACGCGCAGACTGCCCGGGTCCGCGCTGACGCTGCTCATGTCAGGAGCCGTGATGTCATAAGAGATCCACTGCCCGTTCCAGGAATAGACCACGACGCTGAGACCGGTGCCGGGTGAGGGCTCACAGAACGTGAAGACGACGTAGTCGCTGCCCTGCCACACGCCGGGTACGCTGCCGTGGCGGGGATTGCCCACCTCGACATGCTTCGGCGAGAAGATCAGACTCTTCTTGTAGCGGTAGCTGGCGACAGCACCGCTCGGATAGGTGATGCTGTCGAGCGCGCCCGGATTGACCGAATCGAGGTCGGTGTAGCTGAAGCGCAGCGGCGGAAGCGTGCTGCCGTCGGGGCTGTACTGGAACACGGAAGCGAGGCAGCGTTTCCACATAAGATCACGCTGAGGCGCGTTGCTTGGCGATAAATTTATGAAGTTGTAGGTGAATTGCAGACTGTAGAGCAACTCGCCCGCAGCATTGGCGACGTCGATGCCGTCGAGATAGCGGGTCTCGTATTTGTTCTGATAGGCATTGGGTTCGGGCTGGGCCGCGTTCTGCGCCTGATATTCGATCATACCCTGCGGGCTCGGGTTGCGGGCGCCGTATTTCTCGCCGTAGCGGAACGAGAGCTGCCGGCCTAGGCTGTCGACCACGCGCTTGAGATAGCAGGCCTGGGTGAAGGCGAGTCCACTGCTGCCGACATCGACTTCGACCGTCTCGTAGCTGTAGACGACCGCCTGGCCGACCGGCGAGGTCAGCGAGGTGAGATTCCACGCCGCAGGGTAGCGCTCCTGTCCGGCCGATTCATTGCTGCTGCCGATCCAGTCACCCCATTTGACACCCCATTGAATGGCGTTGCGGCCCGTGTCCAGGCCGCCATAGGTCATCACGAAGCCGTCCTCGCGGATGATTGTCCAGGTCATGGTGGAGGGAGCGTAGCGGATGTCCCAGAACTGGTAGTTGCGCAGCTGGAAGGTCCATTCGCCGCGCTGCGTCTCGCCCGTCTTGACCATGGGGCTCGCAGAGCCGCCATTGACCAGATAGAACACCGATCCCAAATCGGAGCCGCCGCCGCGTTTGTCGATGGCGATGAAGGCGAACGGCAGATCCCAGCCGAGCCCGAGGATCCCGGTCGGCGCGTCGAGATTCCAGGTGTCGGCGGCCCGTTGGACCACGCTCGAATAGACCGCCGTGATCTTGACATCCAGCCCCTCGCGGCCGGGCAGCGTCAGCAGGTCGATCGGCAGCGCGACGCTTCCGCGAAACTGGTTGACGCTGTTCTGGATGTTTCCGACCGCCGATTTGTCGAACTCGAACGAGCGCAAGGGCGGCACCTGCGACAGGGTCGGGCCCATTGAATTGTTGGCGACTGACTGGTTTGCCATCTGCATCTCCTGATCGCAGGGTCAGCCGGCCATGGCAGCGCGTTGACCATTGGGTTTGCACGTCGACGGGTTGGGCCAGGACTCAGCCTGATGTTGGGAGCGAATGCCAATGTGCAGCGAGCTGGCCCTCGGTCAGCGTACCGGCGCGGCGCGGCGTCCTGCCGAGCAGGCGTCCTTCCGCCGGCCGGCGTCCGATATCGTGCCGCACGTAGAAATCTTCAGCCACCTCGTAGATTTCGAGCGTCTCGTCGTCGTCACGATGGCAGTAGAGCAGGGGCTTGCTCCGCGGCACGGCGACGCCACCGGCCACGATGCGAGGGCTGGCACTGCGGTTGCGCGGCGAGCCATGGAACAGCCGGTTGTCCATGAACAGGACCTGACCCGCGCGCATCGGCAGGTATTTCAGATAACGCTCTTCGATCATGTCGATCAGTTCCTGATACGGCATGTAGAAGGGTTCGCGATATTCCTGATTGAAGAGATGGCTGCCCGGCAGCACGCCGAGCCAGCCGTTGTCTGCGTCGACGTCGACGAGCGGGCACCACAAGGTGAGACCGACTTGGTCGTCCTCCTTGATGAAGGTGAAGTCCTGGTGCACAGCCACCGTGCTTAGCTGAGAGTCGGCGCGCTTCACGACATAGGTCGCAACGGCGATCCGGTAGTCGTCCAGCAACGGCAACAGACGGGGACCGAGCACCGCCGCCACGTCGTCGTGCACGGTCCGCCGGCAAGCCTCGTCATCGCTCAGGCTCGTCGCGCTGAAGTCACCGCTATGCGCGGCATCGACCGCCGCAAAGCAGGTCGCCAGCCGCTCGACGTCGGTGGTCTGCAACAGATCGAGCACGATATAGCCGTCGCGACGCATCGCGCGGTCGTGCTCGGCGTCAAGAAAAATCCTTCTGGTCATCTCTGCTCCCTCCTTCGGCTCAATTGCGACAACCGGCCGAGCCTCGATGCCAAGCGTTTGCTAACTTCCCTTCTGGTGACGAATAGAAGAGCCAACAGCGCGGCGCGGCCGCGCCAGATCCGCTCGCCCTCGGCGAGCAGCAGTTCGCCACGCCAATCGGGAGATCGGCTGCGGATCAGCTCGGCCTGTCTGGAGTCGATCGGCATTCGCCTGATGGTCTGCAGCGACAGCAGTTCGGCAAGGCGCGAGAGCACGCGGCAGCGTGGGCACCATGCCTGATAAAACAGCAGAGGACGCGCGTCTGGCGCGGCGAGAGAGTTGGGTTGCAGATCGCCTGGCTGCGTCATGTCGAGGTCTCCTCGATCTGGGATCGCGCCGACTCCACCATGCCCATCGCGCCGTGGCATGGTCCGACCGATTGCAGCATGAGGACGCGAACGACCGTTGCGGTCGTGATCGTGCCCGCGAGGTCGGCGTAACATTCGCCGACCGGCCGATTCCACGGTGCATAGCAGCCGTCATCCGTGACACGCAGATTGGCATGTCCAGGCCAGCGGCCGTCTTCCTGCTGCCAGGCCAGGAGCGAATGCAGCCGCCAGTGATGGTCTTCGGTGGCAGGCCCGCGCAGCAGGTCGCTGCCGATGATGCAGGCCAGATCAAAGGCATTGTCGGCCGGCTGCACCGCGGCAGGCGCGCCGGCATTGCCCGGTTCAGGCTCGCCGATTTGGGCCAGCGCTTCGAGCGTCGTGAACGTGCTGTAATAGGGTCGCTTCCACCAATAGGAGAGCCAGGTCCCGTCGGCGCAGCGATTCGCCGCAATGGCGCGCAGGAACTGCGGGCGCAGAGCGCGTTGAGCAGCGGGCGACAGACCAAGGTAACCCAGCGGCGTGACGTCCCAATGCACCGTGCCCCAGGCGCCGGGGCCTTGATAGGTCGCGAGCCCGCCCTCGTCGCGCCAATGCTGCTGTAGGAAGGCCTGGTCGTGTGCTGCAACGGGCCATCCGAGTTCGCGCAACAGCGCCAGCGCGATGGCGGTTGAATCCGCATCCGGTCCAGTCGCCGCATTGTAGCCCCAGCCGGCCGAATACGTTCGCTGCTCGGTCAGCCATTTGGCAGCGGTACGCGCCGCCATCAGCGACTCCTGATGCCGCATCCGCTTGCCATGACGCGCCAGGGCCAGCCCGATATAGGCGGTGACCCACTGGTCGCTCTGCCCGGTCGGCAGGGCATAGTCGGTCCAGCAGCCCTCCGGTTGCTGCAGCGCCAGCAGATAGCGAATGCCGTCTTCGAGCGCTGCCGCGATGTCGGATGCGCTTGCCATCGTGTGGCGCTCCGCCGACTTCAGATAGAGATTGAGGCGCGGGCTCCGCTCGACATCGAGCCCGAGTCCGATGAAGGCGACCTCGGTCTTGTGACCCAGCAAGGCGTCGTGGAGCGGAATCCCGGCGAAGCCGAAGTCATGAGTCAAACGATCGACGACGGCCATCCAGCCGAGGGGCGCGTAGGCAAGACAGTGACCGCACAGGTCGACCTTGACGTCGGCGAGCGCGCCGGTCGCAAGCTGGAAGCCTGTGCTCAGCACCAGCCCATCGAGGTCGACCGCGTGGTCGCCGACCGCGATGCGCAGGAACGCCACCATCTCCGGCGCCCGCAGCAAGGCGAGCCCGATCGCGGTGAGCGGCTTCGGTCGTGCCAACCGGAAATAGATCTTGGCCCGAGCATCGTCGGGAGTGCTGCCCTCCAGCCCAGCGGACGCCACCACGCAATGCTCGCGCAAGTCCGCAAGCACGGCGGAGGCGGCCGTCATGGACGGCAGCAGGTTCGCGAGCCAGTCATTGACGAGGCGCCAGCCCTCGGCCTGTCCATGCGGTCCGAGCTCGACATAGCTCGCGAAGCCCGGCAGTGGCCGTCCTGCGGCGATCCACAGAAAGCCATTTCTGTAGGCTGCACGCGCCGTCGGGTCTGCGGGTACGAGACGTGCGACGCAGGCTTCGGCAGCAGGAAGTAGCGCTTCGGCGTCGACCGAGGCCGCCACGCGACGCAATGCGGCGAGCGCACAGGCATGGCGCGCTTCCGCGTCGGCATGGTGTGTTCCGGGGTCACCAATCAGCCGGAGCGACGTCGCGCGTCGGGTCGCCGTCAGGCATAACTGCAACGGCACGCCGTCGTTGTTCAGGCGTGACGCCCCTGCACGTGGATCCTCGCCGTCGCACACAGCGAGGATCTCGTTGGCGAGGCCATCGAGCGTCGGGGCCGGCGGCGCCTGCAGACGGCGGGCGACGTCGACCAGATTGCGCACGCGCCTGGCGAGGCGGATGCTGGGCACTGCGATGACCACGGCACAGACTCGCTAATTTACGGAATGGTGCCTTGGCGGATGTCGAAGGTGCTCGGCGTACCGCCATGATCCCCGCCGGATCCACTGATCCCACCATTGCCCGCCTTGCCGGGCGTGCCATTCGCGCCGCCGCGCGATCCGCCCACGCCGCCGCCGCCGCCACCGCCGCCTGCACCGCCGTTGCCACCGCTTCCCGGCTGGCTCGCTTCAGTAATCGGCACGAATTGGGAGTTGGCGCCGAGCTTGCCGTAGATGACCGTCACACGGGCGCCGTTGCCGCCATTGCCGCCATTGCCGCCATTAGCGCCGTTGCCGCCGTCGCCGCCATTGCCGCCATTGTAGCCGTCCTGGCTATAGGCTCCGGACTTGTCACCGTTGCCGCCGTTGCCGCCGTTGCCGCCATTGCCGCCGTTGCCGCCATTGCCGCCATCGCCGCCGTCGCCGCCGCGACTGGCGATGAACACCGTGCCGATCAGCTCTCCGATATACATGCGTGCCGGCAGCACATCGCCGCCGTCGCCCCCACGCGAGCCGGTCACGCCGCCGGTGCCGGGCGCGCCGGGCGTGCCGGCGGAGCCGCTGTCGCATTGGGTCTTCCAGTTGCAGTGCGCGTCCTTGCCGGACACGCCATCTCTGCCGGCCTGACCCGCCTGTCCGTCGCGTCCGTGGCTTCCCGACGAGCCGACGATCGAAATGTCAGGCGTGGTCTGGCCCTGGTTCACTGCTGCTGCGATGAGGGAGTGGACGTCTTGTAGTGTTTCGGCTTCCATGATCATTCCTCGGTTTTGAACAGATTTCTCTCGATAGATTTCGCGCTAACATCGGAAATACGGTTGAGCCGTTCCCTGTGTCTCGCCTCAGGTCGTCTTTTTCTCCAACGTCGCGATCTTGATGTCGGCCGATGTTTGAACGAAGACCTGTCCACCTTGAAGGATGGTCACCTTGCCGAAGGTCCGGTTGTCATCGGTAATGTAGAGTGGCTTACCGGGGGCCACTGTGACGTCCACAGTCGTTGATTGCGCCATCGTTGTTCTCCCTTACGTTTTCTGTGATGAGTCT
>Ga0302322_100000990_pt1 | contig 22678 bp, 20 predicted proteins | sample Fen_T0_2_FD_203757 | JGI IMG/M metagenome (GOLD analysis project Ga0302322, IMG submission 203757) | Peat permafrost microbial communities from Stordalen Mire near Abisko, Sweden - Fen_T0_2 | ecosystem: Environmental > Terrestrial > Soil > Wetlands > Permafrost | place: Sweden: Abisko...
CCGGGTTCGTCCTCACGCACGGCGAGCCGCACCCGGGCAACACGATCGTCACGGCCGGCGGCACCGTGCTGATCGACTGGGACACGCTGCTGCTGGCACCGCCGGAGCGGGACCTGTGGGGGCTGCACACCGAGGATCCCGATGTCCTCGACGTCTACCGGACGCTGACCGGGCGCGACCCCGACCCGGACGTGATGGACCTGTACCGCCGGCGCTGGGACCTCACCGAGGTCTGCCTGTACGTCCACGAGTTCCGCCGTCCCCACCGGCTCTCGGCCGACACCGAGGAAGCCTGGGACGGGCTGCAGCACCACCTCGACCCTGCCCGGTGGTGAGCAGCCGGGCGGGGAACAATCCAGTGGCCGCACCGCGCGGCCCGTGCCACGGTGGTGACGGCAGACATCGAGCTCACCGAGCAGCTCCGACCCCGAGGAGATCGTCGCAGATGCGCGCAGCTTCCACGCTCCGGACCCTGACCCGTCCTACCGTGGAGTTGCTCCTTGTCGTCCCTGAACCTCGGCATCGTCGCCCATGTTGATGCCGGCAAGACCAGCCTGACCGAACGCCTCCTTTTCGAGGCCGGTGCCGTCCCGGAGCTCGGCAGCGTCGACGCCGGCACCACCCGCACCGACTCGCTCGACCTCGAACGCCGTCGCGGCATCACCATCCGCGCCGCGGTGACGTCGTTCGCCGTCGGCGACCTGACCGTGAACGTCCTCGACACCCCCGGGCACCCCGACTTCCTCGCCGAGGTCGAGCGGTCGCTCGCCGTCCTGGACGCCGCCGTGCTCGTGGTGTCCAGCGTGGAGGGGGTCCAGCCGCAGACCGTCGTCATCTGGCGGGCGCTGCGCCGCATCGGGGTGCCCACCGTGCTGTTCCTCAACAAGGTCGACCGCGCCGGGGCCGACGTCGCGCAGACGCTGGGCCAGGTGCGCCGCCGGCTGAGCCCCCACGTCGTCCCGCTCGCCGTTGCGACGGGGGAGGGCCGGCGCGACGTCCGGGTCCGGGCGCTGGCCCTCGACGAGGAGTCGGTGCTGGAGGCCGTCGCCGACGTGGACGACGCGGTGCTGGTGCCGTGGCTGGCCGGGCGGGGGGTGCGCCCGCGGCAGGTCCGGCGGGCGCTGCGTGCGGGGGTGCGCCGCGGTGAGCTGACGCCGATCCTGTGCGGGTCGGCGGTGACCGGGGCCGGCGTCCCGGAGCTGCCCGGCGTGCTCGCCGACCTGCTGCCCCGCGCCCACGAGGCCGGCACCGGCGGCACGGGCGGCACGGAAGGCACGGGCGGCACCGGCGGCGGGGCCGGCGAGGCCTTGGCCGGCACGGTCTTCGCCGTCGACCGGCAGCAGGGCGGCCGCCGGGTGTGGGTGCGGATGTGGTCCGGCCAGGTGCGGGTGCGCGACCGGGTGGCGTTCGCCGGCCGGGCGCCGCAGCGGGTGACCGAGATCGCGGTGAGCGAGCCCGGCGGGGTCCTGGTGCGCGACCGGGCCACGGCCGGCCAGATCGCGGCGGTCCGGGGACCGTCCGCGCGGATCGGGGACGACGTCGGCCGGCCGCCGCGCCGGCGCTCCCACCGCTTCCCTCCGGCCACCGTGCACGCGCTCGTGGAGCCGGTGGACCCGACGCGGCGCACCGCCCTGTTCGCCGGCCTGGCCGAGCTGGCCGACGAGGACCCGCTCATCGACCTGCGCCTCGACCAGGCGGCCGGTGAGGCGGTCATCAGCCTGCGCGGCGAGGTGCAGAAGGAGGTCATCGCCGCGCTGCTGGCGGACCGGTTCGGGGTCGAGGCGCGGTTCTCGGCGAGCGCGACCACGTGCATCGAGCGCGTCGTCGGCCGGGGGACGGCGCACGACGAGGTCGGGGCGCGCGGCAACCCCTACCTCGCCGGCATCGGGCTGCGCGTGGAGGCGGCCGCCGTCGGGCACGGGGTGGAGTTCCGCCCGGGGGTCGAGCGGGGCCGGCTGCCGGCGGCGTTCGTCGCGGCGACCGAGGAGGGCGTGCGGGCCGCGCTGCACCAGGGCCGGCACGGGTGGGAGGTCACCGACGTCGTCGTCACGATGACCGCCTCGCAGTACTGGCCGCGCCAGAGCAAGCCGCACCAGACCTTCGACAAGTCGATCTCGAGCGTCGCGGCGGACTTCCGCAACCTTGCCCCCGTCGTCACCGCCGCCGCGCTGCGCGGGGCCGGCACCCGGGTCTGCCACCCGGTGGACCGGTTCGAGCTGGACCTTCCCGAGTCCGTCCAGGCGCCGGTGACCGCGCTGCTGGGCCGCCTCGGCGGCGTCGTCCTCGACCTGGCCGTGGACGGCGACTACGTGCGGCTGTCCGGCCACCTGCCGTCCGCGCGGGTGTCGCAGGTGAGCACCGCGCTGCCGGACCTGACCGGTGGTGAGGGGATCCTGGTGACGCGGTTCGACCACTACGACCCGACGACCGGCGAGCGGCCGCCGCAGCGGCGCCGGCGGGGGCCCGACCCGGGCGAGCGGGAGGTCTGGTTCCGCGCGGTGCCCCGTTGAGGGCGGTGCCGCGCCGAGGGCGGTGCCGAGCCGAGGGCCACCGGGCCGAGCGTGCGCAGGGCACACTGCCCCCATGACGACGACAGGTGGCGCCGGTCCCGCGGCCGGACCGGCGACGGCGAGGGTGGCAGCGATCTTCGACTCGGTGGCGCAGGTGTACGACCAGGTCGGGGTCGCCTGGTTCACCCCGATCGCGCAGGCGCTCGTCGCGCAGGTCGCCCCGCGGCCGGGCGAGCGCGCCCTGGACGTCGGGTGCGGGCGCGGGGCCGCGACCGTGGCCCTGGCCGAGGCGGTCGGACCGACCGGCGCGGTCACCGCCGTCGACATCAGCCCCCGGATGGTCGAGCTCCTGCGCGCCGACCTGGCGGCCCCCGGTGCCGACGGGCAGCACGACGGGCAGCACGACGGGCGGGCCCCGGTGGAGGTCGCCGTGGGGGACGCCGCCGCCCCGCAGCTGCCGGCCAGGTCGTTCGACGTCGTCGTGGCATCCCTCGTCCTGTTCTTCCTCCCCGATCCGGGCGCCGCGCTCGCCGCCTGGCGGGAGCTGCTCGTCCCCGGGGGCCGGCTGGGCGTCTCGACGTTCGGGCCGCGCGACGCCGCCTGGGAGGAGCTGGACGACGTCTTCACGCCGTACCTGCCGCCCGCCATGCTCGACGCCCGCACCAGCGGGGAGAAGGGGCCGTTCAGCAGCGACGCCGGGGTCGAGGCGCTGCTGACGGGCGCCGGGTTCGGCCGGGCGCGCACCGTCACGACCGTGGCCGAGGTGACGGTCGAGACCCCGCAGCGGTGGGAGGCCTGGTGCCGCTCGCACGGGCAGAGCGCGATGTGGCGGGCCGTCCCGGCGGACGCGCTGGACGCCGTCCGGGCCGAGGCCTACGCCCGGCTGGAGCGCGCCCGCGGTGAGGACGCGCTGTTCCACCTGTCGCAGCAGGTCCGCCTCACGCTCGCCGAGGCGCCCGCGAGCTGAGATCAGGCGGTGAGCACGACCTTGCCGGTGGCGGCGCCGGACTCGGCGAACCGCAGCGCCTCGGCGGCCTGGGTGAGCGGGAAGCGGGCGGCGATCTGCGGGGTGATCCGTCCCTCGGCCACGGCCTGCAGGACCTGGGTCAGATCGTGCTGCAGGCGCGCCCGGAACCGCCGCCGGGCGAGCCGGTGACCGGCCCAGAGGTTGTAGAAGTACGCGCGCCGGCCGTTGGGGAGCAGGTTCCACACCCAGACCCGGGCCAGGATCTTCAGGACGGGCAGCTGCTTGGAGCCGGTGTCGTCCAGCGTGGTGGCGCTGCCGTAGACGACCAGCGTGCCGCCGCGGGCGAGCAGCCGCCACGAGCGGGCCGCGCTGTCGGCGCCGAGGTGGTCGAACACCGCATCGACGCCGCCGGGGGCCAGCTCGCGCACCGCCGCGGGGACGTCGGAGCGGTAGTCGACCGGGGTGACGCCGAGGTCGCGCAGCCGGTCGTGATGGCGCGGCGACGCCGTGCCGATGACCCGGACGCCGGCGAGCCGCGCCAGCTGGACGAGCGCGGTGCCGACGCCGCCGTTGGCGCCGTGCACGAGGATCGTCGCGCCGGCCCGGACCCGGGCCGTGCGGTGCAGCAGCTGCCACGCGGTGATGCCGTTGACGACGACCGTCTCGGCCTCGGCCGCGCCCACGCCGTCCGGCACCGGGACGGCGTCCGCGGCCTCGACCACCACGTGCGTCGACCAGCCGCCCACCTTCGTCAGCACGGCGACGCGCTGCCCGACGAGCGCCGGGTCGGTACCCGGGCCCGCAGCCCGGACGACGCCGACCAGGTCGTAGCCGGGCACGAACGGGAACGGCGGCTGGTCGTAGTAGCGGCCGCGGCGCATCTGCTGCTCGGCGAACGACACGCCGGTGGCCTCCGTCCGGACGACGACCTGCCCGGCGCCCGGCACGGGGACGGCGCCGGTACGGACCTGAAGTCCCTCGGGGGACACGATGCCGGGCAGCACGATCTCGGTGCGCTCGTCGACGGACATGGTTGCCTCCTGGATCATTAGTGTATCTAGTGATTGTTATAGCGTCTAACAGTAGTATCATGGCTTCACGGGTCGAGGTCAAGCGAGGGCGGAGCAGCATGGACGAGACCGTGGTCGGCAGTCCGCGGGAGCGCTACCGGCAGCAGGTGCGCGAGGAGATCAAGGCGCACGCCTGGGCGCAGGTCGCCACGACGGGCGCGTCCGCCCTGTCCCTGAACGCCATCGCCAAGCTGATGGGAGTCAGCGGGCCGGCGCTGTACCGCTACTACCGCAGCCGCGACGAGCTGATCACCGAGCTCGTCCTGGACGCCTACCGGGACGTGGTCGGGACGTGCCAGGACGCCGCCGCCCGCGGCACCACGGCGAACGGGCGGCTCGCCGCCGCCGCGACGGCCCTGCGCGGATGGGCCGTGGCGGCGCCGCACCGCTACCTGCTGATCTTCGGGACCCCGGTGCCCGGCTACGCGGCGCCGCCCGAGACGACGGCGATCCTGGTCCGCCTGATGGTCGTCATGCTCGACGCGTTCGCCGAGGCGGAGGACGAGAGCGAGCCGCCGGCCGACGGACCGCCCGACGGACCGGTCGACCGGCCGGCGGACCTGCGGGGGGTGCCCGCGACCACGGCGGCGGTCGAGGCGGACCTGGCCGTCCATCGGGGCTGGGCCGGGGGGCACCCGGCCTCCCCGGCGGTCCTGCGCCGGGCGCTGACCTTCTGGACGCGGCTCCACGGCGTGATCAGCCTGGAGCTCGCCGGTCACTTCGAGGGCATGGCGTTCGACCCCGCCCTGCTCTACGCGGAGGAGGTCGACGCCGCCGTCCGTCGCACCTGAACCCCGCACGGCGGTGCAGCCCCAGTGGCGATCATGGTCCGGGTGCCGTCAGCTTGCACCCAGCACACCGGTCGACGCTGGGGGAGAGGTGGGAGTGGCCGAGGGCGGCGGGTCGTCGGTGGTGGCCGCTCGACGCTTCCCGCTCGACCCCGCCAGCGGCGGGCTGGCCCGGGCCTTCGTCGTCGGGCACCTCGCCGGTCTCGGGATGGCCGCCCGCGCGGACGACGTCGAGCTGGTCGTCGGCGAGCTGGTCACCAACGTGTTCCTCCATGCCCGCACGGACTGCGAGCTGCGGCTGATCGCCCGCTCCGACGGCGTCCGGATCGAGCTGGCCGACGGCTCGCCGACACTGCCCACCCCCGGCACGCTCGACGCCCGGGCGCTCAGCGGGCGGGGGCTGCTCCTGCTGCAGGCGATCGTCTCCCGGTGGGGTGCCCACCCGCTGCCGGAGGGCGGCAAGATCGTGTGGTGCGAGCTCGGCCGCGAGCCGGTCGACGAGGACCTCCCGCTGGACGTCGACGCCCTGCTCGCCAGCTGGGACGACGAGCCGGCGCCGGCCGCCGGGCCCGCCCCGGCGCTCATCGAGGTGGTCGTCCCGGACCTGCCCGTGGGTCCGCTGCTCCGGGCCAAGTCGCAGATGGAGGACCTGCTGCGCGAGCTGCAGCTGCTCCTGCTGCAGCACCCCGACCCGGCCGCGACGTCACCGGAGCTGCTGCCCTACACCCGCCTCGCCCGGCGCCTGGAGGCCGCCGCCACGCAGTTCGCCGAGGGGCGCCGGCAGGTGCGCCAGCAGGCGCTCGCCGCCGACATGCGCGGGCTGGACCTGGTCACCGTGCACCTGCGGCTCACCCCGCAGACGGCGGCGGCCGCGCCGGCGTACCTGGCGGCCGTCGAGGACGCCGAGCAACTGAGCGTCGGCTCGGCGTACCTGCTGGCCGCCCAGGACTCCCACCAGCTCCACACCGACCTGCGCCGGCGCTACCTCTCCGCCGTCGTGCGGTCGCTCTGACCCCTCCCGGTCCACGCGGCGCCCAGATCGGCCTCCCGCACCAGGTCGGACACCAGGCGGTGCCCGAGCTCCACGGCGTCGCCCATGATGACCAGCGCCCGATCGGCGTGCCCCGCCTCGAGCGTCCACTTCGCGGCGGACAGGTGCTGCACCAGGTCGTCGTTCGACGCGATCACCCGGCGGTGCTCGCGCAGCCGGACGGCGAGCCGGTGCCGCTCCACCTCGGCCCGGCGCCACCGGTCGGCGGACCGGCCGAGGACGAGGCCGCACAGCAGGAGCGGGGTGAGCCGCGCCGTCCAGCCGAGCGCGGTGAGGTCGGCGTGCGCGTGCAGGGACCACGCCACGAGCAGCCCCGCGCCCAGGGCGCTGCCCGGCACGCCCCCGCGCAGGCCGAACTCCATCGCCAGGACGGCGGTCGGCAGGCAGAACAGGACCGCCACGGCGTCGACGGCGCCGGTGTCGAGCCGGCGGACGGCGGCCACCGCGGCGAACAGCAGGGCGGCCGTCACGATCGCGATCCCCGGGTGCCGGGCGAGCTGCCCGCCGAGCGCACGGTCGTGGCGGCGGGTCCGGTCGTCGTTCGGCATTCGGCCACGATCCGGCACGATCGCGCGCGTCCGGCCGGACCTTCGTCCGGGCACCCCGGCGGCGTCGTGCGCGGTGGCCGATCTGCTCCACCTGTCCGCAAGTGCCCTGGACCGCCTCACTGAGCGGCTATCGTGCATCTACGGTGAGCAACATCCGTCGCGAGATGGTGGACGGCGCGGGAGGACCCGGTGGCGATGGCGCAGGGGCGGGTGCCGGTGTCCGGGATGGCCACGGACACGCGGGACCCGGCGCCCGGACGGTTGGGGACGCCCGGCAGGTCCGGAGCCCCAGGGCGGTCCTGGCTGTCCGGTGGCTCGGCGGTGCGCGGGCTGGTCGTCGCCCTCGGGCTGCTGACCTGCCTCTACGTCGCGGCGGGCCGGCTGGCTCCGGGCCACGGGCCGATGCTGCAGCGCACGTTTAGCTGGAGCGTCAACGCCGGCGCGGTGCTCGCCCTCGTGCTGATCACGCCCCGGCGGCAGGTTCCGCTCCTGCTGGTGCTGGTCGCCGTCCTGGGTGCCCTGGTCCGGCTGCCGACCGATCCGGTGCCGGTCGCGGCACTCGTCGGCCTGTCGAACGTGCCCGCTGTCGCAGCCTTCCGGGCCCTGGCGCTGCGGTTCGCCGAGGACCGGACGGCACCGCTCGGGCGCCGGCGGCTGCTCGGCCTGTTCGGGTCGGGGCTCGCGGCGATCGCCGTCGGCGCGGTGACGGCGGAGGTCGCGCTGCGCCTCGGCGCCGCGATCGGGGGCGTCCCGCGGACCGCCGCCGTCTCGACGTCGTTCGTCGTCGGCTGGCGGCCGCTGGCCCAGTGCGACGGGCTCGTCACGGTGCTCCCGCTGGTGCTGCTGCTCACGGGACGGCGGCCCGCGTCCTGGTCGCGGCGGGCGTGGGCGGAGATCGCCGGCTGGCTGGTCGGGCTCGCCGCCGTCGGGCTGCTCGCCCTGGAACTGCCCGCCGCCGTCCCGCTCGACCCGCTGCTCGTGCTGCTGGCGTTCGCGGCGCTGGTGCTCGCGGTCCTGCGGCGCGGCGAGCTGGCGGCGGCGGTCCTCTGCCCGGCGTTCGCGGTCACCGTCGCGGGGATGCTGCCGGGCTCGCTGGCCGGTGAGCTGGGTCCGGCCCGGGCCACGGCGTTCGCCGTCCCCTCGGGCCAGGCGGCCGCTCTGCTCGCGGGCGTCCTGGCGTGGTCCGTGGCGAGCGTCGTGGGGGAGCGGGACGAGGCCCGACGCCGGGCGGACGCCGAGACGGCGGCCCGGCAGGCGCTGACCGCCCTGCAGACGGCGCTGCTGCCCGCGCACGTCACCTCGCAGCGTGACGTCACCGTGGCCGCCCGCTACCGCGCCGCCGGCGTCCTCGACCAGATCGGTGGCGACTGGTACGACACCATCGCCCTGCCCGGCGGCGGCCTGGGCATCGTCATCGGCGACGTCGAGGGCCACGACCTCACGGCCGCCTCCGTGATGGGGCTCGTCCGGGGCGCGGTCCGCAGCTATGCGCTGGAGGGGCACCCGCCGTCCGTCGTCCTGGAACGGCTCGCGGCGTTCCTGCCGAGCGCGGGCATCGACCGGCTCGTCACGATGGCGTACGTCCAGCTCGCCGCGCACGACCGGACGGCGGTCGTCGCGCTCGCCGGGCATCCGTCGCCGCTGCTGGTCCCGGCGACGGGCCCGGCGTCACTGCTGGAGTGCCGGCGCGGCCCGCTGATGGGCGTGGCGGGCCTCGGCGGCTGGCCGGAGGAGACGGTGAGCCTGCCGGCCGGCGCGTGCCTGGTCCTGTACACCGACGGCCTGGTGGACTACCCGTCGACCGGCCGTGATCAGCCCCCCGACCTGGTCGACGTCGCCTCCCGGCTCGCCGACCGGGACGTCGACCGGCTCGCCGACACGCTCATCGGCGTCGCGTCCAGCTACGACGACGCCGCGGTCCTGGTGGCGCGGCCTGCGCCCACCCCGGACGCACCCGCCGAGCGGATCCTCCCCGCCCGGCCCAGCAGTGCGGGCATCGCCCGGGTGTGGCTCGGCGACGTGTACGCCGTCCGGCACGCGGCGGGGCTGGTCCGGACCGGTCCCGGGCCCGACGACCTGGACACCGCCAAGCTGTTGCTCACCGAGCTGGTGAGCAACGCCGTCCGGCACAGCGACGACCGGATCAGCGTGCGGCTGGACCTGCGCGAGGCCCTGCTGCGGGTGGAGGTCGAGGACACCAGCGAGCGGATGCCGGTGCTGCGGCACCAGGAGGACGCCGCCTCCGAGGGGCGGGGCCTGCGGCTCGTCGACGCGATGGCCGACGCCTGGGGCGTGCGGCTCGTCGAGCGCGGCAAGGCGGTCTGGTTCGAGCTCACCCTGCTCGGCTGACCCCGACCGGCTGAACAGCGGCGCGTGCCCACGGGCTACCGTCGTCCTCGTGGCGGCGGACGGGACGGCGGACGGTACGAGCTGGCGGGAGTCGCGGCGCGAGGCCTTCGAGGCGCACGCGCGGGCCCAGCGGCGGGCGGAGGAGGCGGAGTCCGAGCGGGCCCGGCCGCTCGTGGCGGACTTCGTGCGTCGCGCGCGCGAGCAGGGCGTGGCGCCGGGGCCGCTGCGGGCGCGGGCCTACAGCGGCTCGGCGACCTACCGGACCCGGCTCACCGGGTGGTACCTCCAGCCCGCCGGACCGCTGGCGATCGGCGAGGACGGCGGCTTCTACGTGCTGACCGCCGCCCCCGGGCTCGCCGCGTGGCTGCGCGGCGTGGACGTCGTCCCGAGCCCGCCGCCGCTCGCCGTCGGGCGCGGAGCCCGGGACGGGGAGTCGATGTCGCTGCGCGAGCTGCTGGACCGGCGCCTGGCGGCCGGGAACGGTTTCCGCCGCTGAGCGCTGGTCGCCGCCGAGCGGCGAGGTCCGCCGCCGGCGGCCCGGTCAGCCCTGGGCGGCCAGGTAGGCCTCGACGACGTCGTTCCGGATGCGCCCGCGGGGACTGATCTCGTACCCGTTCGCCTCGGCCCAGGCCCGCACCAGGCCCGGCTCCACCTCGTCCGCCCGGCGGGCGGCGTCGCTGCGGCGCAGCGGCAGGACGTCGGCCTTGCCCGTCCGGCGGGCACGGTCGACGTAGGTGGACATCGCGTCACGGAACTTCTTCGCGTTCCGGTTGTCCAGGTCGATGCTGTACGCGTAGCCCTGGAAGGCGAAGTCGAACGTCTCCCCCTCGCCGGCCGGGATCTGCTTGCCGTTCAGGTCGTCGGTCAGCAGGGTGATCAACTTCTGTGCCACGGGTGTCTCCTCGGGGATCGCTCCACCCTGACGTCGGCACTCAGGGTGACATCACTCTCGGCGCGGCGGCGGCTCGACTGAAGGGGTGGGCGCGCTGTCACCCGGGTCGCGGGAGCCCTTGGCGTGGTAAAGGTCGGCGTCGGCGACGGCCAGGAGGTCGCGCGGGTGCCAGGGCGGCGTCGCGCTCGCGACCCCGGCCGACAGCCCGGGACCGCGCCACCGGTCCTGCAGGAGCCGCTGGACACCCTGCACCCAGGCGCGCGCCTGCGGCGCGGGGCACCGCGGCGCCACGACGCAGAACTCGTCGCCGCCCAGCCGCCCCATGGTGGCGCCGGGCAGCAGGGGGAGCTCGTGGCTGAGGGTGTCCGCGACCCGGATGAGCGCGCGGTCGCCGCCGGCATGACCGAGGGTGTCGTTGATCTGCTTGAGCCGGTCGACGTCGACCAGCAGCACCGTGGTGGGCACGTCGGCGGCCGCGAGGCGTTCGAGGTCGTCGTCGACCGAGCGCCGGTTGCCCACGCCGGTGAGCGGGTCCTCGAAGGCGAGCCGGGCCATCCGGTCGAGGCTCTCCGCCTGGGCCACGACCACCGACATCAGGGTGGCGACGGCGGTCAGCATCTCGACGTCCGCGGCCCGGAACGGCGGGTCACCGATGTCCGTGGTGAGCCACAGCTGGCCCCAGACCCGGCCGTCGAGGTGGAGCGGGACGGCGGCGCTGGAGTACTTGCGCAACTGGTTGAGCAGGGCGACCGCCTCGACGTCGGCGTCCGCGTCGTCCACGGTGTACAGGTACGGCAGCCCGCTGAGCAGGGTGCGGCGGGGCTGGGCGTACTCGGCCAGCGGGTAGACCTCGTCGGTGGGCACCGGCACCTCGCCGGGCCCGAGCTGCCCCACGTTGAGCAGGGTGCGCAGGTGGCCGGAGTCGCGCTCCCACCGCTCCAGGGACGCCGAGGCGGCGCCCACGATCCGGCGCACCTCCTCGAGCCCGGCCGTGAGCAGCTCGAGCGCGTCGCCGCCGGAGGACAGCACGCGCGTGATGACGACGAGGGACCGGACCCGCTCCTCCATCCCGCGGCGCCCGAGGCGGCGCCGGTCGACGTCCTCCAGCAGGTCCCGCAGGGACGGCACCGGGACCAGCGAGCCGGCGACGGCCGGCAGGCCCTGGTCGCGCAGCACCTCGGCGACGGTGGCGACGTCGAGGGCGGGGTCCCGGCGGAGCGCCTCGTCGGCGACCGCGACGGCCCGGCGGACCAGGGCGACCTCGTCGCCGCTGCCGGCGGGCCCGACGAGCGCCGCCAGGAGCGGCTCGGCCCGCAGGCTGGCCGGCAGGCCGGCGTCGACCGCCAGCCGGGCGAGGTCGTGGACCAGGGCCAGCCGCCCGACGAGGCGCGTCGACGTCGGGGCGAGCCCATGGTCGCGGGCCAGCGCGAGCGCGACGGTGTGGACGGCGGCCCGGTGCCGGTCCTCGCCGTCGGCCAGCCACCGGACGGCACCCAGCACCGCGGAGTCGACGTCCGACGACCACAGCGGCGGCTCGTCGTCACGGTGGTCCGGCTCCGGGTGGGTGGTGGTCACCTGCGCGGCGGCCAGGACCGGGTCGGGGTGCGGCCGCGCGAAGAGGTGACCCTGTGCCGCCGGGCAGCCCAGGCGGGCGAGGATCTGCGCCTGCTCCTCGGTCTCGACGCCCTCGGCGATCACGGACAGCCCGAGGCGGTCGGCCAGGTCGATGACGACGCGGACGATGGCTCGGTCGGCGCCCTCACGGGTCACCCCGGCGACGAAGCTGGCGTCGAGCTTGAGCAGGTGCACCGGGAGCCGGCGCAGGTTCTCCAGGGTGGCGAAACCGACGCCGAAGTCGTCCAGCGCGGACCGCACCCCGGCCTGCGCGAGCCGATGAAGGACCGGCCTGACCTGCGGCGACGTCACCGTCGACTCGGTGATCTCCAGGATGAGGGCGGATGCCGGCAGGCCGTGCTCGGCCAGGACACGCTGCACGAAGCGGTCGAAGCCCGGCTGCAGCAGCTGGGCCGGCGCCACGTTGACGCTGACTGTCGCGGTGGCGACCGGACCGTTGGCCGCACCCCACGCGGCCGCCGCCGCGACGGCCTCCCGCAGGACCGCGGCACCGATCGGGACGATCCGGCCCGAGCGCTCGGCGGCCGGCACGAAGGCCTTCGGCGGCAGGAGCACGCCGTCCGGACGTCGGACCCGGGCCAGCGCCTCGAACCCGACCACGTGCCGTCCCGGCAGGACGACGACGGGCTGGTAGTGCACCTCGAGCCGGCCACCGGGCACGTCCAGGAGCACGGCAAGGTCCGGCGGTTCCACCCCCGGCACAGCCATGCCCGCACCTCGTCAGCGACCGATCGGCACCGAAAAGGGCAGCTTAGCGGCGGTCTGCCCCGGCGGGACCACCGGCCAGGGGGCCGGTGGCCAGGGCGAAGGCCCGCGCGGCCGCCGCGGCGACCGTCTCCTCCTCGGCGGCGGTCCATCGCCGGGGGAGCAGGCTGTGCACGGAGACCCAGCCCGGGACCGGCCCCGCGACGTCCGCGCCGATCGGGGCGAGCAGCTGGGCGGACACCCCGTACACGTCCCGGAGCGCGTCCGGCGGGAAGGGCGGGCGCCCGAAGTCGGGCTGCACCAGCGGACGGCGGTGCTCGTCCACCCACCGCACCGTCTCCAGCGCGCGCTGGTCGAGGCTCGGGTCCCAGCGGATCGAGCGCACGCCCGGCGCGACCGCCTCGGCGGCGGGCAGCGCGACGTCCACGCCGAGGCCGGGATCGGTGAGCCGCACGGTGACCCGGTCCGCACCCGTGGTGGCGAGCAGGTCGTCGCACAGGGCCTGCAGCCGGTGCCGGCGGACACCGTGCGCCAGCAGCGTGCCGGCCCCGGGCACCTCGAGCGGGGCGCCGACCCGGACGGCGGCCCCCCACAGGCAGGCGGCCACGCTGTCGAGCACCGGGCGGCCCGTCGACGTCTCGCACCGCGCGACGACGGGCAGCGCGGCCAGGTTGGTGCAGACGACGAGCGCCGCCTGCCAGGGCCGGGCCGCCTGCGCCTCGACCAGGTCGGCGATCGCGTCCGGCACGACCTCGCCGAAGGCGTAGTTGTCCCGCAGGCCGAGGTGGTGGCCGGCGGTGACGGCCAGCCCCTCGGCGCCGTAGCGCGCGGCGATCGCGGCCGCCACGGCAGGCACGTAGGGGGTGATCAGGCACCCCTGCCGGACGCCGTACGCGCGCCACGCCTGCCGCAGCGCCAGGGACGCCGTCGTCGCCGGGAGCCCGGTACGCCGTTCGAGCTCGTCGACCAGGTGCCGGTCCGCGTCGAACCCGAGCCACGACCCCGACGTGCCGGCCCAGACGAGGACGTCGACCCGCGCGTCGGCGAGCAGCTGCGCGGCCGCGGCCATCGGCCCGACGTCGAACTGCGCACCGGCGTCCGGGCCGGTGTCGATGTGCGTCACCCGCACCCGCGTGACGAACAGCTCCACCCCGGGCGCCGTCGCCGTCGCCGTCCCGGTTCCGGCCGCGGTGGTGCCGAGCAGGCGTCGCAGCTGCGGCTCGACCACGGTGTTGGACGACGGGACCAGCGCCCCGACGCGCAGCGGCGTCACGCCGTCGGGCCGGGGAACGGGTGGCGGGCCCGGAAGTCGTCCGCGGCCTCCTCGAAGGTCACGAAGCGCACCCCGTCGTGCCCGCCCCAGTAGTCGATGAGGCGTTCCAGCATGAGCAGGACCTGCGGGCGGCCGCTCACGTCGGGGTGCAGGGTCACGGGGAAGACGGCGTGGTCGAGCTCCCGGTGGACCCAGTCGAACTGGTCGCGCCAGAGCACCTCGATGTCGCGCGGGCTGACGAACCCGTGGCTGTTCGGGGCCTGCTTGATGAACATCATCGGCGGCAGGTCGTCGACATACCAGTTGCCGCAGAACTCGACCAGGTCGATCTGCTGGCCCCGGACGAGGGGCTTCATCCAGGTCTCGGCCGGCTGGGAGTAGTCGATGTTCGTCCAGGTGTCCCCGACACGCGCGTAGAACGGCACGAAGTCGTCGTAGTTCTGGGAGTGGTCGTAGCTGAAGCCGTTCGCCATGAGCAGCTGCGCCGTCCGCCCGGACATCTCCCACCACGGCGCCACGTAGCCGCGCGGCCGCCGCCCGCTGAGCGCCTCGATCAGTTCGATCGACCGGCCGAGGACCGCCTCCTCCTGGGTCGCGGACATCGAGATCGGGTTCTCGTGCGAGTAGCCGTGCGCCCCGATCTCGTGACCGGCAGCGGCGACGGCGGCCATCTGCGCCGGGAACGTCTCGATCGAGTGGCCGGGGATGAACCAGGACGTCGTGATGCCGGTCGCGGCGAACAGCTTCAGCAGGCGCGGGGTCCCGACCTCGCCGGCGAACATGCCGCGCTGGATGTCGTTGGGCGAGTCCTGGCCGCCGTAGGAGCCGAGCCAGCCCGCGACCGCGTCGACGTCCACGCCGATGCAGATCTGGATGTCCTTGCCTGAGGTACCGGTCATGTGAACGACCTCCCGGTGACGTGACGGCGGCGTGATCGTGCGGTGCGAGGATGGTTCGGTGCTCGAGGACGGTAGGAAGGCCTCGTGTCCCGGCCGTCTCGGGCCGGTTAACTCGGCGCACGACGGGGGAGCCGGATGCCCACGGGATCGGGATCGGGATCGGGATCGGCCGCGGTCGAGCGCTGCGCCCGCGCGGTGGCGGACTGGGAGCCCCGGGTGCAGGCCTGGACGCAGCTCGACCTGGCCGGTGCGGCGCAGGCCGCGGCCCGGTCTGACGCCGCGGCGCCGGGGCCGCTGACCGGCGTGACCCTGGGCGTCAAGGACATGTTCGACACCGAGGACTTGCCGACCGAGTACGGCTGCCGGCTGTTCGCGGGGCACCGGCCCCGGGCGGACGCCGCCACCGTGGCCCTGCTGCGGGCGGCCGGCGCGGTGGTGCTCGGCAAGACCGTGACCGCCGAGCTGGCCTGCCTGCACCCCGGGCCGACGCGCAACCCGCACCGCCTGACCCACACCCCCGGCGGGTCGTCGATGGGGTCGGCGGCGGCCGTCGCGACCGGCATGGCGGACGTCGCGCTGGGCACCCAGACCGCCGGGTCCGTGATCCGGCCGGCGAGCTACTGCGGGGTGTGGGGGTTCAAGCCGTCCTGGGGCGCGGCGCCGGTGGCAGGGCTCAAGCTCGTGGCGCCGTCCCTGGACACCGTCGGCTGGTTCGCCCGCGACCCGGCGTTGCTGGACGTCGTCCGCCGCGTCCTGGGCGGTGGCCCGCAGGTCGCGCCGGGGGTGCCGCCGTCCGGGTTCGCCCTGGTCCGGACGCCGGAGTGGGACCTGGCCTCGGCCGACAGCCGTGGCGCGGTGGAGGCGCTGGCGGTCGTGCTCCGGGAGCGGGGCGTGCCGGTGGACGAGGAGACGGGGATCGCACGGACCGCCGGGGAGGTCGGGGTGCTGGCCGGCGTGGTGGCGGCCCACAAGACGGTGCAGGCGGTGGAGACCGTGCGCTCGCTGGCGTGGGAGCACCGGCAGCCGGCCGGGCTGTCGGACGAGCTGCGGGCCGTGCTGGACGAGGCGGCGACGATCGGTCCGGCCGCGTACGAGGCCGCCCTCGGTCGCCGGGCCCGGGCGCTGGCCGAGCTGCCCGCGCTGTTCCGGGGGGCCGACGTCCTGATCGCGCCCGCGGCCACGGGGGAGGCCCCGGCCGGCCTCGGCGGGACGGGCGACCCGCTCTTCGCCCGCTGCTGGACGCTGCTGGGGCTGCCGACCGTCACCGTTCCGGGGGCGATCGGCGCGACCGGCCTGCCGATCGGCGTCCAGCTCGTGGGGCGGCCGGGAGCCGACGCGCAGCTCCTCGCGGTCGCCCGCTGGCTGGCGCCGAACCCGGTGCCTACCGTGGCGGCCCGGCCGTGATCATGCACGGTTGAACCCGGAAAGACGGTTCAACCGTGCATGATCACGATCTCACCAGGGGGCAGTCGCCGCAGAGGCCGCCGCCGTCCAGCCGGTAGTAGAGGCAGCAGCTGCGCCGGGTGAAGGTGAGCCGGTCGCTGGCCGCGAGGGTGAGGACGCCGGTGCCCCGCAGGAGCGGCGTGCGCAGCACCGCCTGGCCGGCCTCGTGGCAGCGTTGCGGCGTGGCGAGCCCGGCCCGGGCGATCGCGGCGAGGGACCCCGCCAGGCTGGAGGCGACGTTGCCCCACAGCAGCCCGGCCGCGACCGGTGCGGCGGACCGCACGGCCGCCACGACGGGCGCCAGGTGCCCGGCCAGCACCTCGTCGTGCAGCGTGCCGGCGCCGTCGGGCACCGGCGCGGGTCGCCCGGTGGCGTGGCGTAGTGCCAGGCGCAGGCCGGTGTCCGGAGCGAACCGGTGCAGGACCTCGCCGGGCCGGACGTCGACGAGCAGCCCGTCGCGCACCCACACCGCCAGGACCGGTCCGAGGAGCCGGGCCGAGTACCCGAGCAGTACGAGCGAGGCCGCGACCCGCGGCTCCCGGGCCCCGGACCAGGCTGCCACCGCGGCGACCAGGGGCCGGGCGGCGTCCGCGTCGACGGGCGCCGCCGCCCACCCGGTACCCGGGTCGTCGTCGGCACCGGCGAGGTCGAGGCCGAGGAGCGGGTTGGCCCGGCCGGCCCGGCGCAGGGCGTGCGCGACCGGGCCGCCGGGCTCCGGCGTCGCGCTCAGGGCGACGCGTGGGCGGTGACGAGAGCGGCGCGCGACACCGCCCGCGACGCCCGCCGTTCGGTGAGCGCGCCGAACAGCAGCCCGAACGACGTCCAGAGCACCACCTGCGAGCCGAGCGACGCGACCCGGAACTGCCACAGCACCCCGGCCGGGAAGTCCGCCGGGACCTCGTCGACGGTCGGCAGGGTCAGCGCCGTGGCGGTCACGATCACCACGAAGAGGCCGAGGCCGGCGAGGACGGCGTTCCAGCCGCCGACGCGGGGGAGCAGCGACCGGGTCGTGGCGGCGCCCGCCCCGACCGCCAGCAAGGACACCAGGAGCATCGCGCCGTAGAGCGCCGTGCGTCGCTGGATGGTCTCGTGCGCCCCCACCGCCGGCGGGTCGGCCGGGTACGTCAGGAACGGGACCAGCGCGACGGCGACGAAGCCCACCGCCGCGACGACCAGGGCGGTCCCGCGGACGCGGAGGCGACCCGTGCGGCCAAGCGCGGCACCGGTCACCAGGGCGAGGACGCCGCCGAGCGCGGCGCCGTAGAAGAGCATCGCCGTGCCGAGGCCGAGGGTGGACTGCACCGTCCGGCTGACGAGCTGCGGCTCGGCCGGGCCGGCGGGAGCGTGCGCGGCCTCGAAGGCGATCGCCGCGTCGACCGGCGGCTCGCCGACGAGGGTGCCGAACAGGTACGCGAGCAGGCCGGCGACCAGGCCGACCCCCATCCCGCGCAGGAGCAGGGAGCGTGCCGACATCGGATCCGCGCCGCTCAGTGGCAGGGGAAGCCGAGAAGGTGGCGCCCGTCATGGGTGAACTCGTGCACGAAGCCGCCCGAGAACACCGAGGTGGCGCCCTGCTCCGCGCCGACGAAGTAGACGACGATGACCGCCAGCAGCAGGGCGAGGACGGCCCACGGGAGCAGCTCGCGCAGCGGGAGCGGCGTGACACCGGCCGTCGGCAGTACGGCGGGAAGGGCGGGAACGAGAGCAGCGTCGGACATCTGGACCTCCTGGGATCGAGCGTCCCTGTGGCGGTGGCTGTGACGGCTCGAGGTCTGGCTGCCGGGCGGATCCCTGTCGGGCTCCGCCCGGTCACAGTGGCGCGACCGCGCCGGACTTGCACCGGCTTCCCGTCCGTCACGACGGTCGGCGCCCACCTTAGGGCACGGCGGGTCCGGCGTGGGGTGGCGTGCCGGTCGGGTTCGCTCGCGGCTTCAGCTCGGGCAGGACGGAGCCGAGAAGCGAACGTGGCAGGAGCCGGGCGCGTCGTCCGCGTGCGGCACGGGCGCGCCCTGGCCGCGTCGTCCGGGGTTCTGGTCGTCGCCGTCGCCGTCGCGTTGCTGGTGTTCCGCGGGGACGGCGGGGACACCTCGCTGGAGCTGGCGGCCGCCGACGGCCGGACGGCGACCAGTGCCGCCGGGGCGGCGAGGGCCGCGACGGTGACGACGGCCGCGACGACCCGGGGCGGGGTGACCCGCGCCGCGTCGTCCGCGTCGTCCGCGTCGTCGCCGTCGCCGTCCGGGTCGGCGGTGTCGCCGTCGAGGTCGTCGACGGCCTCGCCGACCGGCTCGCCGACCGCAGCAGGCCGGTGCCTGCCGCTCTACGGGCCGGGGACGCCGGTGCCTATGACGATCACCACGACCCCCGCCTCCGCCGTGATGACCTGGTGGCACAACGGGGACCCGGCCGCCGTCGCGTACTGGGTCGGGGTGGCCGAGGAGCGCTGGCTGGCCCCGGCGACGCCGGGGGGCTCGGTGCGCCAGCCGCCCGTCGTCTGGACCCGGGTGGTCCCGCCCGCGGGCTGCCGCTCGATCGTCATGACCGTGCCGGGGTTGCAGCCGGGCCTCGACTACGCCGTCTGGCTCGACCTCGAGGCGCGCACCCCCGAGACGACGTCCGGGGTGTCCCGACGCAACCTGAACCACGTCTTCTGGGTGCGCCTGCCCGCGGCGTGACCGGGGCGGGCATCATCGGCGCCATGAGCGATGCGCGGGACGGGCGGTTCGTCGTCGCGGACGTGCGGACGGTCGACGGGCGGCGGCTGGACGTCGTCGTGGCGGACGGCCGGGTGGCGGCCCTGCGACCCGCGAGGCCACCGGGGGCCGAGCCTGCTGCCGGCCCTGCCGCCGGCCCTGCTGCCGTGGACGTCGCGGAGGACGGCGACGTCGTCCGCGGTGGGGGCGGGCTGCTGCTGCCGGCGTTCGTGGACACGCACGTGCACCTCGACAAGGTCGGGATCCGCGGCCGCCTGCCGTTCGACCGGACGTTCCCGGGGAGCGCGCACGCCGGCGACCTCGCCTGGGCCATCGGCGCGACGCAGGAGGTCAAGCGCGCGTACACGGTCGAGGAGGTCGCGGCGCGGGCCGGTGCGGTGATCGACAGTCATGTCCTGCACGGCACCACGCGCCTGCGCACCCACGTCGACGTCGACACCTTGGGCGGGCTCATGCCGCTGCGGGGAGTGCAGACGGCGGCCCGGGAGCGCGCCGACCTCGCCGACGTCGTGACGATCGCCTTCCCCCAGGAGGGGATCCTGCGGGACCCGGGCACCGCCGACCTCATGGTGGCGGCGCTGGAGGAGGGCGCGGACATCGTCGGCGGGATGCCGCACTGGGAGGTGGACGACGCGGCCCGGCGCGAGCACGTGCGCTTCTGCTTCGAGCTGGCGCAGCGGTTCGACGTCGACGTCGACCTGCACGTGGACGAGACGGACGACGGCTCCGTCCGCACCCTCGCGACGGTCGTCGAGGAGACCGAGCGGCGCGGCTGGCAGGGCCGGGTCACGGTGGGGCACGTCTGCGCGCTGGCGGCCGCGGACGACGCGTACGCGGACGACGTCATCGCCGGCTGCGCCCGGGCCGGCATCACGGTGGCCAGCAACCCGGTCACGAACCTCGTGCTGCAGGGCCGCGGGGACCGCGGGCTGGTGCGGCGGGGGACGACGCGCGTGAGCGAGTTCCTGGCGGCCGGCGTCCCGGTGGCCTTCGGGCAGGACTGCGTGCGGGACGCGTTCTACCCGTTCGGCCGCGGCAGCATGCTGGAGGTGGCGCTGATCAGCGCGCACGCCGCGCACCTGACGACCCCCGCCGAGCTGGACCTCGTGCTGGCCGCCGTCACGACGGTGCCGGCCGCCGCCTGGCGCCTCGGGGACGCCTACGGCCTCGCGCCCGGCGCCCGCGCGGACCTGCAGCTCTACCGCGCCGGCACCTGGCCCGACGCCCTCGCCGACCAAGACCCGCCCACCCACGTCTGGCGGGCCGGTCGGCTGGTCGCCACCACGGAGGTCACCCGACGGCTGCGGCCGGGCCGATCCGGGATCAGTCCAGGGTGGTCAGGACGAGCGGTCCGTCCTCGGTGATGGCCACGGTGTGCTCGTGGTGGGCGGTGTTGCGCCCGTTGCCGCTGCGCAGCGTCCAGCCGTCCGGGTCGACCCGCAGCTCGGCGGTGCCGGCCATGACCCACGGCTCCAGCGCGAGCACGAGCCCGGGTCGCAGCGGGTAGCCGCGCCCGGGGCGGCCCTGGTTCGGCACGTGCGGGTCCTGGTGCATGGTCCGGCCGACACCGTGACCGCCGAACTGGGTGTTGACCTCGTACCCCGCGCCGATCAGGACGCCGCCGATGGCCGCCGAGACGTCCCCGAGCCGGTGGCCCACCACCGCGGCCGTGATCGCCGCGTCGAGCGCGGCGCGCGTGGTGTCGACGAGGAGCTGGTCGGCGGGGTCGGCCGGGCCGCCGACGGCGAACGTGATCGCGGAGTCGGCGACCCAGCCGTCGACGCTCACCGCGAAGTCCAGGCTGAGCAGGTCGCCCTCGCGCAGGACAGCGTCGTGCGGGAGCCCGTGGAGCACCGCGTCGTTGACCGACGTGCAGATGACCTTGCCGAAGGGCCCGCGCCCGAACGACGGCGCGTAGTCGACGTAGCAGGACGTCGCGCCTCGCCGGCGGATCAGCTCGGCGGCCCAGGCGTCGATCTGGAGCAGGTTGACCCCGGGCTCGACCCGGTCACGGAGGGTCGCCAGCACCTCGGCGACGAACCGGCCCGCCGGGCGCATCCGCTCGATCTGGTCCGGTGCCAGCAGCTCGATCACCCGGACACCTTCTCACCGGCCGGCGCCGCCGGCGAAGCCGGGTTCCCGGCACCTGGGCGCCGGGACGTCAGCCGAGGTCGCGCAGCACCGGGACGACGGCAGCCGCGCGCCGCCCGTCGTCCACGGGCCGGCCGCCGGCCCGAACGCCCGCACGGTCGGCCGGGAAGCAGGTGCTCAGGATGGTCCGCGCCCGCGCACCGATGACCTTGAGCGCGTACGGCGAACCGTTCTCGGTGGACCCCGCGTAGCGCAGCACGGTGGGGTCGGTGCCGTAGCGGCAGTCGCGCAGCGTGATGACGCCGAGCGCGGCGGCCGCGTTGTAGTCGTGGAAACGCTCGGCCTGCCGGCGCCACAGGGGCCGGCTGAGCATGAGGTCCGTCGCGTCCGGGGTGCCGAGCAGGCTGTCGACGGCGGTCGCCGTCCAGATCTGGTGCCCGAGGTCTTGAGGGGCGCCTCCCGCCGACGAGTAGGCCCAATAGCCGGTCGCGGGGTTCTGCGGCAGGACGGCGAGCCAGGACGTCGCCACCCGGGCCAGGTGCTCGGCGTCCGTCCGGCGGTGGCCGGTGGCCCGCGCGGCGCGCAGCACCCAGTCGGCCGCCCCGAAGTGCACGTTCCACACGCAGGGCTTCGCCAGATCGGCGGGGGCGTTGCTGTAGGCGATGCACCGGCCGCCGTAGGAACGGCGCTGGTCGAGCAGGGAGTCCATCGCGCGGGTGACCGCGGGGACGGGGACGACGCCGGCGGCGAGCCCGGCGAGCAGCACCGGGCCGACGTGCCCGGCCGTCGTCGCCGCGTAGGACGTCGTCGCGGGGTTGACGGTGCCGTCCTGGTAGGCGTCCCACGGCCGGGCCAGTCCGTACCCGCCGTCCGGGTTCGCGGTGGCCACCAGGGCGTCGACCAGCCGGGGGATCTCGGGGGCGGACCAGCCGGCGACCGCCACCCGTGAGGTGAGGTCGGAGGCGGCGTCCGCGGCCACGTAGAACGGATCGGTGGCCGAGGCGCGCTCGAGCCGGCCGGCGATCTCCTGCCAGCGACCGATCGCGTGCAGCCGCTCGGCCCGGGGCGGGTCGATCACGGCCCGGCGCAGGACGTCGCCCGCGGCCGGACCGGCGGCCGTCACGCCCAGCAGCGCGGCCAGCGCGGTCGTCACCCCGGCGGCCGTCGCGGTGGCCGCCGACCATGTCCCGCGCCGCTGCCCCGGTCGCTGCCCGGGTCGCTGCCCGGGTCGCTGCCCGGGTCGCTGCAGGGGGCCACCGATCCTGTGCAGTCCCGTCACGCCGGCCTCCTCGGGTCGCGGCCCCGACGGCCGACTTCCCCCGGGATCGGCCGTCCGGGTGACCGGCTTGAGAGCGGGCCTGGCCCGGGCCGGCGAAAGGCAGGACGACGGCCGGTCCGGTCACTCTGGGCCATAAGTGACCCTGACGTAACGGAAGAGTCGGTAGAGTCCTGGCGTCGACCCGTTCGTCCCGGTTCGGGGCGGCTGTCCGTTCCCCGATCGACGAGGCTGCCCGCACCCATGTCCGTGCCTGCCACCCCGCCCGCCATCCCGCCCGTCACCCCGCCTGCCACCCCGCCCGCTCCCGTCTTCGCGCCGGCCCCCAGGGGCGCTCGGCCCGCCGGCTCCCGGTGCGGCCCGACGCTGCGGCAGCGGTTCGACCCGCGCGCGAACAGCCTCTCCGTCCTGCGGCTGCTGCTCGCGGCCACGGTGGCCCTGGTCCACGCCCCGGAACTCGGCTGGCGGGA
>Ga0302322_100000992_pt1 | contig 22654 bp, 22 predicted proteins | sample Fen_T0_2_FD_203757 | JGI IMG/M metagenome (GOLD analysis project Ga0302322, IMG submission 203757) | Peat permafrost microbial communities from Stordalen Mire near Abisko, Sweden - Fen_T0_2 | ecosystem: Environmental > Terrestrial > Soil > Wetlands > Permafrost | place: Sweden: Abisko...
ATGACACCGGCCAAGCTGGTGGCACCCAGTACAAACATACGGGATAACAGCGCCTTGCTCCCTAAAATGGTCATTTTCCCAGAATGTGGCGCGGCGGGAATCCGTTACCAGCGGAGACGCTGTAACTTGGCATCCGCCTCTATTGTCTGGCCGCAGGGAATGCTGCCAGTGCTGTAACGCTTGGTCTCGGGTTTCTTGCCACGATCCAGGATTGTCAATGTCACCGCCACATTCGCCAGGGCATTCTCGCCGCAATATGGCGCGGCCGGGCGCAGACCGCGGGTGACGTAATCCAACCGGTAACTGAATATTCCGCCGGGCGGAATTTTCGAAACGTCCTCAACCACATAGGACTGCTCACCAGTCGCGCCCTCATCGGTGGCGTCGGTCACGACATCGATGCGGCCGAGACCGGTCTTGAGTTGGGTGTTCGGGTTCGCGGCGCTGATGTGGCCGTTGCCGCCCAGCTTGCCGAGCGGTTCCACGACATGAAGATCAAGGCGGACGCGATCGTGCCAACGCATGATGACCCGATAAAGCTGTGCGACCTCCGGAAATTGAACGCGGCAGGTCACGCGATTGATATCGGCGGCACGGACGGTGACGGTGTTGTCCAACGTGGTCAGCGCGAACGAGATACTGGCCTGCCCTTTGTCGTTGTAGCGTGTGATATAGGTCTCGTCCTCGATCTCGACCTTGACCACCGGGTTGCGCGGTGCCGTCGTCCGTGACAGGGCCACGGTCGCCCGGCCAGCGGTCTGAGAGATTGAAATGGCGGTCGATGGATCATCCACCTTGTCACACGTACCGGTTCCCGCGGCCAGGGCGGCGCCCGCGAACATGACCCCAGCGCCAACAACGGCCAGGCTTGGCGACAGCTTGGATATCATCACGAGTGTCGTGGACGACAAGAAAGACCGGGGCGTGTGTCCCGTCTCAAAAATTCTAGCAAACATGCCTTCAGAGACTCCTTGGTACTACTAGCGCAGGTCAACATCACAGTGGGTCATGTCCACCATAAACCAGCCCAACCGCACAAAACACGCCGGTCGTCTGAATCGTGTCTACCACACTCATAAAGAGAAATACAAACCAGCTTTATGTGCCATGAGGTTAGATATTCTTGATTCTACCTCTGTGAGGCGCGCCGGACTCGCCTCATGATGGATAAATTTAGAGACTATCCCGTGTAAGGGTCAGAATTAAATGAAAGACGATCGTATGCTCCATTATCTGGATGACAGTCTCGAAGCCGATTACACAACCGTCGATACCCGGCGCCCTGATCGGTACTCTCCAGCCTCACCGTTTGGACTCCGGGGTCCACGGGCCTGTCCTCCGTCCCGCGCCCATACGGCGAGGCCGGCGCGAGCGGCAAGACAATCTCGAAAAAGATCCCGCTGGTGGAAAGCGGCCTTGCCCCGCGCGCGGGCAACTGGCCAGCGGAGAGAAATGGCTCCAGCGGGAGCGGCCGCGCCCTGAACAGGTTTGGCTGGGCATGGAATATGTGGGAAGGACCCCGTGCGGCCTGAGCGCGCGGTTTGATTTGAGCACCGATCCGACATCGCCCCTACCTCGTGGCGCCGTTATATGGTAGCCAAACAAGCGGGTGCGGAGTGGTAAAGCGTGTCGCCCGCCGCGCGGCGGATCGGGACCAATGGTCAGGGTTTGGACGCTTGACAGACCTATGAGCGCCCTTAGCTCAGTTGGATAGAGCAACAGCCTTCTAAGCTGTGGGCCGGTGGTTCGAATCCACCAGGGCGCGCCATCCCGAAGGGCCAGACGCATCTGGACCAACATATGGATCGCCGGCCGCTGACCCGGGGCTGGGTCAACCGGACCCTCGCCGTTCCCGCACTTGAACGCGTCACCGCCGCGGCGGACCTGATCATCCATGTCCGGCCGGATGGGCAGAACGATGTCTACCGCGAACCGTGGTTTGCATTGACCGCCGCTACACTCGGCGCCGATACGCCAAGGCGAACCGTATCAGCGTTCGAGCAATGCCACGGTCCGCGCGAGCACCTCGGCCTCGTTATAGATTGCCATGGCCCGCGCGCGCCCAGCCGCGCCCATCGCCGCGCGGCGGCCGGGATCACCCGCCAGGGCGTGGAGTGCTTCCGCCAGCGGCGCGGCCTGCCGCGGCGGAACCAGAATCCCGGTCACGTCCGGCACGAGCTGTTCCAGGGGGCCGCGAATGGCGGTGGCTACCACGGGAAGTCCCGTCAACATCGCCTCGATCACCGACATCGGAAGGGCTTCGTGGTAGCTGGGCAGTACGAAGATATCCGCCGCCGCCAGCACGGCCGCCACATCGTTGCGGTATCCCAGCCGCCGGAGCCGTGGCCCGAGGCCAGCGTTGTCGAGCATCGCCGCCATGTCATCGCCGCGATCGGAATCCAGCCGCTCGCCCACGACCCACAGCAGCGCGCCGGGCACATCGCGCATTGCCTGGGCCAGTTCGGGATAGCCCTTGTCGCGCACGAGACGAGACACCGCCACGATAACCACGGCACTGTCAGGCGTAATGAGTTCCGCGCGGATGCGGGTCCTCGCCGCGGCGTCGGGCCGGAAGACAGCGGGGTCCCGTCCGTTGCCGATGGCGATCGCGTTCGACTTGATCAAGAATCGCTTTGCATCCGCCGCATCGGCAGTGGACACGGTCATGAACACGTCCGTCATGCGGCCGCCCAGCCACTCCATCAGGAACCCAGCGGCGCGGCGCGCGTAACCCCCGGTCTGGTTGAATACGAACCCGTGGCAGGTGTACGCGACGCGCGGAACTCCCGCGATCCGTCCCGCAAGACGGGCGAAAAAGGCGCTTATCGGCATGTGAGCATGGACTAGATCAGGCTTCTCAGCGCGCAGGATCGTGACCAGAGCCAGAAATGCCCGGAAGTTCGCCAAGGGTGAGACCCGGCGTGCGAACGGCACGCCGATCACGCGGAATCCCTCCGCCCGCACCTCACCGAGCAAGTCCCCCTCCGCGCAAGCCCCGACCACCTCATGACCCCGTGCGCGTAGGACACGCATGAGCGGCAGCAGGAAATGCCGCAGGGAAAAATCGACGTTGGTGACTTCGATGATCTTCAAGGCGTTTCGTCGGAACGGGGGTCAGCGGTCACGGCTAACGGCCGTTGCCCGGTCTTGGTGTCCCCGATTGGCGGGAGGGCACCGGGGCCGCCGCTAACCAACCTTGCTGATCGCCCATTTCACGTGCCGTGGTCCATCGGGCTCACTCGTCAGAACCACCTGCTCCGACCGCCTTGGCTCGGGTCCGCCCAGATAAATGCTTTCTTCCAGCGACACCCGCGCCCCATCGGCGCGCAGCCGCCAACCGCCGCCGGACCGTAATCGCAGCAATACCGTCTCCCCGTCCTGCTGCAGGCTGGCCTGCACATCGGGATGGAGATGAAACCGCAATGTGAATGGCGGCGCGTCAGCGGCCTCGACGACATCTTCGCCACGGATATCCTCGCCACTCTCCGCGACATAGAGCCGGCGGCGGTGGACCGCCCCGAATGGTTTGCGCCAACCGTCGTGATGTGCCTCCAGCCAGTGGGCGCCGTTGGCCTCTTGCCGCTGCACCTCGACCGTCACCGGCCGCCGTCCCAATCCGTCGGGCTTCAGTTCGCTGCTGCTGACGTCGCCGATGACCAGGGTTGAGTGGGCGGCGGTCGCGCGCGCGGCGTCGCGCCATTCCGGCGATCCCGCCGGGAACGCGCCGCAATTCACGATCATGCGATCCCGTCCGACCGAGAGTTCCATCGACAAGGTACCAGCGTGGGCGTTGCGGTCGACGCCCGGCGGCGGTGGCGCACCGCAATCCACGATCACCACGCTCCGTCCGGCTTGCAATCTGTGGAAACCCCCATCGTTCAGCGCGGAGGGCCCACGCCCACCGCGGCCGGCCTGGGTCAGGACCTGGTCGATCAAGGAGCTGCTTTCTTCCTTGCTGCCGTTGAACAGCGCGAGCCCGCCATCGGTGTGGCGCATGACCCGAAGCGCGGGTGCCATCCGTTCGATCGCATTGGTCAGCGCGGGCGGCGGCTGGGTCTGCGAGGCCTGCAGCAGGGCCCGGATTTCGGTCAGGTCCTGCAGCGCGGCGAGTTGCGCGGCCGGGCTGCGCTCCACGTGGCACCCGTCGGGCAAGACCTGGCGCATGATTTCCTGCGGCAGGAAGCGAAGTGCGCGGGTCAGGAAACCGGCGTGTTCCGGTAGGGCAACAGCTGCCGCGATCAGACCTTTCAGCGCGGTCAATGCCCTGGCGTCGAGTTCCTCGGCCGGAACCGCGGCGGACAGGCCGCGGGCATCTGAAACCAGACGCGCCATCAGGCGTTGACGAAACACATCATCCGCCGTAGCCGCGAAGAAATCGTAATGGCCCAACCATGCCGTGATCCGGGCACCCACGACATCGGGACGATATGCAACGACGTCGGCGGGGGGAGAAGTGATCCACTCGGAAACCAGGGCGCGTGCGCGCAAGCGCGCTTCATCGGTGCCGAGGGCGCGCAGATCCCTCAGCCATCCAAAGCCATGCGCCGCGGCTCGCAGCAATGGCGACCCGCCGATCCCCGCCCAGCCACCCGGCCGCAACGGGCGGGTCGCGCCGCCAAATTCCAGTGTGCCTTTCAAGAGCAGGGATCCGCGATTCGCGTCGCCCGGCCACGGGTCGCGTACTGGCAGGGCCGGGGCATCAGGTACTCGGCTCATGCGCGGTAAGGGCAGCCGGGCGATCGCACGGCGTGCGTCGCGCAGCCAGCGTCTGGGATCGGGCGTGCTCATCACGAACCGCGCAATGCCGCGATCGCGGCGGCCCGATCCGGCGCGCCGAAGACGGCGGTACCAGCGACCAAGGTGTCGGCACCCGCCCGCCGCACCAGCGGTGCGGTGTCAACGTTTATACCGCCATCCACCGCGAGCGCGATCGTCCGTCCGGAGGCATCGATCATACCGCGCAGCGCCGCGATCCTGGGAAGTTGCGAGGGCAGGAAACGCTGCCCACCGAAGCCGGGGTTGACTGACATCACCAGCACGATGTCGGCCAAATCGAGAATCCAGGCAACCGCTTCAAGTGGTGTCGCCGGATTAAGGACAACACCCGCCTTCCGTCCCAATGAGCGAATGAGTTGCAACGAGCGGTGAAGATGAGGGCCAGCTTCGGGATGCAGACTGATGCAATCGGCACCCGCCTCCACGAATGCGGGAATGAACGGATCGACGGGCGTGATCATCAGGTGCACGTCGAAAGGGAGCTTCGTGTGGGGGCGAAGGGCGGCCAGGACCGGTGGTCCGAAGCTGATATTTGGCACAAAATGGCCGTCCATGACGTCCAAATGCAGTGCATCGGCACCAGCGGCCTCGATCGCGGAGACTTCCTCCCGCAAACGGCCGAAATCGGCCGCGAGCAGGCTGGGGGCGATGGTCACTGGCCGGGCGGAGGAAGAGGCCATGGATAAGTTCTAGACATCCGGTCCGACGCCATACAAGCCGGGGCTGGGGGGAATCGTACGTCCGGGCGATTTTCAGTCTACCGGACTCAGTGACCGCGCAGGATCTGGCTAAGGAAAAGCTTGAGGCGATCCGTGCCAGGCGCTTCAAACATGCGCTCGGGCGTGCCGCTCTCGACGATTTCGCCCTGATCCATGAATACCACCCTGTCGGCGACCTGCCGCGCGAATCCCATCTCGTGGGTCACGCAGATCATGGTCATGCCCGACTCAGCGAGTTCGATCATGGTGTCGAGGACCTCCTTGATCATCTCGGGATCGAGCGCCGACGTCGGTTCATCGAACAGCATGATCTTCGGCCTCATGCACAGCGCCCGCGCGATCGCGACCCGCTGCTGTTGCCCGCCTGAAAGCTGGCCTGGGTATTTGTGCGCCTGTTCCGGTATTTTCACCCGCTTGAGGAGGTCCATGGCGAGGTCCTCGGCCTCCGCCCGCGGCATCTTGCGGACCCAGATCGGGGCCAGCGTGCAGTTCTCCAGGATCGTCAGATGCGGGAACAGATTGAACGACTGAAACACCATGCCGACTTCGCGCCGGACCGAGTCGAGGGCACGAAGATCATCCGTCAGTTCGGTCCCGTCGACAACGATGCGTCCTTCCTGATGCACTTCCAGCCGGTTGATGCAGCGGATCATGGTTGACTTGCCCGATCCCGAGGGGCCGCACACGACGACGCGTTCCCGCTGGCCCACCGTTAGCGACACGTCCCGCAACACGTGCAGCGAACCGTACCACTTGTTGACCTTCTCCAGGGTGATCGCGGGTTGGCTCCCCATGAAGTCGCCGGCGTAGGTGGTTGATGCTGCCTGGCTCATTGATTTAATTCCCGGTCAGCGGCGCTGGGCCTGGCCCAGCTCCCGTTCCAGCCCACGGCTGTATTTCGACATGGCGAAGCAAAACGCGATGTAGATCAGGCCAAGCGTTATGTACACCTCGGTGGAGAAAGACTGCCAGGGCGGGTCGCTCAGCGCGACCTTGCCCATGGTCAACAGGTCGAACAGACCGATGATCAGGACCAGGCTGGTATCCTTGAAGAATCCGATGAATGTGTTCACCAGCGGCGGGATGACCAGGCGGAGTGCCTGCGGGAGAATGATCAGGAATGTTTTCTTCCAGTAGTTCAGGCCCAGGGCATCGGCCGCTTCCGCCTGGCCGCGCGGCAGTGCCTGAAGGCCGCCGCGCACGACCTCCGCCAGATAGGCGGCGGCGAACAGGATCACGGCTATCTGCGCCCTCAGCAGTTTGTCGATATTGATTCCCGGAGGCATGAACAGCGGGAACATCACGCTCGCCATGAACAGCACGCTGATCAAAGGCACGCCCCGGATCAGTTCGACGTACCCCACGCACAGCATTTTCACCGCGGGCATACCGGTTGAGCGCCGCCCGAGGGCCACGAGGATCGCCAGCGGAAAGGCCAGTGCGATCCCGAAGGTCGCCAGGATCAAGGTGATCGGAAGGCCGCCCCAGTAGTCGTTGGGCACCGCGGTCAGGCCGAAAACGCCGCCCCACATCAGGATGCCGATGAGTGTCAGGGTCGCGGCCCAGATCAGCGCCAGTTCCTTGCGCCAGAACCGGCGCATCGCCGAGACGATGTAGAGGCCAATGAACAGCAGCACGCAGATGAACGGGCGCCACTGTTCGGCGAACGGGTAGCGGCCAAACAGGATCAGCCGGTATTTATCGGCGATGACCGCCCAGCACGCGCCTTGGGCGCTGTTGGTTTGGCACACCGAGGTGTCCGGGATTCCCTTGTCGTTGTAGGGCACGCTCCAAATCGCGTTAAGCACCGCCCAGTCAAACAAACCGGTCACGGCCCGCAGGATCACGTATCCAAGCACCAGCGTGACGGCTGTCGAGGCCCAGGAACTGAACAAGTTGGCGCGCGCCCAGCCCACCGGTCCAATCGTGGCCACTAACGGGCGGGCCCTGATGGGTGTTGGCGCCGCGTCCATTCGTCAGCGCTCCACCAGGGCGATATGGGCATTGTACCAATTCATGAACAGGCTGATGGACAGGCTGATCGTCAGGAACACCGCCATGATCACGGCGATTCCCTCGATCGCCTGACCGGTCTGGTTAAGTGTGGTGTTGGCGAGCGAGACGATGTCCTGGTATCCGATCGCCACCGCCAGGGAGCTGTTCTTGGCCAAATTCAGGTACTGACTGGTCATCGGGGGGATGATCACCCGTAGCGCCTGAGGCAGCACGATCTGCCGCAGGACTTGCCCGCGACGGAGTCCCAGCGCGCCCGCTGCCTCCCATTGACCCTGTGGCACGGCCTGGATGCCCGAACGCACGATCTCCGCGATATAACCAGCCGTGTAGGTCACAAGCCCGGTCAAAAGGGCGAAATATTCTGGGCTGACCGTGCCGCCGCCCTGGAAATTGAAACCTCTCAGAACGGGGACCTCAAATGCCATTGGCGCTCCCATGACGGCCCAAACCACCATTGGAAAGATCACGGCCCCCGCCAAAGCTGCCGGCCAGACTGGCGGCCGGATTCCGGTCAGCGTCTGGCGCCGCCGCGCATGGCGTGCCCAGATCCACGTTACGGCCAGTCCGATCAGACCGGCGGCCACCGCCGCCTCATGCGCGGCTTCCCAGTTCAGTGTTGGGTACCGGAAGCCCCGGTTCGACAGGAATGCCACGTCTCCGAAGCGTATGGCCTGCTTCGGCCCTGGAAGTCCCTGCAGGATCGTGTACCAGAACAGCAATTGGAGCAGCAGCGGCAGGTCGCGAATTGTCTCGACGTAGAAGGCGGTCAGTTTCGCCACCAGCCAGTTGCGGGACAGCCGCCCTATGCCGATCACGGTGCCCAGCACCGTTGCCAGGACAACACCAACCACCGCGACCCGCAGCGTGTTGAGCACGCCGATCCACAAGGCACGGCCATAGGTATGGATAGCTGGATCGTAGGGGATCAGCGATTCCCCGATAGGAATACCGGCAACGCGGTCCAGGAAACCAAAGCCCGTGGCGATCCGCCGGGACGCCAGATTCTGATGGGTGTTGGTGATCAGATACCAACCGATCGCAACCACGACGCCGATGATGACAACCTGCCAGACGATTGATCGCAGAAGGGGGTCCGACCAGGACAGCCGGATATCCCGCTTTGGCGCCAAGCGCCCGCCGCTGAGCCGGGGATCCGTGACCGTCTCCGCCATGCGGGCGTTCCGTTACGATCGCTTCAGGGCCGAGGTCACTGTCAACGCATGGGAGGCGCGTATTGAAGACCGCCTTTCGACCAAATGTTGTTGATTCCGCGCTGCACGCCCATCGGCGTGATGTTCCGGTCCCACATTTCCCCGAAATTGCCCACGGCCTTGATCACATTGTAGGCGAATTTCGCATCCAGCCCGAGCGCTTTGCCCATCTCACCCTCCAGCCCGAGCAACCGCCGGATGTCGGGATCCTTGGTGTCCGCGAAGCTATCGACGTTGGCGCTGGTGATGCCTTTTTCTTCCGCGGTGATCATCGCGATGAAGGTCCATCGGACCACGTCGAACCACTTGTCATCACCCTTGCGCACCATCGCGCCCAACGGCTCCTTGCTGATGATGTCGGGCAACAGCGCCAAGTCGGCCGCTTTTGGGCCCTGGCTGAAGCGGAATGTCGCCAGGGCCGAGGCGTCCGTGGAATAGGCGTCGCACCGTCCCGAGAGGAACGCCCCCTGAATTTCCGCGATGTCCTGGATCAGGATCGGGGTGAACTTCATGTTGTTCAGGCGATAGTAATCGGCGATCGCCAGTTCCGTGCTGGTACCAGGCTGCACACAGATGGTCGCGCCATCCATCTCCTTCGCGGCTTTCACACCGGCCGATTTCTTCACCAGGAACCCGGTACCGTCATAATAATTGATCCAGGCGAACATCAGTCCGAGGTTGCCTTCCCGTCCCAGGGTCCAGGTCGTGCTGCGGGACAGCATGTCCACCTCGCCGGATTGCAGCGCGGTGAATCGGTTTTGCGTGGTGGTGGGGACGAATTTCAGTTTGTTGACATCGCCCATGGCGGCCGCGGCGACCGCCCGGCACGTATCGGCGTCCAGCCCCCGCATCACGCCCTGGCTGTCGGGGAGGGAGAAGCCCGGCACCTGTCCTGACATTCCGCATAACAATTGGCCGCGTGTCCGGGCCGCGTCCAATGTCGCGGACCCCGTTCCCTGAGCCGCCGCCGGCACGGTTCCCGCCCCCGCGAACCACAATCCAGCCAAAGCCGCGAATGTTCCAATACGCGCGAAAGTCTTCATATTATCGCTCCCAGACACCGGCTTCGGCCAACCTGTAAACCCCGGCTTCGCGGTGGCGTTGTTCAAGGATTAGTAAGGGCCGGGGGGGCCGGCAGAGTCAACCGTGGTCGCCCTGACCGCGGGCGTCTGGATCGCGATCGGGACTCCGCCCTCTGGCAAACCAGCCGCCTGAAGGCCGGCCGCGTAGAGGGTCAAATCCTCGGGCCGCGTGAGCGGTGACCGGGCTGTCGCCGCGGCGACGGAGAATCCTGGCTCCAGGATCAACAGCCGGGCGCGGATCTCCGCCGCTTCCCGATCCCGGCCGAGATGCCCCAGGGCCGACAGATATCCTTTATAGGAGGACGTGAAAGACGGGTTCAGCTCCACGGCCCGCCGTCCGGAGTCGGCGGCTGCCTCGAATTCCCGCCTGAGCAGCCGCGGCATGATCATCGCCATGTGGAAGAAAAAGGAATGTGGATCCGACGGTGACAGCCGGGAGGCATGTTCGATCCGCCGGACCGCTTCCTCGTGCCGCCCCAGATAGGATTGCGCCAGACCCGAAAAGCACCATGCCATCGCCAGATTGGGATTGAGCGCCAATGCCCGGTCATGGAGCGCCGCTGCCTCTTCGGCTCGTTTCCCCAGGAAGCCCCGGACATGACCGGCCAGCGTGACCGCCCTCGCGTCGCCGGGATCCAGGGTGACCGCGCGTTCCGCCAGTTCAGCCGCGCGAGCGGTCGCCAGCGCCGGATCATCCGCCCAGCCCTGGCCGACCAGGAAGAGATGCCAGTAGGCGTACCAGGCATGTGCCACCGAGTTGCCACTGTCCAAGGCAACCGCCGCTTCCAGCAGGTCCCCGGCGGCCTGGAACTCATGCTGGTCGAGACGGTAGATCGCGGGGACCGCGCGCAGGATCATGTCCTGGACGGTCAGATCGTCCGACGGCGTGCTGCCCGCGCGGTCGCCTTCATGCATCAACAACTCTGGATCCACGCGCGCCACGATCGCGCCGCTGATGTCATCCTGAAGTGTCAGATTGTCCGCCTCCTCCCGGTCGAACCGATCGGCCCAGATAATGCTGCCCCCGGCGCGGATATCCAGAAGCCGCGCGATGACGCGAATGTGCCCGCCGCCGCGCTGAACCGTTCCATCAAGCAGAAGATCCAGGTCCCATTCGGACCACCCCGTGCCACCCGGCTTCGCGTCGGTGGGGCTGGCCGCGAACGATGGGACGGGAATGCAAGAGATCCATCGGAACCGGGACAGCGCCGCGGTGATATCCTCCGTCAGGCCGCTGACCAATTCATCCTCGGCCGCCGAGCCAATGGTACGTGGCCGCGCGATGCCAATGCGTAGCCCAGAACGTCCTCGCCCGGCGAACCGCCGCTCGGGACTTCTCGCGGTGCCGTGGGATGGTAGTTCTGGGATACTCGCGCTCCGGATACTGGCGCTCCGGATACTGGCGCTCCGGATACTGGCGCCCCGGATCCTGTCGGCCAGTTCCTCGGTCTCGGCTGACGGCGCGGCCTGCCCGGATTGGGCGAGAGCCACCCGGCAGGAGTCATAGGCGGCCATGGCGGAGTCCCGGTCGCCGGTTCCGGCATGGGTTCTGATCAAAGATCGCCAGGCCGCTTCATCCGTGCGATCGATCGCCAGGAGCTGCTCCGCGATCTTCAACCGTCCTGGCCCCGCGGGTTGCTCAAGCATGGCGCCTTCACCGATGGCGCGCGCCACGCGGATAACGCGAAGACGCTCTTCATCAAGCCAGCGATCGAACGCTGGATCCAGGCCATCCATATCCGAGAGCAGGGTCACCTGAAACCGTGCCAGAACGTCAGGGTCAGCCGTCGTCCCCAGGGCGGCGGCCCGAAGATCGATCCAGACTCCATCTGGCTTCAGCGTGATCTGATGGCGATCGATGGTCAGGAACCGCCCGTCACCGCCGCCGAGAATATCCTGCAACTCATGAATCGCCTGCCGCAGCGACGCGCGTGCCTGGTCCGGCTCCCGCCGGCTCCAGAGCAGAGAGATCAACTGGAGCCGAGAGACGGATTTTGGACTTGCAAGGGCCAGTACCGCGAGAAGCGCACGGGTCTTGCGGGCCTTCGGGAGTACCGCGCGGCCCGATCCATCTTCGACGGACATCGTCCCTAGTAAGCGCAGCCGCAGCAGTCCGGGGGGACGCCGTTGAAGCCTGACGATCTCAGCTGTCGGCGCCCGGATTGAGATTAGTGCCCCCAAATCGAGATGGTTGCTCCAATAAAAATACAACTTATAGGAGTATCATAACAATCAACCTATCCGGAAAAGTGTGAATGCACAAGAAATATGTCAGAATGTGTAGCGCTTGCCCGGCATCCGGCGCCATGATGGTGTGCCAGAGGGATGGCCGGGCATATTTCCCTAAAAATAGGGTTGGTCAGGGTCAGTTTATCTAATAAGACGGGCTACATCGATCCGGTCATACTACGGCGGGAATCGAAGGGGGAGTACAACGATGGCCGCGCAACCTAACATCGCGATGACCGCGGCCCCAGGAGCCGCCTTGCCCGGATCGGCGAGATTGGCGCTGGCTGCCTTGCTGTGCATTGGGATCGCGATCGCGGCCCGCACGGCCGGCGGTGCGCTGCCGTTGATAGGCGCGCCGATATTCGCCATCGCCCTGGGCGTCGTCATCGCGAACACGCTGCGCGCGCCGTTGCGGCTCGGAACGCTTCGGATCGGCGAGGTCAGCAAATTATGCCTCAAGGGCGGCATTGTGCTGCTTGGCGCCAGCCTCGACCTCGGGGATATCGCCCGGACAGGCATGGGGTCGTTGCCACTGCTCTGCGTGACGATCGGGGCTGGCCTCACGTGCTCCCTGGTGGCGGGAAAGATGCTCGGGATCGACTGGCGCATGCGCTGTCTGATCGGGATAGGAACGACAATCTGCGGTGCCTCCGCGATCGCGGCCTTGGCTCCGGTGATCCGGGCACGGTCGGAGGAGATCGCCTATTCCGTGACGGTGGTGTTTTTTTTCAACATGATCGCGGTCTTCACGTTTCCCGCGCTGGGACACTTGATGGGTCTTAGCGACAATGGGTTTGGAATCTGGGCAGGCACCGCCGTTAATGACACATCGGCGGTCGTGGCGGCCGGCTTCGCATACAGTACCGAAGCCGGCACCATCGCGACGATCGTCAAACTCACGCGGACGACGATGATCATTCCGCTGGTCATCGGGTTCGGACTTGCGTTGCCGTTGTTCGAACGCCGTGCCAGCGGTGACACGACGTCCCTCGGCCGCCGGGTTTATGACGCCGTGCCTGTTTTCATTATTCTTTTCGTCGCTGCTTCGGCGTTGAACAGTCTTGGTCTGATCGGGCCCCTAGCTGGCGGTATCCAGATCCTGGGCCGCTGGGTCCTCGTGGTCGCGCTGGCGGCGGTCGGGCTTCAGGGCCATTGGCGGGCGTTCGCGGGCGCTGGGACCCGGCCCCTGGTCCTGGGATTATTGATATGGATTGTTGTCGCTGGCACGAGCCTGGCGGTACAGGCCTGGACCCATACCTTGTAATCAGCACTTCGCATCGACTGGCCTGGCGGGGCCGGCCAGAAGCATCCCCAGGAATTTTTTCTTGACGCGAAGTCGCGGCGTTCCTATTGGTCCGCCCGCCGGTTATCCGCGCGACATTTTGCTGAGCACACCCCCGGCGGTAACGCCCGCCGCGGACCACCGCCCGCCATGATTGCGGATCGCGCGGATATCGACGGCGAGACCGCTATTTCTATTCTTTCGCTTTTGCATGGAGTTACCATGAAACCTTCTTCGATTTCCCCAGCGTGTGTTCTGACGGCCGTTCCGGCGGCTTCCGCTGCCGCGACCCCGGCGAACACCACGGATAGCGGCCGTATCCGCCTTGGTGGCGGTTTCCGGCTGCCGCAACGTCCCAGCAAGCTCTGACTTGACGCCGCGCGGCCGCCGGCAGGACCGGCTTCCCGATCTGCCAGAGAACGCCAAGAGGGACATTTTGCAAGTGACACACCACGACTCCTCCCTGGTTCGTTTTCACCGGTTGATCGAGACGGCACGGATGCCATGCCGCGCGGACAAGTCGGCCCTGGGAACCCTTCCCGTGCGCGCTGTCCGCTACTGCGAGGCGGCTACGAGTGCCTGCGCTTATGGATGGTGGGTGTTTCCCCCCTGCGATCTTTGGCTGCTGTGGGATGGGGCGGATATCTTCTGGCGCGTTGGGGCGGACCTGGACTGGATACCGCTTCTGGCGTCCGCGCAGTTTCCCGATTTCGCGGCGGGCTTCGACGCGGCCGCCCCGCCGGACGTGGCGGGCTGTTCGCCACCCTTTCTGAGTGCCTTGCCGGAACCCGGCACGGTACAGATATGGACGGGTCTCATCGCGCGAACGATCGCCGATTGGCATCTTCTTGTCAGAGCACCAGCCAATCTGCCGGCCATGGGTGGTTTCGTACTATATGAAGGTATCATCGAGTCGGATCGCTGGTTCGGACCCTTGTTCACCAACCTGCGGATCACGCGGACTCATGTTCCGATACGGCTGCGGCCTGACTTCCCGCTTCTGCAGGTGCAGCCCTTGCCTGGTTACGCCTATTCGGACGGGGTACTCCGATCGATCGCCGTGTCCCGCGATCTGTCCGCCCTGACTGAAGCCGACTGGGACGATTACCGTTCAACGATCGTGGAACCCAACCGGGCGCCGGATCGTCCTCATGGCCGCTACGCCGCCTCTGCCCGTAAGCGGCACGGCGGGCGTACCGCCGGGTGCCCGGCCCACGGTGGCCAGGCCGTTTGACGTTCGAAGACGTTGTGCGGCCTCCGGGGTTATCGCGAGTCTCAATTTTGAACTTCCATCCGGGCCTGTCCAACCGGCAGCAGCCGTCCGCGGCTTACGCGGCGGCGGGCCTGGAACAGGAACTCCGCCAGTTCTCCCATGCCGGGTAAGCCGGTTGACCGGCTCACCGATTGCAAATTCCACAATTCCTCCACGGCCTCGGCGGCGCCAATGAGGGCGGAATCGGTACCAGTCAGGAGCAGTATCGGAAGTACGGGGTCGTGGGCCGCCACGGTCATCATGACATCGTAACCGTCCCGTTTCCGCCCCTCGATCTCGGTGATCACGGCGATCGGGCGCCGCGCACTGAGTATCTCGCCCAGGTCCTGGCTGGAATCGATCGCTTCCACCGCGATCTCCAGGAAGTCGCAGATCGTGTCGAATGAATAGGCCAGCTGAACGTCGTCGCTCACGATGAGGATGGCTGGCCGATCCTCGGCGTGGGCGCTGATCGGATTCGCGGGTGCGAGATGAAATCCATCCATGACGATACCGTCCACGTGAGTCTCCTTCGTTGCTTCTGATTTGGCGTTAATGCTGCTTTGACCGACTGGACATTGCCGCATTCCCCTGTGTTCGGGAACCACTTGAAATGTGAATAATCCTCGTCCTGGTGTGATTAGCAGTAACCCGACTCCCAATGCATCGTGAATTATCGTGAATATGGCTTATGACGATTGTAGGCATCATACAAACGGCACAACCGGTATCGTCACCGTGTCTCGTTATGAACAGAGACAATTTCAGACGAGAGGAAAATAGTCTTGCCCAGGTGCCCCAGAATATCATATAGTTTTGAGTATGATGGATGCACTGACCGACGCAACCAGGCGCGGTGATTTATCACACACTACCCTGGCATCCAAGCTATTCCGTCTTCATGCCCCGGTAATTTCAACGGCATACGATTTTGGATGCATATGACAGCATATCAGGAATTGTCCCCATTATCAATTCTCCTCGCCGCCATGCGAAAAAAATGGAACGATGGAGAGAACGAAAAGGCTGTTGCGATTGCCAGGATCGCCGCGCCATATGTTCACCCGCGGGTGTCGAGAGCCTCGACCGCCATGACCCCTGACCCGGACCTTCATCGTCTGACCGATGCCGAACTTGATCAACGACTTGCGCAGGCTCGAAGAGGAGTCAGCCATTCGGCGTCAGCTCCGGGTCAGTCTCCTCGACTGGTCGGGCGAGGCACTGACGCCGATGGGACTTGTACCAGCGGCGCACCATCGGCTGTTGATACGTGAACTGGACGATCTGACCCGGGGCCGGTTCAACAGGCTCATGGTCTTGATGCCACCGGGTTCGGCGAAATCAACCTATGCGTCGATTCTGTTTCCAGCTTGGTGGCTCATGCGGAACCCGCGTGGTTCCATCATCGCCGCATCCCATACCGCCAAACTGGCGGAGTATTTCAGCCGCCGTTTACGGCAACTGATCGAATCCCGGGAGGGACAGCTTGGCTATCATTTGAGCAGCGCTGAACGCGCGGTTTCGCAGTGGCGTATCTCCACCGGTGGCGAATATCTCGCCACCGGTATACGCGGTGCGATTACCGGGCGAAGAGCGGATCTTGCGATTATCGACGATCCCATCAAGTCCCAGTTCGACGCCGACAATGCCCAGTACCGGGAACACGTCTGGGAGTGGTACCGTTCCACCCTGACCACGCGGCTTAAGCCGCGCGCGAAGATCGTTCTCGTGATGACGAGATGGCATGACGACGATCTGGGCGGCCGTCTCCTCGCCCGCGGTGCCGCGGATTGGCGGGTACTCCGTCTTCCCGCCCTGGCGGAAGAAGGAGACCCGCTGGGGCGGTCGATCGGAGCCCCGCTGTGGCCCGAGTGGGAAGACGCGGCGGGATTGTCGGCGAAGCGTGCATTGCTGGGCGAACGGACCTGGAGTGCCTTGTACCAGCAGTCCCCGCGGCCGCTTACCGGCGGATTGTTCAAGGTCGCGGGTCTGGCGGCTGTGGACGCCGCCCCGCGCTCTGGCCGGGACCGGACCGTCCGGGCGTGGGATCTGGCGGCGACTGCCGCCACCGCGAAGGGTGATCCGGATTGGACGGCCGGGGTGAAGCTGTCGCGCGATTCCGTGGGGCATTTCACCGTTCTGGACGTGGTGCGGCTGCGAGGCAGCCCACGGCAGGTGGAGGACACGATCGTCGCCACCGCCCGGTTGGACGGAACCGCCGTCTGGATTGGCCTGCCCGAAGATCCCGGTCAGGCGGGCAAGAGTCAGGTCGCCTATTTGGCGGGCCGTTTGGCTGGATACCGCGTTATCGCGTCGCGGGAAACCGGTGCGAAGTTGACCCGGGCGCTGCCTTTGGCTTCGCAGATCGAGGCCAATAATGTGTCGATCGTGCGTGGCCACTGGAACCATGCGTTTATTGAGGAATTGCGGGATTTTCCGCACGGCGCCAAGGACGACCAGGTGGACGCGTTCTCTCGGGCGTTTTCGACCCTGATTGGCGCCGCCGAACCCATTCACGCGGTAACAATACCTTTTCTATCCAGGTGATCGGTTCGCCTGGTTCATTCAACTCGTCCCTTCGCGGAGCGCCCATGTACGATACGATTTGTGATCTGTATCCCCGGGATGGCGATTACCCTCCGCGCACCCGCACGCTGGATATTCTGCGTCGGGTGTTGAACAATCAATTCTACGATGTGCTACCGTATCGCTTTCATGAGGAACGCGGCGCGGGGGGCGAATACATTCCACTTCGGCAGCGCCGCCCAAGCGTTCGATACCCGCTCTGCCGGCTCGTGGTGGAGGACAGCGTCGCGCTATTGTTCAGCGAAGGGCATTTCCCCGCCCTTGAATGCGGTGACGGCGAAGGCCGTGATACCCTGGCCCGGATCGCGAAGGAAACGCAGCTTAATCTTGTCATGACGGAAGCTGCGATTCGCGGAGCCGTCGGATCGGTCGCCATTCTTATGCGCGTGCTGCGCGGACGTCTGTTCCTGCAGGTGATGGATACGATGTATCTGACCCCGGTGTGGGATCCGGATGAGCCTGATACTCTTATGCGGGTGACTGAACGCTACAAAGTGCCGGGCCGCGAGTTAAGCGCCGCCGGGTATGACGTCGATGACGCCAATCAGAACTACTGGTTTCAACGCACCTGGGATACCGAACGGGAGACCTGGTTCGTGCCCGCCCCCGTGGGTAACTCCGCGCCACCCCGCGTTGACAAGGCGCGAACCGTCCGTCACGGCCTTGGTTTTGTGCCGGTCGTGTGGATACGTAATTTACCGGGGCTGTCGTCCTCGGGTTCACCACACGAGGGTGCATGCACGTATCAGGCCGCGATCGAGACCCAGATCGAGATCGACTACCAGCTGAGTCAGGCCGGCCGCGGGTTGAAATATAGCAGTGACCCAACCTTAATTCTCAAGGAGCCCGCGATCACGGAAAACGAACTCCTGAAGGGCGCGGGCAATGCCCTGGTTGTTGGTCAGAACGGTGACGCGAGACTTCTTGAAATAGACGGATCCGCCTCTGCTGCCGTGATTGAATACGTCAGGGTCCTGCGAGAGTTCGCGCTTGAAGCGATCCACGGCAATCGCGCTAGTCCGGAACGAATATCCGCGGCCCAGTCCGGCCGCGCTCTTGAACTCATGAACCAGGGATTGCTTTGGCTGGCCGATCGGCTGCGGATCACCTATGGCGAGATGGGACTGCTCAGCCTGGCACGAATGATTATCCGGGCGTCTCAGGTCTTTCAGTTATCCGTCATGGGACAGCCGATCAAGCGCCTGGACCCGGCGCTGATGGTGTCGCTGCGATGGCCGCGATGGTACGCGCCATCGTCCGATGACCGTCAACGGGACGCGCAGACTCTGTCGGCACTCGCCACCGCGGGTCATATCAGCCGGGAGACCGCGGTGAAAGCAATCGCCAGCGCGTATGACATCGAGGATATCCCCGCCGAACTAACCCGGATAGGTAATGACCGTCAGGAGCAAGGAAGCCATGTCTGAAACAACGAATCCTCCCGCGCCCGTGATCGACGAACTGGCCGCTCTGCGGCGGCATGCGGAGCAGCTGGAACAAAACCTCGATCGTGTGCGGATGGAATCCAACACCCGGGTCATCCACGCTGAGTTAAAAGCAGAGGCGGTGCGGGCGGGGATTGTCGATATGGATGGGCTTCGGTTGCTCGACCCGTCGGACGTCACGATGCTGGAAACCGGTGAGGTGGCCGGTGCCGCCGAAGCGATGAACCGTTTCCGCCAGAGTAAGCCCTGGCTGTTTGGGATCTTGTCGTCGTCCAGTACGTCCGTTCCGCCCGCGGCGTTGCCGCCACAGCGCAAGCTGGCCACGGATATGACGGATGCCGAATACCGCGCGGCGCGGGCGGCCATCCTGAAACAGCGTGTTTGATCGAAACAGCTACTTCAACCATCTCATTAAGGACAGACAATGGGGATCCAAAATTTTCCCGCGGCCCTGCAGCCTATTATTCAGCAAGGCTTCCTGGACCGGGAGTTCGATCAGGCTCTGCGCTCCCGGCTCGGCTACCGTGCCTGCGCCGACCGGGAAGATATCGCCGTAGGTATCGGCGAAACCCTGACCAAGACCCGGGCCGGCCTGAAGCCAGCGGTGACGACCCCGCTGGCACCCGCGACCAATACCAACTTGGATAACGGCCTCACGCCAGGCACCTGGGGTGTGGAACAATACACCCTGACGATCAATCATTACGCGGCGACCACGGACCTGAACGTCGTCACCAGCCGGGTGGGAATCATATCGCAGTTCCTTCAGAACGCCTATGTGAATGGCGAGCAGGCGGCACGCAGTCTCGACGAGCTGGCTCGCAATGCACTCTATTCCGCTTATCTCGGTGGCAACACGCGTGTTCGTGTTACCCTGGGATCGGCGGGACCGGCGATCACGGTCGATGACATTCGCGGCTTTCAGACGGTGTTCGTCAACGGGGTGCAGCAGAGCGTAGGTAGCTCCAGCCCGCTGACAGTCACCGTTGGCAGCAACACCTACAACGTTGTTTCGGCGAGCGCGGATGCGACGAACGTCTCAACGGCTCCGAACGGCGTGTCCGGCGTTTTGACGATGTCCGGTAACGTTACCGTTGCCGATGGAACGGCTGGGAACGCGATCGTCGCCGCCAATGCGTCCTCTATTGTCCGGCCATCGCAGCGCGGCACGACGTCGCTTATTGGTGCCAGTGACACTTTGACAATGGGCAACCTGCTCGATGCGGTCGCGCGGTTGCGATTGAACGCGGTGCCGGAGATCAATGGTGCCTATAACTGCTACCTGGATCCTGTTTCCGCCCGCCAGTTGTTCGCGGATCCGGACTTTAAACAGCTGTTCCAGGGGGCGACATCGTCCGACCAGGTGTTCCGGCGTGGCATGACAAACGATTTTCTCGGGCTGCGGTTCCTGCCGACGACGGAAACCTTCGTGCAGCCGCATCCAAGCCTCAGCGGTTTGGTCGTGCGCCGGCCGATTATCTGCGGGAAGGGCGCGCTCGTGGAAGGCGATTATGCCGGGATGGCGGCGACGGACGTCGCACCCGCGGACTCGGTGGTGACCGTGATCGACGGGATCGCGATGGTCACACGGGAGGCGATCGACCGGCTGCAGCAGATTATCGCCCAGTCCTGGTACTGGATCGGCGGCTTCTGCGCTCCATCCGACACGACCACGAACGCGGCGACCGTGCCGACGGCGACGAACGCCGCGTTCAAACGTGCCGTGATCGTCGAGCATATCGGCTAGAGCAGGGAACCAGATCGTCATGGCAATCGGATCGATCAGTCCATTCCGTCCGACCGGAACCGTCAACATTGCCGCTACCACGACATCGCAAACCATCGCGCTCACGGGTGGTGGTGAAACCGTGGTAGCCATAAACGCGACCGCCGCGCTGGCTTATGTGCGCTTTGGCTCGGACGCTTCTGTTACCGCATCGACGGTGGACATGCCGCTGCTGCCAAACAGCCGCGCTGTGTTGTCCGTGAATTCCCTGATTGGGTTCGCGGCCGCGGTTCTGGCGAATGGGACCGGAACCGTATTGTTCACGCGTGGGGATGGGTCCTACATCTGATGGCCCTGTCCGATCCTGAAAAAACCGACGCCAGGCGGTACTGCGGTTACCCGGCCCATGGTGCCGGGGCCGCGGGGTTCCAGAATTGGCGCTTTTATCAAGTCTACGGACTACTCGAATTCCGGCTGAACAATCTCTCGGCCGCGGAGGAGGCCGTCGCCAGGCGGTACCTCGCCGCGATCACCAACATGGAGCTCGCGGTGCCACGCTCGGCCGAGAATCTGGACACGGATCAGGCAGCGGTGTGGACCCATAACAAGACCGAGGCCCAGGACCGTTCGCGCCTTCTTGACGATTGGTCCCGCCGGCTATGCGGGTTTCTGGGCGTGCCGCCGGGGCCGGCTTTGGGCCGCTCCAGCGTCACGCTGACGGTGTAGCAATGGATCCCGGCAAACTCCGCGACCGTATCGCATGGGGCTATAATATCGCCGCACGTTCGACGGGCCGGACAGTGGACGCCTTCCGGCCCCACACAGCCTGGAAGCCGCTGTCTGGTGTACACCGCTATTTGCGATTGCCCGCCGCGTTCGTTCCGGGCCGTGGCGGTCTGACCAACGTGGAAACCGCCGGGGACCCGTGGTGGAGGGGATGCTTCGACAAAGCCTACACGCGCCCTGGTGACTACCTGGTCCGGGATGATTTGGCATGGTTTGTCGCGGCACAGGGCGACTTTTCTCTTCCGCTGTGTGTGCTGACGAACCGGGTGCTGTCCTTCGCCAGAAGCCAGCCTGGATCGGGGGCTTCCGCCGCGACAACCTATGGTGCGGTCGCGGCCGGCACGGCCACTCCGCTGGCGGCCGAATGGCCAGCCAGTGTTCTTGGTGCCGCCGGCGGCGCCCGCCCGCAAGCCGCGTTACCTGGAGACAATACCTTGCCATCCTGGATAATTCTGCTGCCGCCGATCCCCAATGTTGTCCTGTCACCATCGGACCTGCTGACGGATGATCTGGGACGCTCAGGGGTCATCGTCACCGCGGAATTGAGCCACCTTGGCTGGCGCCTTGGTGCACGGCAGGCGACCGTCTGATGGCGGATCTGTCCGATGTCGAGGAGGCCGTGCTCACGCGGGTGGCGGCCGTGCTGTATCCGTCCGGACCCGCTGGCCTGAGCACTCTGGGCACGCTGTGCCGGGTCTACCGTGGCTGGCCGGACGCCACGGTGCTAAACGCCGACCTCGCAGCTGGGAATGTCAACGTGACGATATTCCCGGACGGCTCACCCACCCGGCTGGTGACGCGTCACGCGGCGGTTTGGGCCGCCACGGCGAACACAGCAAGTCTGGTGGCGGTGGTCGATCGGTTGAACATCGATTTCGCCGGTCAGGCGGCGGCGGGTCAAGTTGTCGCGGTGTCGGTGGATGGTCATCCTTATGTCTACCGTGTCGTGGCGGGCGACACCGCCGCGCTGATCGCGGCCATCATGGCCCAGGCTATCCGCCAGGACCGGACAGCCACCCTGACGGGGGCCCGAATCTTCGTTCCTGGCGCACATACCCTGACCGCGCGTGTCGTCGCCGACGCGGCGGCGCGGCGGGAAGTGCGGCGGCAGGAGCAAGGCGTGCGGGTCACGTGCTGGTGTCCGTCCCCGGCGCTGCGCGATCAAGCCGCGGCTTTGATCGATGGCGCGCTGGCCGCGTCCACGTTCATCATGCTGGCGGATGGCACTCAGGCGCATGTGACCTATGCCAGCACCGTTGTAATGGATCAGACTCAAAACGTATTGCTGTACCGGCGTGATATTATCTATATCGCTGAATATCCAACCATCATCACGGAGGTCCAGCCAGTCATGGCGATCGGAGACCTTCTGTATAACGCAGCCCATCTTTCAGCGTGAAGCACGGTAGATATCACTCAGGCGATCGAACCGTGCCCAATTTCAAAATGCCCGGTGCGTGCTGGCCAGGATTTCCGCACGCTTCCACGCCGTGGCCGAGGAGAATGATCCGATGCCGATAGTTCAACAAGGTAGCATCAACACG
>Ga0302322_100000993_pt1 | contig 22644 bp, 10 predicted proteins | sample Fen_T0_2_FD_203757 | JGI IMG/M metagenome (GOLD analysis project Ga0302322, IMG submission 203757) | Peat permafrost microbial communities from Stordalen Mire near Abisko, Sweden - Fen_T0_2 | ecosystem: Environmental > Terrestrial > Soil > Wetlands > Permafrost | place: Sweden: Abisko...
AGGGCTGGAATTCCGGTTATCGGCTACAATTTCTCGATCGCCGGTGTGGCGGGTCGCGTCAAAGGCAGATTTGCGCGCGGCGAAGCCGAGGCGGTCGGCATGGACGGGCCATTTGACAAGCCACTGCCCAACGGGATGGTCTGGAACATGGTTTTCGACAAAAATGCCGCGCCCGGTATCTTGCCCTCCGCCACTTCCGCGCAACTCTGGTCGCGGCTGAAATTTTTCCTCGATGAATTGATTCCGGTGGCCGAAGAAGCCGGCGTCACCCTGGCCGCGCATCCCGATGATCCGCCGCTGCCGACCGTTCGCGGGCAACCCCGGCTGGTTTACCAGCCGCAACTTTACCAGAAGCTCATTGATTTGCATCCGAGTCCCAGCAACGCGCTGGAATTCTGCGTCGGCACATTGGCCGAGATGACCGAGGGTGACATTTACGAAACCGTTGAAACCTACAGCCGCCAAAATAAACTGGCCTACGTCCATCTGCGGAATGTTCGCGACAAGGTACCCCATTACAAAGAGACGTTCATTGACGACGGCGAAGTGGACGTGTTACGCGTTTTGCGGATTTTGCGGAAGAATAAATATGCCGGCGTGATCATTCCCGATCACGCACCGCAGATGAGTTGCGCCGCGCCGTGGCACGCGGGCATGGCCTACGCGCTGGGCTATCTTCGCGCCGGTTTGAAAATCGTTGAAGGCGAACCACCGATTTGATGCCGGCATCGGCCGGCGACCAACGGGGGTCATGGCTGGTGCTTTTCCGTCACGCCGTGCCAGTTGTCCGTGCGAAACGGGACCGCCGGCAAGCCCGCACTATTGAACAGTGTGGCCGCCGGATTGGCCTGCCAGGCATAGCGGGCCGACACCGGTTCGGGCACCATTCGCGATGAGACCATCACGCAGTCGCCTTCCACTTTGGCGTCGGCCCAAAACCATTTGCGGTCCTTGCCGGCCACGGAGAATTCTCCCGGCTGGTCACCCTTCACCACCAATCCGCCGGCGGCATTCTTGAAATGAAGTTTGAGCGCCCCGGGCAGATGATCGAGCGACGCAAAGGTCGGGCCTGCGAAGGCAACGTTCCGGCCGTACTGATTCGCCAGCGCGCAAAACGCCAGGCGCTCGCCCACTTCCCGTTTGTCCCGGGGATGGATGTTGCCGGCGTCGCCCACATCAATCGTGACCGCCAGGGCGGAGTGCGGGACCGTGCGCGCCACAATGGCTTGCGACTCGCGCAGGTCGGCCCAGGCATCATCGCCCGGCAGGTCCTGATGCGGCAGGAAGGCCGCCAGACTGACGATGTAGAAAGGGAAATCGCCCTGCTGAAAGGCCTTCCGCCAATCGGAAATCATCGCCGGGAGCAATCTGCGATATTGCCCGGCGCGACCAACGTTGGCTTCGCCTTGATACCAGATGGCACCGGTGATGGCGAGCGGCGCGAGCGGCGCGATCATGCCGTTGTACAAGACGCAAGGCATCACGGGCCAGTTTTCGTAACCGAGCGGCAGCGGATGTGGCGGACGGGCATCCACGCTCAACCTCCCCTGCCATTCGCCGCCGAGCGGAATTTCGCTTTTGTCGCCCAGCTCCAGTTTCAGGTCGGCGGCTTTTGATCGAAAGCCGCCGTCCGCTTTCGTCTTAAGGACCCGGAGGGTGATCTGGTTCGAGCCCGCCTTGAGCACGCCGTCGGGAATGTCGTAACTGCGCGGATTCTCGACCCACGCGCTGGCACCAATCCAACGGCCGTTGACTTGCACGGTGTCCATTTTCTCGATGACGCCGAGGTGGATTGTCGCCCGGCCCGGCGGCAAGGGATCGGGCACGTTGATCGTTTTGCGAAAGTAACAAACACTCGGAACGGCGGCGACGCCCAGTTCGTCGAATCCGCCCGGAAGGGTGACGGTTTTCCAATCGTGGTCGTCGAGGTCCGGCGCGAACCAGTTGTTGCTTTGGCCAATGTCGAATTCGTCGTACCACGGCATGACGAAGTTGCCGTAAATTTTTCCGCCCCGGGCGCGGAGGCGCTCGACTTCACCCAGCTGGGCGTCAAAATCTTTCAGGGTGCGAAGCGTTCCGCTGCGGGTCCAGGCTTCCGCCGGCGTGCCGCCGACGCAATCCTGGATCAGCCCGATGGGCACATGAAGTTCTGCCTGCAGTTTCCGGCCGAAGTAATAACCCACCGCCGAGAAGCCGCCGTCCTCGGTAATAGTGCCGGGCGAACAAATCTTCCATGAACCTTGCACCACCGGGGCGGGCGTGTAGGCCGATTGCTGCTTGACGGTGAACAGCCGGATCTCCGGATGATTGGCTGACTGGATTTCCGCCGCGCCGTTTCGTGTCCGGCTCAAGGGCAGCTCCATGTTGGATTGCCCGCCACAAAGCCAGACGTCGCCCACGAGGACTTCATGCAACACGAGGCTTTGCCGGCCATCCACAAAGGTGACGGTGTAAGGTCCGCCGGGCGGAGGCGGCTTCAGCTCCGCCTGCCAGCGGCCGTCGGATCCCGTCACGGCTTTCGCCATCCGTCCGTCCAATTCGACGCGAATCGATTCGCCCGGCTGGGCCCAGCCCCAGAATCGAACCGGCTTGCCGCGCTGAAGAACCATGTTGTCGCCAAACATCGGACTGACCAATGGCAGCGGCGGGTTCTCTGCGGCGCCGGCAATCATCAACGCCATGACCCCGAAAACACAAAAGCATGCGGACCTCAACATTTTCATATGAATTGGTTGATCACATTTTCACTCACGAACCAGCGAGACGAAAAATACATCGTCCTCGCGCAACGGCAGCGTCGTTTCAAAACTTCCGTCAGCAGTCACGACCACTGTTTTTTCCAAAACCGGTTTTCCGTCGGAAAGACTTTTCAATTCCGCCACGGCTTCACGACTCAGGTCCGCCGGCCGGCCCATTGCCAGATAGCGCGAATAAGGGTCGTTTTTTTGCCAGCCGACCTGGCGGATCGTCAGGCGATAATTGCCGGGTGGCACATTCCCCAATCTCACCACGGCACTTCCCTTTTCCCGCGCCGGGTGCGGGCGAAAGAAAAAGTCCTGGTCACTGACCTTCCCGCTGGTCGGATGCGTGATATCCCAGAGCAAGACCTGCGCGCCGCCCTGATTGTCCTTGCAGACGTAGGACGATTCGTCGGAATTCTGCAGTTCCGTCTCCCCGAGCATGGCCAGGAATTCATAGGCCCAAAAGGCCGGCTTGCGAATGCCTTGATAATTGATCAAACCAAAGCCGCCATGAAACGGGCGCGGGGCCGGGCCATTTTCCTCGAAGATGTCGGTGAACGTCCAGTAACTCATCGAGCTGACGGATTCGGTGTGGCGGAGTTGCTCCAGGATGAACGCGGCGGAGAAATAGGAATCGTGAACGGGGTCGCGCGGCGAATACGAGGCGCTCCATTCGGTGATGTGAACCGGGAGTCCGGGCCTGGCCGAATGCTCGATGATTGGCCGCTGGCTGTTCACCGTATCGGCGACGGCATGCAGGTTTGCCGACAGGTAGAGTTTGTTGTTCCCATATTCGTCCAGGCCGCTTGGCCCGCCGCCTAGGCCGTAGGCGTGATAGCTGAGGAAATCGATCGGCAAATCATTGGTGTGGCAAAACCCGATGAGTTCCTTGGTCCAAACCGGGCCGGCACCGGCCGGGCCGCCGACGGGATAATTGGTGCTGACGCCTTTTACCGCGCGCGCCGTGTGTGCGTAGAGTTGAAAGTACGCGTCGCGCGGCGGCGTGTTCGTGGGCGGATGCCAGAAGCCGGGATAATTCGGCTCGTTCCAAATCTCGAAGCGCCAGGACTTCACTTCAGCTTCACCGTAACGATCCGTCCAATGCTGCATGAGCGCCGTGATGAGCGCGTCCCACTTGGCGTAATCGTTCGGCGGTGTGACATTTGCGTTCCACCAGAATATTTTTTCTTCGCCAGACGCCAGCGCGTTGGGCATGAAACCGAATTCCACGAACGGCTTCATGCCGATGGAGAGCAAAAAGTCGTAAACCTCATCAAGGTATTGCCAGTTGTAGCGCGGCTCGCCGTCCGGGCCCTGGGAATAGACGCCCAATTCGTCCTGGAGCAGCCCATGCATCCGGAGGTATTTGAAACCGGCTTCGCGGCGGCATTCTTCGAGCTGCCGACGCCAGCCCTCGCGCAAGCCTTCGGCCACCCGGCCGGCGCCGACGCAATCCTGCCAGACCATCGAGCGCGCGCCTTTGATTTGTTTCAGATCGGCGCTGATGATTCGATTCGTCTCCGCGCCGCGCAGGTTCAATGCACACGCGAGGAGGGCCGCACCGAGAATTGTCCAATTCAAGCGTGACCTTGCTTTCATGAACGGGCTTTTAAGGTCAATACGACGATGCTGTGCGGCGGCAGGGTGTAATCAAATACCGGCTTGACCCCGCGCACCGTCTTTGTGGCAGGAATGACTTTCTGCGGTTGGGCCAGCGAGTTGGAATCGTCGAGCTTGCCGGTCAGAATGATCGCGTCGGCCCTGGACTCAACCGAGGCAATGCCTTGGATGTCAATTTTAAGAGTTTCCGGTGTTGCCAGCGGATTCACCAGCTTGAGATAAATTTCGCCGGTCTGGCTGTCCCGTGTGGCGCACCCTTGGATAGAGGTATCGCTTGGCGTGGTGGAAAGTATCTCATCTCCGACATTTCGACTGAACATCTGAATGGCGTAGAAGCTCGGCGAGCCGTAAGCCGAGAGCGCGTCGTAGCCGATCAGGTCCGGACGCCATTGGCGGCCGCCGGGGTTAACATTGACCAGCAATGGCGCGTAGCACTGCATCTTGATGAGGTCGGAGTTTCGCTCCATCGCCGCCATGAAGGCGGCGTCACCGAGCGCGGCCTTCAGATTCGGGGTCGGCGGCTCCTTCTGCGATTGCTTGTCCCACGGCGGGAACGACGTTTCGTAAGCCGCCCATTCGCCCACGAATATCTCCGGACCTTGGCGGTCATATTTTTTCGCGTAGCCCGGCGACATCTGAAGAAACGTGTCCACGGAGCGGTAGTAATGCTCGTCCGTCATGTCCGGCTTGCGGGTGTGGACCTGCGCGGCTTCGGGCTGGTCGTTGCCGATGGTGGAAATTGTTTTGAGCTGCGGGTAGCGCGCCTTGATGGCGTCGTGAAATTGCGCGAAGCGAGCGTCATAGCTCTTCGACTTGTCGAACCAATCCTCGTTGCCGATTTCGACGTAGCGCAAATTGAACGGCGCCGGATGGCCGTCCTTTGCGCGCTGCGCGCCCCAAGTCGTGTTTGTGCCGCCGATGACATATTCGATTTCCTCAAGGGCTTCCTGCACGAACGGTTCCAGCTCGGGACCGGGATTGACGTGCATACCCTTGAGCGAATAGCCCGCATAGACCGCGAGCACGGGTTCCGCTTTCAGGTCTTCGCACCATTCGAGAAATTCCAATAGCCCCAGCCCATCCGTGGAGCGATAGCCCCACGGACACGGATGGCCGTGGCGTTCCTCGATCGGGCCGATCGTTTTCTTCCAGTCGAAGCGCGTTTCGACCGTGTCGCCTTCGACATAATTGCCGCCGGGAAAACGCAGGAATTTCGGATTCAAGTCCACCAGCATTTGCATCAAATCCTTGCGGAAACCGTTGAGCTGGTCGTTCCACGTCGGCGGGAAAAGCGAGACCAGGCCGAACCACACCGTTCCCGGCTGGTCCAGTGTGATTTCAAAACGCGCCTTTGCGGTCGGCTTAACCCGACCGGTCTTGAGCGCCACTTCAAATTTTTTCCAGTCCGTCGCCAGGCCGGAGAACTTTTGTGTCGCGTATACTGTGCGCCCGTCGTCGCTGACGATGGACACCGTAACCGGCCCGGAGAAATTGGCATCTGCCCGGGCAAGGATGGACGCACGATAAGTTGCCTTCGGCTGGACTGGAATGCCCCAGTAACCGCTGTTGGCCACCCCGGCGGGATGATTTTTTGCCGCCTTCGTCACCGTCAGCCGCAGACTTGTCGTCAGCTTGTCATTGAAGGAATTTGCCGCATCAAGGGCAATCGTCGCGGCGGAATCACTGTCGCTCACGACCGACCAATGAACCGGCGTCGTCGCGTCATCAAGAAAGGCGCGGTTCTGAATCAACTCGGCGTAAAGCCCGCCGTCATAACTGTGGTTGATCTCCTCGGTCATCAGGCCATAGAGCTTTGGGCTGACTCCACCGGCGGCATGGCTGGCATCAATAGTGAATGTTGGATTGGCCGCGAGACAGGAGGCGGCCGTGATGGCGCACGTGAAGCCGGTCGTGAGTTTTTTCATGTGAGGTGGTCGAAGCTTATTCAAACAGTGGTTGATGTATTTGTAAATGAGAAGAGTTTTTTTGTGTTTTGCTTCAAGCCGGTGATTTGATCAACGGAAAATCATTTGAGCGAATTGAAACAGGCTGTTACGCCAGTGCGTCGGGTCATGGCCGTTGCCGTCCACGTGCCAGACATGGGGAATGCCGTGCTCCTTCAGATACGCGTGGACACCCTGGCTGATGATGATCAAGCCGTCCTTGTTGCCGCTGGTGAGGAACAGGAGTTTCAGATTTTTTGCGGCAGCGACATCGGGAACCAATTCCGCCGGCGGCTTCGTGTTCGGCGCGGAGGAAAATGCGCCGACCCACGCAAACGTGTCGGTGTGCGCGAGGCCAAAGATCAGCGACTGCCCGCCGCCCATTGAAAGCCCGGCCAGTGCGCGGCTTGCACGATTGGTGTAGGTGCCGTAACGCGACTCGATGGCGGGGATCACATCGTCCAGCAGGTCGCGCTCGAAGGTCGCGAACGCGGGCGCGGCGGCATAAATATTTCCCACGGGCCGGTCGTTCTTTTGCGCGCGGCCATTAGGCATCACGATGATCATCGGCACCGCCTTGCCGTCGGCGATCATATTGTCCAGCACCACGTCCGGCGTGCAGAATCGCTCCCATTCCGTTTCATCGCCGCCGATGCCGTGCAGCAGATACAACACGGGATATTTTTTCTCGGTGGAATAACCGGGCGGCGTATAGACGTTCATCATCCGCTTGGTGCCAACCGTCTTGGAATAGTATTCAATCATCTCCAGCTTGCCGTGCGGAACGTTGTCGCGCTTCGTCGCAAAGCCGGCAGGCGGCTCGTCAAACGCGGCCTTGTCGTCCGGGCCGAGCACGATGGGACGGTTCAACGCGGCGCGCGGGTTGGGTTCGGTATTTGTCTTCGAGTTGAACAGCAGCGGTGCAAATTCATGCAGGCTGCGCCGCCACGACTGCCATTCGTGCGCGGTGTCGGGCGAAACGTAGAATTGACAATTCACACCCGCCGCCTTGAGCGCTTCGGTGCTGGCCTTCGGGTCGCCGCCAGGACGGTTGCCGCCCAATTCACGGCTACCGTAGCTGACGAAAACGAGCTTCACCTTTTCCTTGAAGGCCGCCAGGTCGGCGATGTCGTTCGTGGCGATGCTGCCGCCGCTGAACACGCCGATGTGCGAAAACTTGTCGGGGTTGGCGGGCGCGATGGAACGGGTCCGTATGCCGCCCATCGAAAGTCCGGCCATCGCGCGATGCGGTTGATCGGCGAGCGTGCGAAAGTTCGCGTCCACGAACGGAATCAAATCCTCGATGAGCACACGCGCAAACGCGGCGGGATTGTAGCGGCGTCCGCCCGGCCCGCCGATGGCGCGGGAATAGAGAGTGTCCGACTGGGCTGGCTGGTTGGTGGCACCAAAACCGAAATCCGCGCCGGGGACGTAACTATTCGCCATCAGGATCATGAACGGCCGGGCCTTCCCGGCGGCGATGAGGTTGTCCATGATGAACGGCGCGCGGCCCTGGCTGCCCCAGCCGGTTTCGTCCTCGCCGCCGCCATGTTGTAGATACAGCACGGGATAGCGCGTGGCGAGTTCCGTCTCATAACCCGGCGGCGTGTAAACGTAACAATGGAGATTCGTGCCCGCGTTTTTGGAGAAAAAGAACACGTCCCGAAGCTGTCCATGCGGGACATTCTTCAACGCGTAAAAATCCTCGTCGTTTGCGGGAATTTCCACCCCGCTGCCCCAGCGGCTCTCGCCGTAGAAATACAAGCTGCCGGGATCGGGCACGGACGCGCCGTCAATATTCAGCTGGTAATAATGAAAACCTTCGTCCTGCGGTTTCGAGTCACCGATCCACGCGCCGTCTTCGCCCTTCGTCAGCGGACATTTTTTGCCGCCGATGTCGAGCTGCACGCTCTGCGCCGACGGCGCGACGATGCGGGCGCGCACCCGGCCTTCAGAGTTGACCTGCGGGTATTGCTTGCCCGGTTGATTGGAGGTCGCAGGCTTCCAGTCATTCGCCGGCTCCTCGGTTGGGATGGTTGAATTGGTCTGGGCCAAGACGCCCACAGCGCCCGCTAACAAGGCGAGCAGACCGACAGTTATGGTTTTCATGTTGCAAAGAGTCGAAGCTTAATTCGTTTTCAACTTCAACACCGTGACGGAATACGGCGGAAACTCGCGGGTGAAATTGGCGCCCAAGCCGCTCACTTTTTCAGTGTGCGGAACCAATTTGTTCGGATCATTGATCAAGTTCGTGTCGCTGGGGCTCTTGGCAGCAAGCACCACCGCTTCACCCTTGGAGCTGATCTTGGTTGCGTCGTCAAACTGCACGTTGACCCGTTGAGCTTGGCCTTCAACATTCACGATCTTCAGATAGATGACCCCGCGCTTCGCATCGCGCGTGGCGCTGTAGTAAAGCGCCGATATGCGTCGTGGGGGTGGCGTGCCGCCGCGACGCCCGGGAGGAGGCCTCTGTTCAATCGCTGGAATGCCCTCAGCTTTAACCGGCAGAATGTCGGTGCCGCAGTTTTGCGCGAACATCGTCTCAACATGGTAGGAAGGCGAGCCATAGGAATTAAGCGCGTCGTAACCGATCAAATCGCTTTCCCATTGCATCGAACGATTGTTGCCGGTGAGCTGGCTCACGTTGACGAACAGCGGAGCGAAACATTCCTTGAGCACCACGTCGGCGTTGCGTTCCATGCCGCACATCCAGGCGGCGTCGCCGAGCGCGCCAGCGATGTTAGGAGTGGGCGAGCCAACTCGGGTGGCCCATTCACCAACGAAGACCTTGCTATCATTGGTGCTGCGGCTGCGGTTGTCATATTGGTGAAAGTTGACTTCCATGTCCTGTTGATTGCGGTAGAAATGTTCGTCAACGAGATCGGGAAGGCGGCCATTCACCCACTTATTCTGCGGCTGTTCGTGCCCAATCGAGGAAATAACCTTCAGATGCGGATACTTGGCCTTGATGGCGTCATAGAACTGGGTGAAGCGCCCCTCATAACTGCCGCTGCGGTCGAAAAAGTCTTCATTTCCAACTTCAACGCAATGAAGCGGGAAAGACTTGGGATGACCATCTTGGGCGCGGCGGGCGCCCCATTTCGTGGTCTTGGCGTCGCCGGTGAGATACTCTATTTCTTCGAGAGCTTCCTGAACATAGGGTTCAAGTTTCGGCCCGGCCTCGATGTGACCACCACCACCGAGGCAATAGCCGGCGAATACGGCAAGCACGGGTTCCATGTTGAGGTCTTCGCACCATTCGGCGTATTCCAGAATTCCCAAGCCGTCGGTGGACCAATACCCCCAGCAACTGGGATGGCCGGGGCGCTGTTCAACTGAGCCGATGGTTTCCTTCCAGTTGAAACGTTGATTGAAGGCGTTGCCTTCGACGTAATTTCCGCCCGGCAGCCGGAGAAATTTGGGCTTCATGGCCGCCAGCAATTCCATGATGTCAGCGCGATTGCCGTTGGGACGATTCTTGTAAGTTGGCGGGAAGAGCGAGACATTTTGCAGCCACAGCGTTCCCGGAGTCTTGGTGGTAAGTTTGAAAATGTTCTCTTTGGAAGCCGGCACATTCTTGGTCTTGAGTTTGGTCTCGAACTTCTTCCATTCGGTGGTCAGGCCTTTGATTTCGGCGCTTGCGAAAATAGTTTTGCCATCCGCGCTTTCAATGCTGACCGTCACCGGGCCGCTGAAACCAGCGGCGGCTTTCGCGAAGAGGGAAACGGTGTAGGCCGTCTTGGGCTTGACGGGAATGCCCCAGTAGCCGCCGTTGGCAATGCCAGCTGGCGAAGCGGCGGTAGCCGACGAGGCGTCGAGCTTGAGGCCTACGTTCAGAAACTCATTCAGCGGGTTGTTGGTGTCGAGAACCATCGAAGCACCGCCAACAGTGATCCAAAACCGGGGCTTGGTATCGGGCCGGTAAGAAACCGGAAGGTATTTCGCAGCCTCGTAAGTCTCGGGCTTGACGCTTGGGACAATGGCATCTGCTTTGAACGAACGGTTGCGGATGAGTTCACCATAGATTCCGCCTTCGTAGGAAAAATTAATTTCCTCGGTCATCAATCCAAAGAAATCCGGACTGACCGTGCCCGCAACCTTGGCTGCGTCGATTTGCAGGACCGGAGTCGCCGCCGATCCTGAGGGGGCAGGTTCCGCCGCGACGGGCGCGGCAGCGACTGGTGCAGTTGCGGCTACGGACGTCGTGGTTTGGACGGGCACAGCCGCGCTGATATCAATCACGGACCGTGGAATAATTTCAATCGCGTTGATTTCCGGGTTTTCGACTTGCGCGGTGAACGCAACGTGGAATTCTCCGTTCGTCACTTCCACAGGCACCGTTTCGACATAAGCGCGATTCGGACCACCGGCCTTCACCCAGACATCGAAGTCCTTGAACTCGTGTCCCTGCACATTGAAGGAGAACACGCGCTCGCCGGGGCCGGCAACCCCGTCATAGGTTTCGGCAAAATAAAGTCTCGCGACGTAACTGCCGTTGGGAATTTTGCAGGCAAACGATTCCATCGAGTAATGTTCGCTTTGAAACAATTCGGGAGTTTTTGTTCCGGCAATGGCCAGAGCCGGATCGTGCTCAACGGTGGCGCCGCCTTCAAAGCCCTGCTCCGCCAACCAGACATGGCCACGCGAATCCGTAACGGGGGTGTCCTTGCCGGCTTTGATCCGGAGGGCCTTCGCAGTCGGCGCCGCAGCGGCAGCCGCGGCCGACTCGCGCTTGGCCACGATTTCCTCCCTGGCAAAATCACCGACCTCGCGCGTGAATTTGATTTCATTGGCGTCGGCCGAAATTTTGCCCGTGTAAGTGATGCGAATTTCGTTGTCCTGGAAGTTCAACATTTCGACAAACGAGACGGTGTCGCCTTCCACCTTTCCCTCCTTCAATTCAACTTCACGTTTCCGTTCGCCGGCCTCCGAGCTGGCTTTCCCGGTCAAGATCGTGCCATCTTGCGTTAAGGCGAACGTGTATTTTTGCAGGCCAATCTGCGAGTCAAATTCGGATTTCCAAGCGCCGGTGATGTCGGCAGCAAGAAGAGACAGTGGCAAGCCGGCTAGAGTTAGGAGTATGATTGGTGCTTTCATGTTATAAAGTCGCAGTTGTCGTCCGGCCTTACTGGGCGGTGATCGTCATCGGCAATTTCAGCCGGATATCGTCCGACGCCGAGCCGATGAGGATTTCATAGTCGCCGGGTTCGACCACATATTTTTTCTGCTGCGCGTCCCAGTATTGCAGACGTTCAGCGGGAACTTCAATTGTGATATTCTTGGATTCGCCTCGCTTCAATGGCGCGCGGCAGAAACCGCACAGCGCAAGTTTTGGTTGAGGAACGCTGGAACTGACATGGCGGAAATAAATCTGGGCCACTTCATCGCCATCGCTTTTGCCGGTATTCTTAACGGTGAATGTCAACTTGACCGAGCCGTTGTATGCAATCTTATTTGAAACCAATTTACCAGTCTTGTAATCAAATGTCGCATAGCTCAGTCCGTGGCCAAACGCATAAAGCGGTTTTCCGGTGAAGTATCGGTAGGTGCGATTGCTCATCGAATAATCCGTGAAGCTTGGCAAATCCGCGGTGGACCGATAAAATGTCACCGGCAAATGGCCGGAGGGATTAACCACGCCAAACAGGACTTCCGCCACCGCGCGTCCGCCTTCCTCGCCGGGATACCACGCTTGCAAAATCGCCGGCAGGTGTTCGTCCTCCCATGTCAGCGCGACGGCGGAACCGCTGCAGTTGACCATGACCAGCCGCTTGCCCGTGGCATGGAGCGCCTGCACCAGTTTTTCCTGCACTGCGGGCAGTTCAATCGACCTGCGGTCGAACCCTTCGCCTTCCTGGGCAGGAGTGATGCCGCCGACATAGATGATCAAGTCTGCATTCGTCGCCTGGCTCAGGGCTTCGGCATAAAGTTCTGGTATGGGACGGGGCGTCGTGTTGTCCTGGCCGCTCCATGCAGCCGTCAGCTTGTTGGTGGTGATCGGACTCCCCAAAGCAAACGTGACGGCAATGTTCGTCCCGGCCAATTGCCTGATGCCGTTCAGGATTGAGACCGGACGCGAGGCAGACCCGTGGTAATTGCCATGCAGCATTGACTTTGAATCTCCATTCGGCCCGATGACCGCGATCCGCTTGATTTTGGCGCGGTCCAGCGGCAGGAGGCCGTCGTTCTTCAGCAGCACCAAAGATTGGCGAGCGATTTCGAGCGCGATTTGCCGGTGCTCCGGAGTGTCGTTGTCCTCGATAGAGTATTTTGAATACGGAACCTTTTCCGCCGGATCAAACAGCCCGAGACGAAATCGGGTCCACAAGGTGTAATACAAGGCCACGTCAATTTCCTGCTCGGTGACCAAGCCTTGCTGCACCGCACGCACCAGCGCGTTGAAATCACCGCCGCAACAAAGATTGCAACCGGCTTTTACAGCAGCCGCGGCCGCTTCTTCAGGTGTTTTCACATAGTGATGCTGTCGCCAAATATCGCCGATGGCGTCACAGTCCGAGACGACGTAACCGTCAAATCCCCATTGCCTGCGGAGCAGATCATCAATCAGCAGCGCGCTCGCACAGCAGGGCACCCCCAGGACGGAGTTGTAAGCGCCCATGACCCCGCCCACCTTTGCCTCACGCACCATCCGCTCGAATTGCGGCAAATAGGTTTCATACAAATCACGCTCGGACGGTTCGGCATCAAAACGGTGCCGCTCCCGTTCCGGCCCGCTATGCACCGCGTAATGTTTCGCGCAGGCCATCGCCAGCATGTAATTGGGATCATCACCTTGGATGCCCTTGACGAACTCAATGCCGATCTCGCTCGTGAGATAAGGATCTTCTCCATAAGTCTCCTGGCCGCGGCCCCAACGCGGATCGCGGAAGATGTTGATGTTCGGTGTCCAAAACGTCAGCCCATACCACCATTTGGAATCTCCGTTATGTTTGGTAACGTAGTCGTTGAATTTCGCACGGCCTTCCACGCCAATGACCGTTCCCTCCTGATGAAACAATCCCGGATTCCACGACGAAGCGGCGCCAACCGGTTCCGGGAAGACCGTGGCGATGCCATTGTTGGCCACGCCATGCAAAGCTTCGTTCCAGTAATCATAGGCCGGCAAACCCAGGCGCGAAATCGCCGGAGCGGCGTTCTTTATTTGCGCCACTTTTTCCGCGAGCGACATGCGACGGATCAGATCCGCCGCGCGGTCTTTGATGGAGTGCGATGGATCGTGCCAGATCTGCGGTTCCTTGACCTCTGGCGCACGCATGGCCGCGGCTGAAAAAGCGTCCGCCAATTCCGAAGCGCTGAATGAAACCACCGTCGCCCCATCGCTCTTCTTGACTTCGATGGTGTTGAATTTCGCCGCGCCCTTGCTCGACACAAAAGAAATCTTCAGCGGCCCGCGCAAGGAATCATCCTCGTGATCAACCACGCCACTCATCGTGGCAATCTTCCGCGCGCCACGCGCCGCGGCAAAGAGGTCAAAATCCTTCGCCAGCACTGCATCACCCGAAGTCACATCAAATACTCTCTCGCCGGCTGCGCCAGCCAAGGTCTCCGCTGCGTTGATCGTGATGGTATATTTGTCCGCCGGCAGATGCGCGATCGTGACGGTGAAATTCGTGCCGTTGACGTCCTCGCGATAGGCGGCACTGTCGCCTGTGCCTTCTATTACCACCGAAGGAATTTCTTTGCGATGGGCAAAACCACCGGTGACACTGACCTGCTGATCGCAGGAGCCACAGATTTCATCAGCTGCCTGAACGGAGGAAGTAGCGAGCCACATCCCCAGACAGGTCGCAATCGCTGCCCACACAACCGGGAGATTGCCGGACGGCGTTTTGGAAGATCGAGATTTCATTTATTATTGGTCACGTATCGGCAATGCTTCGCGGTGATCAAATCTATTTCGCCGCAAACTCGTAAATGCTCACGCTGAATCGCGGAAGCATCAACGCACCGGGAATTGAATCAATCCCCGAACTGGTGATGGCGGGCTTCTGACCGTCGGCTTCATGGGCCGCAAGACGCCAGAGCGTGCCTCTGCCGGACAATTTTGCACCGTTGATAACCAACTTGAGTGATTGCTCCACATCGGTAGGATTCAAAACGGCCACCGTAAATTTTTCATGGTCGTCGGCCCACGCGGCGACGACGTCCAGCGGAAACGTATCGCTGCCCGCATTCACCACCGGCTGCTCGCCGCCAGGCGGATCGGTGGGCTTCGGTTGCGGTGAATTGCCGGAAACTTCAACGGGAATGGTTCCAAAATGATCGCGATAAATTTTGAAAACGAGCGCGTTGCCGTTCAAAGAGTTGGTTCCCCTCTCATTCTGCAACAGCGACGTGGCGAACGTGTAAGCCGCCATCTGCACGATGTCGCTATGCCGAAACATCTCATGGAACGCCCATGCGAAGGCCGGATAAAACGGATACGCGTTGGTGCCGCCACGCGAAGTGTAAGCCCATTCATCAATGTTCAGCGGCTTGGGATGTGCAACAAGCTGTGGGAAAATAGACTCGTAATCCTTGTATTCTTCATACTTGATGCGGATATGGTTCGCCGGGCGACGCATCCAGTCCGTGACCGGTTCTTGGGGATCGTTCGGGATTTGTTTGCCAGCCGCCAAACTGAAGTGTGTTCCGCCAAAGTTGTAGTAGTGATCGCTCATGACTTCGAAGCAGTTGAAGCAATTTGAAAACAACATTCCGCTCCAGTCGCCGGGCGACAGGTAAGGCGGAACAAGGTTGGTGCCCAGACTCAACGATTCCTTCGAGCCGGTCATCGTATCGGGCATCGCGCCGCAAGCGATGAGTGTGATGGTCGGATCAACCCTGCGCATGGCCTTGGCGAACTCGTTGTGTTTATACGCAAACTGGTTCGGTTTCATCGCGCCGTATTGATAACTGATGCCCCACATCTCATTGCCGATGCCCCAGAACTTCACGCGATACGGTTCGGGATGCCCGTTGACCGCGCGCTGTTTGCCCATCGTCGTCTTCGCGCCGCCGTTGCAATACTCGACATACTCTGCAGCCGACCACGAGTCACCCGTTCCGGCATTAACCGTGATGTAAGGTTCGACTTCCAGCAATTTGCACAGCGTCATGAATTCATCCGTCCCAATGTCGTTCGGCTGCAACACACGCCAGACCGGATCAATTTTCGGCGGACGTTTGTCCGGATCGCCAATCGCATTCCGCCACTCATGCGCGGAGACAAAATTGCCGCCGGGAAAACGATACACGCCAGAGCGCAGACTTTTCAGCGCAGCGATTGAGTCCGGTCGCCAGCCATTGAGGTTGTCTGTGGGCATGAGCGAAACCGCGCCGACATGAAATGAGCCGGTGCCGGTGCCGGCGATTTCAAATTGGGCGGGGCCGCTTTTTTCGGCATTGAATGAAAAAATGAATTCGCGGTAGTCTTGGCTCAACGTCATGGTTCCAATCGTCAAACCGAGATCGCCGCTTTCCGTGTTGGTGCCCCAGACGATGTTGATGACAACTTTCGCCGTTGCGTCACCCGCCAGTTGAACGCGGCCGGCGTAAGTCTTGCCTTCAATGAAACTCAAACCCGTCTGCCGGATGCCGCGCGGTTCGTTTCCCGCAAGTTTAATCATCGGCGAGTGTTCACCTACGAATGGACGGATCGCATCCATTGTCACCGAGTCCACCGGTCCAATGGGATTCCACCGTCCCGGACCGATGTTGCGCCGACGTGGTCCGAAGCCGCCCGCTCCGCGCTCATTGACATCTGGATCTCCAGCCGGCTTGGGCTGAACCGCATAATAGAATTTCCGGTCATCGAGCATTTCGCTCCAAAGGCCGCTGTAGATGATGCTCCCAGCGTGTTCGATGAATTGCCCGTAAACGTAAGGGGAAATGGGTATCCCAGTTTTTGCCGCATCAACTCTGGCAACCGTTTCGGCGGGGCTAGCCGACGCAAGCGATGCGACCGATGACAGAAAAAATAGGAGCGCCGATTGTTGGACCCGGTTCATAATGGTTTCGCAAATGGAATTTCACTGATTTTTGAACAGCAGCGGTGCAAATTCGTGCAGGCTGCGCCGCCAGGATTGCCACTCATGCGCCGTCTCTGGCGGAACGTAGAAGTGGCAGTTGATGCCCACCGCATGGAGCGCTTCGGTGTTCAACTTCGGGTCGCCACCGAATCCGCCACGTCCGGCGCCGGGACGGTTGCCGCCAAGCTCGCGGCTGCCGTAACTGACGAACACCAGCTTCACCTTCTGTTTGAAGGCATCCGAGTCTGTGACGTCGTTGGCCGCGATGCTGCCGCCGCTGAAAACGCCGATGTGGGGAAATTTGTCGAGGTTGGCCAGCGTGATGGAACGCGTCTGCATGCCGCCCATGGAAAGGCCGGCCATCGCGCGATGTGGCTGGTCCGGCAACGTGCGGAAATGCGCATCCACAAAAGGAATCAAATCCTCGGTGAGCACTTGTGTGAATGCGCTGAAGTCGAACCGGCGGACCCCCGGTCCGGAAATACCGCGAGCGATTCCGTTCGTTGCTAAATTTGTGGCTGCCGCCCCTCCTCCAAAAACATTTGCGCCGGGCCCATAGCTGTTGGCCATCACGATGAAAAAGGGGTTGGCTTTGCCGTCCGCAATCAGGTTGTCCATGATCAAACCTGCGTGTCCCTGACTGCCCCAACCGGTTTCGCCCTCGCCGCCGCCGTGCTGAAGATACAAAACCGGATAACGCCTGGAGGCATCTTTCTCATAATCTGGCGGCGTGTAAATGAAGCAGCGGAGAACGGCGTTGGCATTCTTGGAGAAATAGAAGGCCTGCCGCAAGTCGCCGTGCGGCACATTCTTCACGGCATAAAATCCCTGATCGGGCGCGGGAACTTCAAAGCCGCTGCCCCAACGGCTCGCACCATAAAAATACATGCTGCCCGGATCGGGAACCGACGCGCCATCAATGTTGAGTTGATAATAATGAAAACCCTCGTCCAGCGGAGCCGAGTAGCCGATCCATGCGCTGTCGTCGCCCTTGGTCTGCGGATATTTCCTGCCGCCGATGTCAAGTTGGACGCTTTGCGCCGAGGGCGCGACAACACGGGCGCGGACGCGCCGCTCGGAATTCACCTGGGGAAATTGTCTGCCCTGTTGGTTGGAAGTCGCCGGTATCCAGTCATCCGCCGCCGCCGGCTGATTGGTTTGGGCTGGGCAAAGGCTGGTGCCTGACAGGACGGCGAGGGCAAGGAGGAAAGGTTTTGTTTTCATGTTGCTCACTGGAAATCACTTCATTGGCACCGCGTTCTAACGCGGCGGACGACGCCCGCGCCGAAGCAAAAACGTTTAGATGTTTTTGCCATGCCCGCACCGAATGCACCCGGCTGAGGCCGGGTGTCAGTGAGAAATATTCTGCAAAACAATTTCAGGTCAGAAGCACTAGTTTTCATTTTGAATTTTGTCGTTGATGTGGAAGCAATCAAAGTCCGCGAAGCCGCCCGGCGTCCTGGTTGCGTAGTTAAACAGGCCGAAGCGATAGCCCATGAAGTGCGCCAGCGAATACGTCATCTTCAACGAGCCGCCAATCGCCGTCCACGATGTGCCATCGAGGCTATAAGCAAAACGCGCCTTGTCTGCGCGTTCCTTGAAGTCGCAATCCGCTTTCAGGAAAACCGTGGTCTGGTGCATCGGCACACGCCCCAGTTCTACCGGAAGGTCGGATTCGGCGCTCACCATCACGATGAAGTTGGTGCCGCCCTCCGCCTTCACGCCAATGATGCCGTAATTTTTTTGCAGCAGAACCAGCCCGGCGAAATCGCCGTCCTTCAGATTGCTGATTTCCACGCACGTCACGCCTGAACATTCCGGGCCGATGGTGCGCTGCGTGAGCGTGTTGCGCGCCGACTCAATATCTTTGTCGACGCAGCCGGTGGTTAGCCGCAAAAAACCGGGCCGTGCGGTAACTGACCAAAGGTTGTTGTCGGGATTGTGATTCCACTGCCAGACGAGCAAGAGCGCCGGTTCACCGTCGCGCCGGGTGAAGTCATCCGAGGCCACGATGCCGGGAATGAGGCCCCCGCTCGCGGGCAAATTCAACGTGTCAGGAACTTTTCCATCCACGCCCAAAACCGGCCAGCCATCCTCCCATTTCACCGGCACAAGATACGGGATGCGCCCGACCGCGCCGAAGTCACGAAAGAGATATGCGAACCATTCCCCCGACGGCGTGTCAATGAGGCCGCCCTGCGCCACGCCTTTGTCCTGCAACGCAACGCGGCCTTCCCACGGGCCGGTGATTTTGTCTGCGCGATGGATGATGACCGTGCGCATCCCGCCGCGCGGCCAGGTGATGTTGAAGAGATAATATTTCGCGTCATGCTTGAACAACTGCGAGCCTTCCGCATTGAGTCCGATGTTTGGCCCGGCCACGGCGCTGGCGTTCGTAATGATGACTTGATTAAAGCCATTGGGCTTGACGCCAGTCGCATCAGCGGTCAATTCAACGAGCCTGAGATTGCCGCCGCCGAAAATCAGGTAGGTGCGGCCATCATCATCAAAGAACAGCGAGTGATCGTGGAACGCGGGCTTGAAGGAAACTTTCCTCCACGGGCCTTTTTCAATGTCCTTGGTCGAATAGATGTAAGTCTTGCCCGTGGTCTGAGCGAACGTTGAGACGTAGAATGTGCCGTCGTGAAAACGGAGACTGCTCGCCCACGAACCTTTGCCGTAGGCGCTCTTGCCATTGGCGAGATTCAGCGCGTCCACGTCATCGAGGACGTCATATGCGTAGTTCACGATCTGCCAGTTCACCAAGTCCTTCGACCGCATGATCGGTACGCCGGGACTCAAGTGCATCGTGGTGCTGCTCATGTAATAGGTGTCGCCCACGCGGATCATCGCCATGTCCGGGACGTCGGCATGGATGATGGGATTGCGGGCGGTATCTGCGTGCAGCGGCAGGACACACGCCAATCCCACAACGACCGACGACATGAGTTTGAAAAAAAATGTCCGCATGGAGTTTATTTGACGAGCCGGTAAAACGTCGAATCGGGGCTGTTGGCCGCAGGCAGCGTCAACTGCCATTGGCCGCCGATGATTTGCGGCGCGGGCGAAGTCACGTTCACCCAGTTGCCCGCCGCAAGATTCGTCCGCGCTTGCACGGCGAACCCGGCGGACGCGAGCGGCCAGGCCAATGTCAGGCTCGACGGCGAGTTCGTGAGATTGATGGCCGGACTGTTCGTACTCAAAAGTGAATCCACACCGAGCGCATAGGACGCGGCAATCTCCGCCGCCGACAGTGCGACGCCGTGGATGCGGAACTCATCCAGCGATCCATTGAAGTAAGGATCGGGCCACTGCGATTTGCCGAGATAATTGTCCGCCGTGCTACCAAGGTTTGATGGATTAATCGTCAAGCTGGTGTTGGTGCCAACCGCGACGCCGTTCTGATACAAAATTCCCGTGAGGCCGTAGCGTGTCACGGCGACGTGATGCCAGACGCCCGTGGTCAGCGCGGCGGTTCCGGTGATCTGCTGCTCGCCGCCGGAACTGTTCGTGGTGATGCCAAAACGCAGCCGTGTTGTGCTGCCGTTCTGCGGCGTGAGAAACATGTAGGTCGTGGTGTTGTTGCCGAAATCAAAGATTCGCGCCCAGTTCGCGGTGGAATTCAACTTCACCCACGCCTCGATGGTGAAATTCGTCAACGCGCTCACGATGCCCGCCGGCAGGCTCGCGTATTGTGACGACGCGGACGCGAGCGTCAATTGTCCGCCGGACACAGTTCCACCGACCGGCAGCGTGCCCGTCCACGCCGGGCCGCCGATGGAATCCGCGACCTGCAGGCCACCGGATTCGCCGAAGCTGTAGCGATGAAGCAGCGACGGCAGCGGCGCGACCGCGAACGACCACACCGCGCCCACGTTCGTGTTCGCGCCGACAATTTCATCCACGCGCCAGAAATGATTTGTCGCCAGGATGAGAGCGGGGGAAAAGCTGTTGTTCGTGATCACGCCCAAAAATTGCGGTGACGATGTCGTGGCCAGCGCGACGGCGTTGGTATCCGTTCCCAGAAAAATTGCATGCGCCACGGCATTGCTGCCAGGCGTCCAGCCCAGCGTGGCGGTAAACGGGATGCCGGTCGCGCCGCTGGCAGGCAATGGATCCGTGGCCGCGCCGACGTTGACGGGCTGATCCAGCACCAAGGTCGTCAGCGAAAGCGGAGGCAACGCCTGTGGATTGGTGAGCAAACCTAACGATTGAAACTTATTGGTGCCGGCGGTTTGATAGACGCTGGATTTGCCGGCGCTAAACGTGCCGAAGTTGAAATTCATCGCAGAGGACACGGTGGCGTTGGTATTGATCAACACCACGACCAGCCGCAGGTTGTCCGGCGAAAGGAATGCCGAGGTGCGGACGTTGGTGTCGGTGTTGGTGGCTCTCACGCGTTTGTAGCCGGGATTGATGAAATACGAAAAGTGTTTCATTGACCAGTAACTCGGTGAATACCACCACCCGTGCGACTGTGTCGGCGTGCCGGCAGGCGCATTCGTCCAACTGGACTGATTCCAAGGGTTTTCAATCTGAATCAACCCGCCAGTCTTATCAGGCCAGATCAGATTCCAGTGGTTGTAGCCGCTAACCGATTCGACGACCAGGGAGTTGTGGATCAGGTTGGCGCATTCGATCATGTCAAACACTTCACCATACTCGGTCATGAAACGCGGCTTGCCGGGGAAAACATTGGTCGCGGAACTGATGGCGCTCAAAAATGAATCCCCCGTCGAGCCACCGTCGCCGTAAAGATGATGCGCCACGCCGTAGAAACTGTTTGTGTTCATCGTCGCGGCATAGTTGACAAGGTCGTTGTAGGAGATGTGAACGACTTCCGGCGCGAGTAACTTGGGCGGCGACGGCAGACTTGTCAGCTTGTTATAGACCGCATCGAGTGCCTTGGAGTAGCTGGCGTAGTTCGTGCCATTCACGGTGTCCTCGGTCGGATGAAAGATGCACGAATCGTAACCTGCCACCCAGTCCGGTTCGTTCTGGATGCTGACCCAGGTCAGAGTGACGCCGTTCGATTGATACGCCAGGATCGAATCATACCAATACTGGGCGAATTGGGAGTAGGCAAAGCTGCCGTCCGCGTTGGTTATCAGTGTGCCGCCGTTGCCCACCTGGCCATTGCTTTTCAAAAACACCGGCGGCGACCACGAACTCATGTAAACCGGGACCGGATGGCCCAGGATTCTATTGGCATTGGAAACGAAGCCGGGCGCGTCAGGATCGAAATTAGCGGTGCCCTGGTAACGAAACCAGTTGCCCAGTCGCAGCATCGAAAGGTTCAAGCCGGCGAATGCGTTTGTGTAAATCTCCAGCTTGTAAGGATGGGCGGTGACCCAGCCATTGTAGAAGCAAATCGCGCCGCCGAGCCCTTCAATCGTCTGGTAGGTTTTTGTCGGATCAATCGTCGCCGTCGCCGCCTCGACCGGATTCACGGCCAAGAAAGCGAGGGCTGAAATAAAAAGTAATCTCAACATGGAGCGTTGATTGAATGATTATCAACCAGATTGATTCATTTTCAACACGGTTTCGATGGACTTCTCTCTGGCCTTCAAGCCCTCGGCCGTGGCCGTGAGTCTGATCAGTCCGGGTTGCCCGGCTTGACCACGAACGATCACCAGGCAACGCCCGTTGAATGCCTTGCGGTCGTGCGATTGAAATAATTCAAAACTCGTGGGATCACCGTTGTCCGTGGCGATGATTTCGCCCGGCCCCTCGATGTCAAAGTGGATGCGATTGTCCGCGCGCGGCGCTGTCAAGCCAGCCTGGTCGGTCACCGTCACGGTCACAAATGAAAGATCGCGGCCGTCCGCGTTGATCTGATTGCGATCCGGCTCCAACTTGAGCCTGGCGGGTTCGCCAGCGGTCTTCACCTCGTCCGTTGCCCAAGCTTGGCCGTTTTTATAAGCGACCACCTTGATTGTCCCCGGTTGATAAACGATGTCATCCCAGCGCAGGCGATATTCGTAAGCTTCCTTCTTCTTTCGGCCAAGCGACTTGCCGTTCAAGAAAAGCTCCGCTTCGTCGCCAGACGTGAAGACATGAACGGGCGTGACCTGTCCGACGCGGTCCGGCCAGGTCCAATGCGGCAAAATGTGAGCCATCGGCAAATCCGGCCGCCAGCGCGATTGGTAGAGGTAAAAGCGGTTTTTCTTGAACCCGGCCAGATCAATGATGCCAAAATAAGAACTCCGCGAAGAATAGTAAGGCGACGGTTCACCCAGGTAATCCCAGCCGCTCCAGACAAATTCGCCGGCGACAAAGGGATCTTTGTCCTGCGCGGCGAACACCTTG